>ODAI014770244.1_pt1 | contig 9998 bp, 10 predicted proteins | sample 1539321 | NCBI WGS metagenome assembly ODAI01 (sample SAMN02144231, study PRJEB22623) | gut metagenome | biome: sheep rumen | host: Ovis aries | place: New Zealand | reverse complement strand
CAACCATACCGACCTGCATATCGTCTCCATTGACGGAGGAAACCTGCGCAATGCCATTGCACGCGAAGCGTCCGCCACCATACTCGTTCCCATGGACTTCAAGGAGAACCTGCGTATCCTCTTCAACCTCCATGTCGCCGCCATCGAGAACGAGATCCATGACGTCGAGAAAGACTTCTGCATGACCTTAAACTCCTTAAACTCCTTAAACTCTTTAACAACCTTAGGCTCCATTACTCCGTCTCTCATCCGCGCACTCTATGCCTGCCCACACGGCGTCTTTGCCATGTCACGCGACATACCCGGACTGGTTCAGACCAGCACCAACCTCGCATCGGTCAAGATGCGCGAAGACGAGCACGGCAAGTACATCGAGGTCAACACATCCCAACGCTCCTCTTTCGAGTCGGAAAAGCACAGCCTCAAGGAGATGGTAGCCTGCGTCTTCACCCTTGGCGGAGCCGAGGTGGAGCACACCGAGGGTTACCCGGGCTGGCAGCCCAACCCCTCCTCCGAACTCCTCAAGGTGGCTGTCGAGGCGTGGAAACAGAACGAGGGCAAAGACCCGCAGGTGGTGGCGATTCATGCAGGACTCGAGTGCGGACTCTTCCTCGAGAAGTACCCCAACCTCGACATGATCAGTTTCGGTCCGTGGATGACCGGAGTACACTCGCCTGCCGAGAAACTCAACATCGACTCCACCCACCGCACTTGGCATTGGCTCCTTAAAACGCTCGAAATGTTATAAATTATAACTTTTCCTCCCTTGGCACGGATTTTGTTGTGTTGTTTGTATGAAAAACATTCTACTCACAATCGCATTAATTACTTCGCTGGCTGTTTTTGCACAGGACAGCGAGTACCGCCCGTCACGGACCCCGCAGGAAGAGGCACAGAAACAAACCGAGATGTTGTGCCGCGAACTCTCGCTCTCGCAACAGCAGCGCGACACCGTGTATAAGATCCACCTCAAGTATGCCCTCTTGCGCCAAGAGTCCAACACACGGGCGGAGGGATTGGCACGACTCAACGCCATGACGCAGGAACTGCTTGCCATCATGACGCCAGAACAGCGCGAGGCGTTCCTCAACAAACAAATCGGACCCAACCCGCGCCGACAACAGATGCGTATCGTCAAGGCACGACAAGAATCCCGCGACACCGCCGCACAAGAACCATAAGATAACTATAACATGAAGCGACTCTCTCTCATTCCACTTTTGTGCGTCATCACCACCGCACTTTTCGCTGCCAAACCGGTCGGCACTCTACACCGCGACACTATTCTTGGCGTGCCATGCCAAGTGTATCTGCCCAGCAGTTACGCCGACCACGTTGCAGGCAAAACAAGCGTCTTCCCCTGTCTGTACCTCCACCACGGCATGTTCGGGTGCGAAGACGATTGGGCGAATCATCGCCTCATCCCCATTATGGACTCCCTGCTCAAGGAAGAGGTCGTTGTCGAGATGGTCATTATCATGCCCGACAATTTCCTTGGCTCCATTCCCCCGGCAGAACGCCGGCAACTCATGGATGCTCCGTATGTGCGACCCGATGGCACCCCCTTCTCCGAGCGGGACGGTCATTGGCGCAAACTCACCTCCGAACAGGAACGTGCCTACGAGCAGTCGGGCTATTGGGAGGAACATTTCGCCGAGTTCATCGATGCCGTCGAGCGCAAGTACTACGTCAGCCCGCGTAGCAAGAACCGCGCTGTCGCAGGGCTATCCATGGGCGGTTTCCACTCTTTCCACCTCAACCATTATCTGGCAGGTGTGTTCGACTACGTCGGACTCTTCTCACCTGTCATCCTGCCACGACCCGAATATTCCCAACTCTACAACGACAGCATCAACGGTTTTGCGGAGCAACTGCCCTACTCCTCACCCGCCTACGCCCATTGGATGGACGAGATGCGAGGACAGGCGACGCTCCCGCCCGCTTTCTGGATAGGCATGGGACGCGAAGACCGGCTGCACGGACAACTCACGCAGTTCCGCCGATGGCTCGACGCCAATGGATACGAATACACCTACTTCGAATCAACGGGCGGACACACTTGGACGAACTGGCAGGAGTACCTCCAACGCTTCCTCAGGGTCTGTTTCCTGCGCGAATATTAAGGGGCTTACCGACACATGAAGTCATCCGTCTCTCCCTACATAATACGGTTTATCCTCATTACCATTGCTTTCGTAATGGTACTCTTCTCTGCGCTCTTTAGCAACAACCTCGCCGCTCGTCTGCGCAGCGAAGAACAGAAACGCATGGAGATTTGGGCGGAGGCAACGCGACGCCTTGCCAATGCACAATCAGGCGAAGATATCGACTTTTACCTCAACATCATCGAGAACAACACCACTATTCCTGTTTACATGACCAATGCGGACGGGCTCTGTATCCTCAACCGCAACGTGCCCGTCGGGACTGACGTGCAAAAGAAAGTGGACCGGCTCAAACAGGAGCAACAACCCATCACGGTACGTATCGGGCGAAACACCGTACAGTATATCTACTACGAGAACAGCACGCTCCTTACGCTCCTCACTTGGTTCCCCTACATCAACCTTGCCGTCGTTTTGCTCTTCATGGCGGTGGCACTCCTCTTCGTCTTCACCATGCAGGAGGCGGAACAGGACCGCGTCTGGGCAGGACTGAGCAAAGAGACTGCCCACCAACTGGGCACTCCCATCTCTTCACTCAACGCCTGGCAGGAAATACTCCGCTCCACCTACCCCGACGACAAGATGATCCCCGAGATGGATGCCGACCTCAAGCGCCTCACTACCATTGCAGACCGTTTCTCCAAGGTCGGCAGTACCCCGGAATTGGCGCCAACAGACCTGCACGCCGTCTTGAATGACACCATTCTGTACATGCGCAAACGCACGTCCGGACGCGTACAGATATTGTTCCGGCACTTGTCCGCTCAAGCCGGAACCCCTGCCCCGACTGCTCAGACAGAACATGCACCCGCCCCGAATGTTATGGCAAACACCGCCCTGCTCAGTTGGGTCATTGAGAACCTGCTGCGCAACGCCGTCGATGCCATGGGCGGAACAGGAACGGTCACCATCACGCTTCACTCGGACAACCCACCCGCCACCAGGCTGTATATTGACATAACAGACACCGGCAAGGGTATTCCTCGGCGCGACTGGCACCGGATTTTCCTGCCCGGATATACCACCAAGGAGCGTGGCTGGGGAATGGGGCTCAGTCTCTCCCGGCGAATCATCAACACCTACCATCATGGACGAATATACGTTCTGCGCTCCTCCACCATACCGCCCTCGGGCACAACATTCAGAATCGAACTACAATGCATAAAAGCGGATTTGTAAATATCGTGGGCAACCCCAATGTGGGAAAATCCACGCTGATGAACGCCCTCGTTGGAGAGCGTCTGAGTATCATCACCTCCAAGGCGCAGACCACCCGCCACCGTATCATGGGTATAGTGAACGGAACCACAGACGGAACGGACTGGCAAATAGTCTATTCCGACACTCCCGGCGTACTCAAGCCCAACTACAAACTGCAGGAACAGATGCGCGAGTTCAGCGACTCCGCTTTGGTCGATGCCGACGTGCTCCTATACGTCACCGACGTGCAGGACTCGCCCGACAAAAACGCCGACTTCATCGACAAGGTGCGGCACACACGCTCGCGACTCTTCTTGGTAATCAACAAGATCGACCTCACCACACAGAGCACTCTCGAAGACCTCGTCACCTTCTGGCACAAGACGCTTCCGCAGGCGGAGATATTCCAGATTTCCGCCCAAGAGCGCTTCGGACTGGACTACCTGCTCAGGCGCATCATCGAGGTGCTGCCCGAGTGCCCGCCTTTCTTCGACAAGGACCAACTCACCGACAAACCCGAGCGATTCTTTGTCAATGAGATTATCCGCGAGAAAATTCTCCTCAACTACGACAAGGAAATACCCTACTCCGTCGAGGTGGAAGTCGAGCAGTTCAAGGAAGAGGGGGCTATCATTCGTATCAGTGCCGTCATCTATGTGGAACGTGACTCGCAGAAAGGCATCATCATCGGACGCGCCGGCGCAGCACTGAAAAAGGTCGGCTCCGATGCACGCAAAGACTTGGAAACGTTCTTCGGGAAGAAGATTTTCCTCGAACTGTTTGTCAAAGTGGACAAAGACTGGCGCCAGAAATCTTCACGACTCAAGCATTATGGCTACGACCTTACATAGCATGTTGCCGTACTACCGGCGCAACCTGCGTATCGCTTTCCCCGTCATGCTCACACAACTTGGCGGGGCGCTGGTCGGTCTCATCGACTCCGTCATGGTGGGGCACTACTCCACTACCGACCTTGCAGCGGTCAGTTTCGCCAACGGCATTTTCTTCACCGTCATGGTCTTCGCCACGGGTGCGGTGATGGGGGTCACGCCCCTCACTGCCTATGCCTTTGTGCAGGGCGACCACGAGGGCGTCAGCCGCATGCTCCGTACCGGGTGGGATTTCACGTGCACCCTTACCGCCCTCTCATGCCTGCTCCTCGTCGCTGCCATTCCTTTTCTCGGCAGCATGGGGCAGGACCCGGACGTAGTCATCGCAGCACGGCCCTACTACATCACGCGTATCATCGGACTCATTCCGTTCATGCTGTTCTGCCTGTGCAAACAGTTCCTGGAGGGCTTGGGCAACACTTTTGTCGCGATGGTCATTACCACGGTGTGCAATGTACTCAATGTCATCCTCAACTACATCCTCATCTTCGGGCACTGCGGGTTCTCGCCTTTGGGAGCCTACGGAGCCGGACTCGCCAGCCTCATTGCCTGCGCGCTCATGCCCCTCTGTTTTCTCTTTGCCCTGCTTGAGAAAAAGAAATGGAGACGATACCTCCTCAGTGCTTTCCATTGCGGACACAGTTCGCTCCGCCAGATCAAAGAGCTCGCCAAGGTGGGTGTTCCCATCGGCATACAGACGTTTGTCGAGGCGTTTATCTTCACCATCTCTTTCATCATGGTGGGTTGGCTGGGCAAAGAGACACAGGCGGCGCACATGGTTTCCAACCAAGTGGCTGACCTGACCTTCATGTTGGCACTCGGCATCGGCTCCGCCACCACCATCCGCGTCTCGCACCAATACGGTGTACATAATTACAAAGCCATGAAGATGGCGGCGCGTGCCAGTGTGCACCTCGTCCTCTGTATGAATGCCATCGGCGCCACCCTGATGATCTCACTCCGGCACTACATCCCGCTCCTTTTTTCCAACGACCCCGAGGTGATTGACATCGTCTCCCGCCTGCTGATCTACGCTGCTATTTTCCAGTTCTCCGACGGACTGCAGTGCGTCGGTGCAGCGTCTCTCCGTGGTATTGCCGACGTGCGCAGACCCATGGTGTACGCCTTTATCTCCTATATACTCATTGCCCTGCCAATCGGCTACTTGGCAATGTTCCCATTGGGGTTGGGCGTGGACGGCATGTGGCTGGCGTTTATCATCGCCCTCGCCATGGCTGCCGTCTTTTTCCACACCAGATTCTGGCGCCTCACCGCCAAGTGGCAGTAACCCAAAAGTGCATTGCTGCCTCGTCAAACTCTCCCCCGCTACTCCTTACTCCTCCCCCGCAAAGCAGTCGAACATTCGTCTGATAGTGCCGAAATGCACCATGTTCTCATCGTCATGTTGCGGGTCGTGTGAGCCGTTGCTCAGCACGATAAACCCATACCCCTCATCGGCACGGAAATACATCACCCCGCGCATGCCGTACGCACCGGCAGAGTGTCCCGTCAACACCGTCCCGGGCGAGAACATCTCCGTTTCCAACAGACCCAAACCGTAATGCTCCGCCCCCTGGTAACTGCGCGGTTTCTGCATCTCACGCGACAGACTGTCCGACAGGATACGTACGACGTTCGCTGCCAGCCCATGACGCATGTGCATCAACATGTACCGAGTCAAGTCTTTTGCCGAGATTTTCATGCCCGACGCGGGCGACACACGTGCATCATACGCCCACTCGTCTGTGCATTCATAGTGGTCGTCCTCCCATTGGTACAAATGCGCCAGACGACTCCGATCCAGCGAGTCCGACTGAAAATCACCCGCTATCTGCATCGGGCGCAGGATATGTTCGCGTATGTACGTGTCAAACGGCTCGCCCGACGCCCGCTCCAGGATCTCGCCGCACAGCGTATAGTTATAGTCGCAGTACTGATACCCCTCCCCGGGCGCATAATCGTTGTAGCGTTCACGGGCTATCACACTGGAGGTGTGCGACATCAGCATCTCCAGCGTAATCACGCGGTCCGGGTACTGGGGGTTGCGCAACCGGTATCCCAACAGATCCGAGGCGTCCATGTCCGTACGAAGAACCCCCTTTTCCACCAACTGCATCAAACCCGTTGCGGTGAACGTCTTGCTGATTGACGCCACACGTATCAGTTGGTCTTCGTCCAACTCGCCCCAATGCTGCATGTACGCCACTTCGTAGTTACGGACGAACACCACGACCAGTCCTACATTGTTCGTCTCGGCACGGTACGTTGCCATCTCCTGCTCGAACCGCACAATCCGTCCACGCAGTCCGTACCGGTCGCAAGACATCAATAGTACTCCTGACACCAACAACACTGCGGGTATCAACAGTACCGCGAACACCAATCGAAAAAACACGTTTCTTTTTCTCATCACTCTTTTGCCCTCCGGGCGTTTGAAATTATTCGCAAAGGTACTGCTTTTTTTTGAATTGACCAAATATTTTTGGCAAAAAGTTCAAACAAATGCATAAATAAATGATAAAATTCTTTACCCTGAAGGGTACGATCGGCAAAGCCGTGGTAAATGAACAAATGTGAAAATAACCTCCCCCTCTATATATAGTGAAAAAATGTGGAGAATCTATCACCTAAAAACAAAAAAAATCACTTTTTTTGCATTTTTCTTGCATTTTTCCCTATTCTGGTCCCCATTTTCTGACAAGTTAAACATTTTGTTGATTGTTTTGGGAATGGATATGTGCTATGCAACGCTTTTGTAGATGGCGGAAGGGATAGCCCCATCAAGGCCTTGATGGGGGCGCTCGGAGCCACTCCGTACTTCTTTGATAACGACAACAATGTCTCTTTTTCTTGCAACGCCTCCAACGCTACTTTAGCTTTAAAGGCTGAATCAAATTTACTCGGTCTTCCCATATTCTTTTTTTTGACTGCAAGGGTAATACTTTTTTTTCACATTTGCCAATCTGTCCTAATTTTGGGGACCACTATAATTGAACATTACTGTCCCATAAAAATTGAATTACAAATATAATGCACTTGAGCAGCATTTTTTTCTTGATTTTCAACTAAAAAAATTATAACCAAAATAAATCGTCTTTGGTGAATTTGTATGGTTCGTGGTAGTTATATACGGTGGCGAGGATGACGCGGAGGAGGCGAAGGACTTCGTTGGGATCTACAGCAAAGTGCAGATGCATGAGCTCACCTTCGGTGTCATAGAAAGACCGGTTGGTAAGGAAGATATGATCCTCTTCCGTAGGGTTGTCACGTAATCTTTCCAAATACGCACAGATATATTCAATTATGAACACGAGATTCAGTTCTTCTTTATTATAACTCAGATTTGTCAGCTTTCGTTCCGGGTGATTCTCATATATTTGAGTTAGGACGTCGAACATCTCTTTGTCCGTCATTTTATAGTCACCTGCATCAGAAAGAATGTAGATGCCATGAATACAGCCCGCCCAGTTTCTTGATAGACTCAAGATTAGACTTGGCTGTATAGTGATAGAAGTACTCAACTCCTCCTGCGTTTAGCAGACTCATAAAAGCAGAATAATCATCTTTCTTACGGGATACATCAATTATATGCTGTTCATGTTCAGTGATATGTTTCACTTTACTAACTCCCCGTACGGAGTTCTGATCGTCAACCACATCGTATTTCACTTGATTCGATGTGCTCGAAGAATAATGAAGATTCATGAACTGCTTTACAATCAATTCCTGAAAGATATGCTTCATATCAGCGTATGAGGGCTCGGTTTCTAATTCGACAATCACATCCGTCAATTTTGCGATAGCGTCTACTGTACTTTCTCCGCATAACCGTAGAGCATCCAATAAAGAACGAGTTTCTCTTCTAGTAAATCAAAGATATACGAGAATTCCAGTTCTTCTAAAATGCTTGCGGAAAATTCAGCTGCTGTCGCTTTGGCATCATAATTTGTATTAATTAAGTTACCAACAGGTGTACTCGGCCGAATAGTAAGCCATTGCTCCAAGTTTTGGTGGACGTCATTTAAGGCAACTTGCCCGTAAAGACGTTCCATCCCCATCAAAGCGTCATCTTGAGAATCATATTTCTCAAGCATGTCATTTTGGAAACGAACCCAAATGAACATCATTGCATATGCACGATACATCATATTAAGGACTATCTTATGAGGGTAAATTGAACTCTCATATCTTGTCCTCCAATTGGAAATGTTCCGTGTGGCTTCAGTATATGCAGTAGATAAGTCTATCATTTTACTTAAAAACTAATCTTTCAACATTATCTATAATAGTCCAAAATGCTTGCGGCAGACGAGCACGCATCTCTGATATAATCCATTCGGGAATATCCTCGTAGTATGCATGTGCAATCCCGCCAGTTATACATGCTAATGTATCGCTATCGCCACCGAGAGAAACAGCCAGGCGAATGGCAGACTCGAAGTCGTGACTATCGAAGAATGCGATAAGAGCCGGTGGCACAGTACCTTGACATGATGCTTCCCATCTGTAGTCAGGACGAATCTCGTCACATGTATGTCGTAAATCATACTTGAACAAATCTTCGATACAATCGCGGATATATTCTTTTCTCTCCCTTTTATGTGCCAAATATATAGCGACTGCGACTGCCTGAGCGCCTTTAATCCCTTCCGGATGATTGTGAGTGATTTCGGCAGAGCGTTTTCCTAAATCAAGAGCTTGGTCAATTGTATATGCACACCAGCCACAAGCAGAAGCGCGCATAGCAGAGCCGTTGCCCCATGAATTATAAGGATGGCGTTCTAATGACATACTATACGTCATCCCTCTTTCTCTAAAATCTGACAACATCTGCGGAGCGAAAAGCCATCTGGAGAAAGCGCCACCATAACCACCCACTGGGCAAGGATATTGCTTTGCCCACGAGACTAATTTCTCTTCAAGTGCGCTCTGCGACCTGTCGGTATTTGCCAGCCAGTCCCCCACAGCGATAGTCATAATGCTATCATCTGTGTAATTACTTTCCGGAGAAAACAACGGAAAATCTGTTTGCTTAATATTATCAAACTCGAAAACCGAGCCGACAGTGTCACCTATAATGGCGCCTAAACATGGATAATATCTAAATGCCTGAACCATGATATCAAAATTCAATGTTAAAATTGTTTTTAGATTTGAATTGCTCATAGCGCTCCTGATTAAATCGATAATAAGTTGCCGGACGATGAACTTGGGTGTCTTCTTTCTCGTCGGTTGCGTCCAGTATGCCCGTTGCAACTATTTTCAATCTGTGCCTTTTTTTCTATTTCTTCGGTTGAAATCAACTCCCCTACATAGGTGTTACTACAGTCGCCGAACGTCACATTGAAAGATGTAATAAAAGCATCAGTGTCCTTGAAATGAATTATAGGAGAACTATTGTCCTTGGACGCCAATTTGCTATTTTCTGGAACTATCAATTTTGGAATATCTATTATATACCTATACAAATGATTACAAAGAGATTTCACGAATTCATAATTCTCAAATATTGGATGCAGTTTCCATTTTAGCGTATTAAATACATCTTCTGCCATTTCACTTGGAGAACCGTTAAAATCACGTTCACTCCAGAACCAATAAAATGCATCTAATAACACATCCCAGTCGCCATCCTCCAATGGCTTACCACAGCCATATTCGATCACTTTGCGAAAGAGGTCATCATCAAAGGCGCCTTCAGCGAAAGGGTTGAAAGGATGGCGCTTAGACGGTTTGAAAACTT
>ODAI013073794.1_pt1 | contig 9998 bp, 6 predicted proteins | sample 1539321 | NCBI WGS metagenome assembly ODAI01 (sample SAMN02144231, study PRJEB22623) | gut metagenome | biome: sheep rumen | host: Ovis aries | place: New Zealand | reverse complement strand
GTAGGAGCTGTTGATGTCCAGCCCGCGCACGGGATAGGCCGCCATCAGCACCTTCGGCGTGAAGGCGATTTCCCGCCCGACCAGCACCTTCTGCACGTTGACGCCGGACAGCCGCCGCACCGGCGTCGACACGCCCGGCGTCACGACCTCCAGCTCCCGGATGATTTCCTCCGCCAGCGCCTGGGGCTTCTTCCGGTCCAGGAAGCCCGCGTGGCCCTTCCGGTAGCTGCGCAGCATCATGTTGTCCGTGATGCCCATGGAGCCCACCAGGCCCATGCCCAGCCGGTCCTCCGGCACGAAGGACAGCCGCACGCCCAGCTCCCGGATCTCCAGGGGCGTTTTGTTCCGCAGGTTCATGATCTCGTCCTCCCGGAACAGCACGCCGCCCGATTCGACCCATTTGCGGATCGCCTTGTTGCTCATGCCCCGGAAGGAAACGCCGTTCAGGTTCACGTCGTGGAAGGCGTCCTGCGCCGCCAGCTCCTTAACCCGCTTCAGACTCTTGTGGAAAAAGGTCACCGGCTTGTCCTTCTTCGGATTGTGGAAGATGATCTCCCCGCTCTCCAGCGGCTGCAGCCCGGCGATGGACTCCAGCAGCTCCCGCTGCCCGCTGCCCGCGATGCCCGCGATCCCGAGGATTTCCCCGCTGCGCACCTCAAAGGAGATGTTCCGCAGCACCTGAATGCCCTCCGCGTTTTTCAGGCTCAGGTCCCGCACCTCCAGCCGCACCGCGGGATTCATCGGCTCCGGCCGGTCGATGTTCAGATCCACCTTCTTGCCGACCATCATCTCCGTCAGCGCGGCCTCGTCGGTCTCCGCGGTGTTCACCGTGGCGATGTGCTCTCCCTTGCGCAGAATGGCCACCCGGTCGCTGACCTCCAGCACCTCGTTGAGCTTATGGGTGATGATGATGATGGACTTCCCGTCCTCCTTCATCCGCCGCAGCACGTTAAACAGCCGCGTGATCTCCTGCGGCGTCAGCACGGCCGTCGGCTCGTCCAGGATCAGGATGTCCGCCCCGCGGTAAAGCACCTTGATGATCTCCACCGTCTGCTTTTCCGACACGGACATGTCGTACACCTTTTTGGCCGGATCCAGATGGAAGCCGTAGCGCTCCGCGATGCCGGCCACCCGGGTGTTCACCTCTTTCAGGTTGTAGACTCCCTGCTCCCGCACGCCCAGCACGATGTTTTCCGCCGCCGTGAACAGATCCACCAGCTTGAAATGCTGGTGAATCATGCCGATCTTGTGGTCAAAGGCATCCTTGGGAGACCGGATCACGACCTCCTGCCCGTCAATCAGCACCTGTCCCTCATCCGGGTAATAGATGCCCGCAATCATGTTCATCAGCGTCGTCTTGCCGCAGCCGTTTTCTCCCAGCACCGCCAGGATCTCTCCGCGGTAAACGTCCAGATCCACATGATCGTTGGCCAGCACGCTGCCAAATCGCTTCGTGATGCCCTTCATCTGCAAAGCCAGCTGTTTTTCCACAACAATCCTCCAGTTCCATCTGTCAGGCAAGTAAACCGTACAGGCTCCCTGAACCCCTGCTCTTTAAAAAAGGACATGGACTGCCGCCCGAAAAGGGCGGCAGTCCTCCTGTCTTATGCGTTTTTCAGGACCACAGTTTCTCAGAACATCTGATTCAGCTGCTCAATCCCGTCAATCTGCACGTTGAAATACGGCGCAGACCGATATTCGGATTCATGGAAGTATCCGTCGGAAACCACCTCGGTATCCGGGGTGAACGCATCGTCCGTGTCCACGTCCGCCATGTAGCTGTCCAGCGGAGCGCCGCCCACGGTGATGAAGCCCTCGGTCGCCGTGTCGAACACCTTGCGGGTGCCGGCAATCAGCTCAGCCTTGACCTTTTCCAGCTCTTCCACGGTGCCCGCGGCCGCGGCGGCCTCGTTCACCTCGGTCATCACGACGGAGCCGGTCTCGATGGTGCCGGTCCAGTCGGTCGCGATGGCTTCGCCCGCGATCTTCTGGTTCACGATGTACTCGAAGTAGGGCGCCCAGTTGATGCGGGAGGCCACGATGAAGGTGTTCGGGCAGCTCGCCACGGTGGAGCCGTTGTAGGACACGTTCGGGATGTTCGCGTTTTCGCAGGCGGTCGGAGCGCCCATGGAGTCAGCATGCTGGCTGATCAGGTCGCAGTTGGCGGCGATCAGCGCTTCCGCGGCGGCCTTCTCTTCCTTCTCGTCGTACCAGGAGCCGGTGAACTGCACCTTCATCTCCACATCGGGGCAGACGGACTTCGCGCCCAGATAGAAGCTGGTGTAGCCGGACATCACTTCCGCGTAGGTGAAAGCGCCCACGTAGCCGATCAGGGGCTTCTCGCCCTTCAGGTTGCCGGCTTCCTGGATCTCCTTGAGCTTCAGGCCGGCGGCCACGCCCGCCAGATAGCGGCCTTCGTAGATGGAGGCGAAGGCATTGTGGAAGTTGGCCAGGCCGGCGGTGTGCGCCATGGTGCCGGTCGCGTGGCAGAAGTCCACGTTCTCGACTTCCTTCGCGGCCTGCAGCAGGAAGCTCTCATGGCCGAAGCTGTCCGCGAAAATGAGGTTGCAGCCTTCGTCCACCAGGTCCAGCGCGGCTTCGTAGCACTCGTTGGATTCCGGAATGCCCTTCTTAATAATCACCTGATCATCGCTCAGGCCCAGCGCTTCCTGGGCTTCCTTCACGCCGTTGATGAAGTTCAGGTCGTAGGTGGAATCCTCATCATGCAGCAGGATCACGCCCAGTTTGATCTCTTCCTTGGCCACACCGTCCGCCAGGGAAGCCGCAGCGGTCAGGCACAGCGCCAGGGTCAGCAGCAGAGCAATCAGTTTCTTCATGCGTCTTTGTTCCTCTCTTTCCCGCTCCGCAGAGCGGACATTTATATGTCAACCTCCGGGTCCGGGCCCCAGCTGCCGGTTCCGCCATATCGGCGCTTCATCCAAGCTCCGTTACAGGGTCCTCCGGCCTGCAGGCCCGCCCGGCGGTTCACACCGCCTCGGGTGACTTCAGCCCTCTTCCGGCCGCAGCAGGATTATTCCGTCCTCGATCCCGTCCACAATCGCCAGGGACAGCACCTTGACCCCCGCCTCGCGCAGCCGCTTTCCGCCCGGCTGAAATCCCTTTTCCACCGCGATTCCGACGCCCACGGGATGCGCCCCGGCCTGCTCGCACAGCGCCATCATGCCGCGCACCGCTTCCCCGTCCGCCAGAAAGTCGTCGATGATCAGCACCCGGCTGCCCTCCGGCAGATAGCGCCGATCCAGGCGAATGATGTTCTGCGTCTTATGGGTGAAGGAGTACACCGGCGCCTGCAGCATCGCATCGTTCTGCACCACCGTGGCGCTCTTCTTCGCGAACACCACCGGCAGGTCGCCCAGCGCGTGCGCCGCGGCCACCGCCATGGCGATCCCGCTGGCCTCCACCGTCAGCACCACGTCCGGCGCGTCCTCCCGGAAAGCCTCGGCCCACGCCTCGCCCATCCGGAACAGCAGCCCGGTATCGATCCGGTGGTTCAGGAACATGTCCACCTTCACGATGTCCTTCCCGATCCCCACGCCCTGGGTCTCGATCATGCGCCGCAGTGCTTCCAACGTCCTTCCCTCCAAAACACGAACATTCCTCCTGGGAATGACGGAATTATACGCCATTTTCCCGAACATTTCAACCGCTAAGTTGTTTCATTTTTGTTAAATCTGCCCCTCCCTCCTCTTGCCTTCTCCCCCCTCCTGCGCTATACTGATTTTCGGAATAAAATAAAAGAGGCGTTATCCGCCCATTATAACAGCTCCCCGCCGAAGGGGCGCAGGCCGCGGTGCGGCCTGCGTTGTGCCTCATCCGATATTCAACTACTCAAAAAGTTCCCCGCCGAAGGGGCGCAGGCCGCGGTGCAGCCTGCGTTGTGCCTCATCCGTTATTCAACTACTCAAAAAGTTCCCCGCCGAAGGGGGCCTGGGGGGCGATCGGAAAGCCCCCCAGAGAAAGGAAAAACCCATGCTGTCCTGCCTGTTTGTTCTGAATCCCAACGCCGGCCTGCGCGCAGGCCGCCGCCTTCTCCCCGACCTCCTGCTCCGCCTGGAGGAGGCCGACTATCTTCCCACCGTCTTCGTCACGCGCCAGCGGGGCGAAGCCATTGACCTCGTCCGGGATCTGGGCGGAACCGTGGATCTCATCGTGGCCTGCGGCGGGGACGGCACGCTCAACGAGGTCATCACCGGCCTCATTCGCGGGGAACATAAAACGCCGCTGGGCTACATTCCCTGCGGCAGTACGAATGATTTTGCCTCCGGCCTGGGCATCCCCATCGATCCCCTCCAGGCCTGCGACGATCTGCTTCGCGGCGATCTTCGCCCCCTGGACGTGGGCCTCTTCGGCGAGGACCGCTTTTTCAGCTACACGGCCTCCTTCGGCGCCTTCACCGCCGTCAGCTATTCCACGCCCCAGAACGTCAAAAACGTGCTCGGCCACGCGGCCTACATTCTCGAGGGCATCCGCTCCCTGGCGGACATCCGCCCGCTGCATGCCCGCATCACGGTGGACGGCCGGACCTTTGAGCAGGATTATATCTTCGGCGCCATCTGCAATTCCACCTCGCTGGGCGGCGTGCTCCGGCTGGAGAACAGCGCCGTGCATATGAGCGACGGCCTCTTCGAGTCCCTGCTCATTCCCTTCCCGGCGGATCTGCTGGCCCTGAACGGGATTCTCAACGCCCTGCGCACCCATGACTATGCGCATCCGTCCCTGACCTTCACCCGGGCCTCCTCCTTCCTCGTGGAAAGCGATCCGCCCATCCGCTGGACCCTCGACGGGGAGGAAGCGGAGGGCGCGCGGGAGCTGCGCATCCGGAACCTCCGCCAGGCCATCCTGCTCAAAACCGCCAGCCGGGAGTGAGGCGTCAGAGCACCCCGTCCGCACTCATCGACTGCCATTCCTCGGTCAGAATCTGCCATTCCTCCGGCGTATAGGCGTTCAGCGCCTCCGGATTCGTGAATTCAAACCGGATATCGTCCTTCAGCATATAGGAATAGACGTCCAGCGCGTTGGACACGATATAGTTCTGGGTCCCCACCTCGCTCATGCGTTCGGTGAGGATCCTGTTTTCTTCTTCCATTTCGACCAGCTTCAGCCGCAGCGCTTCCTCCCGGGAGACCACCGCCCCCCGCTGGCCCCGCAGCACCAGAAACAGGATCAGGAACACGGCCAGCACCACACCCAGCAGCACCAGAAAGCCCTTCACGTTCATCGTCCTGCGCATTTTCTCACCCCCACATGCTGATCTGGTTCGTCTCGTCCATGCCCTCCAGGGAGCCGTGCTCCCGCAGCAGCTCGATCACCGCCGACCCCACCCGGCCCCGGATCCGCAGATCCTCGATGCTCAGGAAGGGGCCTTCCTTCCGCGCCTCGACGATGGGAATCGCCGCGCTCTCGCCCAGCCCCGGCAGGCTCGTGAAGGGGCAGCGGATGTTGCCGTCCTCCAGCACGAAGGTGCTGACCTCGCTCCTGTACAGGTCCACCGGCAGGAACCGGATGCCCCGGCAGTTCATCTCCAGCACCAGCTCCAGGCACGTGGCAATTTCCTTGTCCCGGGCGGTAGGCTTGTCCATGTTCCGGATGTCCTGCAGCCGGGCCCGGCAGGTTTCCGGAGAAATCAGCATCGTCGCCGCGTCGAACCCATCTCCGCGCACCGTGAAGTAGGCGCAGTAGTAGGCCAGCGGCTCGTGCAGCTTGAACCACGCCACCCGCAGGCTCATCGTTACATAGGCCACCGCGTGCCCCTTCGGGAACATGTATTTGATTTTTTTGCAGCTGTCCATGAACCAGTCCGGCACGTCCGCCTCCCGCATGGCCTCCTCCATCTCCGGCTTGAGGCCCTTGCCCTTGCGGACGCTTTCCATCGTCGTGAAAGCCAGCTTCGGCTTCACGCCCCGGTCGATCAGGTAGTTCATGATGTCGTCACGGCAGCACACGCATTCGCTCAGCGTCGCCGTTTTGCTGGCGATGATCTCCTGCGCGTTGCCCAGCCACACGTCCGTTCCGTGGCTCAGGCCGGAAATCCGCAGCAGCTCCTCCATCGTGCACGGCTCGGTTTCCTCCAGCATGCCGCGCACGAAGCCCGTGCCGAATTCCGGCACGCCGTAGGTGCCCGTGTTGCAGAGAATGTCCTCCTCCGTCACGCCCAGCGCCGCAGGGCTGGTGAACAGGCTCCGCACCCCCGGATCGTCCAGCGGCACCTCCTGGAAGTTGATGCCCGTCAGCTTCTCCAGCTCGTGCATCATCGTCGGATCGTCGTGCCCCAGGCAGTCCAGCTTCACCAGGATATCATGCATGGAGTTGAAGTCGAAATGGGTCGTCGTGAAGTCGCTCTCCAGGTCGTCCGCCGGATGCTGCACGGCCGTGAAGTCGTAGATCTCGTATTCCAGCGGCACCACGACCATGCCCCCCGGGTGCTGCCCCGTGGTGCGCTTGACGCCCGTGCATTCCAGGGCCAGCCGGTCCTTTTCCGCGTTCCCGGCCTGGATGCCCCGCTCCTCCAGATATTTCGCCGCGTAGCCGAACGCGGTCTTGTCCGCCAGGCCGCTGATCGTGCCCGCCCGGAACACGTGGTCGTGCCCGAACAGCTCCTCCACATAGTGGTGCGCCTTGTTCTGGTATTCGCCTGAGAAGTTCAGATCGATATCCGGCACCTTGTCGCCCTCGAAGCCCAGGAAGACCTCGAAGGGGATGTCGAATCCGTCCTTTGTCAGCCGCCGCCCGCAGTCCGGGCAGTTCCGGTCCGGCAGGTCCACGCCCACGTGGAACCGGCTCTTGTCCACGTCGAAAAAGCCCTTCCGGCAGTGGGTGCAGCGGTAGTGGGGCGGCAGCGCGTTCACCTCCGTGATCCCGCACATTCTCGCCACCAGGCTCGAGCCCACGCTGCCCCGGCTGCCCACCAGGTAGCCGTCCTGCAGCGAACGGGACACCAGCTTCTGGGCGATCGAATACAGCGTGCAGTAGCCGTAGCCCACGATGGACTTCAGCTCCTTCGTCAGCCGCTCCTCCACGATCGTCGGCAGCGGGTTGCCGTACATCTCCATCGCCGTTTCCCAGGTCATCCGCTGGATGTTGTCCTCCGCGTCGTCCCAGAAGGGCTGGAAGGTATCCTCCCCCTTGGGATGCACCGGAAACAGCTGCATTTTTTCCACCAGATCCGCGATTTTCCGCGGGTTGTCGATCACGACCTCCCGCGCCTTTTCCGGCCCCAGATAGCTGAACTCCTCGAGCATCTCGTCCGTTGTCTTGAAATACAGCGGCGGCTGGTTGTCCGCGTCGGAATACTGCTGGCCGGCCTGCAGTATTGCCCTGCCGATGGCATCCTTCGGATCCAGGAAGTGAACATCGCCCGTGGCAGCCACCGGCAGCCCCATCTCTTCTCCCAGCCGGACGATGCGCCGGTTCAGATCGCGAAGCTCCTCCTCGCTCCTGACCTGACCGTCCCGAAGCAGGAAGGCGTTGTTTCCGATGGGCTGAATTTCAAGATAGTCATAGAACGAAGCGATTTCCTTCAGGCGGTCGTCGTCCTCCCCGTTCAGCACTGCCCTGAACAGCTCGCCCGCTTCGCAGGCGCTGCCGATGATCAGCCCTTCCCTGTACTTTTCAATCTCCCGCCGCGGCATATGCGGAACGCGCTTGAAATACTCAAGATGCGACAGGGAAACCAGCCGGTTCAGGTTCGTCAGGCCCGTGCGGTTTTTCGCCAGCAGGATAATATGCCAGCTCTCCCCGATCGCGCCGGTCTGCAGCGTCTGATTCAGGTCCTCCTGGGTTTTCAGATCCGGATACCGCTCGCGGGTATCCTCAAACATTCTGTTCAGGCAGTGGGCGGTGGCCGTCGCGTCATGGACGGCCCTGTGAGCGTTCTTCAGCGATACCCCGAGATGCTTGCACAGCGCGCCCAGACGGAAGGATTTCAGATCCGGATACAGCCTTCTGGCATACGTCAGGGTGTCCAGCACCGGCAGCTTCACCGTCCTGCCGATCCTTTTGAGCTCCGCGCGCAGAAGCGGATAGTCAAACGAGGAATTGTGCGCCGCGATCGCCGCGTCCCCGATAAATGCGAGCAGCTTCGGCAGCACCTCCTCCGCTTTGGGTTGTCCCGCCAGCAGCTGGTCGGTGATGCCCGTAATTTCCGTGATCTTCTGGGACAGCGGTTCCCCCGGATCCACCAGCTGTTCAAAGCTGTCCGTCACGATCCCGCTTTCCAGGCGGACCGCGCCGATCTCAATGATCCGGGCGCTGCCCGTGTTCAGGCCGGTGGATTCGAAATCCAGCACCACGACCGGCCCGTCATAGGGCCGTCCGTCCGTTTCCTCGATAATCGGCCTGTCGTCGGTCAGATAGCCCTCGCAGCCCGGGATCAGCCGGATCTTCCCCTTGGCCGCCCGGAAGGCGGCTGGGAAGGACTGCAGCACGCCGTGATCCGTCACGGCGATCGCGGGATGGCCCCACTGAACAGCCCGCCCGATCAGATCCTCCGCGCTGGCCAGGGCGTCCATCGTGCTCATGTTGGTATGCAGATGCAGCTCAACACGCTTCTCCTCCGCGTGGTCCTCCCGTGTCTCCTTCGGAATTTCCGTCATATCCCGGACCCGGATGGACAGCTCCCGGGCAAACGTATCGTAGTTGCATTCTCCCCGCAGGCGGACGCACATGCCCACCTTGATCATATCCGCTTTTTTCTGAACGGCCTGCTTTTCCTCCGGCGTCAGCGGCGGAAGGCTGGCTTCCTCGCCCCGCTTGACGTACCGGTTGCGGTAATTGAAAAAGATTTTGCACAGAATGCTGCTGGTCTGATCCGTCACCGCAAAGGTCACCAGCAGCTTTTCCCCGTGCGCGACTTCCTTCTGCTCCAGCTTGAAAATTTCACCCTCAACGGCCACCCAGCCGCTTTCGCCGGTCAGCTCCCGCATCGCTGTGATTTTTTCCGCGATGGGATGACCCATAATCTGCCTGACGGGCTCCGCCCGTTCTTCCTTTTTCTTTTCCTCCGCTTCCGCCCGGGGCTTCTGAGCTTCGGGTGTTCCGCTTCCCGCTTCGGTCTTTCGGAGCGCTTCGGTCTTCCGGGGAGCCTTGGTCTTTTCCGTCTTTCCCTCCGGAGCATTCCCCGTGCCGTACCGCCGGCTCAGCTCCTCCCAGGAAACCGTCAGCTCCTCATCCCTTTCCCGATCCTCCCGCATGAGGTCCAGCCTGCGTTCCCTGTCTCCGCTGACGGTCAGATCCACCCGGATCCGCGCACCGAAGATTTCGCGCACGGCCATGGCCAGCCTGGGTCCCACGTTCCGCATCCCCATGTATTTCATGGATACCTCGTCCGGGAAAACCAGCGTCAGAAGGCCTTCTTCCTCCTCATATCCGCCCCGAAGCTCCGTCCCGCCTGAAAGCTGATTTTTTTCCATCTTCCAGGTGATCTGGCCGACCCATCCCTTGGCGGCCGGATAGTTCCGGCGAAGGAAATCATCCAGCACCTGCCTGTATGGCGCGGGATCCTGCAGAAAACTGTCCTTCAGTCCGGGGGACACAACCCGCAGGCTCAGCGGCTTGCCGGGAAAGAGTTCCCTCAGCAGCCTTTCCAGGCGCAGGAACTGCTTCTCCTCCGCCAGAACACTGCTTTCGAAGGTCATATAGGTCTTTTTGGCAGCCCGGACATAGGTAATCCTCGGGGCGGACAGCTTGCCTGCCAGCTCCGGAATTTCCCGCGCGATCCGCGCCATCAGATCCTCATAGCTCATTGATTTTTCTCCAAACGTTCTCTGACTTCCCGGATCAGCGCCTCCGCCAGATCTCCTTCCACCCGGCGGGGCTCCTCCCCCTTTACGAACAGCACGCCGCCCGTGTGTCCGCGTGCGCTCCCCACCGCCACACTCCCGCCTGCCATGTGCCGCACCCCTCGCCACTCCCGCACCACCCCACAACACCCAGCAACTCTACATAACCACCCAATAATCGTCCCCCACACGATTCAGCCC
>ODAI012206699.1_pt1 | contig 9998 bp, 6 predicted proteins | sample 1539321 | NCBI WGS metagenome assembly ODAI01 (sample SAMN02144231, study PRJEB22623) | gut metagenome | biome: sheep rumen | host: Ovis aries | place: New Zealand | reverse complement strand
TAGGCACCTGGAAGTTAGCTCCACCGATACGACGTGACTTAACCTCAACCTGAGGAGTTACGTTCTCGAGAGCTTTCCTCCAAATATCGAGAGGAGCCTTGTCAGAATCTTTCATCTTCTCGCCTACCATATCAATGGCATCGTAAAAAATTGAATACGCGATACTCTTCTTCCCCTGCAACATAAGATTGTTCACGAAACGTGTAACGTTCACGTCGTGAAACTTCGGATCAGGAAGTAGAATCCTCTTTTTCGGCTTCGATTTTCTCATTTTGTTGGAAAAATAAGGTGATAAATGATTACTTCTTAGATTTCTTCGGCCTCTTGGCACCGTAGAGTGAACGGGACTGGGTCCTTCCCTCTACGCCAGCGGTGTCCAAAGCTCCTCTAAGGATGTGGTAGCGCACACCGGGAAGGTCCTTGACACGGCCTCCGCGGACCAGCACGATGCTGTGCTCCTGGAGGTTGTGGCCTTCGCCCGGGATGTAGGCATTGACCTCTTTCGAGTTGGTAAGGCGTACCCTGGCGACCTTTCTCATCGCTGAGTTAGGCTTCTTGGGAGTCGTCGTGTAAACACGCAGACACACGCCCCTCTTCTGAGGACAAGCATCCAGCGCACGAGACTTGCTTTGAGAAACAAGGCTCTCGCGTCCTTTGCGAACTAATTGTTGAATTGTTGGCATAAATGATTGTAAATCTAATATTTATGTTTTTCCCAATAGTTTTTGGGGCTGCAAATTTACTGATAATTCTTCAATTAACAAAGTTTTCAACAATTTCATTTGCCCTTCAAAACGTTGCAATTCATGGATTTTGCCTATATTTGGACTATGAAAAAACACATCTTGCTCACTCTTGCGGCAGTCATTTCCGCAGCACTGTCCCAGAGCCTCTGTGCACAGCCCTCATCAAGACAATCCTGGAACGAGGGATGGACTTTCACCAAAGACGGAAAGACAACGGTACTGGACCTGCCCCACGACTGGGGAGTCGAAGGGCCCTTCAACATCGAGTTTCCGGGAGAGACCGGCAAGCTGGAATGGTGGGGCAAGGCGGAATATTCCAAGACGCTCCGGGTGGAGGAATCCGGAAAGAACTACTTTCTGAACCTGGACGGCGTCATGCAGTGGGCCCAGGTCTGGTGCAACGGCGAACTCGTCACAGGCTGGCCCTACGGCTACGCTTCCTGGAGGGCCGACCTGACGCCCTTCCTCCGCCAGGGGGACAACTCCGTCAAGGTCACCATAGACAACCCGGAGGAGTCCAGCCGCTGGTACCCCGGAGGCGGGATCTACCGCAATGTCTGGCTCACCGTCGCCGACGACGCGGGAGTCGCCCACTGGGGGACCTTCGTCACCACCGAAGGCGACCGCGCCAAGATGGAGATCACCCTGCGCAACGCCTCGGCCCCGGTCCGCGGCAAGGTCTGCACGGTCATCTATGAATATTCAGGGACTGCTCCTGTCGCCTCCGCAGAAGACGAAGTGACGGTCTGCGACGGCACAGTCCTCACCCAGGAATTCACCGTCAGGGACGCCCTGCGCTGGAGCCCCGCCAGGCCCAGTCTCTACAGGGCTGTCACGACCGTGACTGCCGGCGGTTCAAGGGACGAGTACACTACCGTGTTCGGCTTCCGCGACCTCAGGTACGGGGAGGACGGCCTCTACGTCAACGGAGAGAAGACCTTCATCAAGGGAGTATGCCTCCACCACGACGCGGGAGCCCTCGGAGCGGCCTGGAACACCACCGCCTGGGTCCGCAGGCTGAACATGCTCAAGGAAATGGGCTGCAACGCCATCCGCACCTCCCACAACCCTCCGGCTCCAGAACTGCTCGACCTTTGCGACCGGATGGGCTTCCTGGTGATGGACGAACTGAGCGACACCTGGTCCATTCCCAAGAGGGAGAACGGCTATGCGAAACTCTTCGACGAATGGGCGGACAAGGACATGGAGGCTCTCCTCAGGCGCGACCGCAACCATCCGTCGGTGATAATGTGGAGCATCGGGAACGAGGTCCCGGAACAGGGCTACCCTGACAAGTACCACATAGCCTACCATCTTTCGGAAATATGCCACACCCTGGACCCTACGAGGATAACCACGGTAGGGTCCGACAATCCCTGGGCCTCCGAGCAGGACTTCCGCAACGCGGTGGACGCCTACGGCTTCAACTACAAGCCGCACCTTTACGCGAAGTTCCATGCAGCCAATCCCAGTAAACCCTACCTCGGCAGCGAGACCGCTTCGACCATTTCCTCAAGAGGCGTCTACATGTTCCCGCTGGGAGAGTCGGTGGAGGCGTCCGAACAGGACTTCCAGGTGTGCTCCTACGACATCCACACCGTTCCCTGGGGACAGACTCCCGAACAGGAATGGAAGTACGAGGACGAGAATCCCTCCTGTCTCGGAGAGTTTGTCTGGACGGGCTTCGACTACCTGGGCGAGCCTACTCCGTACAACACCGACCTGACCATCCTGAGCAACTTCCACGATGCCGAATCCCTGGATAGGGCGATGAAGGAACTCAAGGAGAAAGGGAAGATCGCTTCCCCGGCAAGGAGCTCATATTTCGGGATAATCGACCTGGCGGGCTTCCCGAAGGACCGCTACTGGCTGTACAAGGCCCGCTGGAGCGACAAGAAGGTGCTCCATGTGCTGCCGCACTGGACCTGGAACGGACGGGAGGGTGAAGTCACCCCGGTGCACGTGTACACCAACTACGACGAAGCCGAACTCTTCGTGGGCGGCAAGTCGCAGGGCGTGCGCAGGCGCGCCGAAGGCCAGTACCGCCTCCGCTGGGACGACGTTGTTTACACCGGGGGCACGATCAAGGTGGTCGCCCGCGAAGGCCGCACGAAGGAGGTCAGGAAGATCCGCACCGCAGGAGCTCCCAGGAAACTCATGATGGAAGTCGAAGGCTGTTCCGGTCCTTCCACCGGATTCGGTGGCGACGTCAAAAGGACCAAGGGTGCAAGGACCGGCGAGGACGGCCTTGCCTTCGTGGATGTCAAGGTCGCCGACCGCAGGGGCGATGTCGTCCCTGTCGCCGGGCCTGAAATAGTGTTCACCATCAGCGGCCCGGGCGAGATCGTAGCCGTGGACGCCGGGGACCCTACGTGCCTGACGCCTTTCAAGTCCGACAGGATAAAGGCTTTCGGAGGGCTGGCCACGGTTATCGTCCGCCGGACCGGCAAGGGAAAGATCACCCTCACGGCAAACAGCGAAGGACTTAAGAAAGCAAAATTGAAAATCAAATAGTTACATCCATGAAAAGACTGTTGACAGCTATCCTTCTGCTCTCAGCCTGCTTCGTAGCAAGCTCGCAGGAAAGGATCACCAAGGCCAATTATGCCCTTGCAGAGCGCTTTTCCGCAAAGAAAGTCGGGCAGATGGTTTTCTCCACCAGGGTCCAGCCGCACTGGTTCAGGGACTCCGACAGGTTCTGGTACGAGTGGAAGACCTCCGAAGGCACGCAATACTACCTTGTAGACCCCGTGAAGGGCACCAAGACGGAGGTATTCGACCTTGAGAAACTAGCGATGCAGCTGACCGAGATCGTGAAGGACCCCTACGACGCCAAGCATATTCCCATCAGCGGCCTTAAGCTCAAGGACGACAAGTACTTCACCTTCGACATCCGGAGCACCCAGGACAAGCCCGACACCTCGAAGGCCGGCCGTGGAGGCAGGAAGGGCGGCGCTCCCGGCGGCCCTGCCGGCAACGGAGGCGGCGGGAAGAAAGTGTTCCATTTTGAATATGACTTCGCCTCCGGGACCCTCGCCGACGTGACTGAGGCAAAGGAGAAGGAGCAGCAGAAATATCCGTACTGGGCCTCTGTCTCGCCCGACGGGAAGGTAGGAGTCTATGCCAGGAACTCCAACCTCTGGATAATGGACTCCACCAGCCTGAGGAAGGCCGCCAAGGACCCCAAGGACAGCACCATAGTGGAGCACCGGCTGACCACTGACGGAATCAAGGAATTCGGCTACGGCTACGGAAACTACTCCGGGGACACCGAGAGCGACACCACCCGCAGGCACCATCCCGGGGAAATCGCCTGGAGTCCGGACTCCCGGCACTTCGCCGTCAGCAAGTGGGACACCAGGAAACTGGAAGACCTGTGGGTGATCAACTCCACAGGCGGGAAGAGACCCAAGCTGGAGACCTACAAGTACCAGATGCCGGGCGAACCCGGACCTAAGGGCTACCTCTACGTGTTCACACTGGACGGGCTTGAGGCCACATCCCGCGAAGTCAAGTGCCAGGCTTTCAAGGACCAGGACTTCAGCATCCAGGATGCCAGGAGGCTCTCCAAGGATGATTACCTGGACTTCCGGAAAAGCGTTTGGCTGGGAGACGACAGCGGCTTCTACCTGGTCCGCCAGAGCAGGGACATCAAGAGGGTCGACCTTTGCTGGGTCGGAGTCGACGCCGACTCCACAAAGACGATAGTGTCCGAACGGAGCAACACTTACATCGAATACCGCAAGCCCTTCCTGCTCAAGGACGGCCGGCAGTTCATCTGGTGGTCCGAGCGCAACGGATGGGCCAACCTCTACCTCTACGACAAGGACGGCAGCCTCCAGAGGAACCTTACCGAGGGGGCCTTCCATGTCGACAACGTGCTCGGGGCCGGAGAGAAGGAAGGCTACGTGCTCTTCTCCGCCTGCGGCGTGCAGAAGGATGAGAATCCCTACCAGATGCACACCTACAGGGTGCCGCTTGCCGGAGGCGCCATGCAGAAACTGGACATGGACGACATGGACGTCCTGTCCACCGCCAGCGACGACGCCAGGTTCTTCGTGGCCAACTATTCGAGGGTGGACTGCACTCCCGCCGTGGCCCTGATCGGAGCCGGAGGAAGGAAGATCCTGGACCTCGAGACAGCGGACCTGAGCCTCCTGCTCGAGGCCGGCTACAAGTTCCCGGAAAGGTTCAAGGTCAAGGCCGCCGACGGCATCACCGACCTGTACGGAGCGATGTACAAGCCTTACGACTTCGATTCGACCAAGGTCTATCCCATCTGCGACTACGTCTATCCGGGGCCCCAGGTGGAGGCCAACAACATCTCCTGGAGCAAGGGCTTCACCCGTACCGACAGGCTCGCACAGCTTGGGATCATCGTCATCACGGTGGGCAACAGGGGCGGACATCCCAACCGCTCGAAATGGTACCACAACTACGGCTACGGCAACCTCCGCGACTACGGTCTCGAGGACCAGAAATACGCCATACAGCAGATCGGCGCCCGGTGCCCGTTCGTCGACCTTGAAAGGGTCGGCATCCACGGCCACTCGGGCGGAGGCTTCATGAGCACCGCAGCGATACTGAAATATCCCGACTTCTTCAAGGTGGCCGTTTCCTGCGCCGGCAACCACGACAACAGCATCTACAACCGCTGGTGGAGCGAACAGCACCACGGAATCCTCGAGAAGATCGACAAGGGTGACACCACTTTCGTGTACTCCATAAAGACCAACCAGGAACTGGCCGGAAACCTCAAGGGGCACCTGATGCTGGTCCACGGAGACATCGACAACAACGTCCATCCTGCCAATACCATCCGCGTGGTGGATGCCCTGATAAGGGCCAACAAGCGCTTCGACATGCTGATCCTGCCTGGCCAGAGGCATGGCTTCGGAGACATGAACGAATACTTCTTCTGGAGGATGGCCGACTACTATGCTGAATGGCTGATCGGTGATTCCGAAAGGTCCAAGGTGGACATAACGCAACTCAACAACGACTGACAGGGACCGTCCGCCGCAGGACGGCTCCCTGTTCCCCGGACGAAGAAGTACTGACGGCAAGATTTGAGAATTAAGAAATTCCGTCGTATCTTTATCGGAAAATCCGCTGTATCCATCCAAAGAAAAACCATTCGGCTCCAATGAACTTAAGACGAAGACTCGACAGCATCGTCTCCGAGGGACAGGGCATCCAGCTTCTGGTTATGACGCTGTTCGTCATGGCCGTGCTCGCTCTCCTCATCTTTGTAGGCCAGACCTACGGGGGCATGATCTGGCAGGAGGTCCTGGCGCTGTTCCTCGATCCCGGGAATTTCACCGGGCAGGGCAACCATGACCACGACTGGCTCCAGATCCTGACGGTGCTCATGGGTGTGTTCCTTTTCTCGGCCCTCCTGGTTTCCGTGTTCACCAACATCATCCAGAACATCGCGGAAGCCTACGAGAAAGGCGACAACCGCTACAAGTTCGAGGGGCACATCCTCATCATCGGATCTCGCAGGATCCTGCCGCACATGCTCGAAACGATCTACGGGAACGAAGACCTTTACGGCAGGGACATCCTCATCGCCACCATGGCCGACGTGGCCAAGCTTCGGTCGGACATAAAGAGCACGATCCCCGACAAGAAGTTCTGCAGGCGGATAACATATTACCACATCGACCAGCTGACGCGCAGGCTCATCGAGGAGACCTGCGCCGACAAGGCAAGCATGATCTACCTCACGGGAGAGGACAACGATCCGAGCCACGACTCGCGGAACCTCCTTTGCCTGAACTACATCCGGGAGATTTGTACAGGTCCCGGCCCCATGATTCCTTGCTTCCTGACCCTGGACATGCATTCTTCCCTCGACGTCATCCAGTACAAGAAGAAAGACCTCGACAACCGCATCAACCTCGAAGTTGTCAGCACCAGCGACTACACTGTGGAACAGGCCCTGGTGAATTCCGACATCCTCCCGGCAATCGGCCTTGACAAGCCCTCCCGCAGGGCGCGGATCGTCATCGCAGGGAACTCCAAGATCGGAAGGTCCGTTTCAAGGATTGCCTCGCAGCTGTGCCATTATCCCAATTTCAACGGAGAAAACCGCACGAGGATCACCTTCATCGACTCCGGGATGAGGGAGCAGATGGCCTTCTTCGTCTCCAACAACAACGGGATGTTCCAGGTCTGCCACCGCAACTACATCTCCCCTGAAGGCTGCTCCTCGACAGGGCCGTCTCCTGAAATCGGCGACTTCATGGACCTGGAATGGGATTTCGTCGACGCGGACCTGGCCTCCGTCTTTGCCAGGGGTCTGCTCAGGCAGTGGGCCCTGGACCCGGACGAAGAACTGGTCGTGGCGATATGCTATAAAGAGAATGACCGGAACCTGTCCGCGGCATTGCACCTGCCCGAGGAGGTTTACCGGTCCGGCTGCCCGATAATGGTGTACCAGGACAACAATCCTGTCCTCGTGAAGGAAGCCAGGAACACCGGAATGTTCGGAAACATGATCCCGTTCGGAGAAGGGCTCGTCGAGTCCGACAGCCTCTTCCTGAAAAGGACTGCCGCAGGGAAGCGCGTAAACAGGCTCTACGACGAGGAATACGGCAACCCTCCGGCTCCGGACGAAGACAGTGCATGGAAGGGCCTTTCCCAGGCGCATAAACTCTCGAGCATCGCCAGCGCCAACTTCATGCCGATGGTCCTCCGCTGCTTCGGGCTGGAGCCCGACAGGGAGACATTCGACAAGATCCCCGAAGACATAATGGAGACAATCTCGGAGACCGAACACAGAAGGTGGATGTCCTCCGTCCTGGTGATGGGTTATTCTCCCGCCACCAAGGAGCAGAGGAAGGACAAGAGCCGCATGAAGTACCTCAAGGACGAGAAGTTCATCCACCTGGACATCGCCCCCTACGACGAACTCAAGCACGAACAGAAAAAGGATTTGCTGCTTGTAAGCAACATCCCTTACATATTGACAGGAAAAAAATAAACGCACGCCTGCAAGATGAAATCCACTATTACCATATTCGTTTCCGGTTCCAAGAGCCTGAAAGAGCACAGGCTGAGGCTGAAGGCCCTTGTGAACAACATCAATGGAGAAAACAGGCTCAAGGATTATCCTGTTTCCCTCAGCATGTTCTCCTACACGAACCTTGGAGACAACCAGGCGGAATACGACGACTTCATAGAGCACAAGTCGGACATCGCCATATTCCTCCTGGAGGGAAGGATGGGCGAGAAGACCAAGGAGGAGTTCCTCCTGGCTTCCAGGGCGCTCAAGAAAACCGGGACCCCGAAGATCTATGTCTTCATGAAGGAGTTCGAAGAGCGGACCCCGCAGATTGAAGAGATAGAGAAACTGGTCAGCGAGCACTCGGACTCCTACTACGTCGAGTATTCAAACCTGGAGGACCTTGAATCCAAGGTGAAGACGCGTCTGGACCAGGAGGTGGAGGAGCTTGTGGCCAGCACCATGGTCTCGCCGAAGAAGAAACTCTTCCGGCTCGGACTTTGGGCCTGGGCGGCAACCGCAGTGGGAATAATCGCCCTTGCGGCCTTCGCCGGGAAGGTCATATCCGAAAGGAATGACGCCACCCTTCTCTTCATCGGAGGCGGCTCCGCCGTCAACTGCCTGGAGGAATATGAAGGGATCGGCAACATCTATGAATACAAGGAAGCGATCTGCCTGTCAGTCCCGACAAGCGTCTCATGGCCAATCATTTCCAGCGACGTCCACCACAGGCACGCCATGAGGGGGGCGGAGAATTCAAAGCTGTTCTATCCGGTCTGCCTTTCCGCCATGGATGCCGAAGACGCCAGCTTCCTGAAGATGAGCAACCGAGAGCAGTTCGTCAACAAAGGGGCCGTTCTGTGCTACCACCTGGGAGACGACTATCTGGCCGTCTATGTGAAAAAAGATTACAGCAACCCCATCATAGACGGGAAGGACAGCATCAGCGTGACCGAACTCGCGACATTCCTCCGCGAGGTCTCCAAGGAGCATTTCATGATCTTCACGACGGAGGAAGGCAGCGGTACCCTTACCTTCTACCAGAAGCACCTCGAGCCGCATGGGATGACGGTCTCCAAGGCCAGCCTCGGAGAGCATGTGGACAAATTCACCGACATGACCCCAAAGAGCAAGATCAGAAGGGACGACACTCCGTACATGATGCTCGGCAGCCGCTACTACGTCGCCAAATCCGTGTACCAGGACGGAGACTGCAGGAAGATCCAGGTCCTTGAAGACGACGGCACGCCCATCGTCAAGTCCATCAACCTGTACTTCGCCGGTTACAACCTCGACGGCGGAACCTCATTCTGGATTCCCGACGTGATGGTGGAATTCCTAAAGAAGCTCGACCCGAGATTCAACGATGTCATCAAGAAAAACAAAATCCCGAGGGAGAGCGAACGGGTGATCGTTTCCATGAACGAACTGCTTGATTCAAAGTGATTCAGCGGCTGTAAAGCTGCTTCTCAATGGCCCGCCTTTTCAAGTCCGGGCCATATTCGTATCCGCCGACGTCTATCGAGTCGAGCAGGTACAGGTCCGAGCCTTTGAAGATGGTCTTTTCCGCGATGCTGCGGATCCGGAGGATCTTGTCTATGGATTCCTTCGGGACGACCAGGTGGCAGGGGATTATGTAGGCTATGGGATTCAGGGCCACTGCATGCGCCACGGCACGTACTCCTCTGGGGTTCCCGCATCTTTCAGCCAGCTCGCTGTAACTCAAGAGCCTGATGCCTTCCTCCGGCTTGACGGCCGAGCCGTCGGGGCGATGGGTAAGGTCGTAGAGCTGCTTCCACACTCCTTTCTGGAAAGGCGTTCCCCAGAGGAAAAGGTCGTCCCAACGGATCCCATCCGAAAGAGAGGCAAGGTCGTCCATCCCGACCGTTTCCACTTTGATCGAGGAAATGCTCCCATAGGGCATGGAAGCCACATTTTCCGCCATCCTCACCAGGTGGCGGTAGTCGGCGCAGACGGAAGCGATCTTCCCGTCTATGCGTGTTACCAGCCAGTTTGTCTGTGCCGTTGCCATATTCCCAAACCTTTAATCCCCATAAAGTTAGGAATTATCAATGAAGTTTGCAACAGCCGGTTCCCGGGGTGATGCCTGCCGGAGCGGAAGGTGCCGACCCGCCGGCATAGATGCTGTCAGACTGCAAATCTCTTTCGGGAATGTTTTTCTACATTCAGGAAATAGCCATTTCATGTATTAGTCACTTCAGCAATATCCAGTCGTCACTCTC
>ODAI011766412.1_pt1 | contig 9998 bp, 9 predicted proteins | sample 1539321 | NCBI WGS metagenome assembly ODAI01 (sample SAMN02144231, study PRJEB22623) | gut metagenome | biome: sheep rumen | host: Ovis aries | place: New Zealand | reverse complement strand
GTTCCCGAAGCGGAGCCTGTCGAGGAGTTGGAGGAAGTTCCCGAAGCGGAGCCTGTCGAGGAGTTGGAGGAGGTTCCCGGAGCGGAGCCTGTCGAGGAATTGGAAGAAGTTCCTGAGAATGAGTCTGATTCCACTGATACGGCAGAAGAAAGCCCCATCTGGATGCACAGGCGCAACAGTGCAGAAGCCGCAAGATTGAAATCAATATTGGACAATGACGAATTCAGCACTCCGTCATTCAGCGATCTGGACGACGAGGATTTTTCGAAATGGAGCTCGGAAAACACTAATAAGAGCGAAAACGATTCCGATAATAACTAAACGGGGTAAACAATGCAGGACTCACCCGACTTGGAAAAAACTATGATTTCTCAAGCGTCCGGCTCTCCGGCAAAGGGCCTTATGGGTAGAGCATTGTCCATCTTAAGGGAATCAGGGAATCAAAATATGAAAAGAACAGAATCAAAAAAACAGAATGCAATCGTTATGAAGGACGGAGTTTTCACAATCCGCCAGAATCTTGAGACATCTTCCGTAAAACAGGATGTATCTTTGAAGGAACTGGTGGATTCAGTGATTCACTGCGCCCGCGAGGACTAACGGCGTGAAGTTTTTTCGTTGACGCTTATCTGGAAATTCTGCATCAGGTTCACAAAGTTGAAGATTTTCTTGTAAGCCTCAACACCCATCTGCTTCAGGTGTCCTTCTGAGAATTTATCCAAATCCTTCCAGTTGATTATAAGCACGCTGCGGGGTACCTTTGCGAAATCCTCGATGACCAGCTTCAGGTTTCTGGCATATACCACGAAATTCTTTGACGCTTCGAGAATCAGTTCTGCCGCCTCGTCGTTTGCATCGCCAAGGATTGTGCTTATGATGCTGTGGGCATCGCGTTCACGGTCGCACCGCGGCAGATAATTCTTCAGCTTGAGACCATACTCGCCGCTTTCGGACATTTTTTCATCGAATTCATCGATTTTTCCCAGAATCTGTAGAAGATTGTGTAACGAATTGCTCATCGGCGCACATTGCTGCTGTTCCGCCCATTTTCCGCGCACCAGAAGAATGTCTGAAAGAGTGTTCAAATCTTTCTTTGTGAATTCAACCATGAACTGCCTGAGATAACGCAGCGGATCGCAGTAAAGGTAGCCTTTGAATCCTTTGCGGGTAAAAGCCTCGTTGTTTTCGTCGTTGTAAAAGTTCAGCTCCTTCACGTCCTCCGAGCCGAAGACCGCCTTCAGGTAAGTGTCTATCTTTCCGAAAGTCTGCTCTTCCTTCAATGTGCTCAGCGTGTCCAAGACCTGTTTCTTCACCGTCTGCAGATATTCATCCATAATGCGGTATTCTTCCGGCCTGATTTTTTCGCTGTACAGGGGATTTTCAGTAATCAGCTGGATAATGCTTTCGAAAATCCTCTTGTCGCGGAGAGGCCTCAATTTTGCAAGCACACGCCGCCAGTTGTTCGGAGAAACAGGCTCGGTTCCCTTCATCTGCTTGAATGTCTGGAAAAGAAGATCCCAGTTGTTGTCGAATGGGAGCACCCAGGCCGCTGCGATGAAATTCTTCAAATCTTCCGAAATGTATGGTCCCTGCACGGGCTGGAAATGCGGAGGACGGTCAAAATCCCGCTCTTTGTATGTCTTGTCGAATTTTTTCAGAAAGAAGTAAAAGTCGAATTTGCAGAAAGTGTCGAACATCATCAGTCTTGTGTAAAGCATATCGATTTTCTTTACAGTTGCACCGTCGAATGAGCGGAGAAACTGATCCAAATCATTCTTGACCTTGGTCTGCACGTCTTTAAGAGGCATTGTTTTCGCCATCTGCGTAAGGGACTGTTCGGAAAGTCCGCTCAAAAGGGCACTTGTTTCCTCGGTCATAGCCGAATTCAAAATCATATTCTTCAATGCATTCGGTGTCGCTGTCTGAAGCATCGCCTGAGCCGGTGAAATCACTTTGTAAATGTCGTAGAAAAATTTTGCGAGAGAAGGGTCGGCTGTATTGTTTGAATATTTGTAGAATTTATTTTTAGTGCGGGCGAGATCCTTTGCAATGACCTTGAGCTGTCTTTTTTTTATGGCCTCAGCATCTCCGCCGCCGAAGAGAGATTCTATTAATGATTGAAAAAAATTACTTTTGGTTGCCATATCTTCCATTATACGTATTTAATCGGATATAGTCAAATGGAGAAGGGGTTGTTGCACGGAATACGCAAATGCGGTAAACTCTGCATGTAGACATTTGGCAACCTCTAAAAACTATAGTTTGAGGTTGCCGTTGAGTTTAAAACCCCGAAATTACGGGCTTTTAAACGTCGCATTTTCAGAGTTGCCTCTAAAAACTGAAGTTTTTAGAGACTCACATTTTAAAAAGAGGTTGATTATGATAGATTTCAAGATGTGGTTTGACGACGACAAAATCACTTTCCACGACCAGATGACGATTTATTTCAGCCAGGCAAACAAAAACAAGGCACTGGCACTGCAGGAACTTTTGAGAATCACCAGTGATGCCGCTGTGGAAGACTACCGCCAGCAGGGACTTTCCAGAGAGTTCCTTTTTGAGCACGACTATGCAATCCTTGTGTCGCGTGTCGCCTTCCATTTCCACCGCATGCCGCTTGAAAACGAGCGCATCGAAGTGACCACATGGGAAGAAAAACCGGAGCCCTTCCAGCTGAAAAGGGCCTACGAAATCACCTCGGACTCCGGCGAAAGGCTTGTGAGCGGATTGAGTACCTGGCTTTTGGTGAATCCGCATACGAGGAAAATCATACCGCCGAAGGAATTTACCCTGCACCAGAGCAACGACTACGAAAAGCAGAAGGATTGCATGAAACCTGGAAAAATAGTGCTCCCGAAGGATATGCAGAAGATAGACGAGAGGATTGTGCGCTATTCCGATTTGGATTCGAACGGCCATACCACCAATTCCCGTTACGGAGCCTTTGTCGTTGACGCTCTTCCCGCAGAGTACAATGAAAAGGAGCTTGTTGATTTCAGGCTCAATTATTCACGTGAGGCTTTGCTTGGAGAAACGCTAACAATGTATGCCTCTTTTGACGATACTAATAAAAAGGTGAGCATGGTCGGAAAGACTCAGAACGGCTCGTCCTTTGAAAGCGAGTTGTATTACCGGTAGACTTTCGGTGTGCGGCTTTTCAAATTACAAGAGGTAAGGTGAATTCGATGAAAAAGTTCATTATGTCGGTACTGTTGGCATTTGCAGTTTCCGCTATGAGTTTCGCGCAGTTCGATGTTTCCATGGGTTCGGACTTTATGATTAGAAGAGTCAATGTTGGCGGAAACGAGGTTGAAACCGTGGGAACGCTTATGGCAGTTGATTTGGGCGGATATATTTTCATAAATGATTCCTGGTATGCTCTTTACCGGCCCACTTCTTTTTCATGGGGCTATCTTGGAAGCTACGACAATTCCATGTTCCACTTGGATTTAGGCTTGGGATTCGGTGCAAGACTGGTGCTTTCGGAGGAACATTCCTTCAGGGCGGGAATCGCGCCTGTGTTTACCTTTGAGTTTGCCAAATTCGGCACTGCCGATGCCACGTCGCTGCTTTTCGGAGGTTCTCTGGACCTGCACTATCAGTACGAGCCTTTCTCGGACGAGGATGTTTCGTTTGCCTTCATCGCGGGAACAAGACTTCAGTTTATGCCGCTTAGAATCTTCACCACGAATGCGAACTTCGACACCAAGAATATGTTCAAGGTGAATCCTTATGTCGGAGTGTGCATTACCTTCAACACAAGCATCAAAAATTACAATATGACAAAACCCGGCTTCTGATTTGGATTCCGGGCATAAAAAAAAGCGGTCTTCCGTGAAGGAGGGCCGCTCTTTTGTTTTAAGGGAAGATTATTTCTTCTTTCCCTGATTTGCAACGGCATCCATCTTTGCCTTGAGGGCTTCCTGGTCGCCGAGGTAGTAGAATTTCTCCACTTTGCTCAAATCATCGTTGAATTCGAATACCAAAGGAACACCCGTGGGGATGTTGACTCCGAGAATCTCTTCGTTTGAGATGTTCAGGAAATATTTGTACAGAGCGCGGAGACTGTTTCCATGAGCTGCAATGATTACGCGCTTTCCTGCGAGAACCTGGGGCTTAATCTCCTGTTCCCAGTAGGGCACTGCACGTGCGATTGTTGTCTCCAAAGACTCGTGCTGCGGAATGAGGGAAGGATCCACATCGCGGAACATTGCTTTCTTCTTTGCGGAGCGGGGGTCGCTGTCTTCGAGAACCGGGGGCTTCACGTCGAATGAGCGTCTCCAAATCTTCACCTGATCCTCACCGTACTTTTCGGCAGTCTCGCTCTTGTTCAGGCACTCAAGTCCACCGTAGTGGCGCTCGTTGAGCTTCCATGTCTTGATTGTGGGAAGCCATACGCGGTCCATTTCGTCGAGAATGTGCTGCAGAGTGTGGATTGCGCGCTTCAGATAAGAAGTGTAGGCGATGTCAAAATCATAGCCCTCTGCCTTCAAAAGCTTTCCGGCCTCTTTTGCCTCGTTGTGTCCCTTTTCGCTCAGGTCAGGATCCTGCCATCCGCAGAACTGGTTCAGTTTGTTGAACTCTGACTCGCCGTGGCGAATCACTACCAATTTCTTCATATAAGTCTCCTCTATAATATGACTATTGATTCAAAGTCAGTGTATCACAAAAAAAAGCAAACCTCAACACCTCAAGCAAGATGCTCCAAAGTGGCGGATTCGACTTTCCAGCCTTCCTGGGTGCATCTTACTTCGAGCCATGCATATTTTCCTTCAAGAAGGGGTCCCGGGTTGATAACCGTTGTGCTGCCGATTTTGTCTATGGCGGCGCTTTCGTGGATATGGCCTGTTATTACGGCGAGGGGCTTGTATTTTTCAATGAAAGTGCGGAATCCTTCCGACCCCACGTGTGCTCCCGAAGCGATTTTGTCACATTCAGTGTCTTTCGGGGGATTGTGGAGAATCAGAATCAGGTTGTTCCATTCGGCCTCTCCCTGCCCGCTGATTATTGAAAGGTCGGAAAGAAGCTCTTCCTCGGTGCGTTCGAAAGGCGTTCGTCCGTTGAATCTGGAACTTCCTCCGCTGCCGGCAAACACAAGTCCCTCGTGACTCACAAGACTTCCCTCAACGGAAATGTCCCTTGCCTCAATCTCCTGAAGCATCGAGGGGTCGTCGTTGTTTCCGATCACTGAAAAGATTGTATCGTGCTTTTTGCACAGAGCCTCCAAGGTGGGAAGCCCTGTCTCAACCTCCAGGAACTGTGCGAAATCACCGCCGAAAATGACCGCATCCGCTTTTTTGAATTCGCCGCCGAGTCTTTCCAGTGCATCGATGTTTCCGTGGACATCAGCGATAACCAAGAAACGCATCTGCATCCTCCTGTGCTAAATTTTTTCCATCACGGATTTGAGTTCTTGCATCTGAGAGGGTGTTCCAATCGTGATTCTAACAAAATCCTCGATTCCGGGGGTGTTGAAATGTCTTATGAGGATGCCTGCCTTTTTTACGGCCTGATAAAGTTCTTCGCCTGTGTGTCCTTCCTTTTTTGTGAACACGAAATTCGTGGTGCTGTCGATTACGAAATAGCCGTGGTCTTTCAGGAAAGATGTGAAATCATCTCTGTCGCGGGCCACTTTCTTTGCATTTTCCGCATAATACCAGCATGATTTGCAGGAGGCAATGGCCGCTGTCTGAGCAAGGAAATCAACCGGGAAGTGGTTGAAGGAATTTTTTACTGTGAAAACGGCCTGAATCAACTCGGGGGAAGAAACCACGTATCCAAGCCTCATGCCCGCAAAGGAAAGGCTTTTGCTGAAGGTGCGCACAATCACCAGATTTTTGAAATCCTTGAGAAGCGGAAGGCAGCTTTCACCGCCGAAGTCGCAGTAAGCCTCGTCAACAATGAAAATGCGGTCTTTCGGGGCACGGCGTATCATATCGGCCACATCGGAGCGGTTCATTGAAATGCCTGTGGGTGCGTTGGGGTTTGCGAAGATTATTCCGCTGTCGTTCTTCTGCGCCTCTTCAATCATCCTGCCGGAGTCGAGGGTCCAGTCGCTTTTCAAAGGCACCTGCATCATCGGGATGTTGTAGTAGCCGCAGTATACGGGATAAAAACTGTATGTGAAATTCGGGAAAATCAACGGCCTGTCGCTGTCAAAAAAAGTGTAGAAAACAAAACTCAGCACTTCATCGCTGCCGTTTCCACAGAAAATCATTTCGGGAGTAACCTCAAACGGAATCCTGTCTTTTTCGTCCGGCGTGCATTTTTCTCCCTCGATTTTTGTGTTGCAGAAAACACCGCCTGTTTCGTTAAGCATTTTCGCAATCGCTTTTCTAAGTTCAGTGGAATCAGGATCGGGGTACAGTCCCAGTTTTGAAAGATTTTCCCCGGCGGCTTTCGCAACGGCCTCTCCCACCGATTTGTGCGGAGGGTAGGGGTTTTCGTTTGCATTCAATTTAATATAATCCCTGTCCTTTGGCTGTTCACCCGGAACGTAGGGATGCAGATTCGAGAGTCTTTTTGCCAGCATAAGAGCACTCCATTACGGAAGATTTTTAATCAGTTTCACCATGTACAACTCTATATAGCGTTTCAGCGCCGGATGATTTTTCACCTTCATAAGAGAGGGCGTGTCAACCAGGGCTTCGGCAAGACTTGCAACACGGTCGCGGGTAAGATTTTCCGTCTTCAGTGAGCGCAGAGTCTTTCTTGTGTAATCGCGTATAAGAGTGTTGATGTCTTCAACCAGATCGTCGTGGGCCTGCTTGCTGATTCTGTCGTTCCATTCCTGCATGTAGGAATCCAACTCGCGGTCAATCGTGCTGTTTCCGGGCACAATCTGGCTTTCCACGTTCGCGGCGGCATGGCGGAGTTCCTTTTTGCGGGCTTTTTTCGGATCGGCACCGTCTTTCGCGTCAAGCTCGGTCTGTTTCGCGGCGGCTTTGTTCTTTTCATCCTCAAGCACTTTTTCAGTGGCTGATTTTTCGGAATCCCTGCGTCTCTGCTCCTTTGACTTTCTCTTGATGGCGGCCACAATCCATGAGAACACGGGAATTGTGTACCAGAAGGGAAGCTTGATGCGGGCACTTGAGTAAATTTCCGTGCGGCGCAAAAGAAGAAGTTCCGAGTACGGTATAAGGAGACCGTCGCGGTAGAGCGGAATCTTTCCCGGAGTCTTGTCGTCATAGGACAGAACAGGCAGGAAGGATGATGTGAGAATTCCGTAGAGAATCGGGGAACAGACTTTGAGTTCTCTTTCAAGACAGCGTTCAAAGGCGGGTTGTTCCTTCATTTCCGGCAGTATCTCATAGTCCAGCATATACTTGTACCAGGATTTTGCCAGACTTTCGCGGATGAGTTCACGGGCATCGTTGCAAAGACGCACAATCAGCGGCATGACCTTTTCCTTTAAAATCAGATAAGTCTGCATGTCGTTGATTTTGAAGCTCAACAGTGTGGGCAATTCGGCGCCTACCGTCTGCGATGTCATGTACTCCAAATGGTCCTTCAGGTCGGATTCAGTGTATTTTGTAACGAGCAGATTTCCGTTTGCATCCTTGAATTTCATAATGTCGTCCATTGTGAAATAATACGGGGGATGCAGAAGCTGTTCGTCGAGAGCCTTGAATGCGGCATCTTTCAGGAGCTTTTCGGAAGCCTTGTTTTTGTAGAAGGAAGCGGCCACTTCAATGATGCCCACTGTCTGAAGCACGTTGATGTCTTCGGCATTGAAATCCTTCATTTTTGTGCAGTCCTGCTTGATGAAATAACAAAGCTGGTTCCAGTAATAGAAGGAGTCGCCGTTGCTGCGGAGCATAAGCCAGGTTTCTTCAGGTTTAGCCATAAAAGACGTGAAGAAGTTTTTTATGGAAATCTCTTTTCCGGGGTTTGCACCTGTGATTTTTTTCTGGAAATAGTCGTGTGCGTCACCCTTCCTCAAGAGGTCCTGAAGCTTTTTAAGACAGATGTTCACAAGCGTGATTCCTGAAACTGTTGAAGGCAGAAGCACTCCCGGAACTCCCTTGCTGAAAAGAATGCAGTAAAGGGTCTTGTCATCCGGATGGAAATTCTCATCGAGCAGTTTGAAAATTATGTCGGAGGCCTGTTGTCTGTCTGCAATGTCCGCGGGCACATGCTTGGGCAGGTCGTTCATGTTCGGGAACGGCAGTGAGAAATTCCGCTCCATTTCAGCGTAAGTTTCCGTGTACCTTTCCATGAAATAGTTGATGACGGCAATAAACTGCTTGCCTCCCTGAGTGAGCATTGAAATGTGACGCTCGGAGACGAGCTTTGAGAGTTCTTCCTGAAGTGAATCATTGGAACCGTTTGTGTAGACCACAAGTTCAGGGTTTTCATCGGTATGATGCTGTGCATAGCGTTTGAGGTAATCGACAAATTCACCGAATTCAATGACCGGAGTCCTCTGTTTTGAGGAATAGAACTTCAATAAAGTCAAAATAATAGAACTAGCCATAGAAACAATTATACTCTAAATTCAAAACAGTAACAAGGTCAACGGAGCGAATTCTTATGGGGAATTTTCTGTAAAAACTACAGTAAAAACGGGGGTCGGATTGACGGTGAGGTTTCCTTGCAGGGTCTCAGCATCAGTTCTGCTGTTGGCGTTCAAAATGCGGCAGTGGGACGCAGGAAAAAAGCAAGGAAGGAATGTCCAATAAGTTTGCCACCCGGTTTCATTCAGAACCTGCTGCCGCCGTCATTCCGGGCCTGACCCGGAATCTCCCCTGTACGAGAGATGCTGAAGCCCTGGGCTTCCTTGAAAAAACTCTTGAAATCCACGGATTTATGGGGCATAATTGAAATATGGCAAATAAAAAGGAAAAGAAAATCCGTAAAGTGAAGCGTAATCATATTTGGTCAAGTGCGGTTGTTTTTGTGGTTACCTGCGCGGCTTTTTGGTTGATAGCAAAATTTTTCGCTTATTTCCTTGGCACGTATTTTGTGAGGTCGAAAATGACTTCCGAGTACGAGTCGGTTGCCGCCATGGCACGCGTGTACGAAAATGCTGATTCTGCGGAATCCGTGTGCCCGTTTCTCGACAAAATAGGACGCAGTTACATTATCCGTTCCGGCGATGGAACCGACCTTTACAAAAACGGGGACATGACAATCACGCCGGAAAAAATCACGCTTTCGGTCACTTCGGATTTTGACACGCTGGAGATTTACAAAGACAGGAACAATTATTTTAAAAATGACGGCAAGGGAAATATTTCCGTAGATGTCAGGGATGTTGCAAAACTCATTTTCGGCATGAGGGATTCGATTTCGGGAATTCCCGAGCACATGATTGATGATATTGACCATGATCCCATGGAGAATATGCGGACTCTGAACAACTCTTTCTACGACACTTTGAAATTCCCCGTGTGGATTTCGCTTCCCGTAAAAGGCGGCGGTGAGCATTTCATTGGTCAGACTTTCCTTAAAGTGGGCGTAATGGATTTCGGACTTCTCTTGATTTTTGGAGCCATAATGCTGGTTCTGGCTTTGATTATATTCATGCTTCTTTCCGGGAATCTTATTCATGAGGTGTATCATTCCGTAAAGGCGAAAAAACTTTTGTTCACAGACGACATTACGAAAGGGTATAATATGACGTGGTTTATTTACCGCGGCAACCGGATGCTCCGAAGTAATTCCAATATGAAAAAAAAATATGCGGTCGTGAATCTGATTATTGTGAAATACAGAAATTTCTGCAGCTGCCATTCAATCGAGGAAGGTGAAAAACAACTTCGGATGGTCTACGAAAAAATCCGCGGGATGCTGCTGAAAAATGAAATTGCCGCACATTCCACCTCTTCGAATTTTGCTCTGCTGCTTGAGTGTGAGAATTTGGAACAGACGAAACTGCGGGTGGAAAATATCATCGGCGAGTTGAAGAAAATCGGCAGCGGACATTCGTTCAATTTTCAGGCCGGAATCGCAATGGTGGATGTGCTGAAAAATGAAAACGGAAAATATCTGCGCAG
>ODAI011538611.1_pt1 | contig 9998 bp, 8 predicted proteins | sample 1539321 | NCBI WGS metagenome assembly ODAI01 (sample SAMN02144231, study PRJEB22623) | gut metagenome | biome: sheep rumen | host: Ovis aries | place: New Zealand | reverse complement strand
CGACGTGGAATTTCTCGACGCCCGCGAGGGCAGCGGCCACCGCGTCTACGTGCGCTCGCTGTGCTTCGTGCTCTACAAGGCCACGCAGGACGAGTTTCCCGGTTCCAAGCTCTTCATCGAGCATACCATCTCGCGCGGCTACTACTGCAACTTCAAGAAGCGCAACAACGAACCCCTGACCGAGGCCGACGTCGAGCGCATACGGCAGCGCATGCAGGAAATCATCAGCCTCGACATGCCGTTCCGACGCAACGAGGCCACGACGGAAGAGGCCGTCCGAGTCTTTGCCGAACGTGGATTCATGGACAAGGTCAAGCTGCTCGAGACCAGCGGACAAATCTATAGCGACTACTATACGCTGGGCGACACCGTCGACTACTACTACGGACCGCTCGTGCCATCGGCCGGCTACCTGACCGTCTGGGGGCTGGAGACATACTACGACGGCATGCTGCTGCGCGTGCCCGACTGGAACAACCCCACCGTGCTGGCCGAGAAAGCCGACATGCCCAAGACCTACGAGATGTTTGCCGAGAAGACCCGTTGGGACATCATCATGCGACTGTCAAATGCCGGCGACGTCAACAAGGCCATCCTGAAAGGACATGCCTCGGAGCTGATACAGGTCAGCGAAGCCCTGCAGGAGAAGAAGATAGTGCAGATAGCCGAAGAGATAGAACGCCGCTACCATCGGGAACAGGATCCCGTCCGCCTGATACTCATCACCGGACCGTCGTCGTCGGGCAAGACCACCTTCTGCAAGCGACTCTCGGTTCAGCTGTTGGCCTGCGGACTGCGCCCGCTGTCGTTCTCGACCGACGACTATTTCGTCAACCGTGTCGACACGCCCAAGTTGCCCAACGGCGACTACGACTTCGACAACATCGAGACCGTGGAGTATAACCTGCTCGAGGACCACCTGCTGCGACTCATGCAGGGCGAGCGCGTCGAGGTGCCCGAATATAACTTCGTGACGGGCAAGCGTGAGTGGAACGGCAAGAAACTCAAGCTGTCCAACGACTCCGTGCTCATCATCGAGGGCATACATGCGCTGAACCCCTTGCTGACGAAAAAGATACCCGACACGGCTAAGTTTAAGATATACATATCGGCACTGACGAGTATCTCGCTCGACGACCACAACTGGATACCCGTGCGCGACAACCGGCTGCTGCGCCGCATCATACGCGACTACAACAAGGGAGCCTACACGGCACGCGAGACCATTGCCCAGTGGAAGAATGTCTGCGAAGCCGAGGACAAATGGATATTCCCCTTCCAGGAAACTGCCGACGTCATGTTCAACTCTGCGCTCAACATCGAGTTTGCCGTGCTGCGCACCCATGCCGAGATTATCCTGGCCAGCGTGTCGAAAAACTGTCCCGAGTATGCTGAGGCCCACCGTCTGCTGAAGTTCATTCACTACTTCCTGCCTGTCAGCGACAAGGAGATACCGCCCACCAGCATCATGCGCGAGTTCCTCGGCGGCTCCAGCTTCAAGTACTGACCCAAAACACCCTGCCCCTGCAGGAGAGGGGCAGGTGTGGGGTTCACATCAATAATATTTACGTATTAATTCTCACCAGCGTCGCCGACGAATTCTTCAGTTACAGGCGTTATACCGCGTACGCTGTATAGCAGCAGCTCTGACTGCGTTTGCAGGGGGGCGACGGTGAGGGTGGGGGAGATATATTGCTTCTTCATGGCGTTATCGTTGTCGTTCCTAACTTAATGTTGATGGTATAGAGATGGCCAGCCTGCCAGTTGACGTTCAATGGTATGGTGGCAGTCTTGACACCTGAGGTGGTGTAGTTCACTTCCAGGTAGGTGCCTTCAGTACCGTTGGCTGTCTGGCTTTGTGGAATCATGAAAAGATAGTCGCAGGGTAGGCGCTGCGGCGTAGTCGTCACGGCGAGGGCAGTGCTTGTCAGGGTGAAACTGGTGTAGGCTTCCGCATTGGTCCATGTCTCGGTAGCGTAGTTGTAGTTGCCCTGTTTGTCAACATGGCGTAGCACGATGCTGTTCACCGTCAGGCTGTTACCGTTGAGTTTCGTGGTCTTCAGCGTGTTCGTTATCTGGACGTCGAACTGCACGACAGCGCACGCATGGTTGAAGGTGAGGCTGACACTGCACTCGCTGTGCATAAAGACTGCCATCATGTCGGCAGCACTGGCGTACGGCTGAAGGTCGTCGTTCAGCGTCACCAGCATGTCCATGCTGCACTCGAAGTTCTCCGACGTCGGCTCTTGCCAGTTGGGTGCTGTCTCGTTGGAACTCCAGTCTATGGTCCACGCTGGCTCGGCGGCGGCTGCAAATGTCGACTGGCTGCTTGACGTGCTGTCGCTGTCTGACGAGCAGCCCCATACTGTCAATGCCAGCAAACTGAATATTAAATACCTCTTCATTTTACTATTTTACTGTGTTACTATTTTACGATTGTTGCGTCCGATTGTTAAATTGTCCAATAGTGAAATTGTCCAATAGTGAAATCGTTCAATTGTCCAATCACTACGGTTATTTTATCACTCGCTTATGTCCATTGTAGATATATACGCCACGCTGTGTAGGAGCCTGCTGCAGCTTGATGCCCTGCACAGTGTACCATCCCTCCTGCGGCAACAGGTTGCTGCGCACAAAGCTGATCTTGGTGGGCTCCGACGGGCTGCCGCTGACGGCATTCGTCTGGTAAGTCATCACGTCGCCCGTGGTAGCGATGATGTCGCCGTTGCGCTCGATGGCAAACGAGAGGGGAGCCTGCTCGCTGCCGGCAATGGTGAGGTAGAAGAGGGGCTGCTCCGTGGCGGCAGCAGATTTTTCACTGTTCACTTTTACCTTTCCACTCACCAATGCCTCGCCGCGGATTTCTGCACCGCTGTAGGCTATCAGCTTGTCGCCCTCTTCCAGTTCAATGCCGTCGGCAGTGGCCGTCATCACCATGTTGTTGGCAAAGTCGTCCCACGCACGGGCCTGGTTGCTCTCCTCGAAGAAGGTTGCGTTGGCCTCGTAGAACGGGTAGGTGAACTGGGCCGTGCCTTGGCGGCTGCGGTAGAGCATGTAGCCCTCGCCGGGCTTCAGGTACTTCAGGTTGCCCTTCCATTCACGCGCGCCATTGGCTCCCTTCGAGAACATGGCAAACGAGGTCTTGCTCTTCACCACGTCGCCATCCTCGGCCTCTTCCAAGTAGTCGGACAGTGCCGTAGCGATAGGCAGGTTGACCATCGGGGTATATCCGATGCTGTTCCATCCGTTCTATAGTAAACGACATAATTATCTTCTTCATTTAGGCAGCCTGGCAGGCTGCCATCGCCCAATGAGCGGAAAACATGAATGACGTTCACTATATATATTTTTGGCTGTATGAAACTTTTCCTGCTGTCGCTGCTAATAGCTATCTTTGCAGCAAAAAGACATGACAACAATGAAACAACAACTATTCTTCCTGATTGCCGTGCTGCTCTGCTTGGGGTGCAGCGAGACACGTCGCACCGCAGTAACCGTCAGTCAGACGGCAACGCCCCGCGACCAGAACTGGGCGGACAGCGTAACCCTCTATCGCCAGCAAGCCCGCCAAGGCAACGGACAGGCATGCCTCGCTCTGGCCCGCTGCTACTTTTATGGCCGTGGCGTCCGGCGCGACTACCTGACCATGCTCTCCATGGCCGAGCGCGCCCAGCAACTGACGGGCACCACCGTAGCCAAGTTCATGGACACGCTGCCCCCTGACGCCGACTATCGGCTGCTGTGGACCGGCATCGAGGCCGCCCTCGTCTGCGACGATGCCACGGCCTACGACTGCATCATGGCCCTCGAACACGCCGAACTCCCGGAGGCCCGCATCATCCGTATCATCCGTGCCCACGACGACCCCACCCGCCAAGAGGTCATACGCACCATCTACAAGAACGTCAATAGCGAGAGCAGCCCCGTCGAGCAAGCCATGGCCTGCCTCGGAGCCGTCGATGCCGGCAACTACCGCTATGCCTCGCAGAACCTGCTGCGGCTGGCCGAGTCGTCGCCAGCCCTCTTGGTGGCCTTAGGCAACCTCTATGCCCACCACGGACCCGTCCGCAACGACTCCCTGGCCGCCGTCTACTTTGCCAAGGCCGACGAGTACGCCCTGCTCGACAACATCCAGCGCCACTGGCTCGACGAGTACCGCTACTATCAGCAAACCAAGTCGGAAATGAAAAAAACGGAAAATGTTTGGTAAAATGTTTGGTCGTAAAAATCTTTTTTCGTATCTTTGTCGCATCGTTTGGCTTGCCCCCGACGGAGCAGCCTGCGACTCTTTATATGAGAAAGACGTTTTCAAGCGTCTGACCTGTTGGAACAGAAACTTCGCAAAAGTCAAAACCATAGCAGGCAGAGCAACGAGGCGTCTGCGTAGTGCGTCTTATCGCGACGTCACCGTTGGGCAAGCCATCGGTGCGACATTCCGATATTCGTGCTGGCGTGGGCCTGTAGTTGCTTATCCTGATGGTTGAGGCAATGCGAAGGCCCCTGTTCCCGGGATAGGCACAAGAGACAGCACCTACGCATTTTTTCGTATCGGAGAGGGACCTAAAGCAAGAGACTGAAATTACTGAATCAGGGGTGCGAGGAAGATACATTAATATTACATTAAAATATGTGCATTTTATGGATGAGAAAATGATTGATGCTGTGAAACAGTGGCTTGACGCTATCATGCCAGCTGTAGCTGAAACCGTAGCCAATACCTTTACGGAAGACAAATTGCTTGAGATGGGCAAAGAGGAAGGTATTCACGGACCAATGACTGTGAACTTGGAGGAGTTTCGCGCTCCTATCACGGCTCTCAACTTCTATGTTGTGGTTGTGGAGGACACCCTATTAATGGCTGTCACAACCAAGGTCAAGGATGTCGATGATACCCCCTCTCTATCCTTCGACATGTTCTTCACCATTGCCGACTTTGCCACTACTATCACTGATGACGAGCACGTCAGCCAGTTGGCAGATACCGTTTTGGGGCAGTACAAGTCCTTATGTGGATAGGTGGCTATAATTTTTGTAAACAACATTATTTACCAATTTTTTAATTAATACATTATGAATAAAACAACAATCTGTAAATTTGCTAACATGAGCCTGCTGTTTATGGTGCTCATTTTGTGTACTGCTTGTCATAAAGACAAATCCATTGAAGAAGTTCTTACACCTCCTGTGATTTCTGATGAGTCTTCTACTAGTGGTGAGGATGCGACTTCTGGCGAACAGTATGGACAATTCATCATTAAAAACCTTAGTTCGGGTGAAATCCTTGAAGGTGATGCCCCCAAGATTATTCCTGAGGATATGTTAGCCATATCCTTCACTCCCAACGAAAAATACAAGAACATCCTTTTTGAGTTTAATAACAAATACAACGGAAGGGAAGTGGATGATACTTTTGCCATTCATTCAACTTCATCAAAAATGCAAGTGAATGGGAAGGAAATTGAATCTGTTCATAGGATTGTTCTTTCCGCTTCTGCAAAAAATGATGGGAAAGAAATAAAGGTTAGCCGTACAGTCAATCTAAAATTTTATGACAAAAGTTCACGTATCGTATGTCAAACAAGGGCTATGGCAGACTTGCTAATGTTTGTCGAACCTGTCATAAGTTTCTCTGACGATAAAGGCAATAGTATTAATAGCCGTCCCTTTGAAGGAATAACAATTAGAAGAGACTCTGTAAAAAAGGAGGATGTAGAATTTGAATTAGCAAACGTAAGTGAAAGGTCGTTCCGATATACTCAGTGGGGCAGTGAAGCAGAAGCAACATTGTCTTTCGTTAAAAAGCAACCCGTGGAGTTGACGCGTGAAAGCTATGACTTGGATTGCGCCATATCTCTTTATGGACATGCATACCAGAAGGATTATAGCCCCTTAACCATGTCACTTAACATAACAATTGGAATAAGCTTTGGAGGAACAGACAAAATGGAGGATGAATATGGTAAGATAAAGAAAGAGTACGTTGAGGAGTATATTAACAAATTGGTAGAGACAACTCAAACCAAGCGTATCAAAATTGATGATAACGGTAAAGTAACAGAAATATTTAATTAAAACTTAATGATTATGAAAAAGACATTTCTAAATTTCGCGAATGTTGCGTTGGTGACACTTATGCTTATGTCAACCTACGCTTGTAAAGAAGATCCTTATGCAAAAATCACCTATAAGGTTGTGTGCTCGGAGGAACTCTTAAAGTATGCCACCCCCAAGGTGAATTATAAGGGGACTACTATTTCCATTCCTGAGTCTGGTTGGACTAATGTGACAAACGAAAGTACTAAGATTAATGATGTGAATGTTCCACTGAAGCAATGGACCTACAATGTAGATTATAACGACTTTGGTGTGGTAGATGATGAAATGACAGTAGAATATGAGCCAAAGAATAATTTTGCTGAAGCCCCTCTCAGTATTGCCAACTTGCTCATCCATCATCTTTCGGCCGATGTTGAAATCCGAGACAAAGACGAAAACCTATATCGTCACTCTTTTAACAACACTGAGTTGAACATATCAATAGGAAATCCAGCTTCGCTTGACGACAGACTTGAACCTGACTACATTGGGCTTCACATAGAAAGTAATGGAACCTGTATTAAAAAAACAACAAAATAAAATATATACACCATTATGAAACGTTTAGTAATCTCTTTTCTAATATTGTTTTGTAATGTCATCCTGTTCGCCCAACAAAGGAGCGAGCAGGAAGCATTACAAATAGCCAAAGAACATTTTGGCAAAAACACTAAGAAATATGCCGCACGTGTGGCTAAGGTATATCAAAAGGAAGTGAAGAATCAAATGATGCGGCGCATAGCCCCGAAGAATTTGAATTCTGCCACTGGCTGTAGTTATTATATTTTTAATGATGAGGCTAACGCCCGTTTTGTTATCGTCTCAGCAGACGAACGCTTCTATAAGATTTTGGGCTACTCTGACAATGGCGTTTTTGATGCTGCAAATGCTCCAGATGCATTATTAGGACTATTGAACAGTTATGATGATCAGTATGATTATATGCTGAAACACGAACCTAACGTTTCAAGAGTAAATCAGCGTTACACTGACTTTCCAGACATTGATCCGATTATTGAATCAAAATGGGGACAGGAATCACCTTATAACGATGAGTGTCCTATCAGCATCAAGAGCGGTAGCAATTGTGTAACCGGCTGTGTGGCAACTGCCATGGCTATGGTGATGAGGCATCACAGATGGCCTGAACAAGGACAAGGCTCATACAGCTATGTTGCTAAAATAGACTCCACACAGTCGGAAGAATTATCGATGGACTTCAGTTCTGTACGGTTTAACTGGGATAATCTGATTGATGATTATAGCAAGGGTGCAGGCACTGCAGAACAGAGAGCGGAAGTCGCAAAATTAATGAAGGCTTGTGGCATTTCTGTAGCAATGGACTATGGTGCTGGCACATCTGGAGCGCAAGAATACAATATAGCGTATGCGTTAACACATTATTTTGGATATAATCCCAATATTCTTTATAAAGAAAAGGATTATTATTCTAATGAAGAGTGGGATGATATGATTCTGACGGAATTGAAAGCGGGCCGTCCTGTACTCTATGGCGGTCATGCTAATATTCGGGAAGGGCATTCTTTCATTATAGATGGCTGTGCTTCCGATGGTACTTATCATTTTAATTTTGGTTGGAACGGTAATTCTGATGGCAATTTTTATCTTCAGGGCACAGATCGTCTTCTATATTATCGCTTTTTGCAAGACATGGTTTACCAGGTATCTAAAGAAACTGTTGGAAATTATGAAGATGTCTTTTATAGTTACAGGTTCACGTCAAATAAAACTGCAGTAAAAGTAGGAAAGAGCAGCCGTTTTAATATTTCAACTGATTGCTATAGCCCACATACTGCAAAAATGGACAATATTTCAGATACATTTGAAGGTGAAGTGGGTATTGGATTGTATGACAAAGATTTCAATTTCATTCAGTCTCTTTATTCTGAACCCTGTAAAGATGTTAGGGGCGCACATAGCCCATATATATATCAGGATATTACATTTACGCCTGACATCTTTAAAAATGGACATGAATATATTATAGCTCCCTATGCCAAATCCATCGAAGCAGAAAAACCAACAAGAATACGTACAAAGGGTACGGCCTACGATTACTATCTTGCAAAGGTTGAAAACGACTCAGTAAAACTTTGGATAAAAGACACGGAGTTCCACAATATTCCATTGGGTACATATAAAGCCACTGCGTTTGATACAAATGGCAATAAAGTGGAATGGTATGTCGGTATAAACAAAAATTCTTTTATTCTCAGCGATTATGAATACACTATAGTTAATTTGGATCCCAATGTGGTGCCTGATACAGGTAAAGGTCACAATCAAGGGACTGTGGAAACAGATGCTTCTGGACTTAACCTTACCCTGTCGCGGTTCTCAACCAATAGCGGTGTAAACGTTAAGAATCTTACACTTGATGAAGATTTGACTATCACATACGATACTCAGAACAAACAATTTACCATTAATGGGGAATGGGGAAGTATCAGAACAACAGGAAAAGATGATGATAAAGTAGTTACGGAGTTAAGTCGATACTCTAACACTACTATCACTTACATCTCTCCAGATGAAATGAAAGTAAGCATAGAGGATAACAAGGCGGGCGAATTAGCTAATCAACTAAAGGAAAGCGAGAAATATTTTGTTAATACTCTCGTTGTTTCAGGTGAATTGAATGGCACTGACATCAAAGAAATTCGAGAGCTGATAACGAATGGAAGCCTTATGCATATTGACTTGTCGGAATCTGCTATTGTAGAGGGGGGCGACTCTTATTACTATTCATACACTACAAGCAACAATGTCATTGGAAGTTCTATGTTCTATGAGGGTAAAAATATCATTTCTCTTAAATTACCCAAAACCACACGAGAAATAAAACGCTCTGCATTTAGTGGTTGTATAAATCTGAGAGAAATTGAAATACCTCAAGGTGTGACTAGTATAGAGAATCAAGCATTCTCTAATTGCTCAATGCTGTCGAAGGTGACTTTACCGTATTCTGTCAAATTAGTTGGCGATAATCTGTTTGAAGGATGTGAAAGTTTAGTCAACATATATTGTAGTTCTTTAAGCATAGATAAACTTAGATCGGGAGACTATAGCAATGTTGGTGAACTAAAAGCTTTTGGTGACATCTCAGAAAATTGTACATGGCATGTCGTAAGCGGCAAGTCAGAACTGTACAAGGCTCAGGTGTGGTGGAAAGACAGCTGGTCTGTCGTTGCTGACATGGCAAAGCCCTATGAGGATGAGATTATCATTGCCAACAATGTGGCAGGTAGCTTAAGTTCACAGATACCAGAGGACGTAGCAAATTATATAACCTCGTTAACAGTATCTGGCGAACTGAATGGAACAGACTTCAAGCAAATCAGGAATATGTTACAAAACGGATACCTGACAACACTTGATCTCCATGAGGCATCTTTGGTTGCGGGAGGTGAAGCTTATGGCTCTTATTATTCATGGGAATTATACATTCAAAGTGATTCCATTGGTGAACACATGTTTGAAGACAGCCCATATCTTGAAACAATCAAGCTGCCATCAAACTTGAAGGCTATTGGCGAATACGCCTTTTACAATTGCAAGAATCTGCGCTCGCTCTCAATACCGGAAGGAATAAAGGTGATGGAGAACAGTATTCTGGGTAATTGTGAGAAGTTGGGAGAACTGTCTATCCCGTCCACTATTCAAGTCATAGATGACTACGCACTCAATGGTTGCAGTTCGTTGGGTACTATTTACTGTTCTGTTATGGAGATAGGTAAAATAAAAGCATCTACTTCCAGTTATAGTCAAGCAGGCCAACTGAAAGCCTTTGATAATATCTCGGATGGCTGTACGTGGCATGTTGTGAATGGCAAGTCGGAGTTGTACAAGGCTCAGACGTGGTGGAAAGACAGTTGGACTGT
>ODAI010984300.1_pt1 | contig 9998 bp, 10 predicted proteins | sample 1539321 | NCBI WGS metagenome assembly ODAI01 (sample SAMN02144231, study PRJEB22623) | gut metagenome | biome: sheep rumen | host: Ovis aries | place: New Zealand | reverse complement strand
TCTTCTTTTATTTCTTGTTTAACCTCAACAGGCTTTTCTTCTTGCTTTGGAGCTTCAACAGTTTCATTAGCTTTAGCTTGTTCAGCTTCTAATGCCTTTTTCTTTGCTAGCTCTTCAGCTTTTTTCTTCTTTAATTCTTCAATTCTTGCTTTTTCAGCGGCTAACTTCTTAGCTTCTGATCTATTCTTTCTCCATGCTAAGAAAGCTAATACCATAGCTAATGCTAAGAAACCACCAGCTGATTGTACAAATATAGAAAGTGCGAATTGAGATGGATAAATTTGCCAATGTAATTCAGTACCAATTGGGAAATATACACCAAATGATAAAGCACCAGTACCTAAGAATTCTCTTATAAATGCAACTACACATAGAGCAACTGTAAATCCTACACCAGATCCTAAAGCATCAAAGAATGAAGCTTTAACACCATTCTTAGAAGCAAATGCTTCTGCACGACCTAAGATAATACAGTTAACAACTATTAATGATATAAATACGCCTAAAGATGAATATAGCGCCGGAACAAAGGCTTCTGTTAACATCTTAATAATTGTTACTAATGAAGCAATAATAACAATATAGCAAGGAATCTTAACTTCAGAAGGTATTAATTTTCTTAATAATGAAATTAAGATATTTGAACCAATTAATACTAGGATAACTAAAATACCCATACCTAGTGCAGCTTCAACTGATTTAGTTGTAGCTAAAGTAGGACACATACCTAATAAAGATACAAATGTAGGGTTTTCTGTAATTAAACCTGCTAAGAATATTTTCTTACTTTCGGATTGCTTAATTTCTTTTTCCATAATTACGCCATCCTTTCTGCAGATTCTAATGCTGCTTCTACTAAACTTCTTACTAATTTAGCACCATAAGTTGCACCACATTGAACTTGATCATCATTTGGTATTTGATCTTCAGTTAAATCGCCTATTACAACCTTATTACCACTTGAATAAGGATCTAATACTAAAGCATTCTTGTCACTAGTATGATAACTAGATCTTACATGTTCATCAACTGTTGAAGCAAATGATTGACCATTTTCTAAGAATTCTACTTGGTGAACTACATTATTGCCGTTAGTATCCTTTGATATTGCAACCATAAGTGAAATAATACCATATGCATTTTTTCCACTAACAGTGAATACATATCCTTTTAAATCACCATTTGAATTATTTACTCTAACAACATCAACAACTTCATCAGCTAAATCTAAGTCAATGATTTCATCAGTTTCATAATCTTTTGATTTTTCACTATCATAATCAGAATAAATCTTTTGGATAGTTTCTAATTTTGTTTTATCATTGTTGTTTGCAATAATAGGGCTTGTTAACATATTCATAAGTGCTAAAACTACAGCACATACTAATGTAATTGCTCCTAAAACTGCAGAAATTCTAAAATAATTTTTCATTAGAACCAACCTCCCATCACTGAGGCTGATACAATCATACATACTAAAACTAATGCTATGCCTAATCCTAAGCATTGTTTCCATGTGTATGTATTCTTCTTTCCACGCATTAAATAATCAATACATGGAGCTAACATATTAGCAATTAGAATTGAGAATGCTGCACCTTCTGGATAAGCACCACATACTCTAATTAATGCTGTAATTGAACCTGCAATAGCACCAAATAGGACTCGTCCATATTTTGATGTTGGTGATGTAACAGGATCTGTAATCATAAATACAGCTGCGAATAACACACCACCTGATAATAATTGATATGTCCATACTTCAAATACATTAATATCTGAATTTATTTTTAAGTAGCTAATTGAACCAACTAACATAATTAATGCAAATGATAAGAAATAAGATAATGCACTTCTTAAATCTGCACTACGTCTAGCAAATAAATATACAGCACCAATTAAAATCATTAATTTTGATACTTCACCCATTGTTCCTGGAACATTACCCATAAATAAATCAATAAGTGAATAATCCATATTACCTAAATTACCTTTAGTAGATGCAAGTGCTGTTGCACCATTGATTACATCTCCACCTGATAATATATTTGCTTCATTAATTTTTGTACCAAAACAGATTGTTGCAAATATTCTACCTACAGCGGCTGGGTTGAAAATATTTTGACCTAAACCACCAAATAACATTTTACCAACAATCATACCAAATGCTGCACCAACTATAATTACATAAGGTGAACAATTAGCTGGCATAATTAATGCGAATATTAATCCTGAAATAACAGGAGCTAATATATTATTAATAGTATATGATTCTTTAACCTTAGCGAAGCCTTCTTTAGAGAATAATTCTTTAAATTTCATTCCACTAGGCCAATGCATAAACATATGAATTAATAATTCAAAGAAAACCATAATTGCAAGTGATATTAAGAATACATAAATACCACCCCAACCATTTTGTATCATTGCAAATACTGTTACTGGTAATAATGCAATGATAACATCAAGCATCATTCTTGAAACAGAGACACTTTTTCTAATATAAGGAGCACTTTTACTAACTAATCTCATTTTCAATTCCTCCTTATAATGCTATCTTCTTTGCCTTACGGCAATAGTCTGTTAAATGAATTTTTGATGTACAAGTATAAGAACACATACCACATAAAATACAAGCTCTAATATTAAGCTTATTCTTTAATGCATCCTTATCATTGTTCTTAACTGCTTGCATAATTTGAACTGGTTGTAAGCCTGCAGGACATGAATAAACACAAGATCCACATCTTACACAAGGTTCTTCTTTGTATTCTTTATTGTTCATAATTATACAAGAAGTACATGTTTTAGTAATTACTGCGTCATCACGAACTAAGTTCGCACCCATCATTGGTCCACCTAGAATTAATACTTTATCATCTTCTGAATTATATCCTCCAGAAAAATCAATTAATTCTTTTAAGCTTGTACCTACTCTTACTCTAAAGTTTTGAGGAGTTGTAATACCATCACCAGTTATTGTAAAATTACGCTTTACAACTGGCATATTATATCTAATAGCCTTATATAGACCTACTACTGTTGAAACATTTAAAACCATAATACCTAGCTTTTGTGGCAAAACACCTGTTGGAACTTTAACACCTAAACCTGTTTTAATCATTTCAATTTCCCAACCTTGAGGATAATAGTTGCCAACCTTCTTAACCTCAACGTTTAAATTTTGATGTCTTGTTAATGTAGCAGTTAATGTTTGATATAAGTCATCATATTTTTTCTTAATACAGATAACTGCACGCTTAGCATTAAATGCTTGCATTGCATAACCAATACCTCTCATAATTCTATCTGGGTATTCCATGATTAATCTATGGTCAGCAGATAGATAAGGTTCACATTCTACAGCGTTAATACATAATGTTTCAATTGGATCTGTACATTGGAATTTAATATAAGTAGGGAAAGATGAACCACCTAAACCAACTAAAGACATTTCTTTTGTAATATTAACAAAATCTTCTCTAGTTAATGCTTTTATTTCTTCTGGTGTTCTTTCCTTAACTGATTCATCCATTACATCCTTTTTATCGTTTTTAATTTGAATGAATTCAGTTAATTTACCACTTCTATGGAATTTCTTAACTGTTCCAACTACAGTACCACTAACTGTAGAGTGAATTGGTTGTTCAAAGAATGGTCCATGTCTTAAACCAATCTTTTGACCTACTTTTACGTAATCTCCTTCTTTAACATACGACTCACCTGTCGCACATCTAGCATTTGTTATTGCTATATAGACATACTCAGGATCAACATATCTAATAAGTGGCAAATTATTAGTTAATCGCTTATCCCTTTCGATCTCTCTTGTTTTGGCAATCACAATTTCCCCTCCTTTAAATAATTAAATATTATTAATCCTCTAGATATGGATGTTTCTTCATTAATTCGATTACTTCTTTTTGGATTTCATTTAATTTTTCTTCATCGTCTTTATTCTTTAAAGCTCTATCAATGAATCTAGCTACAGCAATCATATCTTCTTCTTTAAATCCTCTAGTTGTCATAGCAGCTGTACCTAATCTTAATCCAGATGTTACAGTTGGCTTTTGAGTATCACCAGGGATTGCATTTTTATTAGCTGTAATATTAACAGCATGTAAAATATTTTCTGCCTTCTTACCAGTAATACCTACACTACCAAAAATATCAACTAAGATTAAATGGTTATCAGTACCACCAGAAACTAAATTATATCCTAATTTATTTAATTCAGATGCTAAAGCTTTACAGTTTAAAACTACTTGCTTTGCATAATCTTTAAAGCTTGGGTCTAATGCTTCTTTGAATGCTACAGCCTTAGCAGCTATAACATGCATTAAAGGTCCACCTTGGCATCCAGGGAAAACAGATGAATTAATCTTCTTAGCTAATGCTTCATCATTAGTTAAGATAATACCACCTCTTGGTCCTCTTAAAGTCTTATGAGTTGTTGAAGTAACGATATCAGCATATTCAATTGGATTTGGATGATATCCTGCAGCAACCAAACCAGCAATGTGAGCCATATCTACCATTAAGTAGCACTTACGACCTGCTTTTTCAGTTACCTTATCAGCAACTTCTCTAAATTTCTTAAAATCAATTACTCTTGGATAAGCAGATGCTCCTGCAACAATTACATTTGGTAATTCATTTAATGCAATTTCTTCTAGCTTATCATAATCAATATATCCATCAGCCTTTAAACCATAATTAACAGCTTGATACATCTTACCTGAGAAGTTAACACTATAACCATGAGTTAAGTGTCCACCTGCATCAAGTGACATACCTAAAATCTTATCACCAGGCATTAAAATTGCATTATAAGAAGCTAAGTTAGCAGATGCACCTGAATGTGGTTGAACATTTGCAAATTTAGCATTAAATAATTTACATACTCTTTCGATTGCAATTGATTCAATTACATCTACATTTTCACATCCACCATAGTATCTTTTTCCACTATATCCTTCTGCGTATTTATTAGTTAAAATTGATCCTTGAGCTTCTAATACAGCTTTAGAAACAAAATTTTCAGAAGCTATTAATTCAATGTGAGTTCTTTGTCTTTCAAGCTCCTTTGATATAGCTTCTGCAATATCATTATCAAATTCTTTTAAAGTTAGATTTTTCATAATATTCTCCATTTCATAATTTCTATACTATTATAACATTTTGATTTCTTAAATTAAACATATTTATAAATTTCATTTATAATACTTCAAAATATTTGATATTTAATGCAGTCAAACACTAATATAACAACATAAAAAATAAAAAATGCACCAGCATAAGCTAGTGCAATTTTTATAATTATATAATTCTTTAAATTATTGAACTAAATTTTCTTCTTTTTCAGCTTTATTAGCTTTTTTAGCATGAAGTAATCCAAATACTAAAGCAGCTAAAGCTCCACCTGCAAGAGGAGCTACAATAAAAATCCATACTTGTGCAAGTGCAGATGCATCACCGTTATAAATTAATGCGCCAAATGCTGTTGCAATACTTCTAGCAGGGTTAACAGATGTACCTGTTAAACAAATACCAACTAAATGAACTAAAGTTAATGTTAAACCAATAATTAAACCAGCAATCTTTGAATTACCTGCTTCTTCATCAGTTGCATTTAAAATAACATAAACAAAAATAAATGTTAAAATAACTTCAGCTATAATAGCACCAAATACACCACCAACTGTAATATCAGTACCATTCCATCCAACGATATAATTGCATGCATCACCAGGTAATACAACACCTGCCATCTTGAAGATACCAAAAATAGCTAATGCGCCTAAGAAGCCACCAACTACTTGTGCGATTACATATCCACAGAATTCTTCAAAAGAAATCTTCTTTCTAATGAATAATGCTAATGAAACAGCAGGATTAATATGGCATCCTGAAATTCTACCAATTGAATATGCCATAGCAACAATAACTAAACCAAATGCTAAAGCAGTACCAACTAATGTACCACCAGTTGCCATAGCAACACCACATGCAACGAATACTAATACGAATGTACCAATACATTCAGCAATCATCTTTTTTAATAAACTATTCATTTTTATGCCTCTTTTTCTTTTAATTTAATAACTATTGCTCTATCTTCGCCTTCGCCCTCAGATTCAGTATAAACATCTCTCCAATCAGAAAGCTTTTCATGAATGATACGACGTTCAAATGAATTCATTGGTTGTAATTTAACTGGCATTTTAGTTCTAATAACATCCTTAGCTGTCTTAGTAGCTAAAATTTCTAATTGGTGAGCACGATTAGCTCTATATCCTCCTATATCTAAAGACACAATAACATGTTCTTTAGTATAAGATGAAATTAAATTACGAACTAGAGTTTGAAGAGCATCTAAAGTTTTACCTTTAACACCAATTAATAATGAATTTTCATATGAATCAATCATATAGTGAATTTCTTCTTCATTCTTAACTGATCTTGCTTCTATCTGATAACCAATACCTAATGATTTTAAGATACCTTCTAAATATTTTTTACCTTCTAAAGTTAAATTGATATCAACTTCAGCCTTACAATTTAATCCATCAGGTAATTCACCTAAAACATTAATGAATATTTTATCAGAAGATATATGTAATTGTTTTACTGCTTCCTCTTGAGCTTCCTCAAGAGTTTTTGCTTTAATTTCAATTTCCTTTTTCATCTATATCACCTATTAAAATTCATTATTATTTTCCATTGCTTTTTTGTAATTATGCTCATTTATTAATCTACCAATTTGAGATTGACCGATTTGGTAAGCAGCACCTATTAACCAGTAAACACCTAATGCAGTATTAGATAATGCAAAGAAACCAAACATAATGTTCATAATAATCATTACCCACTTCATTTGATTACCTTGTTTATTTAAATTCTTATCATTAGGTCTTACCTTTTGATAACTAGGTGGACGTTGTCCTAACTTTTGTTGTAAAATTGTTAATCCAACGAATGCTATAGCGACAAAAGCACCAAAAATCTTATCCCATACATTATTTGATTGGAAGAATGATGTATTCATTTCAAAGAAACCAAATACTATAGTATCTAATAATGCAAAATCACCTTTGTATGTAATAGCCATACCTCCGTCAAGAACTGTTGTACTTGTTGCATTAACTCTTTGTACAACTTCGTACATTGACATGAAGATAGGGAATTGTAATAGCATTGTTCCGATACAACCTAAAGGATTAATCTTATACTTCTTGTATAATTTCATCATTTCTTGTTGCATCATTTGTTGAGAACGTGGATCTTGTCTTCCTTGATATTTTCTTTGAACCTTTGCCATTTCTGGTTGCATTAGTTGCATTTTTAAGCTCATACCATTTTGTCTTGAATAAATTGGCCAAGCTAAAGTTCTTACAATTAAAGTTGTAAAGAAAATACCCCAGAAGTAAGAATTGCCTAATCCTTTACCAATAGCTGAACATAACCAAGCAACTGGATATGATAGGATATTGATAGGCCATCCTAAGAATGTTGCCCAGAATCCACTACCACCATCCCAAATGTCTACCCATTCTTGTCCATAAGTAGTATAAACCTTAGAATACCAAGTGTTGGCATTAACTCTACAGCTTGATAAAGTGAATAATAATACTATTCCTGCTATCACAAGTATAAACTTATGTCTGTTTCTATATAAAAAACTAGTCATTATTTTCTCCTTGTAATAAGTTTTGCTTTCTAAATAAATATCTTAAATCTTTATACATAGCTTCATAATCTAATTTATTAACAATAGTTTTAGCTATTATAAATACATCAACATTTTTATTTAGATCGATATTTAAATTAGTAATGCAGGCTCTTATTCTTCTTTTGATAAGATTTCTAATAACTGCATTACCTAATTTCTTTCCTACACTAATCGCATAACGAAAATGGCTGGTTTCTGAATTTGTTTTAACATATAGTGTGAAATATTTACTACCAGAATATTTTTTATTCTTAAGTATATCTTCTATTTCATTAGATTTTTTTACGCGATATTGTTTATTCATAATCTTTTCCTTATAACTAAAAATACGACCAAAAACATTATAAATTGTTCTGGTCGTACTAGTTATGTCAATTTAATAATATAAAATTAAACAGTTAATTGCTTTCTGCCCTTTTTACGTCTAGCTGCTAATACTTTTCTACCACTCTTAGTAGCCATTCTAGCGCGGAAACCATGAGTAACTTTTCTTTTTCTCTTGTTAGGTTGATAAGTTCTTTTCATTTTATTATCCTCCATTTCTTAAGAAACCATGCGAAAATATTCTATCAAAATACTATTTTAATGTCAATTAAAAATATTAATTTATATTAATACACCTTCAAAATGATATAAAATAAAAAATATCTATGTTGAATTTTTTCAATATAAAGACTATAATTTCGTTTGAAAAATTAAGAAAGGGGATTTAAAAATGGAATTTGTAAAAAAATCAATGACAAAATGGACTATTTCATTAATCATGCTAGTTGTTGGTATTTTATGTATTGTTGCTGCTGCAGCAACTGGAGATGCATCTGCTGATGCTTATACAGGAATCTCAATGACAATCGGTATTTCATTAATTGTTATTTCATCTATTTCTATTTTATTAGCATTATGTGGATCAATTTTAACTAAAATACCTTTTGCAATTGCAGCTATTGGTTCTGCTTCTACACTTGCACTTGGTATCTTATTTGTAGTTGATACTACTTTAGGTGGAACATTAATTTGGTTATTATTAAATTATGTACCATATTTAATGATTGTTGCTGGAGCTATTTTAGCAGTTGATGCAATATTAATGATTGTATTTGGTATTACAAGCAAAAATACTAAAGCAGCTTTCTTTGCAGCTATACCTGAATTAGTTATTTCAGCAATAACTATTGTATTGGGTGCTTTAATGGTAGGTAATGATCCAGTTATATCTAAAGATGCTCAATTAATTATCTTTGGTATTATATTAATTCTTTATAGCATTTTGTTATGTTTATCAACATTTACTACAATGCCAGTAAAGAAAGCTTCTATTACTGCAGAAGTTAAAGAAGTTAAAAATGAAGAGACTACTGAAGAAAAAGATGCTGAATAATTAAATAGATTTCATATCTATTAACTCCAATTATTATAGTTGGAGTTTTTTTATTTTTAATTCATCATTATTTAAAGCTTTATCAATTGTTGATATATATAATTCTTTTTCTGATATCTCATAAATGGTGTTAATTCTTTTCCCAGAATCTTTTGAAGATGCGCCACAATGATATAATGTATAATCACTTGTATAAAAATCTAGAACAATATATCTATCATGAAACATCTCGTTATTTCTTTTTATAGAAATATTAAAATTTGTATCATTCTTAAAATCATTAACAAAATCATTATTAAGACTATTCCTACCTTTATTATCAGTAATGATTATTATATTAATATTAGAATTACAACATTTTAATAATTTTAATGTTTTAACATCTATGTAATCATCAATTATGTAAATAGATGATTTAGCTAATTTATATATTTCTTGATAAGCTACATCGGCTTCAATCCTTTCTCCATTTTTAATTAAGTAATGTTTATACATATTAGGGTTAATAAAATTATCCATTAATATTTTATGATCATTTTTAATAATTAAATTATCATTTTCTAACTTTTCTATTTTATTTTTCAAACTATTAACATCATTATTTAAATTTAAAATAATATCAGAATGTTCTAAGCATCTTTTATTGTTTATAGAATATCCTTTTATTAAATATTCTTTTAATATTTTATTAGCCCATCTTCTAAATTCTATTCCTCTTTTACTATTTACTCTATAACCAACTGATAAAACCATATCTAAATTATAATACTCCACATTATATGTTTTACCATCTGAGGCAGTATAGGCAAAATTTGCCTTAACTGAATCATAATTAAGTTCACTTTCCTTTAAAATATTTCTTATATGTTTGCCAATAACAGAGATATC
>ODAI012940910.1_pt1 | contig 9999 bp, 8 predicted proteins | sample 1539321 | NCBI WGS metagenome assembly ODAI01 (sample SAMN02144231, study PRJEB22623) | gut metagenome | biome: sheep rumen | host: Ovis aries | place: New Zealand | reverse complement strand
TGGAAAGCCAGATGTACGAGGCCCTGTCCTTTCACCATCCCGCCATGGGCAAAACGGAAATGCGGGAAAAAGCGCTGGAGATGCTGGAGGTTGTAGGACTTGCCGATAAGAAGAATCAGTTTCCTTCAAGGCTTTCCGGCGGACAGAGGCAGAGAGTTGCCATAGCGAGAGCACTTGCATCGGATCCTAAGGTTCTTCTGTGCGACGAAGCAACATCGGCACTTGATCCCAGGATGACCGGAGAGATCCTCGATCTTCTCAAGGAGATCAACAGAACAAGGAAGCTGACCATCGTGATCATAACTCATGAGATGTCAGTCATCGAGAAGATATGTGACAAGGTTGCGATCATTGATGACGGTAACCTGGCTGAGACGGGAGATGTGAAGGAAATCTTCAGGTCACCCAAGTCACAGGCGGCGAAGAAACTGGTATTTCCCAGTAATCCCTATGATCCCTCAGCTCCTGACAGCAGACTGATAAGAGTTGCATTTGACGGACTTGCAGCAAGCAGACCCTTCATAGCAGAGCTTGTGGAGAAGACAGGAAGGAAAGTTAATATCCTCAGCGCCAACACAAAGAGCGTCGGAGGAATAGGATACGGACAGATGGTATTGGAACTTCCGGGATCCAAAGAGGATCAGGATGTGATCATAGATTTCTTTACCGGTAACGGACTCAGTATTTCGGAGGTAGAGAGATGACGGATTATATTGTTGAAACCATAAAGGCGGGCATACTTGAGACCCTTGCAATGACATTCTTCTCGTCAGTCTTCTCATATCTCCTCGGCCTGCCCCTGGGAATACTTCTCTATGCAACATCAAAGGGAAGGATAATGGAGAACAATCCGGTCAACTTCGTACTCGGCCTTATCGTCAACATAGGAAGATCGCTACCGTTCCTCATACTGCTGGTGCTCCTTATACCGTTTACGAGATTTGTTACAGGTTCATCCATAGGAACAACCGCATCGATAGTACCTCTTACCATCGGAGCGATCCCCATAGTGGCCAGAATGGTGGAATCCTCACTCAGTGAAGTGCAGCCGGGGATAATAGAAGCAGCGGTTTCCATGGGAGCTTCCCCGCTGTATGTGATATTTCACTTTGTTCTACCCGAGGCAACACCGTCACTCCTTCTCGGAGCAGCGATCAATATAGCGACCATCCTTGGATACTCTGCAATGGCAGGTGTCATAGGCGGAGGAGGACTCGGAGCGATAGCACTCCAGTACGGTTACTACAGATATCAGAAGGATGTACTGTGGACCACAGTAACTATCCTGGTGATCATGGTGATGGTGATACAGAGCGCCGGAAACAGGATAGCATTAAAGGTAAGGAAATGACGTGCATTACGTCAGACATGTTTTGAGATCAGATCCCTGATACATATCCGGAATGAGAATGGGATTTATCTATATGAAAAAATAATCGATATGACAGTATAAAAGGAGAATATTATGAAAAGATCAATCGTTACAAAGCTTGTTGCAGCCGCTGCAACTTTAACACTTACGCTTTCACTTGCAGGATGCGGATCATCCTCACAGGCAGGCGGAAGCACTGTTTCCGCTTCGGGAAATACCGTTATCAAGGTTGGTGCAAACATCACTCCTCATGCAGAGATACTTGAGCAGGCAGTTCCCATTCTTGCAGAAAAAGGAATAACTCTTGAGATCGTTAAGCTTGAAGATTCCGTTACTCCCAATACCGGTGTTATCGAGGGAAGCCTTGATGCCAACTATTTCCAGCATGTTCCTTATCTTGATCAGTTCAATGCAGAGAACGGTTCTGATCTCGTATCAATCGGTGCTATCCACTATGAGCCCTTCGGGATCTATGCAGGAAAGACAACAGACCTTGCTGCACTTCCCGATGGAGCAACCGTAGCCGTTCCCAACAATGTTACCAACGAGGCAAGAGCACTTCTCCTCCTTGCACAGGAAGGACTTCTTACTCTTAAAGAGGATGCAGGCATCACAGCAACCATCGGTGATATTGTTGAGAATCCCAAGAACATCGTATTTAAGGAGCTTGCTCCCGAGCAGCTTGTAGCAGCACTTCCCGATGTTGACGTTGCTGTCATAAACGGAAACTATGCTATTGAGGGCGGACTTCACGTAAGCCAGGCTCTTGCAGTAGAAGCTAACGACGGACTTGCAGCAGTAACCTATGGCAACATCATCGCAACATCACCTGACAAAGCACAGAACGAAGCACTTCTTGCACTTGTAGAGGTTCTTCAGGGTGAAGAGATCAAAAAGTTCATTAACGATACATATGACGGAGCAGTAGTTCCGCTCAACTAAAAGGAGGCATGGCATGATCGGATTTGAGTATTACAACCCCGCGAAGATAGTATTCGGCGAAGAGAGCGAGAAGAGTCTTAAGGGACTTCTTGAAAAGCATAATGTAAAGTCGCTTCTCCTCGTATACAGCGGTGATTTCATCAAGACACTCGGTATCTACTCAGTGATCGAAGAGGCTGTTAAGGAACTTGGGATAAAGTTCAGCGAAAACGGAAATGTAGTACCGAATCCGACCATAGAGCTTGTAAGAGAGCTGGTCGCACAGGGCAAGAAGGATGATGTTGACTTTGTCCTGGCAGTAGGCGGAGGAAGCTCCATTGATACCGCAAAGGCTGTTGCCATCGGAATCCCCTATGAAGGAGATGTATGGGATTTCTTCGAGAAGGGAATCGTTCCGGATGAAGTGCTTCCCATCGGAGTTATCGCAACCACAGCATCAAGCGGATCCGAAACCTCCAATGCAGCGATACTTTCCAGCGGAGAGTGGAAGCTGGGCTTCGAGGACGACCGTATAATCCCCAGGTTCGCTATAATGAATCCCAGGTTCACCGCAGGACTTCCCGCATATCCCACATTCGTAGGTGTTGCAGATGTCCTGGCTCACCTTCTCGAGAGATATTTTTCGGATGAAAAGAATTCCGACACCACGGATTATCTGATCGAAGGTGCCATAAGAGCACTTCTTGTTACAGCCGATAAGCTTCTTGCAGATCTTAAGGATATCAATGCAAGAGCAGAGATACAGTGGCTTGCAAGCGTATCCCACGGCGGATCACTGGATGCAGGAAGAAGAGCAGACTGGGGATCACACAGGATAGAGCATGAACTGTCAGCACAGTACAACATCGTTCACGGTGAAGGAATGGCAGTGGTATTCACCGCATGGACCAAGTACATGGCAAAGGTAAAGCCCTGGAGACTGGCACTTCTTGCAAGCAGGGTATTCGGAGCAGATCCCTATAACTATTCCGAAGAGGAAAGAGCTCAGATCCTTGCAGAGAAGCTTGAGCAGTTCTTCAAAAAGCTGGGACTTAAGACGACTCTTACAGAGCTTGGCATTGATGATAAGGATTTTGAGATCATGGCAAAACGCGCCACAAGGAACGGTAAAGTGGGACATTATGAGCCCCTTGATGCAGACAGCATCGTTAAGATATTAAAACTTGCTATATAAGCAATTTAATAACCGATTCAAAAGATGAAAGGAGATTTTTAAAATGGCAAGAGTAGAATTAAAGCAGCCGGAGGAGCTTTCGGCAGAGTCCAAGAAGGCGTATGATGAACTGAATTCCAAGGGAAAGATCACCAACATGAAGCTTGTAATGCTTCAGGATTACGGAACCTATCTCGCATTCATGGGATGGTATGATTCATGGGGAAGCCTTGTTAATGTAGTAGGCCAGAGAGCAGCTACCATCTACGCTCACTCCGTATCAACCACCAACGGATGCCTTCTGTGCTCACTTTTTTTCATAAGCGATCTTAAGGAGCTCGGACTTGATCCCAACAATCTTGTACTTGATGAGAAGGAACAGCTTCTTCAGCAGCTCGGACAGCAGATCGTAAAGGATCCCACTAAGGTTTCCGACGAGCTTTTCGACGGACTCAGAAAGTATTTCACCGATACCGAGCTTATCGTTATCGTAGGCTTTGGAGCTCAGATGCAGGCTACCAACAACTTCAACTCCGTTCTCAGAGTAGATGTTGACAAGCGCCTCCTTCCTCTTAAGGATGAGTTCAAGCCCGCAACCTGGAGAGACGTTATCAAATAATTTAAGTTCCTTTATCATAATTTCCTCAATACGGCAGCCTTGCATGGCTGCCGTATAATTTTTCATAACTGTTCATCCTAAGAGTTTCTGCAGCCTTTATCAGGATATGATATAGTATATACCTAAGGATCAATGTGGTTTTTCCATGCATGGGGGTAGGAAAATATCATGAATGGATCGAAGTCAAAAGACAGAGTTCACTCAAAAGAATATGAAGAGTTTTTTGAAAAGAACCGTATAAGGGTCAACAGATATCTTAATGTTGCCCTGTGGTTTTTTATCCTGGCCGGACCTGCCATCGCGATTGGTCTTAAGACAGGGATCTTCTTTGACATAGATTATATGACCTGCATCAGTATTTCTGCGGTTGTATTTATCATGGCTGTGGGACATCTTATCCTGTTCAAGCTCTATCCAAGGTCGGTGACGACATGTCTTTTTTCACTTACCGCTCTTGATATCCTCATATTCTATATCACATATGTTAAGATGAACATACAGATGACCTGGTTCCTTGTTCCGCTTCTTTCTCTGCTGTTCTGCAATCTGTATATCTTTTTCTATGCCGTAGGCCTGAATTACCTGACCATGCTCCTTGCCGTTCATGCGGTCAGCGAACATTATGAGCTTCTGAGATCGGACTTTGATTCACCCAATGCATACTTTGCGGATGCGATGGGTGCGTATACCATTGAAACCCTTGTAATGGTTGCTGCGGGGCTGATCATCTATAAGCTTATAAGCGAATATTTCGGCGGACTCTTTACCCAGTATGAAGTGATCAAAGGGCAGGAGAAGGAGATGAAGGAGAAGATGGATATTCTCTCTTCAATGGCTGAGATCTACGATACGGTTGACCTTATTGATTTTAATGATAACACTGAGATTTCCTTAAGAGATGTGGAACAGGGTGATAACGTAACGGATACCACCGCCAAAGTCCGCCCCGTCATGAAAATTAAGCTGGATAATCACATTATGCCGGATCAGGCGGAAAGCTATGCTTCATTTACTGATATCAAAACCGTACGGGATAGACTGTCGCACAGAAAGGCAATAAGTGCCGAATTTATAGATGCAGTAAACGGATGGTTCAGAGCCCAGTTCATAACGGTTGCATCGGGTGAGGACGGAATACCCGACAGGATAATCTACACCACCCGTAACGTGGATGAGGACAAGAGAAGAGAGGAACATCTTATCAGACTTTCAATGACTGATGAGATGACAAGACTATACAACAGAAGATCCTACGATGAGGATCTTGCAGACATATCCAAAAACGGAATGGATGATGAACTTGTGCTGTTTTCCATCGATGTTAACGGACTTAAGAAGGTCAATGACACCAAGGGACATGCCGCAGGTGATGAACTGATAAAGGGTGCAGCTGAATGCCTTGTCATTTCGGTCATGGAGTACGGCAAGATATACAGGACCGGCGGCGATGAGTTTATGGCAATATTAAGATCGGAAGACCCAGCCGGATTGAGGGAGAAGATATATGAATCAACCAAAGCGTGGAAGGGTATACTTGTTGATGAACTGAGACTGGCTGTGGGATACGCATCCTGCAGGGAACATCCTGATGTCAAGCTTGATGAACTCGAGCATCTTGCTGATGCGGATATGTATGCCGAAAAGAGAAGATACTACGTGGAGAACGGGATTGACCGGAGAAAATGAGAAGATCAACATTATGCTACATTGAGAGGGAGGGTAAGCTCCTTCTTCTGTACAGGAACAAAAAAGAGAACGATCCCAACGAGGGCAAATGGATAGGCGTAGGCGGTAAGATAGAAGAAGGTGAAACTCCTGATGAGTGTGTACTTCGCGAAGTGATGGAAGAAACCGGACTAAGGCTGACGGAATACCGCCTTCGCGGAAAAGTAAACTTTATATCCGAAGCCTGGGATGACGAGGAAATGTATCTGTATTCCGCAACCGGTTTCGAAGGTGAGATCATCCGTAACTGTGATGAGGGAGATCTCTGCTGGGTTGAAAAAGAGAAAGTATTCGATCTTCCTATGTGGGAAGGCGACAGATATTTTCTGAAAGAGATGCTCAGCAGTGACGATGATATAGATATGACGCTCATCTATAAAGGCCAGGGCGATGATGAGCATCTTCATGAAGTAATAAATAATTAAATAAGGTGGGGGAGATTTACTTGGATTCAGAGAAAAAAATTCATTTTATCGGTTTAGCCGAGATTTTTTTTGCTGCAATCGCAGCGGCGGTCTTTACTGTCGGAAGGTGTGTTTACACTTCACATTCGGTATTCGTACTTCCGACGGTTCTGGGTGAATACGCACTGCTTTTCGTGGGAATGTTCATTCCCTTTTTATTCATATTTGCACTTGCCGGTAAGGGAGTAAGGGCTTCGTCAAAGGAAGGCATGGTCTATTCACAGAAGATGATGTGGATGCTTCCCGTGGTGTCGGCGCTCCTTATCATGACAGTCTGTTTCTTCTTCATCAGTTTTCTGAGACCGGATTCTGTTCCTCAGGGACAATCATATCTCTGGTCACAGGCCGGACTGGTTCAGGATGATTATCCGGTTATTCATTCTCTTTTACGACAGCCGTTTATTCACCTTGATCAGTCAGGAGTGTCCAAATCCGGAACGATCATATTTCTTTCACTTAATGTGCTGATCATGTGCTCCGCATGCGGCTACGTCGTAAGAAGGGAAATGGCTGAAGGATTCAGGCCCGTTCCGCTTGTGCTGTCGATCCTGTTCTTTGCATTGGTCTCCGGGTTTTATGCATTGGTAGGAATGAATTCCGGGGAAATGCATTTCTTCTGTGAAACACTGTTTTTCTGTGCGGTCATGATGATGGTGATGTTCCTTACAAGGACGGATAAAGGGGAAAAGAATGGAGTATTCTTCTTTGCCCTGCTCTTTGCACTGGCATGTCTCCTCAGATATAATTTCATTCCTGCTGCGGTGATCCTGTGCTTTTCACTGCTTTGTAAAATTAAGAAATCAGGAATAAAAAAATTCATAATCGCTTCTTTTGCCGCAATAACAATTGTTATTGCAATAGTTCTTGCAATTTATCCCCATTTTGGTGTTGCCGGGATACGTGAGAAGGATATGATGGGAGTCCCCGTGAACCAGGTAGTGGCTGTTTACGCAAACCACGAACCTGATCTTACGGTGGCTGAGCGGTTCATAATCGATAATTACATGAGTATGTACAATTTCAATTCCGTGAATGCCAGATGGGGATTGAATGCATTTAATGAGGGTCTTTACCTGTCCGACCGCTCGGCTTTCTGGGATCTGTATTTGCATCTCTTCAATAAATATCCGTATGATTTTGTCGATGCATTCCTGTTCCAAAATGTAGGAATCTGGCAACCAGGAGAATTCGGAATACCTCTTTTTATGATATTGCTGGGGTTATATATAGCTATTAAATCCCGAAGACCGGGGTATTCTGCAGGAATAACAGCTGTTTTTATACTGTGGATGACATATTTATTCGGAGTGACAACAAATATGTACCATATGTATCCGTTCAGTATGCTTATCCCGGTGATCCTTCTCCCGGTTTTTTCCAGAAAGACCGTATCCGAAGAAGTTCAGGAGGATGCCGATGAAGGTATTCTTGATGATGATGAGCTTATGAAAGAGATAGAGAAGCTGGAGAGCGAAGAGAAGAAATCCGAGGCTGGGAAGTCAGATAAGAAGAAAGACTCTGAACAGAAAGGCACTGATAAAAAAGACAAAGAAAATAAGAAAACAGAAGATAAGGCAGCAGACGGAAAGAAAGAGTCCGAGCAGAAGGACGCTGATAAAAAAGACAAAGAAAAAAAGAAAGCAGAAGATAAGGCAGCAGACGGGGAGAAAGAGCCAGAGCAGAAAGAGACTGATGAAAAAGACAAAGATAGCAATAAGAAAACAGAAGATAAGGATAAGGTAGAAAAGAAGGAGTCAGAGGATAAAGACTCTGAAAAGACTGCTGAAAAGAAGGATAATAATTCTGCGGACAGTGCGGATTCTGAGAAAAATGGATTCGAAAAAAGCGGAGATTCTGAGAATAAAAAGGAAGAAAAAGATAAATAATCAGGTTTTTCGGGCTTTTTTGCTAATTTTCTCCACAAATACAGAATTGTATACGATAATATTTGTATATTTTTACATTGACGAAAGAGATTCTTTCAAATAAAATGCTTTCAAGGCTGAAGGGAGAATTGGATCTTCGGCCGTTTGTCATATGCAGGGCACCGGGCATATGGTGATGTTACAGGTGCAGGATCATCGTTTTCCGGAGCTGTCTGTGAATGCTTCCGGGACGAAACAGGAGGAAAAATTATGAAAAAGAAGTTGCTTTCACTCATCATGACAGGCGCACTTGTCATGGCAATGACTGCTTGCGGCGGAAACGGAAATGCTGCAGGCGGTAACGGCGGATCAGGTTCTACCGGAAACGGTGAGCTTACCGGAACTCTCAAGCTCGGCGTTATCGGACCTCTTACCGGCGGCGCTGCTATTTATGGTAATGCAGTTGCTAACGGAACCCAGATCGCAGTTGATGAGATCAATGCAAGAGGAACAGGATTCACCATCGAGCTTAATCCTCAGGATGACGAGCATGATGCAGAGAAGTCTGTAAATGCTTATCACCAGCTTCAGGACTGGGGTGTACAGGCTATAGCAGGTACCGTTACCACTACTCCCTGTATCGCAGTTTCTGCAGAAGCTAACTCAGACAGAGTATTCATGCTTACTCCTTCAGCATCTGCTACTTCCGTAACAGAGGGCAAGGACAATGTATTCCAGCTTTGCTTCGCAGATCCCAACCAGGGTTCAGCTTCTGCTCAGTATATCGCTGACAACAATCTTGCTACCAAGGTTGCAGTTATCTACAACAACGCAGATGCTTACTCAACCGGAATCTATCAAACATTCAAGGCAAAGGTAGCTGATCTCGGACTTGAGATCGTATCCGAGACAACCTTCACCGATGACACTACCGATTTCTCGGTTCAGGTAGGAGATGCTCAGTCAAACGGTGCAGAGCTTGTATTCCTTCCCATTTACTACACACCTGCTTCACTCATCCTTCAGCAGGCTGCATCTGCAGGATACAGCCCCAAGTTCTTCGGTGTTGACGGTATGGACGGAATCCTTACCATCGAGGGATTTGATACCACGCTTGCAGAGGGCGTAATGCTTCTTACTCCCTTCTCAGCAGATGCTACCGATGATCTTACCGCTAACTTCGTAAAGTCTTATAACGATAAGTACGGTGAGGTTCCTTCACAGTTTGCTGCAGACGGATATGATTGTGCTTATGCCATCACCGCAGCTCTTGAGTTCTATGCAGCTAAGAATGGCGGACTTGATGTAACAGGAATGACCGCTGAGCAGCTTTGTGATATACTGATCAAGGTGTTCACAGATCCCGATTTCTCTGTTGACGGTGTTACCGGTCTCGGAATGAGATGGACTGCTAACGGAGAGGTTAACAAGGATCCCAAGGCCGTTGTCATCAAGAACGGAGTATATGTAGGAATGTAATTGCATGAACGTCTTTTTTTCCGGACGCTTTGATGTAATGATATCTGAAATTCAGCACTGGGCACCCTCAAAAGTGCTCAGTGTATTATTATAGGGAACGCATTAAGGAGCACAGAAATGCTTGCACATCTTATCAACGGAATAAGTCTGGGAAGTATATATGCGATAATAGCGCTGGGTTATACCATGGTATACGGTATCGCCAAGATGCTGAATTTCGCACACGGTGATGTCATAATGGTGGGAGGATATATTTCCTTCTGTTCAATGATGTATCTGAATCTTCCTGCCCCGGTGGCTGTACTTGTAGCAGTGTTCGTGTGCACGGTGCTTGGCATAGTGGTCGAGAGGCTGGCATATAAGCCTTTGCGTGCAGCAAC
>ODAI012748491.1_pt1 | contig 9999 bp, 7 predicted proteins | sample 1539321 | NCBI WGS metagenome assembly ODAI01 (sample SAMN02144231, study PRJEB22623) | gut metagenome | biome: sheep rumen | host: Ovis aries | place: New Zealand | reverse complement strand
CGGAGGCGGATACCGCGGATATCCTGGATTTTCCGCCCTCCCTTGCCCGCCGGGGCAGAAACTATCTGCCTCAGCTGTGCAGCCTTTCCGCGGAGGCAATGATCGACCTGCTGAAGACCCGCCAGGTGACCCGCGCCGGCGTGAGCCGGGCCCTGCTGCACTTGATGCTGGGCCTTACCGCCTCCGGGGCAAAGGCCTGGAGGGACGCGGGCATGGTCTTCTACGCCCGGGTCCTCGGCTTCCGGAAAAGCGCGCAGCCCCTTCTCCATGAAATCAAAAAAGCCGGCAGCGTTCCGCTTCTGGCCGCTCCCTCCTCCGCGCAGGAGCTCCTCTGCGGAGAAGGCCTTTCCATGTACCGGACGGACCGACGGGCGTCCCATCTCTACCGGAGCATCCTCGCCGGAAAATACGGCGTGCCGTTCAAGGCCGAGGAGACCTGTCCGGTCATCACACTGCCCTGAAACGGCACGTTGAAGTAATCTTAGTTCTTAAAGCTGTGAATAGGCGCCGGTATCCTGCCCTTTCTCGCGATGAGGTCCGCGCAGGAGAACCCGTTCACCGGCATGACCGGCGCATGGCCGAGCAGCCCGCCGAATTCGACGGTATCGCCCACTTTCTTCCCGATCACGGGGATCAGACGGGCGGCCGTCGTTTTCTGATTCACCATGCCGATCGCCATCTCATCGGCAATGATCCCGGATATTGTGGAGGCCGGTGTATCACCGGGGATCGCGATCATGTCCAGTCCGACCGAACAGACGCAGGTCATCGCCTCCAGCTTTTCCAGGGTGAGCGCGCCTGCCTCCACCGCATTGATCATGCCCTGGTCCTCGCTGACCGGAATGAACGCGCCGGAGAGGCCGCCCACATAGGAGGAGGCCATTACGCCGCCCTTCTTCACCTGGACGTTGAGCAGGGCAAGGGCAGCCGTCGTGCCGGGCGCCCCGGGATGCTCCACGCCGATCTCGGTCAGGATATCCGCGACGCTGTCGCCCACCGCCGGGGTCGGCGCCAGGGACAGGTCGATGATGCCGAAGGGAACGCCGAGCCTGCGGGAGGCTTCCTGCGCCACCAGCTGGCCCACTCTCGTCACCTTGAAGGCGGTCTTCTTGATCGTCTCGCACAGGACCTCAAAGCCCTCCCCGCGCACCTGCTCGAGGGCGGTCTTGACCACGCCCGGGCCGCTGACGCCCACGTTGATCACCGCATCGCCTTCGGTCACGCCGTGGAATGCGCCGGCCATAAAGGGATTGTCATCGGGCGCATTGCAGAAAACGACCAGCTTGGCACAGCCGAGGGAATCCCGGTCCGCCGTGCGATGCGCGGTCTCCAGGATGATCTCCCCCATGAGGCGCACTGCATCCATGTCGATCCCGCACCGGGTCGAGCCCACGTTGACGGAGCTGCACACCCGCTCTGTGCGCGCGAGGGCCTCCGGGATGGCGCGGATCAGCATCTCGTCGCTCTTTGTCATTCCCTTGGAGACCAGGGCGGAGAACCCGCCGATGAAATTGACGCCGACTTCCTGCGCTGCCCGCTCGAGGGTGAGGGCGATCTCCACATAGTCCCCGGGCTCGCGGCAGGCGCTGCCGCCGAGGAGGGCCGCCGGCGTCACCGAGATCCGCTTATTGACGATGGGGATCCCGTACTCTCTCGAGATCTCCTCCCCCGTCCGGACCAGGTCCCGGGCCTTGCCCGTGATCTTCCCGTAGATCTTTTCCTTCATGGCGCCGAGGTCTGAATCAATGCAGTCCAGCAGGCTGATGCCCATCGTGATCGTCCGCACGTCCAGGTTCTCCTGGGTGATCATGCGGATGGTTTCTGTCGCTTCGGTAAAATTGATCATGGATGCCTCTTCCTCACACTCTGTGCATGCTGTTGAAAATGTCCTCGTGCATGCAGCGGATGCTCAGGCCCATTTCCTTTCCCAGCGCCTCCATCTCATCCGCCAGCTGCGCGGCGGGATGCGGATACGCGGTGGCATCCGTCACCATCATCATGTTAAAATACCCGCCCACGATCGTCTGGGAGATATCCAGGATGTTGATCCCGTTATCCGCCAGGAAGGTGCAGACCTTCGCGATGATTCCTACGGTGTCTTTCCCGACAACGGTAATGATCGTCTTTTTCATGTGCCTGATCCTTTCTTCTGTGTGCCTGTCCTATACCGTCAGGACCGGCAGCGGCCTGTCCCTCCTGGCAACAAGGATGTCGAAATCCTCCGCGTGCCAGGGCGTCTCGGACATGTTGATCTGCGCGCAGACCGAGGCGTAGGCCAGGGCGTCGTAGTTGTTCTCTTTGCTCAGGTGGCCGAGGATGATCTCCTTCATCCCGTCGTGCAGGATCTCGCAGAGCAGATGGCCTGCCGTGTCGTTGGAAAGATGGCCGCGGTCGCCCAGGATCCTGCGCTTGAGCGGATAGGGATACGGCCCGACCTGCAGCATGTTCACATCGTGATTGGATTCCAGCAGGATAAGGTCCAGACCCTGCAGGTTCTGCACGATGTAGTCGTCATAGCAGCCCATATCCGTCGCCACCGCCGCGCAGGCGCTGCCGTCCTCGAGCCGGAAGCCCACCGGCTCCGCCGCGTCGTGGGGGATCTCGAAGGGCCGCACGCGGATGTTCCCGATCTCGAAGGTCTCGTCCGCCCTGATCGTGTGGAAGAGCGCCGGATCGATGCTCCCCAGGGACTTGTTCCCGATCAGGCCGCGAAGGGTCCCGCCCGTCGCGTAGATGGGGATGTGGTATTTGCGGCTCATCACGCCCAGGCCCTGGATGTGGTCCGAGTGCTCGTGGGTCAGCAGGATCGCCTGCAGCTCACCGGGGTTCCTGCCGATATCGCCCAGGGCCCCCGTGATCCGTTTCGCCGTGATTCCGGCGTCTACCAGCAGGCAGGACTCCCCGCTGCCGATGAAGGTGCAGTTCCCGCTGCTCCCGCTTGCTATACTGTAAAAATCCATAAATGATCAGCTCCTGTTTTGCTCTGCTGCTTCTATCTTATCTTCTCATCCTGCGCGCTGACGAGGCCGTCCTCAAGCAGGGCCCTGTCGATCTGGGCGCGCACGGACGAAAACCCTTCAAAGCTGTTGTCGATCACGCGGCCGCACCGCTCCCGGTAAAAGCTGTCCGGGCGCTGCGCGCTCATGATCTTCTGTGCCCTCTCCCGCGAGTAGCCGCGGTTCCTGGCCAGGCGCACCATCCTTGACTCGGCATCCGCGTAGATATACCAGACGCAGTCGCACATCCGGGCAAAATCCGCCTCCAGAAGAAGTGCCGCCTCGATCACAAAAAGCTTTGTGCCCCGCTGCCGTTCTTCTTCGGCCAGCCGTTCCACCTCCCGGCGCACCGCCGGATGAATGACGCTGTTTACCCTTTCCAGCAGGGTGGGCGCGGCAAATACCTGGGCTGCGATCGCGGCCCGGTCAAGGCTGCCGTCCTCGTGCAGGCAGGAAGGGCCGAACATCTCGGTCATAAAGGCGTAGCAGCTGCCTCCCTTTTCCTGCAGCCTGCGGCCGATATCGTCGCACAGGACGCAGGAAGCGCCCCACTTCTCCTTCAGGTAGGCCAGCACCGTGCTCTTTCCCGAGCCGACGCCGCCTGTGATTCCCAATATTTTCATCCGGATGCTCCCTGTATCAGTGCGCTTCAAACCAGTTTTTCCCGGCGTGCATGTCGATCTCCAGCGGGACGCGCAGATCGGCGGCCCCGGTCATCTCTTCCCGCAGGATCCTCTGCACGGCCTCCTCCTCGCCGAGCTTTGTCTCGACCAGAAGCTCGTCGTGCACCTGCAGCACGATCCGGGAGGCCAGCCCCTCGCTCTTTAACCTGCGGGCGGTCCGCACCATCGCGATCTTCATGATGTCCGCCGCGGTCCCCTGGATGGGCGCATTCATGGCCACGCGCTCGCCGAAGGAGCGCTGCATGAAATTCCCGGACTTCAGTTCCGGCACCGGCCTTCTCCTGCCGAACAGGGTGACGCAGTAACCGGAAGCCTTCGCCTGGGCGACGCAGCCGTCCAGGAACTGCTTGATGCCGGGATAGGTCTCAAAGTATTTCTCGATATATTCCTGGGCCTCCTTGCGGCTGATGCTCAGGCCCTGGCTGAGGCCGAAGGAGCTGATCCCGTACACGATGCCGAAGTTTACGGCCTTCGCGTTGCGCCTAAGCTCCGGCGTCACCTCCTCGAGCGGGACGTGGAACACCTGGGAGGCCGTGATCGCGTGGATGTCCTGGGCCTGCCGGTAAGCGGCGATCAGCTTTTCGTCGCCGGAGGCGTGGGCAAGCACGCGCAGCTCGATCTGGGAGTAGTCGGCGTCGACAAAGACATAGCCCTCCCTGGCCTCAAAGACCTTGCGCAGCTCCCGGCCGAGCTCCGTCCGTACCGGGATGTTCTGCAGGTTGGGATCCGCGCTGCTGATTCTCCCCGTCGCCGTGATGGTCTGATGGAATTTGCCGTGGATGCGCCCGTCCGGGCCGATATAGGCGGCAAGTCCGTCCGCGTAGGTGGATTTCAGCTTGGTCAGCTGCCGGTATTCCAGGATATCCATCACAACGGGCGCTTCGGGCGCCAGTTTCTCCAGCACGTCCGCCGCCGTGGAATAGCCGGTCTTTGTCTTCTTCCCGTAGGGAAGCTTCATCTTTTCAAACAGGATGACGCCAAGCTGTTTGGGAGACTGGATGTTGAAGGTCTCCCCCGCCTGGGCGTAGATCTTTTCCTCCAGCGCCGCGATATGCCCGCTCAGGGACTCCCCGTAGCTCTTCAGCTCGTCGGCGCGCACATAGATGCCTTCCTCCTGCATGCCGGAAAGGACGAACACCAGGGGCATCTCTATCTCCAGGAAAAGCTTCTCCATGCCCTCCCCGCGAAGGCGGTCCATCATCGGCTCCTGCGCGGCCAGCGCGCCGGATGCCTGCAGGCAGGCAAGTCTGGCCGTGGCTGCCGCCCTCTGCTCTGGGGGCATGGCGTCCTTCTTCTTTCCAAAGAGCTCCTCCGCGGAGGGGCAGAGCTTTCCGGTATGATCCTTGATGATCTCGTCGTAGGGATAGCCGTTCTTTAAGGGGTTGAGCAGGTAGGCAGCGATCTCGGCGTCAAAGAACCGGCCGCTCTCCTCCAGCGGGATGTTCCCGTCCCCGATCCGGGGGAGCTGCTCCTTCAGGCCGATCGTGCAGACCAGCCCCGCTTTTGCCGCGATGCGGCCCAGATATTCCTGGATAACGGCTGCGCTCTCCTCCTGCTCCCCGGGCGATGTTTCGCCGTCATCCATGCAGGAAAAGAACACCGCGCTGTCCGGATCCGCAGAAAGGGCCGCTCCGAGCAGCTTATCTCCCTGCAGGGCAGCGGCAAGGCCGATCCGTTTCTCCCGGTCTTCTCCCATCCCCCCGAGGAAGGCTTCCATCTCCCGGCGCACCGCTTCCGCGCCGCGGACAGTCCGGAAATCCTCCGGGGCCTGGGCGGGCTCATCCGCCTTAAACCGCCCCAGCAGGCTGCGCAGCTCAAGCCGCTTGCACAGCTCGTGGGCCTGCGGGGTAAAGAGATTCCCGATCTTTGCAGCCTCCAGGTCCAGCGTAAAGGGACAGTGCCGGTCGATCATGGCCAGCTTCTTGCTCAGCACGGCGAGATCATAGTGCTCCCGCAGGGATTCCCTCGCCCTGGGCGGGGTGATCTCATCCACGTGGTCATGGGCGTTCTCGATGCTGCCATACTGGGCGATGATCTTGACCGCCGTCTTCTCGCCGATGGAGGGGACGCCGGGAATATTGTCGGAGGCGTCGCCCATCAGGGCCTTCACGTCGATAAACTCCGTCGGGGTGACCTGATAGGTCTCCTTCACCTGGGCGGCGTAGAAATCGTCCACCTCCGTGCCGGTGCTCTTCGTCCTCGGGATGCGGATGCACACGGTATCGGAAGCGAGCTGCAGAAGGTCGCGGTCTCCGGAGATCACGGAGACGGCCAGTCCCTTCTCCTCCATCTGTCTGGACACGGTGCCCAGGAGGTCATCCGCCTCAAAGCCTTCCAGCATCATCAGCGGGATGCCCATCGCCGTCAGCATCTCCTTGATCAGCGGGACCTGTTCCCGCAGCTCTTCCGGCATGGGTTTCCGGGTGCCCTTATAGGCGTCGTACATCTTATGGCGGAAGGTCGGGGCCGCAAGGTCAAAGGCCACCGCCAGATATCCGGGATGCTCCTCATCCAGGATCTTCAGCATAATGTTCAGGAAACCGTAGACCGCGTTGGTATGCACGCCCTCGCCGTTGGTCAGGGGCGGCACGCCGTAGAAGGCCCGGTTCAGGATACTGTGTCCGTCTATCAGAACGATCTTTTCCGTGCTCATTTTTTCTCCTTATTTTCCGGTGTCTTCTCCGGTCCGTTTTCCAGCACTGCATCCGCGGGCATTTCGGAGGCGGCTTCAATGACCTGCTCGGAGCTCATCTCCGTCTCCGGGAAAACCTGCCCGGAAGCCTCCGGCTTCTTTGGCGCCGTCGTCTGGCCTCCCCGGTTCCAGATCCGGTAGAGGGTCGTGCCCTCCCTGCCGTCCTGCAGCTTCATCTCGATGCCCGTCACCATCAGGATGACCAGCACCAGCTCGGCGGCAAGGGCCGTGACCATACGAAAGAGCCGGATGCCCCTGCGCAGGTGCACGAATTGATGCGCCTCCCGCAGGTCCTCGTCCAGCTCACTCTTAATATCATACATCTGCGCGCCTTCCAGGCCGGTCTCATCCGCCATGGCGTCCTCCAGGGCAAGGGAGATCTCCAGCTCCTCCATGCAGTCATCACAGGATTCCACATGGGCGAGGAACTGCTCCAGCTCCTTTACGGATAGCTCTCTGTTCAGATAAGGCCTGATCAGGCGCTGCGCGTCAACACATTTCATCACCGTTCTCCATCGCGGCCGCAGCCACGACATGTAGGCAGAGCCCATCTGCTGTAATCATAATATAGTATTCTACAGCGTATCCGCATTCTGCGCAAGCCGTTTCCTGCGCTGCCCCCGGCATGCGCTGCGCCCCGGCCTCTCCGCTTTGATCGCGGATAAAAGCTGGGGCGCGTTGTTGGTTATTCCGTTGTTCTCCGGATCCTCATCCGGGCTTATACTGCCTCCAGTACCTGGTCCACATCGGTGACCGGCACGATCTTTAAGACATCGCGCACTTCCTTTGCCACCTCGTCGAGGTCCCGGACGTTTTCCTTCGGGATAAAGACCTGCTTTACGCCGGCCCTGACCGCCGCCATCAGTTTCTCCGGCAGTCCCCCGATGGGCATGACCCGCCCGGTCAGGGAGACTTCTCCCGTCATGGCGATGGTCGGCGCCACCGGATGATCCCGCAGCAGGGACGAGAGCGCCGTCACCAGCGTGATGCCGGCGGAAGGACCGTCCTTGGGCACCGCGCCCGCGGGCACGTGGATGTGCAGGTCGTGGTCCTCCAGCACCTTCGCCTCCTCGGGATACATGCGCTTGACCAGGCTCAGCGCGATCTGCGCCGATTCCTTCATCACGTCGCCCAGCTGGCCTGTGATGGTCAGGTTTCCCTTACCCCTGGCCAGGGAAGTCTCGACAAAGAGGATCTCCCCGCCGGCCGCCGTCCAGGCAAGCCCGGTCACCACGCCGGGACGCGCCTCGGCAGGCACCTTCTCGTGGTAGATCTCATTGATCCCCAGATATTTGCCCAGCCGCTTATCGCTGATGGTGATGCTCTTGCGCTCTCCCTTGACCAGTCTCACGGCCGCGGCCCTGCAGAGGTTCTCGATCTGCTTCTTCAGCCCGCGCACGCCCGCCTCCGCGGTGTAGCCGCTGATGATCCTCGCGATGGCCTCATCCGTCACCTTCAGGTTCTGGGGGCGGATGCCCATGGCCTTCATCGCCTTCGGAAGCAGGTGCCTGCGCGCGATCTGCAGCTTCTCCGTCGCCGTATAGCCCGGGAACTGAATGATCTCCATGCGGTTGAGCAGCGGCTCGGGGATGGAATCCACCGTGTTCGCGGTGCACACGAAGAGCACGTTGGACAGGTCGTAGGGCACGTTCAGGTAATGGTCGGTAAAATTGTTGTTCTGCTCGGGGTCGAGGACCTCCAGCAGGGCGCTGGCCGGGTCGCCCGCGTAATCGTGGGACAGCTTGTCCACCTCGTCGAGGACCATGACCGGGTTCATCGTCCCGGCCCGGTTCATGCCCTGCATGATGCGGCCGGCCATGGCGCCGATGTAGGTCCGCCTGTGTCCGCGGATCTCCGCCTCATCGCGCACGCCGCCCAGGCTGATGCGCACATACTCGCGGTGCAGGGCCCTCGCGATGCTCTGCCCGATGCTCGTCTTGCCGGTGCCCGGCGCGCCCACAAAGAGCAGGACGGAACCGGACTGCTTCCGGTTCAGCGCCATCACGGCAAGCTGCTCGATGACACGCTGCTTGACCTTCTTCAGGCCATAGTGGTCCTCGTCCAGGATCCGCTCGGCCTCGGCCAGGTCGATCGGCTCCGGTTTGCCCATTTTCCAGGCAAGTCCCGTCACAAAATCGAGATAATCGTAGAGCATCCCGTATTCGTGGCCGTCCTTACCCTCCTGCTTCATCCGGCCAAGGACCTTCTCCGCCTCTTTCAGGGCGTCCCCGGTCATGCCGGATTCGGCGATCTTGACCTCGAAGCGGCGCACATCGGAAACATTTTCCGGGTGCATCTCGTCCAGCTGTCTCTGCAGGATCTCGATCTGCTTCTTGATCGCGTTCTCGCGGTAGAGGGCCTCATTGCTCTCCTTCTGCTCGTTCTCGGCTTCTTCGCTCACCCGGTTGATCTCGATCGCCTCGCGGATCACCTGCTCGATCAGCGCATACCGCTCATTTTTGGAATCGGCGGCAAGGATCTTATATTTATGCTCCCAGCTGATCCCCATGTAGCCGGAGACCGCGCAGAGAATCTCCCCCGCGCTCTTCCAGTGCATAAAATAATTGCGCGCGATGGCGCCCCACTGGAAATTATTCACATAATTCACCAGGGCCCGCTTGATCCGGGCCGTGATCGAAACAGCCTCATCGACGGAGATATCGTCGATATCCTCGCGGATGGATGCCTCCGCGCGGATCTCCCCGTCTTCGAAATAAACGGAATCGATGGTGACGCGCTCTCCGGTGCGGACGCTGTAATTTCCCTCGTCATCCACAGAATCGATCTTGCCGGAGATGCCGACCGGAAGAATATCGTCGCCCGTCAGCTCCTCGATCGGGAGATCCTCCTTCATCATCAGGAACAGGACATCATCGCCGACGGCGATATCGCTGTATCCAAGCTTCTGGAACAGATCCGTCTTAAAATAGAAAGAAATGCCCGGCAGCATGATCATATCGTGAACAGGTACGGTCATCAGCATAAAAAACATACCTCCTGAAATCCATGAAAAACATTGTTAGCACTCAATATTGCCGAGTGCTAACATTATTCTACTACCGGTCTATCAAAAAATCAAGACTTTCTTTCCGGCGTGTGATAAACTGAGATTACCCAGAGTAACGAATAAAGATATTTACATGGAGGTGAAGACTTGCCAGGCTATACGATCAACGGCACCCCTGTGCGCACCCTCATCTTTGATGTGGGCGGCGTCCTGCTTGACTACCGCTGGAAGGCCCTGATGCAGGAGGGCGGCCTTTCACCGGAGGGCAGTGATGACCTCTCCCGCCTCATGTTCGGTGATCCGTTCTGGACAGAGCTTGACCGGGGCGTGATCACTGAGGAGGACGCGGCGCCCTATTACTGTGAGAAGTACCCGCAGTACAGCAGCGTCATCCGCTATTTTCTCTCCAACTGGTCGCGGATGCCCGTGGACCGTCCCGCGGTCTGGGCTCGCATCCCGAAGCTGCGGGAACTGGGCTACCAGACCTACATACTCTCCAACTATCCGAAGAAACTTTTTGCCGCCCACACCGGCGGGCGCCCCTTCATGTCCATGATGGACGGCGGGGGCGTCTCCTGCGATATCCCGAAGATCAAGCCGGAACCGCAGACCTACCCATAT
>ODAI011985679.1_pt1 | contig 9999 bp, 7 predicted proteins | sample 1539321 | NCBI WGS metagenome assembly ODAI01 (sample SAMN02144231, study PRJEB22623) | gut metagenome | biome: sheep rumen | host: Ovis aries | place: New Zealand | reverse complement strand
CTGGGCCAGGAGTGCGGCATTGACCGCATAGCCAAGACGGCCCACGACATGGGCATCCGGTCGCGACTCGACCCCACGCCGGCACTGGCACTGGGGTCCAGCGACGTCAACCTGCTGGAACTGGTCAACGCCTACTGTACGCCCTGCAACCAGGGCCGCATGCACGAGCCCGTGCTGGTAACCAAGATACTGGACCGCGACGGCAACGTGGTCTACGAGGCCAAGACCGACGACCACCAGGCACTGAGCGAGCACAGCGCATTCCTGGTGCAGCAGCTGCTGATGGGCGGCATGAGCGGCACCAGCTCGCGACTGATGGGATTCGTGGGGCGCCACGCCGCCGATACCGACTTCGGCGGCAAGACGGGCACGTCGAACAACCACTCCGACGCATGGTTCGTAGGCACCACGCCACGACTGGTGGTCGGAGCCTGGGTGGGCGGCGAATACCGCTGCATACACTTCCGCACGGGCCTGCTGGGTCAGGGCAACCGCACGGCACTGCCCATCTGCGGCTACTTCCTGCAGAGCGTGCTGGACGACCCGCAGCTGCGCCAGTATCACGCCAAGTTCAGCACGCCGAAGGACCTGACACTTGCTGCCAGCACGTACAACTGCGGCGGCTACTTCAGGGCGGCATCCGACTCTGACTCGCTGGCCGTCGACAGCCTGGGGGCCGACATTGACGCCGGCGTCGAGGCCGTGGTCGACGAGTTCGGCAATCCCGTAGCGCCGACCCCTACCCCTGACAACGCCAAGCAGAAACCAGCCACCGAACAGCCCTTGGAGGCCGAGGAGCCTAAGGAGCAGCAGTAGCTGACGGAAGCCTAAAGAGCAGCAAATGACATCAGAGGAGACGTTAGACCAGGAGAACCGGGAGTGGCAACAGGCACTCCAGATCATCCAGTACACCCGTCGCTCGCTGTTCCTGACAGGAAAGTCGGGGACGGGTAAGTCGACATTCCTGCGCTACGTGTCGCAGCACACCAAGAAGAAGCACGTCATCCTGGCACCGACGGGCATTGCAGCCATCAATGCCGGCGGCCAGACGCTGCACAGCTTCTTCAAGCTGCCCTTCCACCCCCTGCTACCCAACGACTCGCGCTACAACGCCCGTAACATTCGCAAGACGCTGAAGTACAACGGCGAACTGACCAAACTGCTGCGCGAACTGGACCTCATCATCATCGACGAGATCTCGATGGTGCGCTCGGACATCATCGACTTCATCGACAAGGTCCTGCGCATCTACTGCCGCAACATGCGCGAACCCTTCGGCGGCAAGCAGCTGCTGCTCGTGGGCGACATCTTCCAGCTGGAGCCGGTCATCAAGGAGGACGAGTGGCGACTGATGCAGCCCTTCTACGCCTCGGCCTACTTCTTTGCCGCCAAGGTGTGGCAGCAGATGCAGCTCGTCAGCATCGAACTGCGCAAGGTCTACCGACAGAGCGACGCAGAGTTCATAGCCATCCTGGACCGCATACGCGAAAACCAGGCCACCGACCAGGACCTGGCAGCCATCAACTCACGCTACGGCGCCACGTGCCAGCCGTCGGCACGCAGCCTGGAAATCACGCTGGCCACGCGCCGCGACACGGTGGACTGGATCAACGAGCAGAAACTGAACGAACTGGAGGGCAGCAGCTCCGTGTTCAAGGGCACCATCAAGGGAGACTTCCCCCTGACGTCACTCCCCGCCCCCATGGAACTGGAAATCAAGCCCGGCGCACAGGTCATCTTCACGAAGAACGACAAGGAGAAGCGGTGGGTCAACGGCACCATCGGCGTCGTCATCGGCATCGACGAGGAGGAAGGCATCATCGGCGTCTGCGACGAGGACGGCCACGAATACGACGTGGGGCTGGAGATATGGGAAAACATGCGCTATACCTACGACGAGAAGGAGCAGAAAATCGTCGAGGAACTGCTGGGCACGTTCCGCCAGTTCCCGCTCAGGCTGGCCTGGGCCATCACCGTACACAAGAGCCAGGGCCTGACCTTCCGCCAGGTGAAGATAGACTTCTCGGGCGGCGGAGCCTTTGCCGGCGGCCAGACCTACGTGGCACTGTCGCGCTGCACGTCGCTCAACGGCATCACCCTCGAGGAACCCATCCGGCGCTCGGACATCTTCGTGCGAGCCGAGGTGGTGCAGTTTGCCCGCCAGTATAACGACAACCGGCTCATGCGCCAGGCCATCTACGAGAGCAAGGCCGACAAGGAGTACCACGATGCCGTCGAGGCCTTCGACCGTCAGGACTTCGACGCCTTCCTCAAGAATTTCTTCCTGGCCATCCACTCGCGCTACGACATAGAAAAGCCCGTCGTACAGCGCTACATACGCCGCAAACTGGCCATCATCAGCAGCCAGCAGCAGCAGATAGAGCAGCTGAACACGGAAATAGCCCGCCGCGAGGAACTGCTGAAGCGGCTGGCCGTAGAGTACACGCTATTAGGCAAGGAATGCGAACAGGAGCACATGACGGATGCTGCTGTTCGCAATTACCAGAAAGCCCTGGAGCTATACCCGGAAGCTCCGGAAGCCAAGCGGCGGCTCAAGAAACTACAGAAAAAATAGCACCTGACGCGGCCTGCGACGCGCCGACAGCTCTACAGCACGTTGCCCTCCCGGGGGAAAACGACTGTAGGCTGGAACGTCTTGGCCTCCTCGAAGTCCATCAGGGCATAGGCGATGATGATGACCACGTCGCCCACCTGCACCCGTCGGGCGGCAGCACCGTTCAGGCAGATGCAGCCCGTGCCGCGCTCACCACGGATGATGTAGGTCTCGAAGCGCTCGCCGTTGTTGTTGTCGACCACCTGCACCTTCTCACCGGCTATCAGGTTGGCAGCATCCATCAGGTCCTCGTCTATCGTGATGCTGCCCATGTAGTTCAGGTTGGCCTCTGTCACCGTCACGCAGTGCAGCTTCGACTTCATAACTTCTATCATCATGACGATTTACAATTTGATTTGACTATTTACGACTTGTACTTGATGTGGTCAATCAGCCGGATAGGCGTCTTACCGCAGTAGACCGTGATGCAGCCCACGACATAGGGCGTATCGTCCCAGTCCTGGATGTCCTGCAGCGTGTTGCCGTCGACGATTGAGAAGTATTCCACGTCCAGCCCGTCGACAGCGTTGATGTCGGCCACCACCTTGTCGTGCGTCTCGCGGACGGTATGGCTCTTGGCATAGTCCAGACTGGCCTTCAGAGCCTGATAGATGGCTGGCGCAATGGCGCGCTCGTCGGGCGACAGCAGCGTGTTGCGACTGCTGCGGGCCAGGCCGTCAGCGTCGCGCACAATGTCGCACTCCACAATCTGAACCGGCAGGTGCAGGTCCTTCACCATCGCCTTGACAACGGCTATCTGCTGCCAGTCCTTCTCGCCGAAGTAGGCGCGCTGGGGCTTGACAATATAGAACAGACGGCTCACCACCTGGCAGACACCGTTGAAGTGGCCGGGCCGATGGGCACCCTCCATCACCGTCGAGATGGGCGGATACTCGAAATGACGCTCGTCGGGCGTGGGGTACATCTCCTCGACCGAGGGCGCCAGCACGTAGTCGGCACCGCACGACTCCAGCAGCCGGCAGTCGGCCTCCAGCGTGCGCGGATAGTTCTTCAAATCGTTCTTGTCGTTAAACTGAGTGGGATTCACAAATACCGATACGACCGTGATGCCGTTTTCCTTCACACTGCGACGTACCAGCGAGGCATGACCCTCGTGAAGTGCTCCCATGGTGGGTACTAAACCAATCTCCTTACCTTGCTTGCGATCTTCAAAAAGCTGATTCTGAAGGTCAACAATCTTACTGAATACCTTTAGCATTTATCTGTTGTCTAAATTACTGTTTGCAATGAGTACTTTCAATTTCGGGGTGCAAAATAACAACATTTTTGCCAAATAAGGAAAAAATATCATAAAAATATATCTAAATAGGGGCAAAAAAAGCTAAAAAATGCACGTTTTAGCGGTTTTGTGAATAATTTTTCGTAACTTTGCATTCGGTTAAACAACGCAATATGGCACAAAAGATTCTTTTCATCAACCAGGAGATTACTCCGTATGTTGCTGACAGCGAACTCTCGCTGATGGGCAAGGCACTTCCCCAGGCTATGCAAGAGGCTGGTCACGAAATACGTACGTTCATGCCGAAGTGGGGCACCATCAACGAGCGCCGGGGCATGTTGCACGAGGTCATACGCCTTTCTGGCATGAATCTGATTATCGACGATACGGACCATCCGCTCATCATCAAGGTGGCCACGATCAACCAGACACGCGTGCAGGTGTACTTCATTGACAACGACGACTACTTTGCCAAGCGACAGATGACAATTGACGAACAGGGCAACGACTATGCCGACAACGGCGAGCGGGCCATCTTCTTCGCCCGGGGCGTACTGGAGACGGTCAAGAAATTGCGCTGGGTTCCGGATATCATTCACATTCAGGGATGGATGGGGGCCGTGGTGCCTCTCTACATCAAGACGGCCTATCACGAAGAGCCCTCGTTTGCCAATACCAAGGTGGTCACGTCGCTCTTCACCAAGAGCATCCAGTCAGACCTGGGGGCCAATTTCAAGCATTGCGTCGCGTTCAAGGAGGCCAAGGCCGACCTGCTGAAGAAGTATAACGACAAATTCACGTTCGAAGAACTCGGCAAACTGGCCATCGACTATAGCGACGGCGTCATTGCCGCCCACAAGGATGTGAACAGCGACCTCATGAAGTATGCTGCCGACAACGGCATCCCCACCCTCGCCTATCCTGGCGAAGACTTTGCCCAGGCCTACGAGGCATTCTATGAGAAGATTTGACGGTTAAAGATGATAGTTTTAGGATAATAGCGTTCACGGACAAGAAAACAATTACAGACTCAAATGATGAGAAAAATACTAATGGCAGGGATTGCAATGATGACGATTGCAATCTCTTCATGTGATGAGGACACCAAGACCATGGGCTACTCGCTGACGAGCGATGCCGACCGTTTCGTACTGGTTCCTGACACATTCAAGATAGAATCCACACAGTCCATCAAGGCCGACTCGGTACTGGCACGCAGCTCATACTGCTACCTGGGAAGCATCAAGGACCCAGAGACGGGCGCCTACATCAACAGCGACTTCACCACACAGTTTACCGTGCTCGAACGCGAGGCCAGCGCACTGTTTGCCAATAAGCAGGACATCACGTCTGTCGACGAGGCCGGCCAGCCCGTAGCCACGTCGTGCCGACTGAACATACTGATTAACAGCTACGTGGGCGACTCGCTGGCCGCCATGAAGCTGAGAGTGGAGGAACTGGACAAGCCCATCGAGGAAAACAAGCTCTACTACTCGAACTTCAACCCCGAGGCCAGCGGCTACATACGCACCGACGGACTCAAGCAGGCCAAGAACTACAGCATGGTGGACATGACGCTGTCGGACAGCGCGCGCTACGTCCGCCAGAAAAACAACTATTATACTTATATCAACGTCCCGCTCAACAAGTCGTACAAGGCTAAGAACGGCGTGACCTACAAGAACTACGGCACCTACCTGATGCGCACCTTCTACGAGCATCCGGAATACTTCAAGAACTCCATCACCTTCATCAAGAACGTATGCCCGGGATTCTACATCAGGAATGTCGACGGACAGGGCGTCATGGCCGAAGTGCTCAACGTGCAGCTGATAGTCGACTATAAGTTCAAGACCGGCGACAAGGAATACACCGGCAGCAAGACATTCTTCGGCACCGAGGAAGTCATGCAGACCACGCATATCTCCAACGACAAGGGCAAGATAGACAGCCTGGTGAACAAAGTGAAGGACTGCACCTACCTGAAGACGCCGGCCGGCATCTTCACCGAGGTGACGCTGCCCGTAGAGCAAATCAAGCAAAACCACGCCAACGACTCGCTCCTGTCGGCCAAGGTGATGTTCCAGCGCATGGCTGACGCGAACAAGAAGACGGAGGACCTGCTGAACGATGCCACAGAACTGCTGATGATAGAACGCGACTCGCTGTACGCATTCTTCGAGAAAAGCAACGTCACCAACAACCGCACGTCGTTCCTGGCCACCTACAGTGCCACGCAGAACACGTATGCCTACAACAACATCTCGGGCCTGATTAACCACATGTGGGCCAACCGCGACAAGGGTTCCAAAAACTGGAACAAGGTAGTGCTGATACCCGTCAAGACCAGTTCGGTGAGCACGTCGTCATACTCGGCAGCCACCGTCACCGGCATCAACAACGAGATGGGCATAACAAGTACGCGACTGGTGGGAGGCATCAACCATCCCAACAATCCTACCATCAGCGTCATCTACAACCAGAGCAGATAACTGCCAGGACAAACAATTCCCTGGAGCATCATCAAGAATAGAGACTATGGCAGACAATTTCCTGGAACGCCACTACGAGGAATACGAGGCCCGAAAGGCTGCCTACCTGCGCAAGAAGAAGCACCTGCCTCAGATAAAGCGTCATCTTCCGGAACGACCGGAAGATGACGCACTTTGACACAACGAATGTGACGAATGGCTATTGGCAGCAGGCCGATAGCCATTCGTCCGTTTTATCCGATAATCGTATATTTTGCGAACTTCAGCAGGAGCTGTTTGGTACCGGCATTCTTGAAAGCGACGGTTGCCTTGGCATTCTCGCCGGAGCCCTCAATACGCTCAACAGTACCGATGCCGAAGCGCTGGTGCTCGATGACGCTGCCCTCCCGAAGTCCCATGCTGCCCAGCACGGTCGACTTCGGTGCTGGTGACTCATGGCGCACAGGCGTCAGCCGAGGCTTTGGGTCTGCCAAAAACTGTGTGGCCACAGGCCGCGGGTTCTGGTATGGGGGCCGTCCGTACCCCCGCCCTGCTGCCGGCGACGGCCGGTCGCCCTCGACCCGCAACAGTGCAGGATCGATATCATTGATAAATCGGGAGGGCGTATCGTACTCCATGCGCCCATAGCGGAAACGGTTCTGCGCACAGGTCAGGACACAATGCTTCTCGGCACGGGTGATGGCGACATAGAGCAGACGGCGCTCCTCTTCGAGTTCACGCATAGACCCCGTACACATGGGCGACGGGAAGATATTTTCCTCGAGACCCACGACAAATACCGTCGGAAACTCAAGACCCTTGGCAGCATGAACCGTCATCAGTGAAACTTTGGGCTGATCGGCATCGCCCTCACTGTCGAGGTCGGTCAGCAGGGCCACCTCCTGCAGGAAATCGGTCAGCAGTATCTCGTTCTCCATACCCTCCTCGCGACGTCCCTCGACGAAGTCCTGCATACCGCCAAGAAACTCCTCGAGATTCTCCTGACGGGAGACGTCCTCCGGATTGCTGGAACTATAGATGTCCTTGCTGATGCCGCTCTCCATGATGATGGCGTGGCCAAGCACGTAGGCATCCTCCTGCTCGATGCGCTGTCGCCAGCCTTCAATCAGCGACTGGAAGTTGCCGAGCTTGGTAAGCGTGCCTTTCGACAGCTGGAGGCCGAAGACGACGGGCTGCTGGATGACCGTCCACAGCGATACGCTGTGCAGGTTAGCCGTCTCGACAATCTTCGACACGGTGGTATCGCCGATGCCGCGCGCCGGATAGTTGATGATGCGGCGCAGGGCCTCCTCGTCGTCCGGGTTGGTGACCGTCCGGAAGTAGGCAATGACGTCCTTGATTTCCTTGCGCTGGTAGAACGACAGGCCGCCATAGATGCGATAGGGAATGGCATCCTTGCGCATCTGTTCCTCGAACGAACGGCTCTGGGCATTGGTACGATAGAGGATGGCAAAGTCGCTATACTCGGCATGCTCCTGACGCCGGATGCGCTTGATGTCGTTGCAGACGATGATGGCCTCCTCCTTGTCGCTATAGGCGGGCTTCAGGGTGAGCCGCTCGCCCTGCTCGTTCTCGCTGAAGACGTCCTTGCGTATCTGACGCTCGTTCTTGCGAATCAGCGAGTTGGCAGCCTCGACGATGAGTTGCGTCGAGCGGTAGTTCTGTTCGAGTTTGAAGAGGCGCGTGCCCTGCGGATATTTCTGCTGGAAGTCCAGTATATTGTCGATGTTGGCACCACGGAAGGAGTAGATGCTCTGCGCATCGTCGCCGACGACACAGACATGACCGTCGTCGAGGGTCAGCTGCAGCACGATTTCCTGCTGGGCATAGTTCGTGTCCTGATACTCGTCGACCAGCACGTAGCGGAAACGCTCGACATACTTCCGCCGCACATCGTCGTGCTGACGAAACAGCAGGTAGGTCTGCACCAGCAGGTCGTCGAAGTCCATGGCGTTGGCCTGCCGGCACCGCTCTATATACCTATTATATATATGAGAGACCTGCGGACGCTTATGCTGAACATCGTCCACAGCCCACGTGCTCTGTTCGTAGGCCGCAGGCATGAGCAGGTGGTTCTTGGCCATCGAGATGCGGTCGGCCACGGACGACGGTTTGTAGACCTTGTCGTCGAGCTGCATCTCCTTGATGATGTTCTTGACCAGTGAGCGCGCGTCGGTCTGGTCGTAGATGGTGAAATTGCTGTTAAATCCGATTTTGTCGGCTTCCGCACGCAGGATGCGGGCAAAGACGCTATGGAACGTGCCCATCACCAGGCGCTGGGCGCGCTCCTGACCGACCAGCCGGCCAATGCGCTCCTTCATCTCGCGGGCGGCCTTGTTGGTGAAGGTCAGTGCCAGGATGTTCCAGGGCTGGAAGCCCTGCTCCAGCAGGTAGGCAATCTTGTATGTCAGTACGCGCGTCTTGCCAGATCCGGCTCCGGCTATGACCAGCTGCGGCCCGTCACAATATTCCACGGCGGCACGCTGGCCGGGATTCAGGTCTGATAGAAGTGTAGTCATGATGTACGCATTATATCATTTTATTCCGCCGCCTTCCCTGTCACGAAGGCACGCCCTATCTGGCGCTTGAAGGCTGGCGATATGGAGTCGATGGTGAAGTCGTAGTAGAGGTTGTCCTCGTCGATGGTCTTGAAGTGCTTCTTGCCCTCGACGGAGTCTGTGGGCATCTCCCAGATGACATCGCTGAAGCGTTCGGCATCCGTGACCGAGTCGGTGCGCAGCAGGCAGTTGGTAAACCGGAAGTCGTAATTGAGCGTCGTGTCGCGCTGTCCACCCATGACGACGTCGCGTTCGTAGCCGGTGACAAGCGTGTTCTGACATTCGAACAGTATGCCGCGCTGACCCGTGTTAAAGGCGAGGGCAGCACCGCGATTGGCCGAGAAGGGATAGAACTGGGCCAGCGTCGTATGGTTGACGCTGACGATGCCGCCGTCGGCCAGGAGGCAGTCTGACAGGCAGTTGGTAATCTGACAGTAGTCAAGTATGATGTCAGAATTGCGCCCCTCGATGCCGTAGCCGTCACAGTTGTGGATGACGCAGTTATACATCTCCAGCTCGGTAGAGTCGGCCCTGATGGCGGTATTGGTGTTACGAATCTCGCAGTCTTTAAAAATGTTGCCGCGCGAGGTATTCGTGAGGCGGATGCCTTGCCACTGGTTGCTGATGCGGTCGTAAGGCAGATAGTCGAACATGTGGTCCAGACGGTCGCCCCTGAACGTCGCACCGCTGGCCAGGAGCCGTCCGTGGACCGTCAGGTGGGCACCGTCGTGGAAGTAGCACTCGGTGTTGCGCAGTATCAGGGTGGCATCCTTGGCAATGGTGATGCTGTCGTAGATGATGAGCGGACGCGAGCTCTCGATGACCGTATCGGCCGTGACGGCCAGCGTCCCGACCTTCTCGGCATCCCAGCTCCACGTGCGCATATTCATGCGCTGCACGACCCCACTCTCCAGCGTCAGCAGCAGGTTGTCCTCAACCAGCTGCGGACCGTCGACGCCGTTCTCGCCCGTGGTCACCTCGACGAACACGAGCAGGCTGTCGCCTTCGCGCACTTCAAAATTGTTGGCCACGGGGTCAAGGTACGTGCCGTCCACATTGACGCGGAAGCCCGACTGCCCGCCACGCTCCAGCCGT
>ODAI010483213.1_pt1 | contig 9999 bp, 8 predicted proteins | sample 1539321 | NCBI WGS metagenome assembly ODAI01 (sample SAMN02144231, study PRJEB22623) | gut metagenome | biome: sheep rumen | host: Ovis aries | place: New Zealand | reverse complement strand
TAATATACTATAACATTCGGAAGGTCACATGTATAAAGGCTTCTATGAGGTTTATAGATTTTTCCCCGGACACCAATAATATTATTACCTTATTTTTTTGTTTCCACGTGATTATATTTCAATAGTATTGGGGCACACGGTCTTGTGTGCCCCAATATTTTATTCAAAAGTGTTTCAGTGGCCCATTCGCGAGGTGTCCACCTTCTTGGTGGGTTTCTCCTTGAATCCGCCCATGCGATAGACTACTGACAACGCTACGTTGGGCTCCGCCCATATTTTCATGGTGTAGTCTTGATTGCCCATGCGGGAGTGGGTGTAGATATTGTTCTTCAGTATATTGGTGCCCTGTAGTGTCACGCTCCACCGCCCGTTGTCGGAGGTCCAGCGCAGCGATGCGCGGAGCCTGAACAAGGGATCGATGTCGTAAACTCCCTGTATAGCTTTGGTCTGTATGAATGGGGTGAGGCTCAATGTTATGTTGTGGGCCTGGCTGAGGCGCACAGTGGTCGTGCCGCCGAGGATAAAGGATAGCTTGGTGCGATTGAACGGCAGATCGAAGAAGTTGTTGCTCTTGTCGTGGCGATAGAGGGCGGTGATGAGGCCGTTGCCGTTGAGCCAGCGGCCTGCGCTGAACTGCGCCGATGCTTGCAGACCATAGAGGTTGGAGTAGTTGAAGTTAGTTTCCTTCATCACCACGGCCAGCCGATCGGTAGGCTGATAGGCCAGCTGCACGAAGTAGTCGGGCTGTAGTTCGGTGAAGGCAGTGATGGTGTATTTCTTCTTCCACTGCCACATGAGCATTACCTCATAGTGGGACATGGGCTTGAGGTCGGGGTTACCCCATATCTCTGAGTAGATGGATGAGTAGTAAATGCTGCTCATGGTGCTCCAGTAGCTGGGATAGACGGCCTCGGAACTGAACGAGAGGTTGAGCATGTGGTCGGGGTTGATGTTCCACATGGCGTTGAGGGTGGGATATAGCCGCCACTTGTCCCACTTGGTGGCGTGATACTGCTCGGCCGAGAGCGAGGCATCGATGTTGAATTTCTTGCCTTGCCATCCCATGCCGCCATAGATGTCCAGTATGCGTTCACGGTAATCCACGCGGCTGGTGGCGTAGTCAATAGGCTGATTGTTTTCGTTGAGAGTTGTTTGGTAGCTGTCGTTAATGGAGGTCTGTGCCTTGGCACCGTATGACAGGCTCCATCCACCGTGCAGCTGGTGAGTCTGGTCGGCAGTGATGAGCCACTTGCTGATTTTCTGGCGACTGTCAACCTCCAGGCTACGCTCGGTGCTGAGCATGGTACCATCGAGATGCTGTGTGCGCGGGTTGCGGTAGTTAGTATAGGATGCACAGAGCTGCAGGCCGAAGGGAGTGCTGTAACTGGCGTCCACATTGTGCAGATAGGTATGTTCGCGTGTTCGTTGTATGGTGTTTGAAACGCCTGTCGTTGTGTTGATGGGAGTGGAATGATTCCATTGACCGGTGTAGTCCACGCTCAGGCGGTGGTTGTCGGCTATGGAGTAGTCTATGCCCAGGTGGTATTCATGGTCTGTACCTTTGGCCTTGTTGCGTGTGAGATCATGGTATGCTATCTGCTCATTGTCCAGTTGCTGGTTGGCATTGTGGCCCACACGGCCGAAATTCTTGCCAGTGGTGAGGCTGTAGGAGGCACTGATGCCCAGTGGGCCGTGGTTGTAGAGCACCGAGCCCTTGGCCTGTCCCGTGGCATACTTACCTTGCGACCATACGCCCTGCACCTGCGCTGCCAGTTGGTTGGTACCTGAATAGTTCTTGGTCTCCACGTTGATGGCTACGCCGTGCACATGATACTTGGCAGGAGCGGCAGGCATTACCTCTGCCTTGGCCAGTTGCGAGGCGGGGATTGACTTGAGCCGCTCAATAATCTGCTCTCTGCTCAGGGTCGAGGGCTTGCCGTTGATGATGAGCGTTGCTGAGCGCCCCATGAAATTAAGGTTGCCGTCGTTCTCCACTATGCCGGGAATGTGTGTCAGAGCCTCGTAGGCATCGTCGGCGGGCATTATCTGCAGTAGCTGTGGCATATTATATACCAAGCGGCCGTTCTCTGTCTGGACTATGTCGCGACTGCCCTTGACGGTGGCTCCGTTGATGGTGTAGGTCTCAGGCTGAAGTTGGATGGTGCCGGCATCATCGGTGTCGCAGGTTTTGCAGACGCTCTTGTATCCGATGTGGGAGATGCGCATCAGCACCTCCTGCTGTTCCACCGGGATGGCGAAGTAGCCTGACTCGTTGGCCACGCCGCCAGCTATGAGGGTGCTGTCCGCAGGGCTGAGCACTGCCACGTTGACATATGGCAGGGGCAGTCCGCGCTCGTCAATAATTAGGCCCGTCAGGTGACGGCTGGTCTTGTGTACGCACTCCACGTATATATCGTGGTCGTTTTCTTTCACCGTCATACGCACGGGGTAGAAGCCTATGATTTGCTGTATGGCCTCCGGCAGAGTCTTATTGTGGACAGTGGTGGAGACCAGGAAATCCTCCAGCTCATTATAGACGAAGTTGACGGTGTATTCCTCTTGCTCGTCTTGCATCTGTAGCAGTGCCTCGCTGAGCGACACATTATTATATATATGGCTTATCTTCTGTGCGCCGGCAATGGGTGCAAAAATAATAATCAGTAGCAGAGAGAGTATGGAGTTTCTCATATGTCCTGTAGTCCTATTTAACTATGATTTTGTCATCTTCCACCACTATGTTGACTGCCTCAAAGTTGTTGAGCTTCTCCACAACGCGAAGCAGGCTGTCCTCTTGCTTCCATACAAAGTGCAGGCGAAGCTGCCGGGCCTTGGCATTGCGCAGCTCCATGCCCACATGATAGGCAGTGGCAATATTCTGCACGATTTTCTCCAGCGTTACATTGTCGAAAACGACTGGCTCTGATAAGATGGTGTCTGTCTCTGTTGGGCTTGAGGTTTGATGTTTTAGGTCTGAGGCATGAGTGTTGTTCTCTGTTTGCTGTTCACTGTTAACCTTTGTATGACGCAAGGCTGCGATAGTTGCTCCGGCAAAGAAGATTACACCAATGAAGATGGCTGCTATCTTGCTTAGACGTTTGAACGGAAGGATGCGTGGCTGCTTTGTGTGCGCCGCGGCAAACTTCTCCCACTCTTTGTCAACAGAAGGATTGGCAACTTGCGTTTCCTCGTACTTTAATGCACGTTTGGCAAAGGCCAGCTGCTCCATCATAGCCTTCAGCTCGGGGTCGAGGGCAAGGGCTTGCCTTATCTGTTCTTCGGTAAACCTTTCGGGATGCTCCTGCATCTCCATAAGTTGCTCTATTCGCTGCTCGTCGGTTTTCATAGTAATCTATTTTTTGTCGTAGTATTTTCTTATTCCTTCAATAGCCTGCCGCAGGTGTGCATGAACACTCTGACGGCTGATGCCAAGCTGTGATGCTATGTCCATCACTTTCATTTCGTCGAGGTAACGCATCTTGAATATCTGGCGTGTCAGCGGTGTGAGATGGCGTCTGTTGTAGTCCAGCAGTTCGTCCATAAGCCTGTGTTCAATGTCGGTGGGTGTGGGTAGGCAGGCTTCTTCGCTGAGCAGATGTATTATTCGCTCATGTACCTGATGGTGCTCTATCATATTGAGGCATTGATTGCGCACGGCGGCCAGCAGGTAGGAGAGAGGCGGAGCTTCCTTGTACTCCTTCTCCAACAGATGGACAAAGACCTCACTGACGGCATCCTTGCTCTCGTCGTCATCGTAGAGGATGGTGAGTGCCAGCCGGTACATTGTGGTATAATGGGTCCGAAAGAGTTGCTCTATGTCTTGTGTTGTCATACGTTATTAATACAGTTCAGCCATGCGAAATGTAAAGCGAATGTATAACTTTTTTTCCATACAATACAATAAGGCAGCAAAAACGTGCTGCCTTATTGTATGTCTGCAAACTTTAAGGAAGTGTTTACTTCACTACTTTCTTGCCACCTATGATATAAATACCCTTGAGGTTTGAGGTTTGGGATTTGAGATTTGAGATCTTGCGGCCTTGGAGGTCGTAGGCGGATTGATCATTGCCAACTCCTAACTCCTCACTCCTCACTCCTAACTCATCTAACCCAGTGATGTCGGCAGGTTGATATACGCGCACCCAGTCGAAAAGGGTTTCATACGTGTGGCTGGTGTCGGCGCTGGCGGCCCATGAACCGTCACCTACGCTTTGATTGAGGATTAGGTAGAAGGGGGCGTCAAAAGGCCACTGCCCCTGGCTGAGGGCGCTGGGGTCAGTGCTCTTGGTGTAAGACCATACGCGCTGGCCGTCAACATACCATGTGATGCTGCTCTCGTCCCAGTCAACAGCAAAGGTGTGCCACTGGCTGTAGTCAAGGGGGCCGAAGGTCTGGCTGTTTGGGCCGTGGTGCAGATTGAATGTCCAGTTGGTGTGGATGGTATGCCAGCTTTGGGTGGAGGCATCGATGGTCTCCCAGATGTCTATCTCGCCATCATTGGGCCATCCGTTGGGGCTGCTGGCGGGCATCATCCAGAATGCGGGGAAGTTGCCCCGCCATGGGGCTGATTTGATGCGGGCCTCGGCGTAGCCATACTGAAAGTCGAAGAGCCCCAGGCTCCTTATGCCGCCGGTAAGCATGGGGATGTCCTCGGGTGAGTCGGATGGAGTGGGGATGGCAAGGCAGTGGAGGGCGCCGTTCTGCTGATAGACTACGCGCGGATCAGTGGAGCACCAGCGGTTCCATGTGGACCTTAGCCTCACGGTGCGTGTCCACCATTGGCTGTCGGGCTCGCCGATGCCGTCAAATTCGTCGCTGAACACCATCTGCATGGTATTAGGATCGGTCTGCTCCCATAGAGCGGTTATCCTAATGTCGCCGTCAATGCTGTCGGCGGGTATGGTGGTAAGGTCCTCAGTAGCTTCCAGGGTAAACTCGCTCCACTGCTGGCGGCCGTCGGTCCAGCGTGGACCGTTGAGGTTGCGGCCGTGGCGTACCTTGACGCCATCGGGGCAGGTGTAGCCGTTAAAGCTCTGGGCCGAGAAAGTTAGAGGTTGATGTTGGGTTATCTGGTCGGGAAAGCCGCCGCCGTCTGTGCGGGGGTAGATATTGCCATTGCGGGTGATGATGGTAAGCGTGACGGGCAGGCGGCTCTCAAGGAGGGAGAGGCAGGTCTCGTAATCTGCGGGCACATTGGGATTCTCACTTATCTGCCATAGGGAGCCTGCGTCATTGGTGGTCCATACGCTGATGGGGTAGGTCATCTGTGGGGCGGCGCACATATAGTTTTTGCTGCCGGGGGTGGTTATGATGGCGAAGCCATCGTCCAGCTTGCTAATGCTGACGGGTGTGGGTGTGTCGAGCAGCTGGGTGGCCTGCGTGCCGCCGGTTGTCCCTACATGGAGGAATTTCTTTGCTCCTACATTATATATATATGTGGTGTCCTCGTAGTTGACTATCATCCATGCGCCGTTGGGCGAGGTGGGGTCGTAGGGGGTGGCGTAGTCAGGATTGCGGAGGGCGTGGCTGCTGTCGCCGGTCATGCCGGCAGCCCACAGGTAGTCGTTGCCGGCGGAGGGGTTATAGATGGCGTAGGTGGTATAATGGGGGTTATATAGGGTGTAGGTCTTGGCATTGGAAAGTTCGTCAAGACTGTTTACTGTTGTCTGGGCACTGGCTATACCAAAGGAGTGCAGTGAAAAGATAATTACCAGGCCACGGACAAGGTGACTTTTGAAATTTAGGATTTTCATAGCATCGTGGTATGGTTATTTCGTCATTTCCTGCTCAATGGCCTGTATCTCCTCTTTATACCCGGGCTGTGTTTTTATCTTGACGTCCACCTGACGGCAGGCGTGGAGCACAGTGGTGTGGTCGCGGCGCCCTATGTGGAGGCCTATCTGGGTGGTACTGAGGTTGGTGTGCTTCTGCATGAGGTACATGGCAGCCTGGCGTGCCCTGACGATGGTAGCCTTGCGCGAGGCTGAGTTGAGCTCCTTGTGGGTGACCTTATAGTATTTGCATGTGGTGTTGACTACCAGCTCGGGGGTTATGTGCTTGGTCCTTAGTTTCACCAGTCGCGACACTATGCGCTCGGCCATAGGCAGGGTTATCTCGCTGTCGTTGACGATGGACTGTACGAGCAGGCTGTTAATGACGCCCTCCAAATCGCGCACGTTGTCGGTAACATTGAGGGCTATGTAGTCAACCACGTCTCTGGGGATGGTGAGCTGGTTCTTGCGTATCTTGGCACGGAGGATATTGCGGCGCAGTTGCTCATCGGGACGTTGCAGCTCGGCGGTGGCGCCCATCACGAAGCGTGAGCTGACGCGCTCCTCAAAGCCCTGCAGGTTGGAGGGGGCTTTGTCGGAGGTGAAGATTATCTGGCGGCCATTGCGCTGCAGATGGTTGAATATGTTGAAGAGTACTTCCTGGGTCTTCTGTTTGCCGGATATTTCGTGGATATCGTCAACGATGAGGCAGTCGATGGACTGGTAGAAATACATGAAGTCGTTGAACTTGTTCTTTGGTACGGAGTCAGTGTACTGGATGAGGAAATCGTGAGCAGAGACGTAGAGCACGCGCTTGTCGGGGTGGTTCTCAAGTATCTTGAGGCCTATGGCGTTGACCAGATGCGACTTGCCAACGCCGGATGGACCATAGAGGAAGAAGGGGTTGAAGGCTGTCTGAATAGGCTTGGTGGCTATAGTCAGAGCTATGGAGCGCGCCAGTTTGTTGGCATCGCCTTTCACAAAGTTGTCGAAGGTGTACTCTTGACTGAGGTGGGTGGTAAAGATGGATTTGGCTGTTGTCTCGCCATTAGCTCCCGGTCTGCCGTTGCTTATTTTCGAGTCTTCCTCGCTCACTTTGATGTCGATGTCGTTGACACCAAACTCTTTATTGACCTCTGCCAGCAGCATCTTGCCGAAATGCTCGGCCAGATATTCGTAGAAGAAGTTGTTGGGGACCTGCAGAAGCACCTTGCCGTCTTCTATACCAAGGAAAATGATGTGCTCAAACCACGTGGCATAAGTGTCTGGGGTGACTCGCGGGCGAATCATCTCAAGTACTTCTGTCCATTTTTCCTGACCGGTTGCCATGTGTCTATTCAATCATTTATTGCTGTCTTACCAAATAAAGGAGGCAGATTGCAAAATCGCAAATTCCTAAAATTGCGAGTGCTCTTCCGCCGAGACGGTATGAACTGCAAAATTGCGATTTTTTTCTGATATCAGCAAATGGAAACGGGGTTATTTTTTTCGTTGCTGGCAAGTTAATGTTTTTATTGTTTCTTCCTCATTGCACAGCAAAACCTTTTAACTTCTTAACCTTTCCTTTCAGGGAGTTGGTTTCCCCAAATGTTTTTATTGTTTCTTCCTCATTGCACAGCAAAAGAATAGAGGAGGTCCAATTGAACCTCCTCTTCTTTGTTGGCGGTGCGTACGAGACTCGAACTCGTGACCCCATGCGTGACAGGCATGTATTCTAACCAACTGAACTAACGCACCATTTATACTGTCTAGGCGCTCCTCTCTTGAAACGCGATGCAAAAGTAGATGTTTTTTTTGTAACGACAAAGAAATCTACTGTTTTTTTTCGATTTTTTTCTGTCTTATATCTATCGGCGCATATCCGGAGGGGGTTTTTACCCAGTCACGGAGTGTGCCGACCAGCCTATAGCCTGCGCTGCTGAAGAGGCGCGTGCTTATTTCGTTGGCGGGATTGATGTAGGCGTAGAGCTGGTGGATGTGGAGCATCTGGGCGGCGTAGTCCTCCATCAGGCGCAGGGCCTCGGTGCCGATGCGTTTCTGCTGATACTCAGGCAGTAGGCAGATTCCTACCTCGGCACGCTGATGGCGAGGCGAGAAGTTGGTGAGGTCGATGAAGCCTACGGACGTAGGTGTTTGGGAAATCTCCTCTATCTCTATTTGAGGTTTGAGGTTTGCCGCTTCGCTCTCAGACTTTCTTTCTGTGTCGGCACCGGCTTTGCCGACAGCCGACGAAAGTCTTTGCGATGCCTTCGGCATTGAGGCTTGAGTCTTTTTCCCGGTTCCCTGTTTTCTGTCCTCTAATACAGAGTGGTTTATCTCAATGACCAGCCTCAACTGGCGGTCTTTGTATATATCGCCAGTGGAGGCATTGATAAACCTGCCGATGGTGCCGCGGCTGAGGGGCTGCACGGCGGAGGTTGTGTCCCATAGTCGGGTGTCGTTCTCCAGTTTGTACATCAGCGGGAGGTCGGCACTCTCAAGGGGGCGCAGGCTCACGGTGGGGGATTGCAGCAGAGGGGCTGTCATAGGGTGAAGATGTGGAGGTTTGTGAGTATCATCTGGCGCTCGGGGTATAGGGTGCCGACGTAGCTGCTGCCATTGTGGGGCAGGGCTGAGTAGGCATGGGCCAGGTTGAGCACCTCGCTGTAGTTGTAGAGCGAGGTGTCGAAGACAATGTAGTAGGGCGCACTGTCGGCCACGATATTCCTCAGCTGCGTGGCGTCAACTACGGTGGGATTAAACATTTTGACTTCCAGATCGTACTTGGCGGCCAGGCTGTTGACCAGGTCTATGTTCTCCTCCCTTACCAGACAAACCAGGCGTGTCTTGGTCGGGGCGATGCTGCTCTTGATTTTGTAGCTCAGCTTGCGCCAGGTGCCCTTGATGAACGACAGGGCGGCGAGCACGTAGATGGCTATATATATAAGTATGCGCAGGAGAAATATGTGGCTGTTAAAATGCTTCTTAAAGAAGATGAAGATGGCCTTGTAGAAATTGTTGACGTAGGAGTAGGTGTTGCGGCGTGTGCTCTCGCCCTTGTAGTGGAGTATCTGCGTGGGCAGGTAGTAGTTGTGGTAGCCGGCCTTGAGCATGCGGTAGGAGAGGTCGGTGTCCTCGCAGTACATGAAATAGTCCTCGTCGAAGGTGCCCACCTGGTTCACCACTTCACGCTTGAGCATCATGAAGGCGCCGGAGACAATCTCCACTTTGGCGGGCTGGTCGATGGGCAGGTGCTGCATGTAGTAGTAGCCGAAGGTCTTGCTGTGGGGAAAGAGTTTGCTCAGACGTGTAATCTTGCAGAAGGAAGCCCACGGTGTAGGCACACCGCGTCTGGACTCGGGGGCAAAGGTACCGTTGGCGTTGAGCATCTTCACGCCCAGGCAGCCTGCGTCGGGGTGCTGCTCCATAAAGTCCAGGCAGCGGCGCAGGGTCTCCTCGCTCACGAAGGTGTCTGGGTTGGCCAGGAGCACATAGTTGCCCTTGGCCATGCTGATGGCCTGGTTGTTGGCCTTGCCGAAGCCCGGATTGTCGGTGTTGGCAATGATGTGCAGCTGGGGAAAGGTGCCGTCGGGGAAGCATTCTCGCAGATAGTCCACCGAGCCGTCACTGGAGTTGTTGTCAACCACCAGTACCTCCCAATCCAGTCCGTCGGCAGCCTTGCGCAGTGACTGCAGGCACTGATAGACGTAGTGCTTGACGTTATAGTTTACTATTATTACGGATAGCTGCATGATGTGGATGTTAGAGTTTCTGCGGCCAGCAGAAGATGAGGGCTACGCCGAGTATGGCGGCCAGGTAGAGTGGGGAAGTGCTGCCGGTGATATAGAAGGCTGCGAAATCCAGAATTACCACCATCAATATCATCAGAATCCTAATGCGGCTCAGCAGCTGCACCGAGGCATCCCTCTGCGCTCCCTTCAGTGTGTTGAGGCGAGCTTGTATGGGCTTCATGGCAAACATCTTCATGGCCAGCCACGCGGTGAGCAGGCTCAGCACCACGGTGGTGATGCTTAGCATATAGACAATCGTTTCATTTGCCTTAGCCGACAGCGACGGTATGATGCCCGTCAGGTAAAGCACTGTCAGCGCTATTGGCAACGCCCATGACAAGGCGTAGATTATGTATGTGGTCTTCATGTGGAGTTAGGAGTTAGGAGTTTTTAGTTAGTCGCAAAGTCTCAAAGTCGCAGAGTCGCAAAGCCATTTTAATTTGACAATTGGACAATTTCAC
>ODAI012020750.1_pt1 | contig 10000 bp, 8 predicted proteins | sample 1539321 | NCBI WGS metagenome assembly ODAI01 (sample SAMN02144231, study PRJEB22623) | gut metagenome | biome: sheep rumen | host: Ovis aries | place: New Zealand | reverse complement strand
TCGGAGGATTGTTTGCGGGAGGAAGTCTGCCGCCTATGACATATGAAGCCATGCGTTATTCGGTCAACGAACCGTTTGCCGACATTCATATCGACACGCATGAGATGAACATCGAATTCATCCTGTCGGAGGACGGAACCTGTTCCGTCGACAGCGCCGTGACGGAGAAGCTTTATCCGAACGTTACCGTTCGGGACGGCGTGCTGACGGTCACGACCGTCGACGAACGCACGTGGGTGGACCGGCTGATGATGAGCGCGGATCAGCCAATGCAGATTCGTCTGCCCGAAACGTCGTACCGGAGCCTTTCGGCGCAGTGTCGTACCGGCAATGTCGAGATTGCAAAGGACTTCACCTTTGACAGCATCGATATCAATAACTCGACCGGCGGCGTCAGCTGCAACGCTTCCGCAACCGGACGCATCAGGATCGAAGCGAGCACCGGCGATATCGCGCTTGAAAACATCAAGGCGGAGGAGCTTTGGCTGGTCGTTTCGACCGGCAGAATCGCGGTCAAGGGCGCGGAGATTCAAAAGGGCGTTCTTCTGACGGTCAGCACCGGAAAGCTCGAGATCGACGGACTCTCCTGCGAGTCGCTGACGTCCACCGGCAGCACCGGCAGGGTGACGCTTCGGAACCTCGACGTCGAACACGCGCTTTGGATCGAGCGCAGCACGGGCGACGTGAACTTTGAGAATGTCGGCGCGGAGACGATCACGGTGCATACGGATACCGGCGACGTGACCGGAACGCTGCGGTCCGAGTTCTATTTTGTCACGGAAACGAATACCGGCAAGGTCCGTGTGCCGGACACGCACAGCGGCGGACGCTGCGAGATCACAACCTCGACGGGCGACATCACGGTCTCATATGCAAAGGAACAGCAGCCGTAACGACAGGGATTTTGAAAAACCGTCAAAATTCTAAAATTTGTAACATAGAATTCGCATTTTTGTTGCAAATCTGTATTACACTATATATAATGATTCTGATAGGTTGACACCAAAGAAACAAGGAGGAAGGGTTATGCACGTTTTCTTGGGAATCGTTATGGTTTTGTTCGCACTGTTTCTCGGCGCAATCGGTTATCTCATCGCGATGCGTGGGAAATACGCTCTGATCAACAACTTCGTGATGGAGCATCATGCCGGCAAGGTGGACAGCAAGTTTGCGCAGCGTGTCGGCTGGATCGAACTGTTCGGTGCGGTTTACTTCCTGCTGTTCGGTATTCTTTCAATCTGCATCAAGAGCAATCCGTTCGCATGGATCGTGCTTGCGATCGGCGTCGTCCTTCTGGCGGCGGCCGCCGTTCTGAATCTGATGCTCGGCAAGCATTCCTGATCGATCAAAACAAATCAGAGACGCGTTTTGCGCGTCTCTTTTTTTGTTGCCTTATACCTGAAAGTGCGATCGGAATTCGTCCGCTATGCGCTGTGCCGTGAGCAAAAAGTCATCGTCCGCATCGATCTGTACGTCGCAGAACCCTTCATAAATGCCGTGTCGTTGTTCGTACAGGCGCGCAAGCGCACCTTCGCCCTGCGAAAGCGGACGCCCGTTTGTGTCGAGTTTGTCGAGCGATCGTCTGATATAGTAGATCCGGCTGTTTTCGCGCAAAACCGAGCGATTCTGTTCGCTCAGCACGGTGCCGCCGCCCGTTGCGATCACGCTGCCCCATACGGAAGACAGATCGCGCACGACCTGCGCTTCGATTGCACGGAACGCCGCTTCGCCCCGCGCGCGAAACAACGACTCGATCGTGCCGCCGATGCGTCGCTCGGCCTCCTCGTCGGTCGAGGCGATCGGACGGTTCAGAAGCGCGGAAACGTGCCGCGCGACGCTCGTCTTTCCGCAGCCGGGCATGCCGATCAGAACGATATTCGTATTTGTATAGCGCTGCTGCGCCTTGCTGATCGTGAGGATCGCACGGTACAGCGATTCGACCGCCTGCTTCCGATCCTTCGGAACGTTTGCGCAAAGCCGGGCAAGCATAGCCGCCTCGCGGTCCGGGTCGAATGCGCCGCGATGGTTTTCGCGTTTCCACGCGCCGATTGCTTCCACAACATCCATGCGTTCCGAAAATGCCGCGACGATCCGATCATCGATCGCGTCGAGTTGTTTCCGGTATTCGTTCAGCATACGGTTTCCTCCAGATACAGATCATACAGCGCGAGCGCCGCAACCGCCTCGATCACGGGAACGGCGCGAACGGCAATGCATGCGTCGTGCCGTCCTTCGATCGTCAGTGTCGTTTGCGCGCCGGCAGACAGACAAAGCGTTTTCTGAGGCAGCGCGATGCTGGCGGCGGGCTTTACGGCAACCGTGAAAACGATCGGCATGCCGGTGCTGATCCCGCCGATGATGCCGCCGTGCCGGTTCGTTTCGGTTTTGATCTCACCGTCCCGCTTTAGGTATGCGTCGTTGTGCGCGCTGCCGCGCATGCGCACGGACTCGAATCCGCTGCCGAATGCAACGCCGCGAACCGCGGGAACGGCAAACAGCAGCGAGGAGAGACGACTGTCGATCCCGTCAAACAGCGGGGTGCCGTAACCCCTCGGAAAGCCGGTCACGATGCATTCGATCACGGCGCCGACGGAATCCCGCTCTTGCTGCACGCGCTCAATAAGCGACTGCATATCTCTGCCCTTTTCATCGTTGAGCACGGGGAAGGGCTTGTTTTGCAGTGCCTGGAAGGATTCCGGATCGGGTGAAACCGGATCGAACGGTTCATCCTGCACGTCGCCGACCGAAAGAAGATGCGCGGCGATCCGCACGCCGAGCGATGAGAGCGCCTGATATGCGATCCCGCCTGCGACGCAGTATGCCGCCGTCATGCGCCCCGAAAAATGTCCGCCGCCGCGCAGATCGATTCCGTCGCCGAACCGCCAGCGCGCGGGCAGGTCGATCTGCGACGGTCGAGGCGTATCCGAAAAGCGGTCATAGGGCTTGGAATCATAATTCGTATTTTCGATCACGGCGCAAAAAACGCTTCCGTCCGTTATGCCGTTTGAAAGACCGGAACGGACCAGAATGCGGTCCGTTTCCGTTCTCGACGTCGAGCCGACGCCGTGACCCGGCGCGCGACGCGACAGGAATCCCTGCAATGCATCGACGTCGATGTGCAGACCGCGCGGCAGTCCGTCAAGCGCAATGCCGATTTCCGGTTCATGCGAACCGCCGGACACGGTAAGCCGCAGCGTATGACCCCATTCAGATTGCATCGATGATCCCTCCGAGTGATTGAAAATCTTTGAAAAATGCAGGATACGATTTTTGCACGCATTCCGCATGCGACAGCTTGACCGGCGCCGCGGAACAACCGCTCATCAGCGCCGCCGCCATGACCATGCGATGATCCGGCGGAACGTTCGTCGTGCCGCCGCGAACGGAGCCGCTTCCGTGGATCACGATCGTATCGCTGCGATCGGTCTCGAAATCCGCGCCGAGATCGCCGAGGAGCATCGTGAGAGCGGCAAAACGGTCGCTTTCCTTGTATCGCAAACGATCGAGTCGATAGAGCACGGAATCGCCTTGTGAGGCACATGCGAGCGCGGCAAGCACGGGCACGAGATCCGGCGCTTCGCTTCCGCTGCATTTGAACCCGCGAAGCGTGCCGCGCGATGCCGTGACGGACGAACCGCCCGTCTGTATGTGCGCGCCGCATTGTTCCAGCACGTCAAGGATCCGCCGATCGGGTTGATCGCTCTGCAAATCAAGTCCCGTCACCGTGACCGAGCCGCACATCGCGCCGAAGATCAGCATTGCGGCTGCGCACGACCAATCGCCCTCGACCGGACGGTCGCATACCTTTGCGGTCTGTCCGCCGATGATCCGGAATCCGTTTTCGATATGCTGCAAGAAAACGCCGTGTTCGCGCAGCATGCGCTCGGTCAGCGCAACGTATCCCGCGGATTGCAGCGGCGACGTCCGGCACAGCGTGCTGTCTCCCGAAAGGAAGGGGAGCGTCATGCACAGACCGCTGAAAAACTGTGAGCTGACGTCGCCCGAAAGCGCATACGCGCCGCTGCGCAATGTGCCGCGTGCGCTAATCGGCAGAGACTCTCCGTCAATGTGCGCGCCGTGTGCGTTCAGTTCCTTCAAAAGCGGCAGGATCGGACGTGCCTTCAATGCGTCGGTGCCGGTAAAGTCCGCACCGCCGAACAGCAGGGAAACCGGAAGCAGAAACCGAAGAGAAGCGCCGCAATCGCCGCAGTCGAGAACCTGATCCGTGCCGAGACGGGACAGACAGTCCGCAGTCGTTCGGACGTCGGAGCACGCATCCACCGGATGATCGATGCGACCTGCGATGCGGTTCAGAATAAGACGGCGGTGCAGTGCGGACTTCGACGGCGGCGCCGTGACCGTACCGTGACAGCGTTCTGCAAAAACGATCATACATGCTCCTTTCTGCTCCGGATGCGTCCGAGCACGACCGACAGAACGAGCAGGGCGGCGAGGAAGGGCGTAAGCGCGCCGAATACGCTTCCGCTTGTCGAAAGCAGCACGACGCGGATTGCGTTCGTTTCCAGAAGATTTCGAAGGATCAGACCGAGAACGACAGGCGCGACCGGATAATCAAAGCGCTTCATCACGAAACCGAGAAAGCCGAAGCCGGTCATCAGCAGCACATCGTAGACGTTGGCATTGACGGCATAGGCGCCGACCATGCACAAAACCAGAATGATCGGCATCAAAAGTCCCTTCGGAATGCGAAGCACCCGCACGAACAACCGGATGCCGGTCAGACCGAACAGAAGCAGAAACAGCGCGGCGAGGATCAGTGCGGCGAGAATCAGCAAAAATAGATCGGGTCGCGCGTTCTGCAGGGAAAGATGCGAAACGCCGCGCATCGAAAGTGCGCCGAGCAGTACGGCGGTGATCGCGTCTCCCGGCACGCCGAGCGACAGCATCGGAATCAGCGCGCCGCCGATCGCCGCGTTGTTCGCGGTTTCCGGCGCGATCAACCCTTCGATCGCGCCTTGCCCGAACGGTACCTCGTTTTTGCGCACGGTGCGCTTTGCGGCGTCATATCCGAGCAGCGCCGCCATATCGCCGCCCGCGCCGGGCAGCGCGCCGACAAAGACGCCGAGCACGGAGGACAGAAGCGTCAGCGGCAGGTGTTTCCAAACGGTACGGATCGGCGGAACGATGCGCTTCGGCACGTTCTGTTCAACCGCAGGCGCGTCGATCGAGAGGCGATACAGCGCTTCGCCTGCGCCGAACAGACCGATCATGGCGACGATGAACCCGATCCCGCCGTCCAGATACCGCACGCCGAATGTAAAGCGGTTGACGGAAAACTGCGAGGTGTTGCCGACACACCCGAGAAACAGACCGATCGCGGCGCCCAAAAGCCCTTTGGTCATGTGTCCGCGCGATACGCTTCCCACGAGCAGCAGCGCGAGAACGCCGAGCAGCAGATAGTCGACCGAGCGGAACAGAGAAGAGACCTTTGCGATCTGCGGCGTCAAAAACGCAAGCGCCAGAATGCCGAGGATCGTACCGATAAAAGACTGGATGCATGCGAGCCCCATCGCTTCCGCCGCCTTGCCCTTTTGCGCAAGCGGATACCCGTCAAAACCGGTCGCCACGGCGGCAGGCGCACCCGGAATGTTCAAAAGGATCGCAGAGCGGGATCCGCCGTACACCACGCCGACGAACACACCCATGATCAGCGCGATCGCAGGCATTTCGGACCAGGTATAAGTCAAAGAAACAAGCAGGGAGACGGCCATTGTGCCGGACAATCCGGGGATCGCGCCGATGTATACGCCCAAAAACGTTCCGAGCGCCGCGGGGAACAGCACTTCGGGACGGATGAGAAGCTGCAATACGGAGATCAGATCCTGCATAGGCACCTCACGGCAGCGGCACGCGCAGCAGCACCGCAAAAACAAGGTAGATCGCGCCGGTCGTCACAAACGCAGTGATCAGCGATGCGAGCAGACGCTGACGCAGGATCACAAAGCATGCGAAGAACAGAAAGACGGGGCAGACGATCCAAAGCGGAACGTGCAGCAGCAGCGAAGCACAGACGCCGCACAAAAGCAGCATGATCAGCAGCACGGTCGAGAGCGAGCCGCGCGGCGCGTGCGGTGCGGAACGAAAGACGAAGATCGTGTTGAGCACGGCAAACAGCACAAACAGCGCGGAAACGATCAGCGGGAACGTGCCGGCGTTTGCGCCGTCCGTTCGCAACTGCAACACAACGGAGGCGGCACAGGCGGACACGCCTGCCGCAAGCAGAAGAAGCGCAAAGATACGCTCGCCTATGGAATTGTTCGGCTTCGCGGTCATTCGACGTTCAGCGCCTTCAGGGATGCTTCCCGCCACGCTTCAATGTACGCGTTCGCTTCATCGCCGCAGAGCCCCAGCGGATCGACGTAAAGCGTCTGCAGCAGGGCTTGATAGGTTTCTTCCTGATATGCCTTTAAGAAGGCGTCAGAAAGCGTTTCACGCACCGCCGGTTCGGTTCCCTTTTTTACAAAAACGCCGTAGAAAGGACCCCAGGGGAGAAACTCGGAAAACGCGGGATCATAGTCCGTGATCGGAGGAACATCGGGAAATGCTTCGACCGGCGCATCACTGAACATGCAGAGATAGCGAAGCTTGCCTTCGCGGCACGCTTCGATGCCGGCCTGCAGTTTGGATACGGTTACGTCGCATTCGCCGTTCAGCACGGCGTTGCGCGCCGTTGCGTCGCTGTCATAGGGGATCTCCGAAAACGTCGCGCCGGTGACCGATTCGATAAACCGCGCGACCGTCCACGGCAGACCGCCCTTTGCGGTCGTGGCGAGGCGGATCGTGCCCGGCGCGGCAAGCGCCTGTTCGATCAGCGAAGCGAAGTCGGCATATTCGGAATCCGCGCGCACGGTGACGCCGACCGTTTCGCTGCCGACGAGCAGCACGCAGTCGAAATCGCGATAGGTCAGATCGGACAGCCCGAGCGCATCGTACAAGGCAGGGTTTTCCGCACCCAGCAGCAGCGTCGCACCGTTCGCCGGCCTGTCAAAAACATACTGCGTTGCAACGGTACCGGTCCCGCCGGTCATATTGCGCACGAGCACCGTTTTGCTCAGGTACGGTTTGGCATCGGTACAGAGCGGACGCATAAGCTTGTCGGTCCCGCCGCCTTCGCCCCATTGAACGATGCCGTCGATGTGCGCGGACGTGCACCCGCAGAGCAGGATTACGGTCAGAATCGCTGCAATGAGTCGCTTCATAAAACACCTCGCAAAATAATCTGAATTAATTATAAAGAAAATGCTTGCAATTTGCAAGACGGGATGGTACAATACGTCAGAAAATTCAATAATGCCTTATCAAGAGTGACGGAGGGACGGGCCCTGTGAAGTCCGGCAACCTGCATATGCAAGGTGCCAATTCCCGCAGCGAGAGCTGAAAGATGAGATAAAAGAAAGCTCATCGACATGGGCTTTTTTGTTTGTCGGTAAGGCGGAAAGGAAAACATGAAAAAATCATTTTTTACCAGCGAATCGGTCACAATCGGTCATCCCGACAAGATCTGCGACCAGATCAGCGACGCCGTGCTTGATGCGATCCTGAAAGAGGATCCGAACGCACGCGTGGCATGCGAAACCGCCTGCACGACCGGTCTTGTGCTCGTCATGGGCGAGATCACGACCGAGTGTTATGTGGACATCCAGAGCATCGTGCGCAAAACGGTGTGCGACATCGGTTATAACCGCGCAAAGTTCGGCTTCGACGGCAGCACCTGCGGCGTGATCGTCGCGCTTGACGGGCAGTCGGACGACATCGCGCTCGGCGTCGACCGTTCGCTCGAAAGCAAAAACGGCATCGACAGCGACCCGCTGGATACCGGTGCGGGCGATCAGGGCATGATGTTCGGCTATGCCTGTGACGAAACACCCATTCTGATGCCGCTGCCGATCGACCTTGCGCATGCGCTGACGCGCAAGCTCACCAAGGTCCGTCAGAACGGCACGCTGACTTATCTGCGTCCCGACGGAAAAGCGCAGGTGACGGTCGAATACGCAGACGACAAGCCTGTGCACATCGACACCGTCGTCGTTTCCACGCAGCATGACGAGCACGTCACGCACGAACAGCTGGAAGCGGATATGATCGAATATGTCATCCGTCCGGCGCTGCCCGAAGGACTGTTCGATGAAAAGACCCGCGTTCTGGTAAATCCGACCGGACGCTTTGTGATCGGCGGTCCGCAGGGCGATTCGGGACTGACCGGGCGCAAGATCATCGTCGACACATACGGCGGCTATGCGCGTCACGGCGGCGGAGCGTTCTCGGGTAAGGATCCGACCAAGGTCGACAGAAGCGCGTCCTATATGGCAAGATACGTCGCAAAGAACATCGTTGCCGCAAAGCTTGCGAAGCGCTGCGAGCTGCAGGTCGCCTATGCGATCGGCGTCGCAAGACCCGTTTCCGTACGCGTCGAGACGTTCGGCACCGGCGTTGTTTCGGACGAACTGCTCGAACAGGCGGTGCAGAAGGTATTCGATCTGCGTCCGAAAGCGATCATCGAAACGCTCGATCTTCGCCGTCCGATCTACGAGCAGACGGCAAAAAACGGGCACTTCGGCAATCCCGATTTTCCGTGGGAGAAGACCGATCGCACGGATGCATTGAACGCCGCTGTTGCAGCACTCAAAAACGCATAAGAAAAAGCCCTCCGTTTTCGGAGGGCTTTCTTTTGATTTACAGCGAGCGGATCGCGTCGACCACGGATTTGAGATGCATGCCGAACGACGCTTTCACCAGGATCGTATCGCCGTCGTGCAGAAGCCGCGGCAGATCGGCGATCAGCGCGTCTGTTCCGCCATATGCGTCCGATTCGTCGTACGCTGCGTTCTTTGCAAGCGCACCGACGGTCAGCATGCGCTCGATGCCGCATTGTTTTGCGTATATGCCGATGCGTGCGTGATAGACGGGCGCGTTCTCACCGAGCTCGAGCATGTCGCCGAAAATGCATACACGCCGTCCGCGGGCCTGCTTTAAGAGATCGATCGCGGCTTCCATCGAGGTCGGGTTGCAGTTATAGGTTCCGTCGATGACGGTGAACCGCTTCGTTTTGAGCACGGCAGAGCGTCCCGCACCGGGCTGAAACTCCGAAAGCGCGAGCAGAGCCGCTTCGTCCGGCACGTTCAGCAGATGCGCGATCGTCAGAGCGGCAAGCGCGTTCTGCACCATGTGGTTGCCGGCAACATGCAGGGTCACGGGAAGGTCCTTCCCGAAGACCTGCGCCGTAAAGGTCACGCTGTCCAACCCGTCGTTTTGTACGTTCACGGCGCGCACGTCGACGCCTTCGGACAGGCCGTAGGTGATCGCATGCGGGATCGTGCGAAGAAACTCGTCGTCGCCGTTTGCGATGACCGTGCCGCCGGGACGCATGTGACGGAGCATTTCGGTCTTGCCGCGGAAGATCCCTTCGCGCGAGCCGAAAAATTCGATGTGCGCCTCGCCGATGTTCGTAAAGAGGCAGATCGTCGGCTGCGCCACGCGCGCGATCGCGTCGATCTCGCCGAAATGGTTCGTGCCGAGCTCGGTCACGGAGACCTGATGGCTTTCGTTGATCTGCAGGATCGTCGTCGGGACGCCGGTCTGGTTGTTGAGATTGCCCACGGTGGCGTGCGTGTTGAGCGTCGTTTCGAGAACTGCCTTCACCATTTCCTTGGTGGTGGTCTTGCCGACGCTGCCGGTGATGCAAACGACCGGGATATCGAACCGCTCGCGGTGCATCTTCGCGATGTTCTGATACGCGAGCACGGTGTTCTCCACGCGGATATGCGGATAGGGCACGTCGGTGTCCGAAATCGAGAGGACCGCGCCCTTTGCCATGGCGTCCGGAATGAAGCGGTGACCGTCGAACGTGCCGCCGCGGATCGCAACGTACGCCATGCCGGGCACGAGCGTCCGGGTGTCGATCGTGAGCCCGTCGATCACGGGGTCGCCGAACCCGGACGGCGCGTAAAGCGTGCCGCCCGCGGCATCCAGCAGTTCACGG
>ODAI011768174.1_pt1 | contig 10000 bp, 5 predicted proteins | sample 1539321 | NCBI WGS metagenome assembly ODAI01 (sample SAMN02144231, study PRJEB22623) | gut metagenome | biome: sheep rumen | host: Ovis aries | place: New Zealand | reverse complement strand
TCACGGGGCCAGGCCGCCGCGACAGTCGCGCACACTTCCGCGGCTGGCAGGCGCCACGAAATGGTAGCAGTAGTCCCGGCCGGCCGTAAAAGCCCCGACCCGGGTATTATCCACGGATCGCAGAACGCTCTCCACGCCCGTGTAGTTGTTTTCCAGCTCAAACTGCAGATAGGCCAGCTGGCCGTCGATCGTCGTATAATCATAGCCGTTGGATCCGCACCAGTTGCGCAGACGGCTGTAGCGCCCTCCGGTCCACTGGCAGAGACCGTAGCTGCCGCCGCCCGCGTTCCATGCATGGGGATTGAAGGTGGATTCGCAGCGGATATTGGCCATGATCCCGCAGGCTGCAGCCTCCGAATAGTTCAGTCTCTGTGTGAGATAGTCAAAGATATAGTTGGCGTTCTCCTGCCAGGTCGCAGCGGACACATAGGTGGGGGCCGCGCTTCCTGCCGCGACCGCTCCGGCCAGCGTTCCGGTCATCAGGATCGCCGCCAGGCGCCTTGCGGCTGTGACATTTTTTCCGGCTTTAAAATGTTTATTGATCAATAGAAAAAAACCTCATAATCTCCGGCCCTGTCCGGACCGCACATTTATAACCCCCGCCTGTTTTTTTCACAGGGCGGGGGTCATCCATTTAGCAGAAAGCTGAATTCTCAAATCATTCTTTTACGATTTCAATGAAAATGGATCATTAAAATGGTCTTTCTTAATGGAATCGAATTTGCCACCTTCCGATTATAAAGAATTCATCTCTATTATTCAACTTTTTTTGTAACAATTGCGTAACTTTTTAGAAATTTTTTAGCTTTCAGCGCTCAATTCGGGAAGTTTTCGTCCTTTTCGGCATGATGCTCGCCGGAATGGCCCCCCGGATCCTTTCCGGCAGCAGACCGCTTCTTTTTCATCTTCAGACAGACAGGCCCCAGGACCTCTTCCAGCGTCCTGCGCAGGAGGGGAATATCGATCGGCTTTGCCACGTGGGCATTCATGCCCGCGTCCAGGGAGGCCTTGACGTCCTCAGAGAAGGCGTTGGCGGACATTGCGATGATGGGGATCCGGGCGGGATAGGGATCAGAGAGGGCGCGGATCCTCTCGGAGGCCTCATATCCGTCCATGACCGGCATCTGTATATCCATGAGAATGCCCTGGTAGGTGCAGTGGGGCGAGGCGGCGATCTTATCCACGGCCTCTTTGCCGTCGGCCGCCGTATCTACGGTAAAGCCCATCTTTTGCAAGATCATGGAGGCGATCTCCCTGTTGACGGCCATATCATCGACGACCAGCAGGTTCATGCCTTTAAATATGTCCTCTCCCTGTCCGCACTCTGTCACAGTCTCCCGGACCGGGACCTCCTCAGCAGCTTTCAGCCGGACGCGGACCGTAAATTCCGTCCCCTTCCCCGGAGCGGATGTGACAGAAATCGTCCCCTGCATGAGGTCAACGATGCGTTTGGTGATGGCCATGCCAAGCCCGGTCCCCTGGATCCCGCTGACCGTGGAGCTGCGCTCCCGCTCAAAGGCATCAAAGACCTTCTGCGCGAACTCCGGGGACATCCCGATCCCGGTGTCCCTGACGCGGAAGCAGAAGCAGGCGCCGTCTGCGCCGCCCTCCTCCTGATCCAGCAGGACATCCACCCGGCCGCCTTCGGGCGTGAACTTGAGCGCGTTGCTGACGAGGTTGAAGAGAATGCGGCTGAGGGCTCCCCGGTCGCACAGGACATAGCGGTCCCTGAGGCCCGTGCAGTCGACATGATAGCGGATCGATTTTTCCCGCATCTGCAGCTCGAACAGCTCCCGGACCTCCTCCATGAGTCTGTACAGATCTGCGGGGCTCTCCTGCAGTTCCATCTTTCCGCTCTCAATCCTGCTCATTTCCAGGACATCGTTGATCAGGTCCATCATGTGCCGGCTGGAGCCCATGATCTTTTCCAGATAGGTGCTGACCTCATCGGGGTCCTGGGCCTGCAGGGCAAGGTTGGTGAAGCCGATCACGGCATTCATGGGCGTGCGGATGTCATGGGACATATTGGACAGGAAGGCTGTCTTGGCGGCACTGGCCCGCCGGGCCTCCTGCAGGGCGGCGGCCAGCTCCCTGGTCCTGCGGATCTGCTCCTTCTGGACCGAGGTCATATCCGCCTTGAGCAGGATGTAGAAGCCGGCCTCCCGGTCGACCACGTAGTAGGTAAAGCGCTTATAGTAGGTCTCCCCGCCGATCCTGCACGCGACCATGGACTCACAAAAATCCCGGCTGCGCAGGGTCTCTTCGACATGGTCCAGAGAGAGCGAGGCAAGCGCCGCCTCCCGCTCCTCCCCGGAACCTTCCAGCACAGGTTCCACCTGTCCGGAAATATAATCGGAATAGCTCCCGGTTTTTTCCCGCGGGAAAACCGAGTTCTGATGATCCTGGTCAGGTTCGCCGATCAGTACATGATAGCGTCCCTGGACCAGGTAGGCGATCATATCATACTGGCCGGCCAGGACCTTTTTCAGGATGGTCTCATTGACGATCTCCCGGTCATAATTCTGCTCTGTGATAAAAGCGACCACATCGCCGGAACCGGGCTTGGCGGCAAGCGCGGCGCGAATCTTTACAAAACAGACGCTGCCGTCCTGTCGTCTTGTAATCAGGATTTCCTGGGCACTGGTCCTGCCGGACTGAAATTCCTCCAGCAGGCCCTCCCGGGTGAAAAGCCCGGCGTCCTCCGGAGGATCAAACCTCGACAGGAGGAAGGGGGCGCGGGCTATGCGCAGGCCGGAATAGGTTCCGCAGGTCCTGTCGCTGTCATAGAGATCCCGGCCGTCTGCTTCTTCTATCCTGTCCCCGGTCAGATTGACTCTGAAAACAGCCAGGGCATCCCTGGTATACTGGTCCAGATTTCCCCGCATCTCCTCATACAGGGCCGACCGCTGCAGTTCATTGCCATAGACGCGTTCCACGACGGAAAAAAAGAGTCGGATGGCCAGAAAAACAAATATGCTGCCTCCGAACAGGATGGCCCCGACCATAGGGGAGGGCCTTCCTGCGGCCCCGATCCATATATATCCGGCAAGAAAGAGGATCATCAGGATAAAGGGGGCCAGGAGCACGTTTCTTCTGCCGGAGATGACCTTGATCCGGTCCCGCTTACGAAGAAAATTCCCGTATTGCAAAATACTCAGCAGCATGATCAGGCTGCCCAGAATGATCATCAGATTAGTCAGATAGGTCATGATCATACCTCCCGGCAGAAACAAAAACATCAAAACGGCAATACCACTCCAGTCAGTTTTGTGAAACCCGTCCGGTCAATTTCTATGTATCCGAACCCTGACTGACCCTGTCAGTCTATCCTGCATTTTTCTAACGCCTGTCAGAACACAGGTGCTTTTGACCATTATGGTCGCAACAACATTCCATAAACCATCCTGGTTTCAGGGGCCAATGGAAGGGCCGGCGGGAAATTCCTCCTGTTTCTGATCCCCGCTTCCATTCTCCTTCAGCTTCTTCAGCACATAGTCTCTGACCCCGTTCTCAGAGACCTCGAGTTCCCCGCATGTCAATGCGGCCAGAACTTCCTTGTAGATCCTTCCCCGCCTGCCGGAATCCGCCACTCTGTCCGGGAGCCACTCTCGCAGCCGGCCCATGATATCCAGGATCTCTTCGATATGGTCCGGCAGGTCCTTTTCCAGCCGTCTGCGCAGCCAGCCGGCCATGGCAGGACTCTTCCCTCCCGTCGACACGGCGATGATCAGGTCTCCCTTTTTGATCACGGCAGGCAGGTAAAAACTGCACCAGGCCGGGTCGTCGGGCACATTGACGGGTATACCCCTGCGCAGACAGAGCTCTGCGATATGGTGGTTGAGGGCGGAATCGTCCGAGGAGGCGATGCAGAAATCCGCCATCTCCAGGTCCGCGTCCCTGAAGGCCCGGTTCAGGACCTCCGCGCCGGCCTCTTCAAAGGCGGTCAGGTCTCCTGCTTCCCGGTCAGAACCTGCCTTCCTGTTTGTGATGACCAGGACCCGGTCCGTGAACTGCAGGATCAGCCTGATCTTTCTGCGGGCGATCGAGCCCGCCCCGACGACCAGGAAGGTCCGGTCTGTCATATCCTGAAAAAAAGGAAACACCTTCATCATCTTTTACCTTTCCCGCAGCTTTCTGGTTCTGGCCTGTCCGATCAGGTCCCCGGCTTCGTCAAAGGCCTCAAACAGGTACTTTTCCTCCCATTCACGGCCCTTTTTCTCCAGAGATTTGATGTATTTCCAGTCGGCCGGGATGGGAGCTTCCGGAGAGGTGTACTCAAGAGAGGATTCCTCCGCGGGACTTTCCGTCATAGCCTGGGGTCCGGCAAGCTTCCGGATATATTCCAGGCTCTTTTCTCCAAAGACATGGGGATGGCGGCGGATCATCTTCTCATTGACGCAGTGCAGGACATCGGCCATGGTAAAGAGGCCTTCCTCCTCGGCAATCTGAGCGTGCATGACCACCTGCATGAGCAGGTCGCCCAGCTCCTCGATCAGGCTGTCCGGCCTTCCGGTCTTAGTGAGGATATTGATCCCGCAGACCACCTCCGCGGCCTCCTCCACGCATTCCGGCTTGAGGGACTCGTGGGTCTGGGCCCGGTCCCAGGGGCAGCCGTCAGGGGCCCTCAAACGGGCCACAGTCTCCCTGAATTCCCTGAAGGCGGACACGGCCTCGTCATCATATTCCTCACAGCGGGTCCGGTCCTCTTCGGTGCCGCCCTGTCTCCGCAGTGTTCCTGTCACTTCCTTTTTCATCCTTTTTGTTTCCGTTCTCTTACGTTAAGTATGATAAAACTGATCCCGTTTTTATTCTTCATCGCGCAATACCCGTGACTTCAATCGTGGGATACGCGAACAAAAAAGGAAACTCGCTTCATCATGGGTACGATCCTGCGATGAAGAATAAACGCTCCGCAACAAACCGCAGGTTTATTGGATGCACGACGCGTGCGGTTCTTTCCGGCCGGCAGTCTGTCAGGGAAGCAGGTTTCCTTCCTTGATATTTTTCCGGATGATGGAGTCCGTGACCCTATAGAGCTCTTCTGAGCCCATCCGGGTCTTTTTCTGCCGTCCATAGACCTGGGCGGCGGAGACCTTGTGCTGGCGCCAGTCCCCTCCCTGGTTGCTGTTGTTGAGCAGGAGGGGCTGGAGGTTGTCCATGGCGTGGGCAAATCTGGATTCAGCCGTCTCACAGGCCTCGAATTCATCAAATATGGCGGTCAGTTCCTCCTTCTGTTCCGGGGGGAGGATGGAGAAGATCCTCTCCTTGGCGGCGTCCTCGCGGGCCTTCTGGGTGGCGAGGCCCTCCTGGTCGTAGGCATAGGTGTCTCCGGCATCGATCTCCACGATATCATGGATCAGGCACATGAGCATGACTCTGGAGATATCCACCTCCTCGTTGGCATATTCCCTGAGCAGCCAGGCCATGACCGCCATGTGCCAGGCGTGTTCGGCATCATTTTCATTGCGTCCGTGTCCGGACAGGTGGGTCTGGCGGAAGATGTTCTTTTCCTTGTCGATCTCGAGGGCAAAATCCAGCTGCCGCCGGAGTCTCTCCGGCAGGGGGAGGTCACCGTAGAGGCTGCCGGGTTGGGCATCCCGGGCATCGGGACCGCCGGACTGCAGGCTGCCGGCTTCCGGGTCTGTTGCATCGGGGACACCGGGTGTCTGGTTTGCGGTTGACGGGGCTTCTGTGTCGGAGCCGCCGGGCGTCCCTTCATCATCCTTGACAGGTACTGTCGGATCCGTCTCAGGACCGGGATCCGGCCGGTCCTGAGCCTGGAAGGATGCCAGCAGGCAGGTTCTGAGGTCCTCCACGGTTTCGGCAATATGGGAGGCTCCTGCCTTTTCCAGTTCCTCCCGGTCTCCGTATCCGTAGAGGACACCGATGCAGTCGATTCCGGCGTCCAGGGCTCCCTTCACGTCGTGCTCCCTGTCGCCGACCATGACGGCCAGTCTGCGGTCCTTTTTCATGCCCAGGCGGGCCAGGCACTCCTCGATGACCTCCGTCTTGCTGTTGCGTCCGCCCTTCATGAGGCTCCCCGTGACGACATCAAAAAAGGAACTGATCTCAAAATAATCAAGGATGCGCAGGATATAGTCCTCGGGCTTGGAGGAGGCGATGGCCAGGAGATATCCCCTATCCTTCAGATCCTCCAGCATCCCGCGGACTCCGGGGTACAGTTTGTTTTCAAAGATACCGATCTTGCCAAAGCGCTCTCTGTAAAAATCCACTCCCCGATCGGCTTTTTCCCGGCTGAGGTCAAAATATTTCATAAAGGACTTGACCAGGGGCGGGCCGACAAAGCAGAGCAGGTCCCTGGGATCCGGGGTGGGGATCCCCAGCTTTTCCAGGGCGTACTGCACCGATTTTACGATTCCTTCCCCCGATTCGGTCAGGGTGCCGTCCAGGTCAAATAATGCCGCTTTATACAAGATCGTCTCCTTCCGGACGGCCGGTCATCGCCGGGCAGGGGAGCTCAGGCTATGGGCAGGCCGTCTGTTATCAATTTTTCCAATGTTTATTTCGTACGAACAGTTTTTATGTCACTCCAGGCGGAATAGTACTTGATCCCGCCGCTCACCTTGTAGGTGCGGATCCTCACGGAATAGAGGGCGTTGGCCCTGAGTGGGCTGATCTGCAGGCAGGTATTCCACTTGCCGGCCAGTTCGCGGATATCCTGGGTTCTGAAGCCGGTGCTGGAAAACTGGATCTGGTATCCTGTGATGTCCCCTGCCTGCTTCATCCATCTCACACTGATCATTCCGGGCCCGGCCGTCAGATTTGTGAGTGCTGTCGCCGCCGGATTGATCGCGAAATATTTTGTGCAGCTCCCCCTGTAGTCGCCCATGCCGGTGATCACGAGAGCCGCCCTGCCTGCGTTTATGTTGTTTTGATAGGATATGGTATAGTCCGTCCCTTTTTTCAGGGTATAGCTGCCGATCCTGACCACCGGGGTCTGGGTCTGCGCCTTTCCGGTCCATACCTTTGACCGCAGGCCGGTGATGACCGCGGAGCCTACAGGGGCCCGGCTGATGGTGAATTTCAGGGTCCTGGTCCCGCTGTAGTTTCCCCTGCCGGTGATGACAGCACTGCCCGTCCCGGCATGGACGTTGTTTTTCCAGGCGACCGTGTAATCCGTGCCGGCCTTGAGGACTGCGGCCTTGTATTTGACTGTGACGGCAGGCTTTCTGGCCGTCCGGTTATAGACATAGGTCTTCGCAGAAAGAGATGCCGTGATCCCCGTATCCGACAGGGGGATGGCCGTGACCCTGATCGTCACTTTGACAGACGCGGCCTTGTAGTTGTCTGTCGCAGCGGATTTGACCGTGATCACGGCGGTTCCGGGTTTTCTGGCGGTCACTTTCCCCTTGCTGCTGACTGCCGCGACTGTGGAGGCGGAGCTTGTATAGGTCAGAGTTCCCTTTGCTCCGCTGACGGTGACTGTCGTCGAACCGCCCGGCTTAAGGCCGGTCGATCCCGCCTTGACGGTGAGCTGCTGGGAGGCCTTTGTGATGGAGAAGGACCCGGCCGCCTTTCCCGTGTAATTGTTCTTTCCGGTGACCGTCACAGAGGCGGAATCCGTGCCCGCCTCGATATTGTCCTTGTATTCGACCGTGTAATCGGTATCCTTTACCAGGACCTTCCCGTAAGCGTCTTTGACCGTGACGGCGGGTTCCTTTCTGGCCCCGCTGTAGACAGGGGCTGAGGAGGGGAGGGTCAGCGAAGCTCCGGCCAGATCCTGGGGCACGACCTCCACCGTGCAGGATGCTGTGCTCACATAGGGACCGTTTACACTTGTCGCTGTGATCGTCGCAGTCCCCGTGTTCTTAGCCGTGATCCGGCCCGTGCCGGAGACCGTGGCAACATCGATCCTGTCCGAACTCCAGTAGACAGTCTTGTCACAGGCGTTGTCAGGCAGGAGGCTGGCTGACAGGGTCTGCGTGCTGCCGGCCTCCATGGTCAGGCCGGTCTGATCCAGGCTCACGCTCTCCACATGGATCAGTTTGTCCACGGGCCTGGTCTTTTCAAGTCCGCAGACTGTACAGGCGGCCGTCTCAACGCCTTCCGCCACAAAGTCGGGGGCCTTCGTGATGGCCCAGCTGCCCCATGTGTGGTCAGTCAGGGGGTATTCCACATATTCTGTATTATACATGCCGCATACCGCGCATCTCTTTCCGTCGCTGTGCCCGGTCTGTATACAGGTCGGCGCAAGAGAATCGAACGGAACATTGACATGGGCGTGGCCTTCGCCGTACCAGCCATCCAGACAGATCCTCCCCTCTGAAAGTTCGAGATTCTCCTGTCCGAACCGGCTGAAGGCAGTATCGTCATAGATATAGCCTGTATAACCTGAAGATTTTTTTGATGTATAGACCTTGTAGCCCGACCCGCTGTCACCCGTCGCAAATCCTGTAGATGCCTCTTCGGTATTAAGTCCGATCAGGAAAAGGTCCCTTGCCCCGTTTCCGGATCCGATCGTATATCCGTCGCAGTTGGTAATATCCACCAGATATTTTCTGCCGTCCTGCAAAAGGACAAGATTCCACATATGCCCCCTGGTGAGGAGGAGGCTCTTCTTAGCCTCTCCCTGGGCAATCAGATCCCTGATCTCGTCCAGGTTTCCCAGATAACCGGTGACGGAAATACAGTCGGCGACCTGGTCCTGAAAGTCACTGAGGTCACATAAATATTGAAAGGCCTTGGAATAGCCCTCGCAGACGACCTGATTGGTCCGGTCATCATCCAGGACCCAGATCAGCTGCCAGGGATCCCCGTAAGAATCGCCATTGCTGAGCGCACTGTAGTTATAGCTGGTCCGGTCACAGATCTCCTGCCTGTAGGCATCCAGCTTTTCAAAATCCGAAAGGTCCTTATACTGGTCGACGATGGACAGGGCGTTTTCCCGCGCTTCCAGGACAGAGGAGCCTATCTCTTCATTCACATCATAGGTACCGGCCTCGCCGCTTGCGGAGTAGTCTGCCGATACAAGGAATCTATAGGTGTAAACTCCTGACAGCTTTAAAGAATATATATCACCCGATCTTACAGCGGCGATGGAAAAAGCCACGGCCGTCGACGCACCGGTCTTGTCAAACCAGTAAAGATCAAAGGGACAGTCAGCAAGGAGAGCCTTATTGACTGCATTGAAGCTGAAGCTCAGAATGCCTTTTAATGCAGCAGATGCGTCCGGATTGATCGCGGTGGCCTTTCCATCCCCGTTTCTTGTAATTACATCATCAACTCCCAGATCCTCTGCGCTCCAGCGCAGGTCGGCAAATCCGGCTTCTTCAGGAGTCACTTCGAAAACAGTATGGGTGAGTGTTCCCGCGGCGACCTGCCGGATCTTTTCCAGGAGGACCTGGTAGAGAGACTGATTATAGGAATTGAGCCTGGACGACGCGAGGCGGCTCCGCAGGAGGGGGGCTTTGAGCATCTGCCGGGGAGCCGAATCCGCAGTCCCGGTCTTCAGGTCCTCTCCCAGCTCCAGTTCCCGGTCCACATAGGAGGCAAACAGATCATCGTTGTCTGTATTGATATCTCCGTTCTCGACAGGGATGACGATTTCTTCCTCCGCCTCCTCTTCCAGGATCAGAGCCTCTTCAAGGTCGCCGGGAGTTTCTGTGACCGATTCCTGTGTCTCCGCGTATTGATCAGCGGATTCCTGTGTTTCCGTATGCTGGTCTGCGGATTCCTGTAATCCTGTGTATTGGTCTGCGGATTCCTGACTTTCCTCCCCGATAAAGACGGTATCCCCGGATGAATCCGGGCTCTCTGCCGAAATCTCCGCCTCCTGCGGTACGGCCTCAGATTCTGATAGCTCCTGGTCCGCATGAGTCTCTTCCACTCCGGGAGAAGGCTGCACCTGATCGTCGGGAGTCCCTTCTTCCGGTAAAGAAGAAACGCCTTCCTCTGTAAAATCATCTGCTTCTGCGGGCTGAGTCAGGTCAAGATCGTCTGCTTCTGCAGGCTGAGTCAGGTCGAAGTCTTCCGCAAATGT
>ODAI013949651.1_pt1 | contig 10001 bp, 7 predicted proteins | sample 1539321 | NCBI WGS metagenome assembly ODAI01 (sample SAMN02144231, study PRJEB22623) | gut metagenome | biome: sheep rumen | host: Ovis aries | place: New Zealand | reverse complement strand
GATTGTTTGAATTGTTCACACAATTCCATTTCGCACAGAGTTTCGCAAGAGCCTGATATTTCCTCAGTTCCTTATTGTTTACTCATAAAAGTTGTGAGTTTCACGCAGTGACATCCACACCTGCCGTCTGCAGATCGTAGATCTTTCTGTACAGTCCGCCCTGCTCCATGAGCTCCTCGTGGGTCCCCTGTTCCCGGATCTTCCCCTGATCGAGAACAATGATGTGGTCCGCATTCATGATCGTCGTGATGCGGTGCGCAATCAGGATCACGGTCGATTCGCCCGTATTTTCACGGATCGCATGACGGATCTTCATGTCCGTCTCCGCGTCGACGGCCGAGAGAGAGTCGTCAAACACCATGACCGGAGGCTTTCTGATCAGCATCTGGGCAATCGCCGTGCGCTGCTTCTGTCCGCCTGAGAGCGTGACGCCGCGTTCCCCGACAAATGTCCGGTATCCGTTCGTGAAGCTCTCGATCGCGTCATCAATCGAAGCGATACGGGCGGCCTCCTGAATGTCTTCCATTGCGGCATTTTGGCCGGCCATGCCGATATTTTCCGCCAGCGTACGGGAGAAAAGATACGGCTCCTGGAGGACCGTACCGATCTTTTCGCGCAGACTGTCCCTCCTGATATCCTGAATATCCACCCCGCCGACGGTGATCCGTCCGTTCCCTGGATCCAGCTCATAGAGCCGGAGAAGCAGGTACATGAGCGTCGACTTGCCCGACCCCGTGCTTCCGAGAATTCCGAGCGTGCTTCCTTTCGGGATCGTGAGATTGATACTGCGAAGGACGGGACCCGTACCGCCCGGATAGGTGTAGGAGACATTTTCAAATACGATATCGCCGGCCGGCATTTCCCCGGCTCCTTCCCGGTCCTCTTCCAGATCGGAATTCATGATATACCGGAGTCGTTCAATGGAGATTCCGGCCTTGCTCATTTCCGAGATGACCCGCCCGAGCTGCCGGACCGGCCACATAAGCATCATGTTGTAGGAGAGCATGGCGATAAATCCTCCCGCGGTGAGAGTGCCGCGAATACAGGCATTCGATCCCAGAATAAGGATGAACAGGACCTGAAGGCCGATCAGGACATCCGCAAAGGACCAGTAGACGGAACCGATCCGCATCAGGTCGATCCAGAATCCGGTGTAATAATCATTCTGCTTTTCAAATCTCCCGCGCTCAAAGACCTCCCGACCGAAAGCGCGCACGACCCGCACGCCGGTCAGATTTTCCTGGACAATGGACGAGAGAACGCCTTCCTCCACATCCGCTTTTTCAAAGGCTTCTCCGATTTTCACATGGAAAATAAGAGAAAAAATGACAATGACCGGAATCATCAGCGCCGATCCCAGCATAACTCGGAAATGGATCCGCGCCATAAAATATACAGCCAGGACGATCATGATGACCGTCCGGAACAGCTGGACCAGCTGCTCGGATACGAACCGCTTGATCGTCTGCACATCCGACGTACAGCGCTGAATGATGTCTCCCGTGCTGTTTTCACCGTGCCACTTATAGGGCAGATACATGATATGGGCAAAAAGCTCATCCCGCATGCGGCGGACGAAGGTCTCGGCTCCCCGCGCATTGCCGGTCCGGAAGAAATATCTGAAGAGCGCTGCGAGGAGTCCGATCCCGCAGGTGCCGAAGGCGATGAGGAATGGGTGCTCCCGCAGAGCCGGAATTCCCCCGAAGCGTTCTATGAGGCGGTTCACGGCAGCCGGCAGCGAGGACGCCTTGTCCCCGATCACGGAATCGACCACGAAGGATATGATCCTCGGATTGACCATATCGAGCAAGGATGCGAGCACAGCAAAAAGCATGCTCAGAGCGAAGAAGCGCTTTGAGCCTTCAAGGAAGTGCAGGATCAGTTTTATCTTCGTGGGATATTTTTTCATAGTGATGATTCGCTTTTCATTTACAGCAGCAAAACAAATGGCATGATTGCAGTTTGACCGGAGCAGCTTTTCGGATGCGATCCGCCGACCGACCTGCCCTTTAACAGGAAAGACGGTTCTTTAAGAGTTTTCACTCACTAAGAACCGTCCTCTTTGAACGAACAATGCAGTGGCCTGTCATTTGAACTTATGGCAGTGGCCCTTCGGTGCCTCCGGAATCTCTCCCTTTTTGATCAGCGCCAGTATTACTCTCCAATGGATTCCAGCAAAAACTCCGATACAGAATACAAATAAGGTTCCGAAAATCCTGAAGATAACGCTCTTTACCCGTTTTTTTGCTTTCTTTTTCAGCTTCTGTTTCTCCGCCTCAACTGCATAGTCAACGACCTTGGAAGCTACTTTTCCTTTCATGGCATGCACCTCCTGATTCACAGCCTGGATATCATATCTATATAGTAAAGCATTGCGTTTCCTGATACAATATCAAGGTTTTTGATATGAGAGAGAAATGTCTTACATTCTATTCCTCTGCGGGAAAAAAAACGAGGCTGAAGCTATTCACTCCAGTCCCGTTTCTTCTTTTTCAAGAAAATTAAGCAAGGATTCTCCGAGATTCAATCTCCGAGAAGTTGACCAGGATCACGAATTATGTCTTCTGCGATAAACGATCAGCCCGACCACGCCGGCCAGGGACAGGAGCAAAAGCACGATCCACAGCACAGGGTGATTTGCGTCGCCTGTACCCGGACTTGTTTTCCCGGAGGACTGTGATTTCCCTGATGACACCGACTTCACAGCTGACGATCCTGCGCTGCCTGCCTTCACCGCAGGCTTTGGCTTGATCGTAAGTTTCGTTCCGACGCTTCCATCCTTGAACAGGAAAGTCACGGTATGCACGCCTTCGGAAAGTGTCTCCAGATAAGCTGCTTTGAAGGATGCATTCAGACTGCCTGATGCAGCAGTATACTGTGACGCATCCACCGTTTTACCGTCCACCTCAATGCTTTCAAATAATCCGTATGTCTTACTGTCATTGATGTTCCGGTTGATCGTGTAGTCCACTCCGGTCGAAGTCCCTTTCGTCCAGGAGGCATCAGCGCCTTTTGAGATGGTGTATATAATTTCATTTTCAGTATATTTGAACAGAAGTGTGACGGCATCTCCGTTTTCGCTGCTGACGAGCCCGTCAAATTCAATCACCGCATCCTCCGCGGACGCATCGATATTATTGGCGATCTCCGGCAGGAACATGATCCGCTGAATGCCTTTTTCGTAAGAACTGACATCCTTCATATACACTGTGAAGAAATATGTCGTTCCTTTTTCCGGCAGCTCTGTGATCACATTACTGCAGCTGCTGTCCGTGCAGAGATGACCGAGTTCAACTGCAGCTTCTTCCGTGTCTTTCTCAAAGACCGGTTCCAGCACGTCTGTATTCAAAATGTAATAGGTTCCGTCCTTTTTCGTTCCGTCAGCATGAAGCTTCAGGCCGTTTACATTGACCAGCCATCGGGCATACAGCGTGATATCTGCCGTGACAGGATCGCTGAAATCATATTCGGCTGTACACGCCGCATCCGTATACCAGCCCCGGAAGGTGTATCCCTCTGCGGATGGTTCCGACGGTTCTGTCGCGGTATCTCCGTTCTTTATCTTCTGTGTTTCCGGAGCAGTGCCGTGTCCCTGAACGTCAAACGTAACAGCTACGTCCGCCAGCCACCGGGCATACAGTGTAATATCCTCTGTGAGCGGGGTGCTGAAATCGTATTCGCTTGTGCATTCCGAATCTGTAAACCATCCGGCGAAGCTGTACCCCTCTGCGGACGGTTCTGCCGGTTCTGTCGCAGTATCTCCGTATTTGATCTGCTGTGCTTCGGGCGCAGTGCCGTGTCCCTGGACGTCAAACGTAACGATCGGGCCCGCCAGCCACAGGGCATACACTGTGATATCCGCTGTGACAGGGATGCTGAAATCGTATTCGCCCGTGCATTCCGGATCTGTATACCACCCGGCAAAGGTATACCCTTCGGCATACGGGTCTTTCGGCTGTGTCGCAGTGCCTCCATATGGGAATGTCTGTTGACTCGGAGCATATCCATGCCCCCGGACATCAAAAGTCACATTCACATCGGCGTACCACTTGGCATACAAAAACACGTCCGAATACACAGGCTGCGTGAAATCATACTCATTGATACATCCAGCTTCCGTATACCACCCGCCGAACGTATATCCCTTTTCCTTCGGATCGATCGGTACCGGAGCTGTTTCTCCGTCTTTTACATACCGGGTCACCGGATCTTTCCCGTGGCCGTTCGCGTCATATTCTATTTTATGGCTTCCATAAGGAAGGATTCTGACATAATTCGCAGGTTCCGTACCTGCGCCTGAGCTGAGCGTGACATACTCTGTGTACCAGGGCGGCGGCCCCGGAACGAACGTACCGGTAAACGGGTAATCGACCACATTCGTGGAGGCGATCTCAATTTTGTCTCCGGCAAGAAGGGCATTTTCTCCTTCCGCTATAACACTGCTGATGCCTTCGCCTATCTGAATAGTCCCCTTAGCCTTGAGGCCATACGCATATCCATTTGGCCACCATGTTCTTTCACCGTTGGCCCATACGGTCCCTCCGTTAATGATGATATCCCCTGCTTTTGCGTCAATCATACCGAGCAATGTCCCGCCATTGATAATGGCATCCCCATCCGTTATACAAGTAGCTGACGAATCTACGTATCCGTCGACCATCTCAAGCCCGGAATATACATACAAGCCATAATCGAATCCGCCGGCTATCACTGTTGAGTTTTTGAATACAATATTATCAGCAGTAATTCCATAATAGTAATCTCCCAATGCCTCAATATGACTGTTCTGGATTGTTACATCATTTCCGTAACCTGACTCGATCGGTATTTCCGGATAATCAAAAACAATATCCGCATTGTCTAAGATCAGATCCGCTCCATTATTCAACATGATGCCATCTTCAAATATTGCCCATTTGTTAAATACTGCTTTACCGGTAATCGTCAGAGTGATGCCATCGACAACAATCAAAGCCTCTATATGATCAGGCGGCGTATAATTTTCCGGATTATCAAGGGTCATTGTCTTCGTAACAGGGTCATATTTCACGGAACCTCCGTCATGAAGTACATCATCGCAGGTCTCACTGGTAATCTGTTCGCCGTTGAACCATACAGGATATGTTTCTGCCGGATCCGTCACTTCGATCACATACACAATGCCGTTGATCGTTACGGTCAGGGTCTCCTTCGATGTAAAGGATTTATGAGAAATGATCCTCCATGTTCCGTCTGTATTATCAACAGAGAACAGTTCCGGCGCACTGCTTTCGGCATTCGTCACTTCTCCTGTAAGGCCCAGAATATCCAGTACCGTTTTGAGCGCAACGGTTCCGTTTCCGGGCAGTGAATACTTCAGGGTCCCGTAGGTAAATTCTACGGTATAGTAGGAGAATCCGTCTGTTTCTGCTTTTACCGTATTCCCTTCACAGACAGTGTCCAGTGCTTCGGCTTCTCCGTCCGCAACATGGTAGACAGACGCTTCCAGATTCCGATCCGCTGCCTCTGCTGCCGCAAAGGAAACCGTTACAGAGCGGCCGTCAGCAGGCTGGATCTCATTTCCTTCCTGATCCAGGACCTTGATGTCGAACGTATAGGAAGCAGCGACGGTCACATCCGCGGCACGTGAATTTTCCACAGCAGATCCGACGGCCTGCTGTTCGCCGTCAGAAATGCGTTCCACAGACAGAGCAGCCCCTTCCGGGAAAATACCTTCTCCGGCAGATACACAAACGGTAATCCCATCCACCGTTTTTTCAGCCCTGAAAGCAGGATACAGAATTCCTCCTGTCCCTGTTTTCTGCGGCCGGTCTGCTGCCGGCGTTTCTTCCGGTTGTGTTTCTGCTGTCTCCGGAGCAGCAGAAGCTTCCGGTCCGTCTTCCCGGCTGCTGTCCGATACAGCTTCCTCCGACTGTGCCGATGCCGCCTCCGGAGCAGATGCATGAGCCAATCCATCTTCCAGACCGGCATCTGATACAGTTTCTCCCGGCTGTGCCTCTGCTGCCTCCGGAGCAGCAGCTTCCGGTTCAGCTTCCCGGACCGTCTCTGCCGTTACTGCAGCAGAGTTTTCTTCCTCTGCGCGAACAGGCAGACACGCGGCAGACAGTGTCCCGAGCACCATCACGCACGCAATCAAAATGCTCATTATCTTTCCGGTCGTCTTTTTCATCTTTTCAGTTCTCCCGCAATTCCCAGAAGGATCTGTGTATCCTGCCGGCCATTGTTGTTCTGTCCGACAGGATGCACTTATTGAAAGGTACATAAGCAGCGAAATCAAAGGATGTAAGTACGTATAGCCGGTCAAAATTATCGCCGATTTTATTATAACATATCTACACTATAAATGCTAACAATGTTTGCAAGGCCTCTGAGATTTAACAGACGGATACACAAGGAAAGGAATCATATATGAATAGTGAGATACTGTTAGGCCATAAAGTGCATCATAAATCCTGGGGTGCAGGAAGAATATATAAAACTGAAGACAAGTATGTCTGAGTAGACTTTGAAACAGATGGTGAGAAAAAGTTTCAGTTTCCAAAGGCGTTTGCTTCTTTTCTGACACTGGATGACGATGCATTGCAGGCTGAATTATTGGAAGAGAATGAAAGAATACGAAGCCACCTCAAATCCTCAATTTGAGGATTTGAGGGCAGGAATAATGAATACCTGTTATCTGTCACCTGATACGCCGGTCCTGCAGTATTTTCAGTTCCCGGAATTCCTGCTGGATAGTGAGATGAGCCAGACGGCAAAGATCCTGTATATGATCCTTTATGACCGGGCACGGCTTTCACAGAAGAATCACTGGATCGATGAAGATCAACGGATCTATCTGATCTATCCGATCACAGAACTGGCAAAGACGATCGGCCGCAGTATCAGTGCTGTGAAGTCAGGGCTGAATGAACTGCTTCAGGTAGACCTTCTGGAAAAAAGAAAGGTCGGCTTTGGAAAACCTAACCGGCTGTATATCAAAGTACCGTCCGAAAACAGTCTGTCAGAGTGGTCTGAAAACAGTCCGTCAAAGAGACAGAAACCAGACCTTCCTACGGGCGGGAAACAGCCCCCTAACCAACTAAATATAACCAATAATAATATAACCAATAACTGGCGTTCAAACAGGTCATTTTCCAACTATACAGGTAAACGGAGCAGTCCGTTTGAAAGTTATGATTACAAAGGGGAGGACAGTTTATGATGAACTATTTGCAAAACGATATGTCAACAGAAGAAAATAGAGTTAATGATTATATTGGCGATGACGGGCTCCTGTATTGCGGTGTATGCCATGAGCCTAAGGAAGAGCGGGTCCCGAAGAGATTAAGATTTTCCGGCGGTCCTGACAAGCATTCGAGGCTCTGCGCCTGCAGCAGAGAACAACTGGAGATGGATAAACAGGAAAACGAAGCAAGGCGTCATGCTCAGGAGACAGAGAGGTTAAGTAGAAACTGTTTTACCGACCGTTGCCAGTATGACATGACATTTGACACATCATCGGTTTCATCGAAACAATTTGAAATCTGCTGCTGGTATGCAGAGAACTGGGATAAGGTCATAGAAAAGAATATCGGACTCCTTCTCTGGGGAGATGTAGGCACGGGGAAAAGCCATCTGGCTGCCTGTATTGCAAATGCGCTGATTGAGAAGGAACTGTCCGTACGGATGTTGAACTTCGGACAGATCCTTAATGCCGGTTTTGAAGAAAAGACGCGTATTCTGGAAAGCATATCCTCATATGACCTTCTGATCCTGGATGATTTCGGGATGGAACGGAATACGGAATATGGCCAGGAGATCGTTTTTCAGGTCATTGATAACCGTTACCGAAGCAGAAAGCCTATGGTCATCACAACAAACCTGTCGCTTCAGACACTGAAGGCCCCAAAGGATCTGGAACATAAAAGGATCTATGGCAGGTTTTTAGAGGCCTGTAGCCAGGTTCACTTTGATGGCGAGAACCTGAGGGAGAAGATACGATTGTCCAAGATTGAGGATTTCAGAAAGCTGATCATGGAAAATAATCAAGGTAACAACAATAGGGGTGACTGTCTATGAAAAAAGAAATACCTTTTTGGGAAAAATATATGTTGACGATACGGGAAGCTGCTGAGTATTTTCACATCGGAGAAAAGAAACTCAGAAGGATCATTGAGGAAAACAGTGATGCAGAGTTTCTCATCATGAATGGCAACCGTGTCATGATAAAACGGAAAGCCTTTGAGGCGTATCTGAATACTGCGACGGTTGTATAGCTCTGCCGTGGGAATAAGGTTAAAATGCCATGGAAAAAGGAGCCTCGGCATGTTATCATTAAACTGTTCATACTTAGGCTCTCTTTTATGATATGGAGATAGTTATGAGCGAAAAAAGACGCGATAGTAAGAAGCGAAATCTAAGATATGGAGAGAGCCAGCGTCCGGATGGACGTTATCAGTTTAAGTATCAGGATAATGATGGAAGGATGCGATATGTATATAGTTGGCGACTGGATAAAAATGATCGTACACCTGCAGGGAAAAAACGGGAATTATCGTTACGAGAGAAAGAACGACAGATAGAACAAGATTTGGTTAATGGACTTGTAGCAAATGGCGGAGATCTTACTGTTCTGGAACTGGTTGAAAAGTATACTTCGTTAAAAACAGGTGTCCGTCATAATACCGAAGCCAACTATAATTTTGTTATTAACATCAATAAAAAAGAGGCCTTTGGGGGACGCCGGATTGATAAAGTGCAGATGTCTGATGCCAAGGCCTGGCTTATTAAATTACAGAAGGATGGACGAGGCTATAGTACGATTCATGCGGTCAGAGGCATTGTTCGCCCTGCGTTTACAATGGCTTTTGAAGAGGGGATTATTCGCAGGAATCCGTTTTCTTTTGAACTGGCTTCGGTAGTAGTCAATGATAGTGTGACCCGGGAAGCAATATCGAGAAAACAGGAGCGGGCATTGCTGAAATTTGTCAAAGAGGACAGGCATTTCAGTCGTTACTATGATGGGATTTATATTCTGTTTAATACTGGCCTTAGAATATCAGAATTCTGTGGGCTGACAGTTTCTGACATCGACTTTAAAGGGATGCGGATCCGTGTGGATCATCAGCTGCAGAGAAAGCGTAATATGGAATATATCGTCGAAGTGCCCAAAACAGTAAATGGCATACGAGAAATACCGATGACACCGGAGGTGGCTGATTGCTTCAGGAGGATCTTAATACAGCGAAAGCCTCCAAGGATCGAGCCGGTGATCAATGGCTATACAGGCTTCCTCTTCCTTGATAAAAATGAGATGCCGATGGTTGCTCTTCATTGGGAAAAATATTTCAGCCATATCTGCAAAAAGTATAACTCGATCTATAAGATTCAGATGCCCAAAGTTACACCTCATGTATGCAGGCATACCTTCTGCTCTAACATGGCCAAAAGTGGTATGAATCCGAAAACCCTCCAGTACATCATGGGGCATGCAGACATCAGCGTTACGCTCAATACGTATACGCACGTTCAGTTCGAAGATGCTCAGAAGGAGATGCGGGAACTGTCAAAGAGGAAAATGGCTTAGTTGTACGAAATTGTACGGCAGTTGTAATTTACAACAAATTTACAACTTTTGATGTCCGTGATACGCTACAAAAAGCTGTGATAAAAAAATATAACAAGAGGGCAAATGCTCTGAAACCCCTGTAAATAAAGGGAAAACTATGAAAGACGAGGATAAAAAACAATATGGTTAAAATACTGTTTGTCTGCCACGGCAATAGGCGGCAATTTATCATCAAACCCTTATATACACTGCGTTTGCGAGGGTTAGCACTCTGAATTTAGACCACATTTAGACCATCTGAAAGAGGGAAAAAAGGTGTGGAATCGGTAATATTGGAGGTTTCTATGATAAGAGTATTATTCGTCTGCTGGGGCAGTATTCGTAGAAATCTTGAAAAACCGAGTGATTTCGGTACTTTGAGGGACGTTCAGAAGAGAATTTAGACCACGTTTAG
>ODAI013783709.1_pt1 | contig 10001 bp, 4 predicted proteins | sample 1539321 | NCBI WGS metagenome assembly ODAI01 (sample SAMN02144231, study PRJEB22623) | gut metagenome | biome: sheep rumen | host: Ovis aries | place: New Zealand | reverse complement strand
TGTAGCGGCATCCACCAGCGCGAAAGCAGGAGGATGGATACGGACTTCCTGCTCCATCTGTTCATCCATCAGCATCAGAAGATCCATCATGGCAAGCGGGTTGATGGCATGATCAGAAGCATTCCCCTCCATCTGGTCATACAGATCATCCAGGCTGACCAGCAGCGCGCCTGCCTTCTCCACATAAGGAGCAATGGAATGGGTTGAATAGACGCGGACAGCATATCCCTGTTCCCCAAAATATCGCAAAAGGGGAACCATCGGCGTAATATGCCCTATGTATGGCAAGACAAAAACCATGATCGTAGCTTTCATGTTACCTCCCTTTTATTCTGTCTGACACAGGAGAGAATCCACCTGGCCGCTTCTTCGACAGTGCCGCTATTCCGGAGGGTCTGCCCTATGCGGAAGGAGTTTTCCCTGTATGAGGGAACCGACAGCATCAGCCGGACTGCCCGCCGCAGCGTTTCAGGTCGGTTGTTATCCAGCGTGATTCCGGCCCCCAGCTCCTCCACGCGCTTTGCGTTTCCTGCCTGGTCAAATGCCCGGGGGCAGATGATCATAGGCACTCCGGCAAGAAAACTCTCCCGCACGGTACTCAGTCCGCCATGACAGATCACAGCGTCCGCCCTTGCCAGTATCTCCAGAATCTCTTTCTGATCCACAAAGGGAAGCGCCCGGATATGTCCCGGCAGATCTCCCAGCTGCTTCACGATCTCTTCGCTGCTGGTTGCCATCACGATGTCCAGCTCCTCCCTGTCCTTAAAAGCAGTGACACAGTTTCTGAAGACGAATCCGGTATTTAAGAATGAGGTTCCCATCGAAATAAAGATGAGGGGGCGTGAAGACGGCCTCGTGACAGGCAAGCCTGCCTCGGCTTCAGGACTTTTGGTCCTTATATCTTCATATTCATCTGCATATCCCATAAAGAACGTGTGGGAAGAATGCATCCGATCAGCGCAGGGCTGGAGTTCTTTTGATACATACACGATGCAGTTTTCTTCTTCCCCCACCGTATACAGGGAATTGATATCCCGTTTCGGAAAGCCCTCCCCTGCCAGTTCTTCCAGCTTTTTTACAATATCTCCTTTTTCCATCATCTGAATCGACCGTTCGTAATACCGGAAGTATTCCGCCATCGTCAAACGGTTCATGATCATGGTCGTGCTGGAGATAATCACCGGAATCTGGTACTTTCCGGCAAGAAGACGGCCCCAGACCGTATGGGCGTCCACCAGCGCGAAAGCGGGAGGATCGTTACGGAACTCCTCTCCAAACCTTTCATCCATCAGCTTCACAAGATCCAGCATGGCATAAGGGCTGGTGGCACGAGTATAAGGATCACCCTCCAGCTGATCATACAGATCATCCAGGCTGACCAGCCCGGCGCCTGCCTTTTCCACATAAGAAGCAATGAAAGAGGATGTATAGACACGGACAGAATATCCCTGTTCCCCAAAATAACGCAAAAGGGGTACCAGCAGCGTAATATGGCTGACACCTGGAATGACAAAGACTATAATCGTAGATTTCATGCGAATCTCCATCCCGCCGCCTTTGGCTGGCGGCACAAACAGCCATGAAAGGTCAGCGCTCTGACGGCGCCGGATCCAGCAGGGACAGAAGACTTTGTTCGATGCGGTCATAGGACCTGTTGTCCTCTTCCCGGTCAAAATGCCGCAGGGTAATGGTCAGACAGCCGTCCTTGTTCACCACCGAATGTCCGGTGCGCGTGTCTTCCTGCATATCCCAGGCCTGAAGCACATTTCCCCCAAATTCGGTGAAATTATTGGATACCAGTCCTTCCTCGATGATAAAACGGTTCAACCTTCTGTAAAGAGAATTCTGCGTGCTGTAGGGATAACGCCAGGGCAGCAGAAGCTCCTCCTGAAATTCCTGCACAGTCATCGTGCTGCTGATTCTCACCGGCATCGTGTAAAAAAGATTTCCCACGGTGGTATCGCTTCCGGGAAGCTCAGGGCTCCTGCCGGAATACAGATGGGAAAACCAGAGCCAGTCACGGCCTGTGGCGCTCAGAAGGCTTTTCCCGTAACAGTACTCGACATAGGTAACCAAAGAAACGCCCTCCTTGGCGCAGCTTTCCTGGATGGCCCGGGTCCTGTCCGGATCAAATGAAAGCTTCCGCACCCTGACAGTAAAGTCTCCCGTTCCTTTGCCGGAGGGAAGCAGCATCTTCTCCCCGAAATCCTTGTAATGCTCCAGAAGCTCCTGCGGGATCCGGTCTTCCTCCTGCATAAGCTTCTTCCGCCACAGATAAAAGGCATCTGTTCCGGGCAGGAGCGAATCTGCCGTCAGTTCGCGTATCACCTCATAGAGGGAAAGCCCGTCTGTCAGTACATGGCGCAGGCAGAGCAGCAGCTCACAGAAAGAATCGTCCGCCGGAAAACAGGCCGCCGAAAAAAGACTCCCCTCCTCTTCCATCACCTGAAAGAATCCGTTCAGAAAGCGCTCGCGGGCCTCTTCGGATAACAGGCGCAGGTCCTTGTAGTAGGCGGAAGGCTCTGTCTCCTTCCAGAATACCTGGTAGGGTTTTCCATCCTTTGCGCGCACAAAAGAGGATCTCAGGACAGGATGCTTTGCCGTGATCTGCTTTACTCTCTCCCTGAAGGCGTCTTCTGTATATCCTTTTTTACTGCGGATCCGAAAACGGATCCGGTTCCCTCTTGTATAGCCGCTCCCCGATTCCTGCAGGAACAGATAGAACGCGGTGGAGGGATCTGCCGGATAAACAGCCTCTATGTTTTCATCCTCCGCCAGATATGCCAGCTCCTGAGGCAGCCGCCCCTTCCACGACAGCTCCTCCGCCAGGCCGGATCCATCGGCAAAGGAATCCTCCTTTCCCTGCTCAGGGAAAGCCACATGCCTCGCACAGCCGGCCAGCATGGCAGGAGTCGGTTTTTGGAAAAGCTCCTCAACGGTCAGCTCCAATCCCTCATCCCTCAGCATGGAAAGGATTCCCGCCGCAAGAATGGAATCTCCTCCCAGGGCAAAGAAGCTCTCATTCACCCCTACACGGGAAACCTTCATCACCTTTGCGAAGGCGCTGCAGATCTGCTTTTCCTCCTTTGTCCGGGGTGCCTCATAGACAGCCGGCCCTTCAAAATCCGGCAGGGAAAGGGCGCGGTAATCAAGCTTTCCGCGATCAGTCAATGGCATTTTGTCCAGATGCACGAACCGCTCCGGGATACTGTAACGGGGAAGCTTCTCGGAGAGCTTTTGCCGTATCTCCTCTTCCGGCAACGGGGATGGATGCTCATAAAAAGCACATAGAACAGCTCTTCCCATCCTTTCAAATTGCTTGACCGCGGCATTTTTTACACCAAGCTCCCGCTTGAGGCATTCCTCGATCTCCACAGGATCCAGCCGGAAGCCATTATGCTTGATGATACGGTCCATTCTTCCCAGTACAAACAGCTCTCCGTTTTCGTTCAGATACCCGAGATCCCCTGAGTACCAGGTACGGGTCCCATCCGGATGAAAGACGATCTTATTCTGTTTCTGATTCTGCGCACCGATGTAGCCCATGTTCACGCGGACGCCCCGCACACTTACTTCACCCGGTTCTCCGACGCTTAAGGGTCTTCGCTCCTCATCCACGATCTCGATCCGGGAAAAGGCAGTGGGAAAACCCACCGAATGCGCCTTCTCCGGGTGCACGACAAGCCTTGCGGTGGCAAGGGCGACCTCTGAGCTCCCATACAGGATGACAATCCTGGCATCTGGCTGCAGCACGCTTTTCATATCTTCCATCAGAGAAGGCTTGACGATATCCGAGCCCACCATGACACCGCCTACATGGGAAAATGACCTGCGTACCCTTTCATTTTCCAGACAGGCCAGAACGGCGGATGGCGGGAAGAACAGAAAACAACTCTCATTCTCATTCAGCTTTGCGGCGATCTGTTCCATGGTGTCTGCCTGCCCCATCCGAATGTGCACAAACTTTTTCCCATACAGGATCGTGTAATAAAAGTTCGTAAATCCAAAAGCAAAAGAAGGATGGCTGATATTAAAAAGGGCGGTGCACGCCCCCAGTGCCCCTGACAGAATCCGGTTCTCCGGTATCGGAAGGAGACTGCATACCATGACACTGGAAATCACGCGGATGCCGCAGGGAACACCTGTAGAGCCTGATGTATACAGGACAGCCAGGACATCCTGAGCTGACATCTGCCTGTCTACAGGACAAAAGGTGAGTTCTTTCCCTTCTGTCAGCATCGTTTCCGCCAGCTCATCCGTGATCTGAAGAACCGGAGATGTCTGCTCTATGATTGACGCAAGGCGCCCCTCAGGAAGATCCTTGTCGAGGGTTACCACGGTAGCGCCCGCTTTGACCACGCCGGTCATGACACAATAATAATCACAGCAAAGGTTCATGATGACGAGGATCATGTCTCCCTTACCATATCCCTTGTGCTGCAAATAGGCCGCCACAGCATCGGATCTCTCATGAAAGGTCTGATAGCTGATGGTCTCGCCCCATACATCCACAGCGATCCCTTCACAGTGCCTCGTACGCTCTAGCAGCTCATGCAAAGTGGATTTTTCGTCTGCACCGGTCCAGATATCCTTATATGTATACATAGTCGCAATTTTCCTCCTGGCATGTATCTGTATGTGTATTTATTCAGCACCCCTCTGAAATTGGCGCAAAACCAAAATGGCAGGCTCGAACAATTTCCTGATGATTACGGAAAGTCCGCCTGTCGTTTTTCCTCAATATGCGTCAGGATCCATTCGACTGCCTCCGACGTACCCTGACTCTTCCTGATGTTCTCTCCAAGTGCTGCCGCCTGTTCCCGGAACGAAGGCTCCTTCAGGACCTGCATGACACTGCTGCGAAGCAGGTCAGGCTGATAGCCGTCGATCCGCACTCCTGCCCCGGCTTCCCGGATCAGCTTCGCGGTGGCATAATTATCATAAAAGAACGGACAGATGACCATGGGGACGCCCAGAATCAGACAGTCCTTCACCGTATTGATGCCGCCGATAAATAGTGCAGCGTCACATTGCCGCAGAACGTCTGTCTGATCGACCGAAACCCGGATTTCCATATTCTCCGGGACCGCTCCCAGCTGACGGACATCCACATATTTCCAGACTGCCATAATGACATCTATCTCGAGATGCCGGAAAGCCTCGATGCAGCTGCGAAAAAAAACATGCGCATCGGAAAAATACGTGGTGCCGAGCGTCACATAGATCAGGGGCCGGTGCCTGTCCGGCCGGGGGGCGGAGTTTTGCGCCTTCAGCCCGATACCTCCGCAAAAACATACGCGGCCTTCGTCAAGTGTTTCGCAGCAAGGCTGCAAGGCACGGGGAACAGCGGCAATATAATCCTTTGCCGGATCCACGCAAAGCAGAGACATCATGCTCTTTTTCGGGAAGCCCTTTTCGCAGATCAGCTGGAGCCTTCTTTCAAATGCTTCCTCATAAGGCTCCAGCTCTTGAAAGAATTCTCCCCAGTAATCTCCCGCCGCAAAAAGCGTTCTCAGATGCGTAGGCGAAAAAATCATCAGGGGAAGCCTGAACTTTTCCGCCAGAAGGCTGCCCCAGATGCTCTCTATATCCGAAATGGCATATACAGGCTTCCACTCCTGTATCTGGCCCGCCATGAACGCATCCATGGCCATGGCGGCCTCCAGCGCGTTCAGATAGCCGGATGCCGCATACCTGATCGGGCCAGGTCTCAGAAAAAAAGATGTACAATCCACAAACACGCCGCCTGCCTGTTCAATTGCCCCGGCCACCTCTTTGCCGCTGTATACCCTGACAGAAAAGCCACGCTTTGTCAGAGCTTTGATCAGATCAAGAAGGGGATTGACATGCCCCCAGAAGGGATTTACAAAAATGAAAATCATTCGTCTGCTTCCTTCCTGATATAGACTACGTACCTGGACTCCATGACCTTCCAGAGTGAATCCCTCCAGGCTTCGAAGCGATCCGTTTTTTCTTTCCCCGCATCCGTCTGCCGCAGGAGCCAGCGAAGCTGTACGATCATTTCCAGCTGTCCTCTGACGTTTCTCTCAAGCCCCTGTATCAGGTCTTCACTTGTTTCGGACGCAGAATGTCTCCGGTAGTAATAGGTTCCATGATTCGTAAAAACCGAACGCCGGCTCAGACGGTAAAACACGCCGGAATAGAAGACATCCTCAAAGAATGACATCGGAAACGTCACTGCCCGAAAGGTAGGAAGCGAGCGTTCCATCAGATCCCTTCGGATCAGCTTTGACCATACCGCCACCAGGCTCTGGTCATACCGGTAATCATTGATATCCACCGGGGCATAAAACTCCATTTCCATATCCTGCGGGACAAGGTATTTCCTGTCCTCCACCCGTCCCATGGCAAGATTCCTGAAAACCGTTCTTTGTGTAAAGTACAGAACATGATCCCCTACAACAAGATCCGCGCCGCTCTCACAGGCAGCCAGAAGCAGCGATTCCACATAGTCCTCTGAGCACCGGTCGTCTCCGTCCACAGAGATCATATAGTCCCCCCGGGCTTCCTCAAATCGGGTCAGCCTCGCAAGAAACTGTTTTTGACAGACTCTTTTGCGGATGACCCGGATCCTGTCGTCTCTTTTGGCGAAATCCTCCGCGATCCGCGCTGTCGCGTCCGTAGATCCGTCATCGACCACCAGGATCTCCAGATGCTTCCAGGTCTGTTTTTGAAGCGCCTCCAGACACTCACTAAGGTACGCCTCTCCATTATGAACCGGTATGATCACGGATATCAGGTATGGCAGTGCATGGCGAGAGCAGGTCTGTTCCATGATCCTCCTGCAGATGCCTTCCGCCTGTTTCTGCCTGTCCGCGCTCAGCATGCGGGGGGGACGAAGCTTCTGCAGCAGGGGCGAGAGCGCATCCCGGAACAGACGTTTATCGGCTCCCTTCGCGTAAAGAAAAGGACGGCCATAATTCCAGATCTGATACCAGATCACATTGTCCAGCGCAAGGGCTGCCTTTCTTCCGGCTTCATACAGCCCGTCCAGTAAAAGGGCATAGCCGGCAATAAACTCTCCGGACAGCTTCGTGCCCTCTCCTGCCCCAATCCTTTTCGCATACCTCGTGCCCATTCCTCCGGTCAGATAATGCGTATATCCGGACAGCTCCGGAAGAATGAGGACCTTGCCGGCGGCTGCCGTAGCGTCAATATTGAAGAATAGGTCTTCTCCAAAATCCATATACGGACGAAACCGGATGTCATTTTCTGACAGGAACCGTCTGCGATAACATCTTGTCCACAAATACAATCCATATTCGCAAAGCCCCTTCCCGATCCGTTCATCTCCGCGGGAAAGGACAACCGCTTCCCCTGATTCGGCGTCAGGCAGGGAAGTGACACGGAAACCGTTATAATCAAGCTCCGCGCCGAATACTCCGGTGTCGGCATCTGATGCCTCCATATGCCTGACAACTTCCCTGATCACATCGGCCTTCAGCTCATCGTCGGAATCCAGGAAAAACAGCCACTTGCCTTCGGCCAGATCCAGCGTCCGGTTTCTGGCATCCGACAAAGCGCTTCCCGGGCTTTCCTCGGCAGCCAGTGTAATGTTCGGATATCCTCCCAGAAGGCCGGATATCTGCTCCTTGTACAAGGGGGAGCATTGATGCAATACGACCACCCACTGGATCTTGTCAAAGCCAAAGCTCTGACGCTTCAAAGAGGCAAAGGATCTTTGGAAAACCGGGATCGGCGTATCCCGAACCGGCGTTACAACGGTGACAGTATATGTACAAGCCATGCCTTCAGTTTCACCTCCACCTGATCATAGAGTTTATTATCTTTTTCCTGATCCGGATGGCGAAGCTCTATGACAAGTTCTCCGTCCGTAAGCTCCATACTGTTTCCGGTCCTCGGATGCTCCTCCAGTAACTCCAATGCGGATCCATCTTCCTTCACCAGGCCGTCAAACAGATTGGAAGTGATGCCTTCGGCAATTCCCTGCCACTTCCCGTCATGAAGGATGCTGCTGTCTGAAAGCCAGGGGCCGCTTCTTAAAAGAAACAGTCTTTCCTGAAAAGCCTCTGCTGACAGATCACGGCTGATCGCAACCGGCGTACCGATGATCAGGTTTCCCACTGTCCGCATATCGCCCTTCCAGTCCGGATATCTGCCGGACTCCAGAGTCAGAAGCCAGATCTCTTCTCCTTCGATTGTATCCAGCCAGGCTCTGCCATAACAGTACTGGACCCATGAATACAGCATGATGCCGCGATCCGCCAGAGTCTGATTCAGGTGTCTGGTCTCCTCCTTTGTGAGGCGGATTCTGCGCACCCTCCTGTCCGGCTGATCCTGCCGGAGCGTCTCTCCCGATTTCCACAGGGGCTGTGCCTGTCTGTAGTAGTCCAGGATCTGAGCGGGAGGGGTCCGATAATCCCGCAGCACCCGCTCTCTGTGAGAAAGCAGCGCATCCTCCTCATACTGTCTGTAATGGGGATCTGTCAGCTCCTGAGCTATAATCTGAAGGGAGATCCCATCCGCGATGGTATGGTCAACGCAGAGCAAAATGACGCTCTTTTCTTCAGAAAGAAGCAGGCACGCTGCCTGAAAAAGACCTTCCCCCTCACCCATGGCCTTCAGGAAACCGTCTGTAAACCGTTCCTTTACTCCATCGGACAGCATCCGGATATCCTTATAGTAAATGACAGGCTGGCACGTCTGGTAAAAGATCTGGCAGAACCTGCCCTGCTGATCCTGCACAAAAGAAGACCTCAGAGCCGGATGGTTCCTGACAAGGTGTTCCACGCGGCCTGAAAACTCCTCCTCTGAGAAGCTCCGGGAAACAAAAAGCTTTCCCTTTGACACATTGCGGCGGTCGGAGATCTTCAGCCGCTTCATCCTAAGGTAGATGTCGGTTGCGTTGCTGACCGGAAGCACCGCTATGATGTTTGGATCCTCCTTCAGGGTCATCAGCTCTTCAGAAAGCAGGGACTGGGGCAGGCCGCTCTCCAAAGGCTCCGCCATCGGATTCTGTGATGCCTCACCGCTTACAGTCGGATTCAACCGGCTGCTCCCTTCAAGGAAAGTCTTTCCTGCAGGCATAACCGCAGGCTTAACCTGTGAGAGCCATGCCGCAAGCTTCGCCGGCGTTGGAGATTTCAGCAGATCAGCCATGGACAGGTGGTATCCGCCTTCCTCCTCCAGAAGGCTGATCAGCATCATGGCTTTGATGGAATCTCCCCCCAGAGCGAAAAAGCCGGAATCTCTTCCCGGAAGGGAGGAAAGCCTGAGAACCTTCACGAAGGCATCACACAGAAGCTTTTCCAGATTATTCTGCGGCGGAGCGGCAGGCTTAGCTGTGACGGGAATCTCCGGAAGAGAGCGCCGGTCAAGCTTGCCGCTGTCATTCAGCGGAAACTCCTGAAGCGCCATCAGCCGCGCGGGAACCATATAAGCGGGCAGCCTTTCCGCCAGAAATGCCCGCAGCCTGTCTTCCTCTGTCCCTTTCCCCAGGTACCATCCAAGCAGAACCGCATCCGGTCCCTGGCCGCGGATGTCTGCCGCCGCCCGGGATACCCCGGGAAACCGTTCCATCATCCGCTCCACTTCGCCAAGCTCCAGGCGCTGTCCATGGAGCTTACGCATACCGTCAGCCCGTCCCGCCAGGGTAATGCTTCCATCCTGCCTGATCTTTGCCAGATCTCCGGTATGATAGATCCTTCCATACTCTCTGGTAACGGTAAATTTCTGAGCCGTCAGCTCCGGGCGGTTGAGATAATATCCGTATCTGCCCGGCGTTCCCCCGATGCAAAGCTCTCCCTTCGTTTCAGTGAAAGCTCCATCTGCTTCATGCAGCCCTTCTTCTTTATACGATGTCCGTGCTTCATGGAGCTCCCCTGCTTCATGCGGTTTTCCTGCTTCATGCAGCCTTCCAGCTTCATCCAGCACAAGCAGCACAGCTTTGTAGGTGGGCGGCCCCAGTTCAATCGCTTCACCGGGACGGATCCTGGTGAAGGCATAATTGCGCACCTCAG
>ODAI012877637.1_pt1 | contig 10001 bp, 5 predicted proteins | sample 1539321 | NCBI WGS metagenome assembly ODAI01 (sample SAMN02144231, study PRJEB22623) | gut metagenome | biome: sheep rumen | host: Ovis aries | place: New Zealand | reverse complement strand
TGCAAATCCTTTTTAGGTATCAGCCTCTCCAGAAACAGGAGCTCCTTCTTCTCACGCCCAGTGAGTCCCTCAGTTTCCTCCTTGTCCTTCAGCCCCGTATATCTGAAGATATCTGCCCCGTATTTCCTGTAATAGGCAGGCTCCTCATAGCCAGAAGCCTCTCCGCTTCTGGGCGTCCTCATGACAGAACTGAAAACGTACAGCTGCATATTGGGATGAGCAGCACGGAATTCCTTGAAGTGCTCCACCCGCCTCATGATTTCCGCCTGGGAGTAATTGTGCTTCCGGGACCCCACCAGGCTGCCGTAAAGCATGGCATCCGAGGAAACGACAGCAGCATCTGCTTCTTCCGCATTTTTCTCCAGCCACTGCCAAAGCACTTCGGGATTTCCCAGCTCAGTACGGTTGCCCAGCTTCTCATCAGGAGGCACCACCACCTGGTAGCCCAACTTCTCCACCACTTCCGCTGTCTGCTTGTTGGAAACAGGCCTGTTATCGTGGGGCACAAAAATAATCTTGGGCACAGGATTCTCCACTTTTCTGCGTGCCTCACCTGCCACGGGCAGCAAAAGCAGGGCAGCAGAAAAAACCGCTGCCGCCGCCATGAATTTTCTACCCATCTTATTGTTCATGCTGCTTACCATCATTCCCTGCCTTTATCTTCTCCCCCTTGTCCTTCAGGATGCCCTTCAAATCCTTTTTTACATCCTCGGGTATATGCAGTTCCGTCTGGAACTCTATACCGTCCTCCTTAGGGGTTGCACCTTTTATCTCAATCATGTCCAGCAGCCTGTGGCCGTGGAAGCGGGTCTGTCCGAAATTGGAAGCTGCCAATATCTCACTGCAGTCCACCCTCACATCATTATGCCTGATTTCCACTGGCAGATTCTCAGGTGTCTCCACCTTCCCCACCATCTTTTCCATCATGGAAAGGGAAACCCGGGAAAATATCCAGGACATCATGCCATGGCCAGGCATTTTTTTCTGCTGTACCTGATAGACCATGTAGGACTTGTCCCCCTGGTGGACAAATTCCTTGATCTTGCCAGAAAGTTTTACCGGCCCCTTCCTGGTCACAGCCTCAATGTCCAGTTTCCCATTCTCATGGGAATGTAGTTCCAGTGCAGTGATGCCCGCATTCTCGGCAGAAATCTTCTGGAAGCGCTCCGCCAATGCCTTGTTCATCACCTCATCTGAGACAAAAACTTTCCCGTCACTGATTTCCTTCAGGCTTTCCCGTGACCAGGTGCCCTTGATGACCTTGAGAGCCGGACCATAGTCCTGCACCTTTTCCTTGAGCTGTGCCCAATCTATTTTCTGCACATGTTCTACCCAGGCTGCTGGCAAATCCATTAACTGCCTTCCTCCTCTACGCTGTCCTTCTTGGCTGCCCGCACATCCTCCCAGAGACGACGGGTCTTCTCATAAAGCTTGGGGTCACTGGACCTCAAATTATTGTCCCCGATGATCCTTGACAAATACTGAGTCGATTTCTCTATCTCTCCCATGCGGAAATAGATGGCTCCAATGAGATACATGCAAAGTCCGTCAGACATGCCATTCTGGGGATATATCTCCGTAGTGAGCGAACGGTCATAAAGCTCGGCCGCGCGGCCAAGCATCTCAACCTCATTCTCCCTCTCCCCTGCATCCCTGAAAATCCAGGCCAGCATGAGATAAAGCCCTGCCCGACGGTTAAAGGAAGCCTCCAGCATTTCCGCATAAAAGATGCCAAGCTTGAAAGAAGCCACCGCTTCTGCCTTGCCGCGTTCCTCTATGAATTCCAGTGCCATCTTCCTGTCCTTCAGAAAATTGGAGATGACCTCCTTGTGCTTGGCAGGCATATTGCCCACGAAAATTTTCTCCTCTGCCGCAAAGCCGCAATGCTCACAGAACCATATCTTGTAATAGTAGGGATTGAAATCCTTGTAATGGACGCACATATCCTCATCCGTACTGAGGGTAATGAGGCGTGCCTTGGTCTTGGCCACCCGTGTCATCTTACCGCAGATGGGGCACTTCTTTTCCACCACGAAAGTATACTCACTCATGGGATCGTCCCTCCTGTCTATATAGTCCGCTTACATAGCATACCACATAATCATGAAAAATTGTTTCTTCCCTGAAAATTTTCTTGTTAGCTGAATTGGAGGATTGCCCCCTTGGGCAATCCTCCTCGCCATAACTTCAACTCAATTATTCAACGCTCATACCGTACACAAAGCTCCCTAAGTTTCTTCACATCAACTTCCATCAGGTATCCTGGCTTCAGACACCACTTCCAGTTGAAGCCCACAGTGCCCGGGGTGTTCATGCGGCTGCGCTCATCCATGGCCAAAAGATCCTGCATGGGCACCATGGCCAGGCGGGCATCGCTGGCATAGGCAAACTCCACCAGCCGCTCACAGACTTCCCTGGGCCTGTCTCTGCGCGCTCCCAAAAGGCACGCCACGGCGACTCTCATGGCATCGTCCACATCATGCATGTACCAGCCCACGGTAGTATTGTTGTCGTGGGTACCAGTGTAGACAATGCTGTTCTCCGGGGCCACAAAACCAAAGCGTCCCATATCCCCGAAGTGCAAAGTGAAGTGCAGCACCTTCATGCCCGGGAAGCCGCAGGCATCCCGCAAGGCCTCCACCTCATCAGTGATGATGCCCAGATCCTCTGCCACGATTGGCATGTGCCCCAATTCCTTCCTGATTTCATCAAAGAATGGCTTGCATGGGCCTTTCACCCAACGACCATTGATAGCAGTCTCCGCTTTGCCGTCCACCTCCCAGTAGGACTCGAAGCCACGGAAATGGTCAATGCGCACGATATCTACCAGCTCATAGAGCTTCCTGAAACGCTTCTTCCACCAGTCATAGTTTTCTTTCTCCATAGCTTGCCAGTTGTACTGAGGATTGCCCCACAGCTGGCCCGTGGCGCTGAAGTAATCGGGTGGTACCCCTGCCACTGTCTTGGACGTACCGTCGGGATTAAGGTCGAAGAGAGACTGATTCGCCCAGACATCAGCGCTGTCGTGGGAAATGAAGATGGGCATGTCACCCATGATGGAAACACCATGGTCACGGGCGTAATCGTGCAACCTCTGCCACTGAGTGTGGAAGAGGTACTGCATGAACTTCTCCAACCCAATGGCTTCACGCAGTTTCTCACTGGCCACCTTCAAGGCCTGCTTGTCCCTGTGTCCCAATGTCTTGGGCCATTCGATCCAGGAGGCACCCTTCTGCTCCTTCTTGATGGCCATAAAAAGAGCATAGTCATCCAGCCAGTAAGCTTCCTTATAACAGAAGGCCTCGTATTCACCATCCTTGTCTGCAGTCTTGGCAAACTTGGCATAGGCCTTCTTCAGGCACTTGGCCTTGAAGGCCTGCACCCGCTCGAAGTCCACGAAGGAACCTCCCCCTGCATAAGGCAGGCGGGCCTCACTGGCAGTGATCCACTTTTTCTCAATAAGCTCATCAATATCAATAAGCAGCGGATTGCCGGCAAAGGCCGAGGGAGACTGATAGGGCGAGTAGCCAAAGCCCACGGGTCCCAGAGGCAGAATCTGCCAGACAGTCTGGCCTGCCTCCTGCAGGAAATCGATGAATTTGTAAGCCTCCTTGCCGAAATCCCCAATGCCATACTTGGAGGGCAGGCAGGTAGGATGCAGCAACACTCCTGCCTGTCGTGGGAACTTCCGCACTGGCTTCACTGCCTTCAGAATCAGCGGCTTCAAATCCTGCAATTTAAGATGCAGTCTGCCCCTGGTCACGGTGTACCGCTCCTTGTGCTCGGAGAGCACATCCTCCAGTTCACCGGAAACGAAGTCGCTGACATCAATGTCTATATGCTCCCATTCTGCATTGCGGTTGAAGGCGATGATGAAAATGCCATCCTCCGCCGGCTCCCCAAACACATCCTTGCCCCCCCGAACGACCCGGGCGTAGGCAATGACGTTGCCAGAGGCGTACAGAAGCAGGAGTTCCCCTGTACGCAGGACCTGATTCTCATTGCGCAGCTTGATGAGCTTCCTGTAGAAGTCCTGTATCTCCTCATCACCCCTGCCCCACTTGTAAGGACGGCGGTTGTAGGGATCCTTGAATCCCTCCATGCCGATTTCATCCCCGTAGTAGATGCAGGGCACCCCAGGAAAGGTCATCTGCCAGGTCGCCGCCATCAAAAGACGGGCCTTGCCCAGAGAGTAATGCACATGGTCCATTTTGGCCCTGGCCTGCTCCACGGCAGGCATGCCATCATAATAGGGTGCTTCACCCAAGTAAGTGATTGCCCTGTGCACATCATGGCTGCCAATGAGATTCATCATGGCGTAGAAATTTTCTCTGGGGTAGTTCTCAAAAAGACTGGCAAATCTGCGAACCGCCAGATTGCCGTCCACCCTGCCCATGAGAAAATCGAAGAGGATTTCCCGGAAGGGATAATTCATGGCGGAGTCCATTTCCTGCCCACAGAGATATTCCCTGGGCACCCCATAGGCCACCTTATGGGAGCAATCCTCCCAGACCTCGCCAATCAGCACAGCTTCGGGATTGGTCTTCTTCAATTCCGCATAAAAGCTCTGGGAAAATGGCTCTGGCAGCTCATCGATGACATCCAGCCGCCAGCCCATGACGCCTTCTTTCATCCAGTGGTGCAGCACGCTGTCCGATCCGGTGATGATGAAGTCCATATAGGAAGGAGTGGTCTCCTGCACATTGGGCAAAGTGTTGAAGTCCCACCAGCTGTCATACTCATGGGGCCAGTTGCGGAAGCAGAACCAGTCATAGTAAGGCGAATCCTGGGACTGATAGGCCCCTACCGTGTCATATTCTCCCTTGCGGTTGAAGTAACGGCTGTTGCTGCCAGTATGGCTGAAGACGCCGTCAAGGATGATGCGGATGCCCTTGGCCTCAGCGGCGGCGATGAGATGCCTGAAATCCTCATTGGTGCCGAGAATGGGGTCAACCTTGTGGTAATCACCCGTATCATAATGATGGTTACTTTCCGACTCAAAGACCGGATTAAGATAGATGACAGAAATCCCCAGTTCTTTCAGATAATCCAGCTTCTCTTCAATACCCTTGAAGTTGCCGCCAAAGAAGTCATAGGCCACGATTTCCTTGGTGTCCGGATCCTTGTAATAGCAGGGCTCATCTTCCCAATCGGCATGATACACAGCCCCTTTCTTAGGGATAAGCGCATTGCCATGCCTGTGGAAACGATCCGGGAAGATCTGGTACATGACGCTGTGCTTGAACCAGTCGGGAGTCTTGGCGCCCTTATTGTAAACGGTTATCTGGTAGGAGTAAGGCACAGTATCATAGACATCCCCCTTGCCTCCCAACATCTCGGGATTGTTGCCATAGTAGCAGGTCCCCTGAGAAGTATTGATGATGAAATAATACCACAAGAGGCACCCTTTTTCCGGCATGGTGAGATCAATGCTATAGAAATAATCTGCACCCTCCTGTTGATCGCTGCAGTGCATAGGCGTCAGGGTCTCTCCCTTGCGCTCCTGCCAAACCCGCAACAGAACCTGCTTGATGGCCAGCTCTGTATGAATGCGTAGTCCCAGCTTCACCTTGCTGCCAGCCTCCGCAGCTCCAATGGGCAAACGATAGTAGACGTTTTGGGAATTGTGCTCGACATCATGTCTATCCAGCATCTGCTCCCCCTCCTTTATCCGTTCCCAGTATGGCAAAAGGGCGGCCTTCAGACCGCCCCTGTGATTTTTTGCTTCACTTACTCTTAGGCTTTAGCGCCCGTATTATCCTTGGCCAGCAGCTTCTCATAGAGCTGCTTGTACTCCTTGGCCGATTCTGCCCAGCTGTAGTCTGAGGTCATGGCGTTATTCACAATCTGGCGCCATTCCCCGGGATTCTCATAGGCTGAGAGCGCACGCTTAAGTGAATACATCATTTCATGGGCGTTGTAGTCAGAGAAGACAAACCCATTGCCCTGCTTGGTATATTTATCGTAGGGCACCACCGTATCCTTCAGTCCGCCCGTTTCACGAACCACCGGAATGGCACCGTAACGGAGGGCTATGAGCTGGCCGATGCCGCAAGGCTCATAATTGGACGGCATGAGGAAGATGTCCGCTGCCGCATAGATGCGCTGAGCCAGCTGGTTGGAGAAATATATGTTCACAGATACCTTGTTGGGATAACGCCAAGCCAGCCCCTTGAACCAGTCTTCATAAACCTTGTCGCCAGTGCCCAGGAGCACGAACTGGATATCCTCATGCAAGAGGATTTCATCCATCATGCGCACGATGAGGTCCATGCCCTTGGCTGCCACCAGACGGGAGACCAATGCCACCATGGGCACCTGGCGCTTGTTGGGCAGTCCCAGGAAGTTCTGGAGTTCCGTCTTGTTATCTGCCTTACGGGAAGGATCTTCCACATCATAAGTCTCAAAGATATTTTTGTCCGTGCGAGGATTGTAGGTATCATAGTCAAGACCGTTCACGATGCCGAAGAGATCATCCCGACGGCTGCGCAGCAGTCCATCAAGATGCTCGCCAAAATAGCCGTACTGGATTTCCTGGGCATATGTCTTGCTGACAGTGGAAATGAAGTCGGAATAGATGATGCCGCCCTTCATGAAGTTCACTGCATCGTAGAACTCCAGATCGCCATTGTTGAAATACTTCCAGTCCAGAGCCAGAACATCAGCCATGACTTCCTTGGGGAAGACACCCTGATACTTCAGGTTGTGGATGGTGTAGAGAGTGCGGATCCTCTCATAGCGCTCATCGTCCTTGTGCTCCAATTTCAAGAACACGCTGATGAGACCTGCATGCCAGTCATTGCTATGGATGATATCCGGCCAGAAATCCATAGCCGGCAGGAGGCAAAGCACAGCGCGGCAAAAGAAGGAGAACCTTTCAGCATCGTCATCGTAGCCATAGAAGCCTTCACGATTGTAGTATTCCTCATTATCAATGAAATAATAAGTGACTCCCTCGTATTCCAGCTTCTCCAAGCCCACAAACTTGGTGCGCCAGGCCACATTTATTTCACCATCATAGACATGTTCCATCTTGGAGCGGTACTCCTCGGGGATTTTGCCAAACTTGGGCATAATTACCCGGACATCCACTCCCTCCAGGCGCAGTGCCTTTGGAAGCGAGCCTGCCACATCCGCCAACCCGCCTGTTTTAGCAAAAGGCACCGCTTCCGATGCTACATATAGTACATTCATGCCATATGTCCTCCCTTATTGTAAGTAACCTATATTTTTAATTTTATTTTTCACTTTTTGAATTTCATTCGGCACTGGCTGCAACTTTCGCCTTGATGCCTGTTTTCTTGCCCGCCTGAGATCTTGCCGTTGCAGACCTGACAGCCTTGGGAGAGGATTTCCTGCTCCCTGTTTTCCTGCCAGCCTTGGCACTGGCCGCCTCCGTAGAAGCCTTGCCGACCTCCTTCTCTTCCCTGCCCTTCACCTCTGTGGCTTTAGGCAGTTCCGGAGCTATGTAACCTGCACCAGCCTGCCCCTTCACTCTCAGGAAAACCGTGGAAAGAGGTGGCAAAGTAAGCGTAATGGACTGCTCACGGCCATGCCAGGGCACATCCTGGGACTGCATGTCACCTTCATTCCTGAGACCGCTGCCGCCAAAGCCCTTGTCATCAGAGTTGAATACCTCCACATAAACGCCTTTGGAGGGTACCCCTACCCTGTAATTCTCACGAGTTTCCGGGGTGAAGTTGCAGAGTACGATAATAAAGTCGTTCCTGTCCTTTGCCTTGCGGATAAAGGAAATGACACTGTTCTCATTATCGTTGCAATCAATCCACTTGAAGCCTTCCCAGTCAAAGTCCACCTGCCAGAGAGCCTTGGTATCGCAGTAGAACTTGTTGAGGGTCCTGGAGTAGGTCTCCATGGCCCCATGCATAGGATACTGCTCCACCAGATGCCAGTCCAAGGCCTCATCGTAGTTCCACTCGATGAACTGACCGAATTCCCCGCCCATAAAGAGCAATTTCTTGCCAGGATGGGCCATCCAATAGCCGAAGAAGGCCCTGAGTCCCGCAAATTTCTGCCAGTAATCGCCAGGCATCTTGGAAATAAGCGAACACTTGCCGTGCACAACCTCATCATGGGACAGGGGCAACACAAAGTTCTCTGAGAAGGCATACATGAAGGAGAAGGTCACCTTGTCATGGTTCCATTTACGGTAGATGGGATCAAGGCTCATATACCTGAGCATATCGTTCATCCAGCCCATGTTCCATTTATAGTTGAAGCCCATGCCGCCCATGTAGACCGGCTTGGAAATGGAAGGCCAGGCCGTAGACTCCTCGGCAATCATCAAAGCCTGTGGATGATACTTGAAGACAGCCTCATTGAGCTTCTTCAAGAAATCCATGGCCTCCAGATTGCCCGTATCTCCGTACTTGTTGGGCTGCCATTCCCCTTCTTTCCTGCCGTAGTCCAGATAGAGCATATTGGCCACCGCGTCTATGCGCAGGCCGTCAATATGGAATTCCTCGAACCAGAACATGGCGTTGGAAATCAGGAAACTCTGCACCTCTGTGCGTCCATAATCAAAATTGGTGGTGCCCCACTCCCAGTTCTCTGCCAGTTGCTCATTGTCGGACTCATAGAGATTCAGGCCGTCAAAATGCCTGAGCCCCTGCTCATCCTTGCAGAAATGCCCCGGCACCCAATCCATGATGATGCCGATGCCATTCTGGTGGGCCTTGTCCACCAGATAGCGGAAATCATCCGGAGTACCGTAGCGGCTGGTCACAGCATAGTAACCTGTGGCCTGATACCCCCAGGAACCATCAAAGGGGTGCTCGCAGAGGGGCATGAACTCAATGTGGGTATAATGCATGTCCCGCACATAATCTATGAGCTCATCCGCCAGTTCCCGATAGGAAAGGTATTCCCCCTCCCCCTTGCGTCGCCAGGAACCGGCATGGACCTCATAGATCAGCATGGGACGGCTGTAGGAAGAGCTCTCCCGCTGCTTCGCCTGCCACTCCCCATCCTGCCACTCATAGTGGTCCATGCCATATAACCTGGAAGCCGTATTGGGCTTTTTCTCTGCATAGAAACCATAGGGGTCAGCCTTCATGATATGCGGCCCGCCCCACTGTGGCTCTATGGCATACTTGTAGATATCGCCCTCGGAAAGTCCCTCTATGAAGACTTGCCAAATTTCCCCATCGCTGATTTTCTCCATGGGATTCACTCTGGTATCCCAGTCATTGAAATCCCCCACCACGCTTGCCGACTTGGCATGGGGTGCCCAAAGGGCAAAGCGCACACCGCTTTTTCCCTCCCGGGTCTCAAAATGTGCCCCCAGCATTTCGTAGGCATGGTAGTTTGTCCCCTGGTGGAACAAATACAGGTCAAACTCGCTGAGCTCGGAAGTCTTCAATGGTAGTCCCCCTTGTCGAACTGGCAAACCTATGTAATCAGTTGATTATGCAAGGCTTCACACGCCAGATTTCATTGGCATACTCATCGATGGTGCGGTCTGAGGAGAACCTGCCGGAGTTGGCGATGTTCACCGCCGAGGACTTCAGCCAGTCGAAGCGCTGCTCATAGCGACGCATAGCCTCCTCATGCGCTTCACTGTAAGCAAGGAAATCCTTCATGATGAAGAACTCGTCATTGCTGTGAAGGATGTAATCGTAGAGGGAACGGAAATCACCGTACCTGCCATCCACCAGCTGGTTCATGACATTGCGCACTGTCTCGTTGCTGTTGAACTCATCCCAGGCAGAATAGCTGCCGTTAGCATAATAAGCCAGCACTTCCTCAGCCCTGAGGCCGAAGAGGATGAAGTGGTCATCTCCGCCTACAGCCTCGCGGATTTCCACATTGGCTCCGTCCAGGGTACCAAGGGTCACAGCACCGTTCATCATGAACTTCATGTTGCCCGTGCCGGAAGCTTCCTTAGAAGCCGTAGAGATCTGTTCGCTGATTTCAGCGGCAGGATAGACAATCTCGCCCAAAGACACGCCGAAGTTTTCAATGAAGACGACTTTCAAGCG
>ODAI012806686.1_pt1 | contig 10001 bp, 8 predicted proteins | sample 1539321 | NCBI WGS metagenome assembly ODAI01 (sample SAMN02144231, study PRJEB22623) | gut metagenome | biome: sheep rumen | host: Ovis aries | place: New Zealand | reverse complement strand
GATATGGTCGCCGGAGAGCCACTTCCAGTTGACCCAGTCACGGATCATCCACTCCATGTCGCTCCAGCCCTTCTGGCGCTCCCTGTACCAGAGCATACCCTGGTTCCAGTAGACGTTACCTCCGGTGATCTCACCGATCATACCTTCCTGGATCTTCTTGAACGCCTCGACATAGGGGCGCTGGTGGTGGCGCTGGGTTCCGCAGACGACGCTCAATCCCTTGGCCTGGGCCTGCTTGGCGGTGGCCATGATGAGGCGGTAGCCCTTAGCGTCGACAGCGATAGGCTTCTCAAGGAAAGAGTGGACACCCTTCTCGGTGGCATACTGGAAATGGGTGGGACGGAACACGGGAGGAGTCGCGACCACAACCATATCCACACCAGAGTCGATAACCTTCTTGTAGGCGTCGAAACCGACGAAGCAGTTCTCATCGGGAACAACCTGGTTCCTCTGCTCCTTCAGCTTGTCTTTCAAGCTGTTGAGCCTGTCGGCGAAGGTGTCTCCAAGAGCGGTGACGGTGATTCCGTCAGCAGCGTCGAGAAGGTTCATGATAGCACCGGAACCGCGGCCGCCGCAGCCGATCACACCAGCCTTGAGAGGCTTGCCGTCGATAGCCTTATCAGGAAGCTCGGGAATGTAGTACTCGTCAGGTTGCCTAAGTGGAATGTAAACGGGGCCCTTGTCTTTCTTCGTACATGAGGCGAGCAGAGCTCCACCGCCAACCATGCCGACAACTCCTATCTTGGCACTGGTGCCGAGAAAGGATCTTCTGTCCATTTTGTTTTCGCTCATAATATTATCAGTATTAAGTAATTAATTTGCTTTCACATCATCTGGGACATCACAGACCACCCTGAATCCGATACCTTTAATGTCGGAGTACCACCAGATACTCTTCGGATTCTGTGGATCGGTCTTGAGCCATTTGTCATGCTCAGTGTGGCTTCTCGTGGCGCTGCGGACACCAGCCGCATCGTCGGCGTAGCTGCCGCCTCGGACCACATGCTCCTTTCCGCTTGAGGGACCGGTCGGATCAAGAGCGCCGTCCTTGATCTTTGAATATGCGTCATCCGAGTACCAGTCGGAGCAATATTCCATGACGTTACCCAGCATATTTTTGAGTCCGAACGGATTGGCTATCACTGATTTAGGTTCCTGGGTCTTCCCGGTGCTGTTGCCGGAATATACCACATAGCGAGCTATCATCGTAGTATCGGCCCCTTTCAACTTGCCCATCAGACCGCTCCCGACGAACTTCTTCGGATTACCCTCGAAGAAATATGGAGTCTCTGTCCCACCTCTGGCGGCATATTCCCACTCGGCCTCGGTAGGGAGGCGGTAGTGGCGACCTGTCTTAAGGGAGAGCCACTGGCAGAAGGTTGTGGCCGCATAATGGGTCATCGTGATAGCCGGCCGCTCGCCCATGCCCCATCCCTGGTCAGGGAATCCGAACGGAGGAGTAGGGCCGCTTACTGCGTCGACATCAGGACGGTTATTGTTGGCGTATATCTTCTCAGGAGGGGTACGACCCTCGGACATTGTCTCGTTGTAGAAAGCCCAGAACTGGTTCCAGGAGATTTCGGTCTCAGCCATGAAGAACGGAGAGACCTTGACCTTCTTTTGAGGGCCCTCGTCTTCTTTGTGGAAAGGCTCCTTGTCGGAACTGCCCATCGTGAACTCGCCTCCGGGGATGGCTATCATCTTGATCGCGGCGGTGGTGCCAGGGACAGTCTCAGTGAAGTTCTCAAAGGAGGTGACGGTCGCTTTGGACTCGTAAACGGGACCCTCCACGGTTTGGAACACCTTGCCTTCCAGACGTTTATGTTCGTAGCCAGGCATATAATGGCCCACGTTGAGATGGCAGCTGATGCAGTCCAGTCCGAGCTTTTTGGCGTTCTCCTCGTAGTGGAGATGGGCGGTGATGCCGTCGTCGGAGATACCTTCGGGGAAGAGGTTGACATGACATCTCTCGCAAGAAGAGTTATAGACAATCTTACGGGCGTGCTCAAGCTCCCTCTTGGCCTCCCAGTCAATCTCCTCCGGGTTCTTTGTCATCTTCGCCCAAAGATCCTTGACACCGATCTTGGACTTGGTCATGTAATACTTCAAGAGACCGTCCTCTTTGGGAGGAAGGTGGCAAGCGGCGCAGTCAGTCATCGCTCCGCTGTGGCTCAAGTAGTGGGGGGATTTCTTCCAGTCCAGGTCAGCCTGCTCGTGGGTGTGGCAGCTCATGCAATACTCATTGGATGTGGTCTTGTTCATCGTGGTGTCAAAAGCCGCGATAAGCAGCGCCCCTATAATGAAGCCCATCAGACCTATGATCCAGTATTTGCCTTTGCCTTCCGCCATCGAACGATTTTATAATAGCCTCTAAATTTACGGATAATCTTTGAGAAAACGAAATCTATTTGAGGAACACTATTATATAATACATCATAAGGCCGCTGGCAATGAGCTTGATACCGGTGCCGAAAAAGAAGCCCAGAAGGGCCCCTACGGCCGATTTTGTGGATTCCCAACCATTTTTTCGTGAGACCAGGAACTCTGCCAGGAAGGCTCCTCCGAGAGTGCCGAGAATGATTCCCACCGGAGGCACGAACATCCCTACTATCAAACCTATGATAGCTCCCCGTCCGGCCGCCTTGCTGCCACCGGTGATCCTGGTGAAATACGCCGGGACCACATAGTCGATAATGCAGACCACTATCGTGATGGCCAGCCAGATCAGCAGGAACTTGGTGGTCATCGGATTCCCGGCGGCATTGGTGCCGTTGCCCCAGATGTGGAGAATCAGAAGTCCTGCCCAGCTGATCGGAGGACCGGGAAGGCCTGGGAGTATGCTCCCGGCGATCCCGATGATTCCGGCCAGGACGGCCAATATGATGATAACTATTGACATTAGATTCTTCGCTTCGCTCAGAATGACATGGTGGATTCCACGTCATCGGGCTGGATAGGAAGGCGGTTCGGGCCTGTCCTGCGTGCGCCGTCGGCTGTGACCAGCACGTCGTCCTCCAGACGGATTCCGCCGAAGTCGTAGTAAGACTCAAGCTTGTCGAAATTGACAAAGCCCTTGCCTGTGCCCTCTGTTTTCCATTTCTCGATCAACGCGGGGATGAAATATATTCCCGGCTCATCGGTTATCACATTGCCGGGGACGAGCCTGCGGGCCATCCTAAGGCTTCCGAGTCCAAGCTGTTTGGCTCGGGTCTGATCCGGATCATAGCCGACCAGGTTCTCGCCGAGATCCTCCATGTCATGTACGTCCATTCCCATGTTGTGGCCCAGGCCGTGAGGCTGGAATAGTCCGGCGATTCCCTCGGCCACCATCACGTCGAGGTCACCCTTGACAAGTCCGAGAGCGCTTAAGCCCTCGAGCATCTTCCGGGCGGTCGCGAGGTGGACATCACGATAGGCGATTCCCGGCTTGGTCAGGCTGAAAGCCAACTCGTTACAGTCGCAGACTATCTGGTAGATCTCCCTCTGTTTCTTGGTGAATTTCCCGGAGGTCGGATAAGTTCTGGTGAAGTCGGAGGCGTAGTGCATGTTGTTCTCGGCGCCGGCGTCGATGACCATCAGTTTGCCCGGCTCGACGATCTTGTCGTGGAGATGGTTGTGGAGAGTCTCACCATGCTGGGTCAAAATGGTGGGGAAGGAAACGCCCCAGCCTTTCTGGAGCACCAGGCCTTCCATTTTTCCGACAATATCCTGCTCGATGACACCGATTTTGATGTTGTCACGGCCGATGGAATGCATCGCCTGTCCCAAAGCTCCGGCATCGTCAAGTTGCTCAATCTCACAAGGTTCCTTCACGAGCCTCATGGAGATTACAGCTTTGACAAGCTCCTCGGAGGCGTGTTGCCCGCCGTTCTCGGCGATCGGGGCGACCTTCCCGACACACTCCTCCGGAATCCCTACCAGGGAGGCGAGTTTCATCGTGTTGTAATATCTCGACGGAGGGAGGAAATGAATATTCCTACCGGTCGCCAAGGCCTTTGAGACAGCCACGCTCAGGGCACCGTAAGAGGCGGATTTCCCGACACCTACCGCGGCTGCCTTTGAGGCTACGGAAGGCTGCGGACCCATCCAGATGATGTCATCAATCTCGACATCATCGGCATAGATTGTCTCATCACCGTTGTCCAAGTCGATTATAGCGGCGTAACGAGGCTCGTCAAGACCGAAATAATACAGCCAGGAAGAGTCCTGCCTGAACTTATAGGCGTTGTCCTTGTACTGTGCGGCCGCCTCGACATTTCCAACGAATAGGGCTATTCCCCGCTGTCCCTCAGGCGCTGTGAGCGCCATTTTCTCGACCAATGCCCGCCTGCGGGCGATGTAGATTTCTTTTTCGAACATATCTGTGGTTTTAATTATTATCTGTCCATACAAAGATAACAATTCGGCTCGAGTATTGAAATAGTGAGGAAAATTAGTAAATTTGTGTACTATGTTAAGATTTATCTTGATTTGCGCCCTGGTGGGCGGCATCATCGGCCTGTTGTTCTCCCGTAGCGGAGAAGGAGATAGGGGATTCACAGAAGGAGCCAAGAAGGGAATCGGCTGCGGTTGCGGATGCGTGACCGTGTCTGTCCTCCTGCTCATTATCCTTTTCTTCATGATCATGGGCCTTCTGGTCATAGGATGAAAGTATCATCTTTATTTAAAAGACAAGCAATATGAAGAAGTTGATTTACTGGACCGGAGCGACAATCCTCGCGGCGCTTACGCTTATTAGTTGCTCCCCCAAGCAGAACACATTGACATCCAAGGAGAAAGCTGAAGGCTGGCAACTCCTTTTTGACGGCACAACCCTTAACGGCTGGAGAGATTATAACGGTACGGCCCTGACAGGTCCCTGGACTGTCGTGGACGGCACGATCCAAGCCGAGGGAGGTGGCGACGATGCTAATGGATATATAGTTACCGAGAAAGAATACACGAATTTCGACCTCAAGTGGGAGTGGAAGATCAGTAAGGGTGGCAACAGCGGTATGATGTATCATGTTGTCGAGAATCCTGTGCTTAGCGTTCCTTACGTGACTGGCCCCGAGTACCAGCTGATCGACGACGAGAACTTCACCGAGATGAACGACGGTTACGTCCTCGAGCCTTGGCAGAGGTGCGCCGTGGACTATGCCATGTACGTTCCGGATTTCGACAAGCGTGATCTCAAGCCTGCCGGAGAGTGGAACCAGAGCGAGATCATCTTCGACAACGGCCACGTCACATATTTGCTGAACGGCAAGGTCACAGTCGAGTTCGATGCGTGGAGCGCCGACTGGTTCGCCCGCAAGGCCGCCGGCAAGTGGGCTGACTGCACCGAGTACGGCATGTCCCCGACCGGTCACATCTGCCTCCAGGACCACGGTTATCCCGCTTGGTTCAGGAATGTCAAGATTAAGGAACTTCCTGATCCTGAGCCGGTTGAGAAAGATCTCTTCAACGGCAAGGATCTCACCGGATGGATCAACTACGGCACCGAGCTTTGGTATGTCGACGATGAGGGTTGCCTGGTCTGCGAGAGCGGTCCCGACAAAGCTTATGGCTATTTCGGAACTGACCAGTATTACTACAACTTCGATCTCACCCTTGAATTCCAGCAGTTCGCTGACGGCAACTCTGGAGTGTTCATCCGTTCCATCGTCCCTGAGGGCGTGAAGGTCAGCGGATGGCAGGTCGAGGTCGCTCCGCCAAACCATGACACCGGTGGAGTCTACGAGTCCTACGGCCGCGGCTGGCTCTATCAGATTCCTGACGAGAAAGAGAACATCCTTAAATACGGAGAGTGGAACACTATGCGCATCCGCCTGGAAGGCGACCATCTCCAGTCTTGGCTCAACGGTGAGCCTATGACCGACATCACCGATGAGGCGATCGGCAAGGGACGGGGCAGGATTTGTCTCCAGATCCATGATGGTGGCGGCATCAAGGTCCGTTGGCGCAACCTCCACATCAAGACGCTGTAATCATTTAAAACACAGCGCCATGACAGGAAGAACTGATATTCTGTTGAAGGAGGTCAGGGAAGTCCTCGAGTGGGACATTCTCAAGTTCTGGTCCGGTATGCAGGATCCCCGCGGCGGCTTCTATGGGAAGATCGCCGAGGGGCTTGCCGCTGACAAGGACGCCGACCGTGAGGAGCAACTTAACGCCCGCATAATCTGGGCTTTCTCCAACGCCTACAGGATATTCCACAAAAAGGAATATCTGATGCCTGCCATGAATGGCAAGGACTACTTCATCCAGCATTTCATTGACCATAAATATGGCGGAGCTTTCGTCTATGTTGATTCCTGGGGGGAGAAGAAGGACACCGACGCTCTCCTGAGCAACCAGGCCCTGGCTATCTACGCCTTAAGTGAGTTCTACGGGGCCACCAAGGATGACGAGTCCCTGAAGCAGGCAATCAATCTATACAAGATAGTCGAGAAGGAGTTTCACGATCTCAACCTTGGTGGCTACAGGGAGGTCTTTTCGAGGGACTTCACCCCTAAGGATGAGTCGAAAGTGGCCGTCTCACATCTTTATTTGCTGGAAAGCTACTCAAACCTTTACCGGGTCTGGAAAGATCCGTCTTTACGTGGGGTGATCGCTGACCTTATCGACGTGATGGTCAGTGAGTTCTTCAATCCGACCACAGACCATCTCGAGCCTCGTTTCGGAAAAGAGTGGAACCTGGTTCCCTCAGGATGCCTGTACGGACTTGACCTTGAGGCTTCCTGGTCGATTCTCGACGCAGCCTACGCGATCCACGACATGGATGTTATCAATCATGTGAAGGACACTTGCCTTCAGCTTTACAAGGCTGGAATGGACGGCATGTCTGGAGAAGGGTTCGTGGTCTTGAGCAAGGATGCTGATGGAGAGATTGATAATCAGATGGTTCCGTGGGTTCAGGCTGAGGCTCTGATCGCCAACCTGTGCGCCTGGAAGTATCAGAGCGTTCCGGAAGGCGCGGACTATGCGATGAGGATCTGGGATTATATCAAAGAGCATCTCAACGACTCGGTAGATACCATCGCTTTCCGCATGTTCCCGATGCACGACGCCCGCGCCTGCGTCCAAGTCATGAATATTTTCAGGTAGAGAACCTGGCCGCTTCAAGTGGCGTTTTTACTAACTATTTAATATTCAATGAAATACGTTTGAGTGCGTGGAAGTTTTTTCCACGCACTATTTGTTAATTGCTTATTAATTAACTACTTCCGTAAAACGCCTCGTTATAACGTCTCAAGGAGGCGGGCGATGAGGAAGCCGAGATAGTTACCGACGGCATAGCCGACAACGCCGACTGAGAGACCTCCGGCGAGAACGGACTTGTTCTTCATCGCCGCTGCCATCATCGGAACGAAAGGCGGTGAGCAGATATACGCCACTGAACTGACAGTCATTGTGTCAGCGTCCACCTTCAACGGTTTCGCGGCCAGGACCTCAAGGAGGAGTGAGAAGAATATTACGAATGTCAGATACCCCAGCATATTCAAACTGCCGCTTATGCTGAGTGACCGCAGATCCGCCATCGAAGCGACCACGACTGAGAACACATAGATGCAGTACATCCCGATGTCGTAGCCATGCTTACGCTTTTTGAGCGGTTTCCAAAACGAGGCCGCTATTCCGAGTGTCGTCAGGCTAAGGATCAGGACCGTCATGAACGCGCCATCTCCAGCAAGGAGGCCCAACCCGGCGGAAATACCTATGATTAAGGCATCTACGGCAAGGAGAACGCCAGCGTCACGAAGCCCCTGCCTGGTGAATAACCCTTTGTACGGCCGTTCTTTTTCCAGCCCCTTGATCTCCTCCAGTTCATCATCGCTTTTCTGGGCCGGCAACCAGCGGCGGAACAAGCGGATTCCGACAGAGAGCAGAAAAGTCAGGTACAAGAAACTCACCGCCATATCAAATGAGTTCAATAGAATGAAAGTCTCCTCCGGAACATCCAGCATCACCTTAAGCGAGGCGAGGTTTATGGTTCCGCCAGTGTAGACTCCAGTCAGCATCCCACCTATCTTCGCTCCGTCCTCCATGTGCCTTCCAAAGAGAAAAAACCCGGCGAGGACAGAAACAGTGACGGCGGCCAAACCTAACAGGAGAGCGATCAGCTGGCTTCTTGTCTTGCTTCGTTGGAAGGTGCAGGAAAACAGCATCAGCGGTATGGCTAGAGGAACGGTTGCGCTGGACAGAACCTCTTGAATACCAGCCATTCCGGATGGGTGAAACAGATTCCCGAATATGATTCCCACGATGTAGAGAATCAGCACCGGGCCGATCTTGTCCAGCACAGGGAAGCGCCGGCAAAGCCATAGCACGCATGCTGGGCTGAGCAGGAAAAAGAGTATGACGAGAATGATGCCGATCATTGTTTGCCAAATATATCAATTTTTCCGTTTTCGGGAACCTTATTCAAAGACGATACATTGTGCGTTTTTTGGAAGTGATTAAGTATTAAGCAATTAACTAAAGGTGCATGGTGGTATTTTCCATGCACCTTGATGTATAATACTCATTACCAATTAGTTAGGAAAAACGCTTTTGTTGAGGTTGATATATATGCAGTAGCGTCTCCGCAATGAATAACGAGACTTGCGACCGGTTGGCTAGTTTTCTAGATAAAACACGTCTGTCTTCTTCGCTCAAATTGAGGACTTCTTTCGGATTGATGTATCCGAAATCGTTTGACAGGGAACGAATTGAACTGACATATCCTCTATAAGACTGGTCTGAGTATTCTTCCTTAAGATCATGTTCGTTCCCGGTGTTTGAGTCAAAGGCTATCAACATTTTCTCGTAAGAACCATAAAGGCGGATTGTCTCATTGTAGTCAACTACGTTGTAGGTGTTGATGATGAAATCTATTAGTTGATTGCCCTCGTCCCGCGAAAGCCAGCCAAAGCAATTTCTTAAAAAGGTATAGTTGAGAAAAGCATTGTGATTGAACATGAACTTAACTTCTTGAATACATTTTCTCAGCTTGTCCGAGGCCTTTCTAACCACTAGTTTCTCCGAGAAAGGATGGTCAGATTTCGCATAGGCAAGGAAGTTCCATCTGTAACCTACCGCATTGATTGATAATTGTTTCTCGACAGGGTTATTGTACAGGTAGGCCGCTGCCTCTCTTTGCTTTTTGTCCCATTTTTTATTAGACAGACCATACCTCGGCATAAAAACAGGCCCTTTTGTCCCGGTGTCTTTGTTGAATTCCTTTGAGTAGGTTGTCTCAAGGTCACGCATAAAACAGGAGATCACTTCTTGTGATTTGGCCTTAATGAGCAGATGATAATGGTTATACATTAATACGACACCCAGAACGGTGATCTTGTACTTCTTTTTTAATACGTAAAGTAGAGTGTAGAAAACGAGGATGTCTTTGACTGAATAAAAGATAACGGACATGTTGAATCCGCGTTGATAAATGTGGGCGATTCCCCTACAGTCATATTTAATCTTCCTGGCCATAAGAAGCTTTCCATTAGTTTAGTTATAAGACAAAGATACGGATTCGGTCTGAATTAATCAAAGCTGGAGGTGGCGTTTTTCGGAAGTGACTAAGTAATAGGCAGTTAACTAAAGGTGCATGGCTAAATCTACCATGCACCTTAATGTATCTTATTTATTACTAATTAGTTAGGAAAAACGCTTAATTTGGCGACAGGTGGATGTTCTTCCAAATCCGTCTGGTGGCTTATGGTGTGAGTCGTAGTGTCAGGTCGATGAAGTCTTCGACGCTGAGCCGCTCTGGACGCAGGTCAAAAACCGGGTCCGCCGTCCGTCCGGCAAGCAGCGGCTTGAGGGAGTTGCGCAGGGTCTTGCGCCTCTGTCCGAAAGCGGTCTTGACAACGGTCTTGAACAGTTTTTCGTCGCAGCCCAGCTCAGTCCTTGAGTTGCGTGTCAGGCGGATCACAGCTGACTGGACCTTGGGCGGCGGGTTGAAAGCGCCGGAGCCCACAGTGAACAGATATTCAATGTCATACCAAGCCTGGAGGAAGACAGAGAGGATG
>ODAI012011438.1_pt1 | contig 10001 bp, 7 predicted proteins | sample 1539321 | NCBI WGS metagenome assembly ODAI01 (sample SAMN02144231, study PRJEB22623) | gut metagenome | biome: sheep rumen | host: Ovis aries | place: New Zealand | reverse complement strand
TGATTATAATGTAAATGATGAAGTGGATGTTGTAATAGAAGGCAATTTGGGAGATAAAAAGCCTTATATAATGCCAGATTATTCATCAGAGAATTCACTAGAAAATACATTATTTGAAACGAAATTAGAAGAAAACAGTATTGTAATAGATAATAATGAAGAAAAGCAAAGCAGTAGTAATGATATAATTGAACCATATGAAAACAATAAGTTAAACACGATAAAAGCTGATTTCTCATCGATTATTAAAGATGAACTTAATAATTCTAAAGAAGATACAGGTGAGCAATTATCCTTTTTGTCTGAGGAATCAGTGAAGAAACATAAGATAATTGGCCAGCTATTTGATACATATTGGCTTGTTGAATTAGAAGATGAATTATACATTATCGACCAGCACGCAGCTCACGAGAAGGTCTTGTATGAGAAGACTCTTAGCTCTTTAGCTGATAAGAGCATGACAACTCAATTAATATCGCCACCTATTATTGTTACATTATCTGACAGAGAATTGAGCTTTCTTGAAGAAAACATAGATGCTTTCGATTCTCTAGGCTATAGGCTAGAGCCATTTGGTGGTAAAGAATATGCGATTAATGGAATTCCTGATAATATATATGGAATTGACCCTAAAGCATTGTTTATGGATATGATTGGCGAATGTAGCGAAATAAGTATTAACAATAACAGCAATCTTATATTAGAAAAAATTGCTTCCATGTCTTGTAAGGCTGCAGTTAAAGGGAATGATATACTATCTGTTGAAGAATCAAAGAAATTAATTGATGATTTAATTAGTTTGGATAATCCATTTCATTGCCCCCATGGAAGACCAACAATAATCAAGATGACTAAGAAGGAAATAGAAAAGAAGTTCAAAAGAACACTGTAAGAGAAATAAACAATGGACAAATTAATAATACTAACAGGACCTACAGCCGTAGGAAAAAGCGAGCTCTCCATTAAATTAGCCAAGGCTATTAATGGAGAGATTATATCTGCGGACTCAATTCAGGTCTATAAAGAACTTAATATTGGAAGCGCCAAGATAATGCCAGGGGAAATGCAGGGAATCAAGCATTATTTGATAGATGTACTTGATCCAACAGAGGATTTTAATGTATTTATCTTCAAAAAGATGGCTAAAGAAGCAATAAATGATATTATTTCCCGGGGCAAGATACCTATTATTGTAGGCGGAACGGGCTTCTACATTCAATCAATTATATATGATATTGATTTTGATGAGGAAGATAATTCCATAATTAGATTGGAATTAGAAGAATTGGCCAGGGAAAAAGGGAATGATTATATACATGGTGAGTTAGCCAAGGTTGATAAAGCTTCTGCCATGAAGATTCACCCTAATAATACTAAGCGTGTCATTAGAGCGTTAGAATATTACAGATTAAACAATAAGCCGATTTCTCTTCATAATGAGACAGAACGTGCCAAGGAAGCCGTATTTGATGCAAAATACTTTGTGCTTAATGATAAGAGGGAATTGCTCTATGAAAGAATTAACAAGCGAGTTGATAAAATGATAGAATTAGGCCTTGTTTATGAGGTTAGAGGCCTCTTAGATAAGGGACTTGATTCTTCTTATAATTCTATGCAGGGTATTGGATATAAAGAAATAGTTGAATATCTTGAAGGCAAATGCTCATTAGATGATGCAGTTTTTAATATCAAAAAGAATACAAGACATTTTGCAAAACGACAGTTAACATGGTTTCGCCGTGAAGAAAATGTTAATTGGTTAGAAAAATATGAGTATAACTATGATGATGAAAGGATTCTGTCTAAAATGACAGATATAATTGGTGAATTATAAAATGATTGATTTGTTCGAACAATACAAAGAATTGGGGATCTCGCCTAAAGTTTATAAATACTGTGAAAATGTGCTTAAATGTCTTAAAGACAGATTCGAAGCTATTGATTCCATGGCTGAATTTAATCAGCTTAAAGTCCTTAAAGCCATGCAGGATGCTAAGGTATCGGTTGAATGCTTTAATAAGTCTACAGGATATGGCTATGGCGATGTGGGACGAGACACATTAGAGGAAGTATATAAAAACGTATTCAAAGGAGAGGATGCCTTAGTCAGACCGCAGATTACATGTGGAACCCATGCCTTAGCCCTTGCTTTGATGAGTAATCTACGACCTGGAGATGAGTTACTTTCCCCAGTAGGCAAGCCTTATGACACGCTAGAAGAAGTTATAGGTATTCGTGAGTCCAAAGGTTCCTTGGCTGAATATAACATTTCTTATAGACAGGTTGACCTTATTGATAATAAGAAGTTCGACTATGAGGGAATTAAAGCTGCTATTAACGATAAGACCAAGCTTGTTACTATACAGCGAAGCAGAGGATATGATACAAGACCAAGCTTCGGTGTAGACGAAATAGGAGAATTAATAAGTTATATCAAGAAATTAAAGCCTGATGTAATAATAATGGTGGACAATTGCTACGGAGAATTTGTAGAAGAGAAGGAGCCTCTTGAAGTAGGTGCAGACATGATTGTAGGTTCTCTGATTAAGAACCCTGGCGGTGGCCTTGCACCAATTGGAGGGTACATTGTAGGTAAGAAGGAATGCATTGAAAATGCTTCATATCGCCTTACATCTCCTGGCCTTGGCAAGGAGGTTGGTGCATCCCTTGATGTGATTTCTTCAATGTATCAGGGTCTTTTTATGGCTCCTACTGTTACAGCCAGCGCTCTTAAGGGTGCTATTTTTGCGGCAAATGTATACGAGGGCCTTGGTTTTAGTGCATTTCCAAGAGGTGAAGATAAGCGCCACGATATAATTCAGGCTATTGAATTAAGAGAAGAGAAGGCTTTGATTGAATTTTGCAAAGGAATTCAGTATGCTGCCCCGGTTGACAGCTATGTAACTCCAGAGCCTTGGGATATGCCTGGATACGATTCGAAAGTCATTATGGCTGCAGGTGCTTTTATATCAGGTTCGTCTATTGAATTAAGTGCTGATGGCCCATTGAAAGAGCCTTATAATGTGTATTTCCAGGGCGGATTGACCTGGCCACATGTTAGATTTGGTATTATTAATTCTTTACAAAAACTTTATGACGCTAAACTTGTTATAGACAGCATGTTATGATACAATTTAACATAGTTTTGTGTGCTTTTCTACAAGAAGGGAGATTTAAGTAAAATGGGCAATGCTTATGGTATTGATTTTGGAACAAGCAATCTGAAAATATATGATAATTCGTCAGATACAATTCTTAATATAAGTAATACAATAGCTGTTGTAGACGGTGACCAGATGTATTCTTATGGCGATGACGCATACTCAATGTATGAGAAGGCGCCTGATAATATTGAAGTATCATTTCCTGTTTCCTGCGGTGTTATAGCTGATTTTGATAATATGCAGACTATGATTCTTAAGATACTAGAGACTGACCTTGGTGCCCGTCTTAAGAATTCAGATATAACTGTTGCAGTACCAACAGATATTACAGAGGTAGAGAAGAAGGCATTTCAGGATTTGTTCTTGAAATCCAAGGTTAAGTTCAAAAATGTTAAGCTCTGCGAGAAGCCAATTGCTGATGCCCTTGGTATTGGACTGGATGTTACAGAGCCTACAGGTGTAATGATTGTAGATATTGGTGGAGATACTACCGAGATTTCTGTTATATCACTAGGCGGTCTTGTTCAGACACAGTTATTAGAATTCGGTGGCAATCTGTTAGACGAGTCTATCGTTACTCATATGAAGAGAAAGTTTAATCTTCTAATTGGTAAGAAGACAGCCAGGACATTGAAGGAAGAGATTGGTACTGCCAAAGAGGGTGGCGAGGGCAAGATGACAATTGTTGGTCGCAATGTAGTAAGTGGCCTTCCAATTGAATTCGAAGTTGATGCAGCAACTATATTTGATGCCATTAAGACGGATTTATCTAATATATGTTCTGAAGTAAAGAGAGCTCTTGAGAAGGTTCCACCAGAGCTTGCCAAGGACATTGTTCATTCTGGCATCTATCTTACAGGTGGCGGCTCTAACCTTAAGGATTTAGCGGATTTCTTCAATGAAGAGACCAATATTGATGTTATTGTATGTGAAGACAGTTCTGAAACTGTTGCAAAGGGACTTAATGCTGTTAATTCAGATCCAAAATATGCAAAATTCGGATTTGAGATGCACACAAGAATATTTGGGTAAGGTAAATATAATCTATGAGAAGAAAAAATCGTAATAAAATACCCAGCAGATTAATATTAGGTATCATGGTACTTGTATGTATTATCCTATTATTCACAAGTTATGTTGTGAATTTTACATCTGGACCAATACATTCACTTGCTAATTACCTCTTTGTGCCTATGCAGAAGGGTATTGATTATGTAGGAAACACAATTTTCCTTAATTCTGAGGAGAGTAAGACAAAGGAGACCTTGCTTGCCGAAAATGAAGAATTAAGGAATAAGGTTAATGAATTGACGGATCAGGTCAATAATATGGAGCTTCAGCAAAATGAATTAGAACAGCTTCAGGCTTTGTATAAGCTTGATCAGTTCTATGGCAACTATGAGAAGACTGGTGCCCGTATTATTGCCAAGAATACAAGTAATTGGTTCAATTCATTTACCATAAATAAGGGAAGTGCCGATGGAATTGAGGTTGACATGAATGTTATAGCAGGCTCTGGGCTTGTTGGAATAGTCACTGATGTTGGAACACACTATTCTATAGTTCGTGCAATCATTGATGATACGTCCTCTGTGTCTGCTATGGTTACATCATCTAATGATAACTGTATTGTATCAGGCTCCCTTAAAGATATGACCAATGACAATATGATTTTATTAAGCAATCTTGAGGACAAGCAGAACGTCGTTAAAGCCGGTGATTCTGTTGTGACCTCTCATATCTCTGATAAATATATGCCGGGACTATTAATAGGATATGTAACCAGCATAACAGAAGATGACAATCATCTTACCAAGTCAGGCAAGATAACACCTGTTGTTGATTTTAAGCATCTACAGGATGTACTTGTTATTACTACTAAGAAGGAGACTAGCGATGGTGGAAGCGAAACCACTAATTAAAAAAATAATAGTCATTGCACTTACGATTATTGTGTGTTATTTGCTTCAGACAAGCGTGTTCTCACATCTTAGACTTGCAAATGTTACACCTAATCTGTTGATTATTGTCACATCTGCCTTTGGCTTTATGAGAGGCAGAATTGACGGTATGTTTGTGGGCTTTTTTAGTGGATTATTGCTTGATTTAAGCGCAGGTTCTTATTTTGGAATGTATGCGCTAATGTTTTTGTTAATTGGTTATTTAAATGGTTTGTTCGCTAAATATTTCTTTGGTGATGACATTAGACTTCCAATAATACTAATAGCTATAAGTGATTTGTTATATTCATTAGTTGTATATATTGTGCTTTTCCTTGTAAAAGGCAAATTCGACTTCCTGTTTTATCTTAAGTCAATCATTTTGCCAGAGGTTGTGTATACAATACTAGTGAGTATTTTCCTATACTTTATATTATTTAAGTTGAATTCGTTTATTGACAAGAAGGAAAAAAGGAGCCGTAGAAGGTTTGTTTGATTGGTTAGTTGACTTAAAAAATAGAATATTTTCCAGTAGAACCAATATTATTGTTGCATTATTCGTATTATTTGCTGTAATTCTATTAATACGTCTTTTTGTGCTACAAATTATTATGGGCTCAAGCTATCAGGACAACTATAATCTTAAGGTTGAGAAGACACAGTCTATTGATGGTACAAGAGGTAATATCTACGATAGAAACGGTAATCTGCTTGCCTATAACGAGCTATCTTATGCTGTTACAATTCAGGATATTGGCGAATACGAGACAAGCAAACAGAAGAATAGTATCCTTAACGCTACTGCTGAGAAGCTTGTTACTAATATTGAGAAAAATGGTGATTCTGTTATTAATGATTTTGGAATTGCCCTTGACAATAACGGAAATTATCAATTTGTTAATCCTGAAGGTACGAGATTACAGCGCTTTAGGGCTGATGTCTTTGGTTATTCTGACCCTAGTGATTTGACATTTAATAAGAAGATGAACTTTGATGAGGCTACAGCTACTCCTGATGAGATTATGGATTATCTGTGTGATTACAGATATGACATTTCTTCTGACTATCCGAAGGAAATGCAATATAAGATTGCCCTTGTTAGATACAATATGGGGCTTAATTCTTATCAAAAATATATATCTACAACTATAGCAAGTGATGTTAATGAGAAGACAGTTGCTTACGTTGAGGAGAATAAGAACGAGCTTCCTGGCGTAGCCATTGAAGAGAAGGCTATTCGAAAATATGATGAGGCTGAGGCTTTTTCTTCCATTGTTGGTTATACAGGAAAGGTATCAACTGATGAATTAGAGCAGCTCAAAGAAGAATTTGGTGATGCTGAGCTTAATGATTCTACTGGTAAGGTTGGAATTGAAAAGGTTATGAACACATATCTTACTGGTACAAAAGGTTCAGAGACCATATATGTAGACTCACTTGGTAATCCGATTTCATCAACGAAGACAAAGGAGCCAGAGTCAGGCAAGGACGTATATCTGTCCATTGATAAGAACTTACAAATTAGTGCTTATAAACTTCTAGAGCAGGAAATTGCTGGTATTCTAGTATCTAAGATAGCTAATATTAAGGATTTTCCGACAGATGAGAACACTAATGGCTCGGAGATTCTAATTCCTATATATGATGTATATTATGCTTTGATAGGGAATAATCTTGTTGACAGGACGAAGCTTAATGATAGTGATGCCAGCGATTGTGAGAGATCCATTTATAATGCTTATCTTGCCAAGAATGAAGAAGTGCAAAGCTCACTTAGAAATATCTTCTTAGATAATAATTCTCCGGCATTTAAGGATTTACCAGAGGAATATCAGAACTACATTACATTTATTATTAATTTCATGAAATCCCAGAATATCCTTAAGACGGATAAGATAGATAAGGATGATAAGACATATCTAAAATGGGCTGCTGGTGAGATTAGTGTAAATGAGTATTTAAAATATGCAATAGAAGAAAACTGGATTGATATATCAGTTCTTTCTTCATCTACAAAATACTCCGACACAGATGAGTTATATAACTCTCTTGTTGATTATATACTACAGGCAGTTTATAAAGATAATGATTTCACAAAATCTATATATAAATATGCTATATTAGATGATTATATAGCGCCTAACGATTTATGTGCTGCATTATACGATCAGGGCTTTTTGCCAGAGGATATGGCTACAAGGAATGCTTTGGCTAATGGCAGAGCATCTTCTTACGATTTCCTATTATCTAAGATTAGGACATTAGAAATTACACCTGGTCAGTTAGGACTTGATTTATGCTCAGGTTCTTCAATTGTTATGAATTCTAAGACAGGCGAGATATTAGCCTGTGTATCATATCCTGGATATGATAGTAATAAACTGGCTAATCCTAAGGATTCATCCTACTATAGCTTTATAAGCCTTAATAATTCAAGGCCTATGTATAATTATGCCACACAGCAAAAGACAGCCCCAGGTTCAACATTTAAGATAGTTAGTTCGACTGCTGGACTTGCTGAGGGTGTTATTGATACAGGAACAAGAATTACAGACCTTGGAATCTATGATAAGGTTTCTAATAAGCCTAAATGTTGGATTTATCCGGGATCTCATGGATCAATTGCAGTTGCAGAAGCTATTAGAGACTCTTGTAACTACTTCTTCTATGAAGTGGGTTATAGGCTTGCTGGCTCTGAGAATTATAATGATGCTAATGGTATTAAGAGATTATCAAAATATGCTAGTTTATATGGACTTGACCAAAAAACTGGAGTTGAAGTAGAAGAGAGCACATCAACTCTTGCTACAGAATTCCCTGTAATGGCGGCTATTGGTCAGTCTAACCACAATATTACAACAATCGCTCTTGCAAGATATGTTACTGCTATTGCAAGCTCAGGTAATATATACGACCTGACATTATTAGATCACGTAGCTGATTCTAATGGAAATGTTATTGAATCATACAGACCAGACCTTAAGGACCAGGTTGGAGTTCTTGATGCAAGTCAATGGGGTGCAATTCATTCCGGAATGAGAATGATGGTAGAGTCTTATGAAGGATTTGCGGGATTCCCTGTACCAGTAGCAGGTAAGACAGGTACAGCCCAGCAATCATATGATAAGCCTAACCACGCTTTGTTTATTGGATATGCGCCATATGATAATCCTGATATCACTATTGCTACAAGAATTGCATTTGGATATACATCTCATAACGCGGCTGATGTATCTAAGGCGATTATTGGATGCTATTATAATATGCCTGAATACCTACAAATGATTAACGGAGAGGCATCTGTTGCTTCAGCAACGACAACGCGTACTGATTAAAATTTAAGGATTATGGAATAGATATTTAATTATGAAGAATAGCTCTGTTATTATAAAGTCAACTAAATATGGTATCACCTTAATTCTTGATGAGCTTATAAGCTTTGAGGAGCTTGTTAAGGACATTTGCTATAAGTTTGCTCAGTCGCGCAAGTTCTGGGGCAATTCTGAACTGATAATAACCTTACAGGGAAGAGAATTGTCGCCAGAAGAGACTACTTGCATAGTAGAGGCTATTGAACTTAATTCTGATGTTAAGGTCATTTTGATAGAAGACAAAAATGTAATTCGTGACATTAGAATGAAGGATAAGATTGACAAGTATTACACTGATGATATCTATGTTAATGCCAAAATAATTAAAGGTAGTATTAAGAACAAATCGAAGATTACATCTGATAGTAGTATTGTTATACTAGGCGATGTAAAAAAGGGTGCCAAGGTTGAGGCAAAAGGCAATATTATAATTATTGGCACATTAGAAGGAGAGGTATATGCAGGATATCCTGATGATAAGACCATGTATGTGGTTGCACAGGAATTCCTGACAGACGTTGTGACAATAGGCGGCATTACCAAGGAGCCTAAGATGCATAAGAAATGGTATCAAAGGACTTCAAAACGTGAATCAGAGCCTCTTGGCGTAATTGTATGGAATGGTCATGAGCTGCTTATAGAGCCATTAAAGTCAGGAATACTTAATCATATCAAATAGGAGATAATATGTTATCCTTTTTTAGAAACTATAAACTGAAAAATTACAGATTTAAGCTTATAATATATGTAGTGGTACTTACTATTATTGGAATTCTTGTAATTGGTTCTGCCCAGCAGGATTACCAGTCAAAGCAAATCATAGGATTTGTTATTGGAATTGTTGTAATGGTTGTTGTATCCTTAATAGATTATGATTTTATACTTAATTTCCATTGGGTATATTATGGTATTACCTGTGTGCTGCTTGTTCTTGTATTAATATTTGGTACAACAGTAGGTGGTGCTACAAGATGGATTGATTTCGGTATTAGATTTCAACCCTCTGAACTATGTAAGATATTATTAATATTGTTTTTCGCAAGATATCTTATGATATATGAAGATGATATTAATAAGCCTAAGAGACTGCTTATAACTGTTGGTCTTGCGGCAGTTCCTTTATTCTTAATAATAAGAGAGCCTGATTTGTCAACAACTATTGTTACATTTGCAATTATTTTTACTCTTATGTTCTTAGCTGGTCTAAGTGCTAAGATTGTAGCAATATTCTTTGGAGTTACAATTCCAGCAATAGGAGTATTGTTGCTCCTTATTATGAGAAAAGGACAGACTATCCTAAGTGAATACCAGGGACTTCGTATCTTAGCATGGTTAAGACCTGAGGATTATCCTGAAAGCTCTTATCAACAGCAGAACTCCATTATGGCAATTGGTTCGGGACAATTCCTTGGAAAAGGACTATATAACAACAGTGTTGACTCTGTTAAGAATGGTAATTATATCTCAGAACCACAGACTGACTTCATATTTGCTGTATCTGGTGAAGAATTAGGTTTCATTGGCTC
>ODAI010271997.1_pt1 | contig 10001 bp, 5 predicted proteins | sample 1539321 | NCBI WGS metagenome assembly ODAI01 (sample SAMN02144231, study PRJEB22623) | gut metagenome | biome: sheep rumen | host: Ovis aries | place: New Zealand | reverse complement strand
TTGTTGCTGAACCTGTAAGCAAGCGCAGGATAACGACTGATGATATAAAAAGGCTCTCAGCCAAGGGAATGGAGCTGAAGGTCTCTGACTTTGATGAATTTATAGGTGAGGATATCGGGTCAGGCCTGTTTGTTATGAAGTATGAGATAGAAGATAAAGATACAGCTTGTCTGATTGTTGGCTTCGACGGAATGCGTTCAGAGCCGCTGTATACTGATCTTGAACTTGATCTAGCAGGTAAAAGCCATTATATGGGAGATATCAGAACAGAACAGTTCCGCAGGATCTTCGGAAAGACATTCCGTTACGAAAAAGGCGGAATGGGCGGAGACTGCACTATCAGCTTCGATTATGATTTTTACTTTACTCAGGGACCGCTAAGCAATTATGACTGCAGCGGCATATGGAGCATATCCGATGATATCCTGACAGTTACAGATTACTATTCCAAATTTGTAAGCCGTTTCAGGATCACCGGTGATGATCTTATATATATTAAAGATAAAGAGGGATCTCCTGTGCTCAGCAATATGATATCAGACGGAGACAGATTTACAGTTATAAAATAAGTATATGAGACTAATGAGCTGCTGATATCTCTGAGCAGTAAAAAATACCGTCCGACCAGGATTATCCCGGCCGGACGGCTTTTTCTTTCACTTGTAATTTTTCGTTATATGCGAGTCACCGTGTGCTGGCTTCTGTGCTGTGACTATTCTGAGTCCTGAAGCCGAGCTGTTTCTGCCTGACGCTGGTTCTCTTTTTCATCTTCTGCCTGTCGCCGGTTTGCTTTTTCATCTTCTGCCTGTCTCTGAGCCGCTTCTGCCTGACGCTGAGCCGCTTCATCTGCCTGACGCTGAGCCTCCTGTAATCTGCTCATGTACTGCTGTGTCTGCTCAAGCTGAGCCTCGCTGAGCTTATCCCTGTTCTGGGTGATGAGCTCCTGCATTGAATCGTACTGAGCGGAGATCTCCTCCTGAGTCATTGTATCCATGATGTTTTCCTGAGTTATAAATGAATCGTAGTGGAAGATCATCTGCTTTGAAGAGGAGTCAGGACTGCCTGCAATTATCACAATGCTGTCAAGATCCTTTACCCTGCTGAGGCCGGAGGAGAAAAATACAGAGGTATTCTGCCTGAGTATTTCCTCAGCCGGTACAGAAAGCTCTGTTATCAGCTTATCTGACGTAGTGAGGTGCTCACTGTCTGCCAGGTACATTTCAAGCTTTCCGTTATCCGAGAGGATATCTTTGGATACGTCACTAAAAAATGGCATTATGCTTAAGACTGTGCTTGTGGTTCCGGAAGGAGTATCACTGTAGAGCTCCTGTTTTGTGAAGGAAGAACCTGAGCTTTCCGGCATAGCGTCTTTGTCATTGTAGTTTACGGAACATTTCCATTCGTTTTCCGGAATGATATATGTGCTGTCATAGCTGCCGTCAATAGTGCAGCTTGTGTCAATGTCGTAGAAATAGCTGCCGTTTTCGTTTATATCCTTATGATAGTATAATACATTGTAATTAACAGTGATGATATCGGAGGAGTCCTTATAGAAGGATGTACCGCAGAAGCCTGCTGCTGAAATACTGTCTCCGCTGCTGTCAGTGAGATTTTCTCCGTCTGTGGAGAATATATCTGATACAGTATAGAGATTCTTTGTACGATCCGGTGCGGAAATTTCTCTTGCTTCGAGCTTTTCTATCTCTCTGTCTGAGAATTCGGCTTTTGACTTTGCAGCTGCAACTATTCCGGATTCGGAATACTCTCCGCAGTACTCAACTGCGTATATCTGATTTGTCTGGATACCTCCAGCCATTCTTATATAAATTCTGACATTCATATCCTTTTTGTCGCTGCTTTTGAACGGGCAGCAGTAGAAAGGAGTTATAAGGACATCATTTTCGATGTATTCCTCCAGCGGGATATCCAGAATGGTATATCCGCCGTTTTCAGTCTCCGACTTTATTTCCGAGATAAGATCACGGTATATTTTCTTATCCTGCTTGTGCATAAGCTTCTGCTTAAGATTTGACATCATCACGGTCTTAGGCAGTATACCTATAATGAGTACCAGTGCTGCTGCGGCGGATACCCATTTAAGTACGGGAACAGGTCTGCGCTTTCCGGTAATATTTTCAAGTTCGCTTACGGTGAGCTCGCTGTCGGAAAAATCCTCGCTTTTATCAGGAAAAGCTCTTGCGGAGATCTTGTCAAAGCAATCCACGTTAGCGGAGAGCCCATCCATTTTTTCTTTGAGAATCTTCTCAAATTCCTGATTTCCGATCGGATCAGTCTTTTTCACTGGTAACACCTGCCTTTTCCTGTAGGATAGCGATCGCTCGCTTGTATCTTGATTTTATGGTGGTTTCCGGAGCCTTCATTATCTTTGCGATCTCCTTGAAGGTCAGTTCAGCGCAGCATTTCATTATTACTACCTGACGCTGTTTATCGTTCAGATATTTTAGCAGCTGATTTATATATATACTGTCCTCGACAGTCTGTTCAGCCTCGCCGTAGCTCTGCAAAACAATATCGCTTGTCTCTCTTTTATATCTCCGGCGAAGCTCTAATGCAACGTTGCGTGCTATAGTGAGAATGAATCCTTTGCCGTCTCCCTTTGTATGTGAGAATTTTTTTACCTGTGTCAGTCTTATGAATGTCTCTGTGACACAGTCCTCAGAGAGGTGATAGTCGGCTGTGATACCGAACGCAACAGCAAAAACACTTCCCTTGAACATCTCATACAGCTTGCAGAGACTTTCCTTGGAGCTGCTGCACTCAGCTATTAGTCTGTTTACTTCTCCGACCGGTTCAGCTGACCGGCTGTTCTGAGCGAAAGTAGCAAAAATGACACTGTCACCTCCGGCTGAAAAATTTGTATCGGCAGTCATGGTCTCACTCCCTTGTGATATCATTAGTTATGATATGTCCGGCGGACATTCTGAAAGCTTTCACATATAAGTGATTTTCAGAGGCAAAAAAGACGAAGTTTTTTTCAAAAAATCCAAAATATTGTTAGCACTATAAAACTAACTGATTTTTGCGTTGTTTTCCGCCTTTTGAGGAGTGAAATGTGTTAACCTCGGTTAACACGGATGCGGTCATACCTTGACCAGCATATGTATTATACCACTTTTTCTGTATTATTTCAAGAAATATCCTCAGAGCTATTGACAAAGGGAAATAAATGTGATATATTAAACATATGAACAACCGTTCATATGAAAGGATGTGAACCTATGGAAAAGGTTTTCAGTATAAATAATCTTGACTGCGCCCACTGCGGTGCAAAAATAGAAGAGGCTATAAGCAAGTTAGAGGGTATCGAATCGGCTGTACTGAATTTCCCGATGAAAAAGCTGAGAGTCCATGGAGAACTCAGCGATGATATGCTGGAGCGGATGCATGAAACTGCAAGGAAGATCGAGCCTGATGTAGAGTTTGTCCCATCAGCTGAGCATTCCCATGACCATGCTCATCATCACGAGCATGAGCATCACCATGAAGGTAACAGGCATGAATTTACTATTGAGAATCTGGATTGTGCTCACTGCGGTGGAAAAATAGAGGAAGCCCTCAATAAGCTTGAAGGCATCGAATCAGCAGTGCTCAACTTCCCGATGAAGAAATTCATTATCAAGGGAGATGTGGACGATAAGCTACTTGCAAGGATGAATGAAGCTGCCGGTGCTATCGAAGCCGGAGTTGTGATTTCTCCTGTGAATAGCAGGGCACATGAACATGACCGCATCGGAGCTGCTGAGCCTGATGCACATGAATTTGCTGTTGAGAATCTGGATTGTGCTCACTGCGGAGGGAAAATAGAGGAAGCCCTCAATAAGCTTGAAGGCATCGAATCAGCAGTGCTCAACTTCTCGCTGAAGAAATTTATTATCAAGGGCGATGTGGACGATAAGCTACTTGCAAGGATGAATGAAGCTGCCGGTGCTATCGAAGCCGGAGTTGTAATAACTCCTGTGAGCAGAGAAACTGACCGTCCGCATGAGCATGAACACAGTCATGAGGAGAGCCTCTCGCATGAGATCATACCAATTATAATAGGTATAGCTATGCTTGCTGCCGCTGTCATCACGGGAAGGTGGGCTGACTGGGCACCTCTTAGCATAGCTCTGTATGCCGTATCCTATCTCATCCTGGGCTGGGGAGTTCTTAGAGCTACAGTCAAAAATATAAAGGTACGGAATTTCTTCGATGAAAATACTCTTATGACCGTTGCAACTATCGGAGCCTTTGCTCTGGGAGAGTTCAGCGAGGCTGTTGGAGTAATGCTGTTCTTCCGTATCGGAGAACTCTTTGAACACTTTGCTGTTGCGAGAAGCCGCAAAGCTATAACTGATGTTGCCGGACTGAAAGTCGAAGAGGCGGATGTCCTCATTGACGGAGAGTTCAGGCGTGTATCATCGGATACTATAAAAGCAGGAGATATTCTCCGTATCAAGGCCGGTGAGCGTATCGCCGCAGACGGAGTAATAGAATCTGGCGGCTCAAGGATAGATACATCCGCAGTAAACGGTGAACCTGTGCCGGTTGCTGTCAGGGCAGGTGACGAAGTAATGTCCGGCTGTATCAATCTTTCAGATACGTTCACTCTTCGTGCAACAGCAGCGGCAGATGATTCGATGATAGCAAAGATAGCAAGAGCAGTTGAGGATGCCTCTGCCGGCAAGCCTAAGATCGACCGCTTTATAACAAGATTTGCGAGAGTTTATACTCCTATTGTTATTGCAGTTGCGGCTCTGACTGCTGTTATTCCGTCGATCATAACCGGCGACTGGAGCAAGTGGGTATATGCTGCCTTGACTTTCCTTGTTATAAGCTGTCCCTGTGCATTGGTGCTCAGTGTGCCTCTGGCATATTTTTCCGGAATCGGTGCAGCTTCAAAGCTGGGAATACTCTTCAAGGGAGGAGATTCTGTAGAGGCTCTCGGAAAAGTAAGGGCTATAGCCTTCGATAAGACGGGTACCCTCACTAACGGAAGCTTTACAGTGACAGATATACTCTCATGCGGAGATATCAGCAGGGATGAACTGCTTGGCATATGCGGAAGCTGTGAGCAGGCTTCGACTCATCCGGTTGCAGAGAGCATAACCGCTTACTGCCGTGAAAATAATATCACTCTTTCTGAGCCGGAAAAAGTCAGCGAGCTTGCAGGAAGAGGAGTTTCAGCTGTTATAAACGGAAAAAACATTCTCTGCGGAAATGAGCGGCTTATGAATGAGAACAGTATCTCTATTCCGGAATTTACCGAAACTGCCGGAAGTGTCGTGTATATTGCAGTGAATGGAAATGTACAGGGAAGAATAGTTGTATCAGATACTATCAAAAAGACTTCAGCTGATGCAGTTGCTGCCCTTGAGGCAATGGGAGTCCACACCGCAATGTTTACCGGAGACAAGGCTGAAAATGCTGAAGCTGCCGGAAAAACTCTCGGCATAGGAACCGTCAGGGGAGGGCTTCTTCCTGACGGAAAGCTGGATGAGATAAGAGCGCTTCGTGAGAAATACGGTCCCGTAATGTTCGTCGGAGACGGTATAAACGACGGCCCTGTTCTTGCAGGTGCTGACGTGGGAGGCGCTATGCAGTCAGGAGCTGACCTGGCTCTTGAAGCTGCTGACGCTGTGTTTATGAACTCTGAGCCGGAAGCTGTGGTCAAGGCAAAACGGATATCAGATAAAGCTCTCAGGATATCCTATGAGAATATCGCTTTTGCTCTGGCTATCAAGCTGGCTGTATTGGTGCTCGGACTTATTGGTATGCCGAGTATGTGGTTCGCCGTTTTTGCAGATTCAGGTACGGCTATGCTGCTTGTGCTCAATTCTATCAGAGTGCTCAATACTAAGAAATATTAATTGTGAGGACTGCTGCTTTTGCGGCAGTCCTTGACTTTTTATGACGATTGATGTATTATTTTAGGTATAGTTTTTATTTTTAGTCGGAGGAATTGTTATGGGAAAAAATAAAGCAAAAAAGGAAAAACAAGTTAAACCTGCAAAATACTTAATAGTCGGCTTTGCTGTATGTGCACTTATATGGGGCGGATTGTATGTGGACTATCGTATATTCCATGGCTCGAAATATCATTATTTTGAACAGGGAGCGGTTGTGGGGATTGCGATTTTGGGTGCTGGCGTTTCATTGTATACGACGGATAAGCAAGAAGAAAATGTTGATAAATGGAATCAGAAGAAAATAGACGCTGATCTTAAGGCTAATGCAAGAATTGAGTGGATACAGAGGGTTAGAGAAGCAACGTCAGAATTTGTAACTTCCTGTTATATGGTGATTGGAAAAGTGGAGCTTGAAAAAGAAAAAATAGCAGAGAAATTATCGACAATAAGAGAAAAAGGGTGCATATTAAAACTGTATTTTGGAAATGATAAAAAAGAGCATAATTGTAAAGATGCGGGATGTAATATATGGTTATGCAAATATAATAATGATGGAAAACATGATTATATTAACAAGAGAATAGATAAGATTTTAGAATACTTTTTTGGTTCAAGACTTTCAAAAGCACAAGATGTAGCATATGAATGGTTGTTATACGATATAGCAGATGAGTATTTAAACAGATCAAAAAAACAGATTGAAGAAGATTTTAAGGAAGGATCGGTTCCGAATGAAGTTATAGAAAACAGTGGAGAATACAAAAATCTACTTAATATTGAAAAAGATTTGAAAGACAAAGTAATGAAAGAACTTGATGAATTGGTCGACATCATCCGCCTCTACCTCAAAATCGAATGGGACAGAGCCAAGGATAATAAAGACTGACTGCAAGAACAGCCCCCACAAATCGGGCTGTTCTTATTGATATATGAAGCTTTTTTGAAGGCAGGTATTGACAAACTCCGTCAATTGTTGTACAATATATTATATGTATTTATATCTGCTCGCAAAAGACGCAGCAAGACATGAAAATAACAAATGATAAAGGCGGTAAACAAATGGGTTTATTCACAGGAATTTTCGGTGCGAACGCCTACAGCAACAGAGAGCTGAAGCGTATCGAACCTATTAAGAATAAAGTTCTTGCTCTTGATGAGGAATATCAGGAGCTTTCAGACGCAGAACTCAAGGCAAAAACACAGGAGTTCAAGGACAGGCTCGAGGACGGCGAGACTCTCGACGATATCCTCCCCGAGGCACTTGCCACAGTCCGTGAGGCTGCATGGCGTGTGCTTGAAAAGAAGCCTTATCCGGTACAGATAATCGGTGCTATCGTTCTTCATCAGGGACGTATCGCTGAAATGAAGACCGGTGAAGGTAAAACTCTCGTTGCCTGCGTTGCTTCATACCTAAATGCACTTTCCGGCCTTGGCGTACACGTTGTAACAGTTAACGATTACCTCGCAAAGACTCAGGCTGAGGAAATGGGAAAGGTCCTCCGCTGGCTGGGACTGACTGTAGGATGTATCCTTCACGGCCTTACCAACGATGAGAGAAGAGCAGCTTATAACTGTGATGTTACATATGCTACAAATAACGAGCTCGGCTTCGATTACCTCCGTGATAACATGGTAACTCACAAGGAGGAGAGAGTACAGCGTGCTCCTAACTTTGCGATCGTGGATGAGGTCGACTCTATCCTTATCGATGAGGCTCGTACTCCTCTTATCATATCCGGACGCGGAGACAAGTCCACAGAGCTCTATTCAATAGTTGACCGCTTTGCAAAGACTCTTACTTCCACTACAGTCGTTGAAATGGATGACAAGGTGGATCAGGATTCTATAAATGAAACTGCTGATTACATCATCGATGAAAAGGCTAAGACTGCTACTATCACACAGCGTGGTGTTAGGAAGGCTGAGAAGGCATTCAACGTTGAGAACCTTATGGATTCAGAGAATATGACCCTTCTCCACCACATCAATCAGGCTATCAAGGCTAACGGATGTATGAAGAACGAGGTAGATTACGTTGTCAAGGATGACGAGGTAATCATCGTTGACGAGTTTACCGGCCGTCTCATGATGGGCCGACGCTTCAATGACGGTCTCCACCAGGCTATCGAGGCTAAGGAAGGCGTTAAGATCAAGAGCGAATCTAAGACCCTTGCTACTATCACTTTCCAGAACTTCTTCCGTCTTTACACAAAGCTCTCCGGTATGACCGGTACTGCTATGACTGAAGAGGACGAGTTCAAGGAGATCTACAAGCTGGATGTTATCTCTATCCCTACAAATAAGCCTGTTATCCGTGTGGATCACAACGATCAGGTGTACAGCAGCGAAAAGGGTAAGTATTCTGCTATTATCGACAAGATTATCGAGTGTCACGAGAAAGGTCAGCCTATCCTCGTTGGTACAGTGTCCATCGAAAAATCAGAGCTTCTCTCTGCAATGCTCAAGCGCAAGGGCATAAAGCACGAAGTCCTCAATGCTAAGCACCACGCAAAGGAAGCTGAGATCGTTGCTCAGGCAGGTAAGTACGGTGCCGTTACTATCGCTACTAACATGGCAGGACGTGGTACTGATATCATGCTCGGCGGTAATGCTGAGTTCCTTGCAAGAGCTGAAATGAGAAAGCGTGAGATACCTGAGGATATAATCACTGAGGCTATCGGCTTCGCTGATACTGATAATCAGGAGATCCTCGACGCAAGAAAGCTCTATCGTGAGCTCTATGACAAGTACAATGCAGAGGTAAAGGAAAAGGCTATAAAGGTCAAGGAGGCCGGCGGTCTCTATATCCTCGGTACTGAGCGTCACGAATCAAGACGTATCGATAATCAGCTCCGTGGACGTTCAGGACGTCAGGGCGACGAGGGCGAGAGCTGCTTCTTCCTCTCAGTTGAGGACGATCTTATGCGTATCTTCGCAGGCGACCGTCTTGAGAATATGATGAGAACTCTTCATGTTGACGAGGGTATGCCCATCGAGAGCAAGCTCCTTACCAAGATAATCGAGTCTTCACAGAAGAAGGTTGAAGGCCAGAACTTCAGCATAAGAAAGAACGTCCTCAATTACGATGACGTTATGAATACACAGAGAGAGATCATCTACAAGCAGCGTTCACAGGTGCTTGACGGTGAAGATCTCCACGAGAGCATCCTCAAGATGATGGAGGATCTTATCGATTCTACAGTTGACCTCTATCTTGTTGACGATGATGATAAGGATAACTGGAACCTCGTTGGCCTTAAGGATTACTTCCTCGGCTGGCTCCTCACTGAAGAGGATCTCAGCTTCGACGAGGATGAGCTCGATGATGTCACTAAGGAAGATATCAGAAATGCACTCAAGGAAAAGGCCGGAGAGATCTATCAGGCCAAGGAAGAGGAGTACGGTTCAGAGATCATGCGTGAGCTTGAGCGTGTTATCCTGCTTAAGGTAGTTGATACAAAGTGGATGGCTCATATCGATGATATGGAAGAGCTCAAGAAGGGTATCGGCCTCAGATCCTATGGCCAGAAGAACCCTGTTATCGAGTACCGTTACGAAGGCTTCGAGATGTTCGATGCAATGGTTGATTCTATCCGTGAGGATACAGTCCGTATGCTCCTTACAGTTAAGGTCCGCAAGGACGCTCTCCCGGAGCGTGAGCAGGTAGCTAAGCCTGATGCTCCCAATGCCGGCGCAGGTGACGGAAGCTTCTCCGATACTGTAAAGACCAGAAAGATCGGCGATAACGATCCTTGTCCGTGCGGAAGCGGTAAGAAGTACAAGAAGTGCTGTAAGAACAAGGAAAATAAGTAATGCAAAGGGCGGACTTATATCCGCCCTTTTTTAAAGGGAGACAGCTGTATGAAACGTTTCACCATTATACTGACCTGCGGACTGCTTCTTTCAGGCTGTTCGGATAATAGCAATAGTTCAGATAACAGCTCAGCAATTGAAATTGAGACTGCTGAGGAAACTACAGCAGAAATTACAGAGCCTGTAAGTGAACCGGTCAAGGTCAACGGACTTACAGTTCTTATGAATGGTGACTCCATGGATATAATGAACGGCGGCATTCATGTTCAGACCATTGAG
>ODAI012557626.1_pt1 | contig 10002 bp, 5 predicted proteins | sample 1539321 | NCBI WGS metagenome assembly ODAI01 (sample SAMN02144231, study PRJEB22623) | gut metagenome | biome: sheep rumen | host: Ovis aries | place: New Zealand | reverse complement strand
CTTTTATTCTTCAGTTCTACGGTGAATGTCTTTTCGCTGTCATTTCTCAGCACAGTGACCGACACGTTGTCGCCTGGTGCTTTGCGTGCTATCTGCTCTTGCAATTCAGCCACCGATTTTACTTTCTTGTCGTTTATCTTGGTTATGATGTCGCCTTCCTTTATGCCAGCGGCTTTGGCAGCAGAGCCTTCGCTGACGGAATGAACGTATGCGCCTTCCATCACGCTGATTTTCTTTTCTTTTGCTAACTCATCGCTGATGTCTGAAATAGAGACTCCGAGTATGGCTCTCTGCACCTCGCCGTACTTCTTCAGGTCATCCACGACTTTTTGTACAAGGCTGCTTGGGATGGCGAAAGAGTATCCTGAGTAGCTGCCGGTCTGTGTGGCAATGGCTGTGTTTATGCCTACGAGCTCGCCTTTGAGGTTTACCAGCGCGCCTCCGCTGTTGCCTGGATTGACGGCAGCGTCGGTCTGTATGAAAGCCTCTATCTTCATGTCGGAGCTAAGTATGTTTATGTTTCTTGCCTTTGCGCTGACGATGCCGGCAGTGACGGTTGATGTCAAGTTGAACGGATTGCCTATGGCCAGCACCCATTCGCCGATTTTCAGGTCATCGGAGTTGCCGAACGGTATGGTGTGCAGTTTGCTGGCGTCGATTTTCAGCAGCGCGATGTCGGTGTTAGGATCGGTGCCTACGACTTGAGCGGTGTAGGTCTTTTTGTCGTTGAGCACGACTTCTATCTCGTCTGCGTCGGCTATGACGTGGTTGTTAGTAACGATGTATCCGTCTTCAGTGATTATGACTCCAGAACCGGACGCCATGACAGGTTTAGGTTTCTGCTGTTGCTGCATACGCGGCTGTCCGAAAAAGAACTGGAAGAACGGATCGTCGTCGAATCCCATCATGCTTCGTTGCTTGACTTCGGTCTTGGTCTTGACGTGCACTACAGCGTTTATCGATTTTTCCGCAGCCGATGTGAAGTCGGGTACTTGCGCATTGAGACTGAATGATGCTGTCAATATGACAGACAACAGAATGAAATGTTTCTTGAGTGATGTTTTCATGGCTTAAAATATGAAAGTATTTTACAAGGAATAACCCTATCAAATATCTTGCAACAACGTCTTGTCAGGCGTGTTTTTTAATACGAATTAACCGACTAATACTCCGTTAAACAAAAGGCAGCCGTTGTGTTAACCCTGTTTATACTATCTGTTTGATGTGTTGTTCTTGCCGGAAATTTTTCCGAACCTCATTCCTGAATATCTGGCAGCCATATCCGGTAGCCATCTGAGGATTGCCGGTATGTCTAAATGCTTCACAGCTTGACATAGAACATATAGCGCGAGTTTAAAACCCGTGTTTGCTGATTTGTATGTGTCAAATAGCCCGACTTCTGAATAGAACAGTCCTACTTCATAATATCTCTTATATACCTGCTTTAGTGTATATTTATGAGAATGCTCAACAATAGCATCGGCGCAGTATTTTTTCTTGTATCCGGCGTCTAATAATATTTTTGAGTATAACTGGTCCTCATTCATCATTACATTGTATCCTCCGTATCCGCCTAGATGAATGAACGTGTGTCTATCGTATGCAGAGCACGCATCGGATGCGAAAAATGCCATTATCTGCATTTTCTCGATGTCGTCTTTTGACACAACATATGATGTGTCAGGGTAGTTCCTTTCCCTTATGTATTTTTCAATTGAGTTGTCGGTGCAGATTTGCTTTGCGTAATTGTATGCCGTTTCTCCTGTGTGAATATCTTTGACCAGATTGTAAAAGACCATGTCGTCTGACAATTTGATGTCTTGAGACAGCATGACCACAATAGGCGACTCGCAATGCTCAATGATTGCCTTTTGTCTTGTAAGGCTATGTGAGAATTCGTTCTTTTTTACCTCAAAGCTTTCAATGTTGTTCTTCTTTACAAATTCCCTGATTAGCGGCATTTGCTCATCTTCGGAATCTGTGATTGGGAAGACTATTTTATTTATTGTTACATTCTTTTGTGTCAAAAATGAATTATATAATGGCTTGAGATAGTCATAGCCTTTATATACTGGGCATACAATATCAATAGCGATTTCATTCATTTTGTCCTACTTTATCACTGGGAATCTAACAAAGAACGTGGTGCCTTTGCCTTCCTCCGAGTTAAACCAGATGTCTCCGTCGTTGTTGTTCACAATGTTTTTCACAATGGCGAGCCCCAGTCCCATTCCCGAGTTCTTGGTAGTGAAGTTCGGAGTGAAAATTCGCTCTTTAATGTCGGCCGGTATTCCGGAACCATTGTCTTTTATTTCTATGGTTATCTGTTTGTCATCGGTCTTTGCACTGATGTTCACCTCGCCGTCGTTTCTGCTCTGAGGTATTGACTGTATCGCGTTTTTAATAATATTGCTGAATACCTGCTTGAGCTGCGTCTTGTCGGCGAGGATGAATATATTGCTGTTGCAAATATCGCAATTGACAGCCACGTTCTCGTCATTGTGGCGGAAAAGTTCTGCCACGGACATGACGCTGTCGCAGATGTTGAGCCTTTCCTTTTGCGCTTCAGGCATCTTGGCGAAGTTGCTGAACGCTGTGGCTATGGCCGATAGCGATTCTATCTGCTCAATCAGCACTTTTGACGACTTGTCGAAGAATTCGTCGAAGCGCTCGCTGTCGTTCTCCTTCTTCATTCTTTGCATCATCTGTATAGACAGTTTCATTGGAGTCAGCGGGTTCTTTATTTCGTGTGTGACTTGTCTCGCCATTTGTTTCCATGCCGCCTCGCGCTCGGATTGTGCGAGTTTCTCTGCCGAATCGTTGAGCTCGTCCACCATTATGTTGTACTGCTCGACTAATTTGCCAATCTCGTCGTCCTTGTCATATTGCAGCTTCTCGTTTCTGCCTTTCAACTGGAATGCGGCGAGTTTGTTCTTAATCTGGTCGAGCGGTCTGGAGAATTGTTTGCTGACGATTATTGAAATCCATGTTGAGATGAGTATGATGACCAAGTAGATGCTTATGGTTATGGCGAGCAGGTTGAACACCTCGTTTCTCAGTCTTTCGTATGAGAAGAACGACGGCACGCAGACATAGCCCAGAAGTTTGTTCGACGAGTTGAGCACAGGCGCGTATGATGCGAAATACTGCAGTTTGCCTATGTGCTCGGTCTGTATCTCCGCATTGTCCGGCGATGTCAGCAGTATTGGGTTGGCGTATGGCGCGGAGATGTTGTGGCTGAATAGCGCGGGCTGCGATGTGGCCACGAGTCTGCCGTTTTCATCGTATAGGTGAGTGTCGGTCTCGTAAGTGTTGGCGAGGTCCTGCAGGAAGAAGTTAAGGTCTTCGTTTGCCACGTCGTTGAGCGACTTCTTTTTCTTGAATGTGTCCTGTATGTGCTTCTGTATGTAGTGGGTCTTGTTCAGAAGCGCGGTGTTCTGTCTTTTTGTGTACTGGTTAATGAGGTAGAAGGATGTCACTACGCCGACAATTATGAAACTTGCCACAACCATCAGCATGAACGTGAGTTGTATCTTCCTTACGAATCCTTTGCTTGGCTTCATGTCGGAGCGCGATTTTCTGAATGCCAGGAAGAATGCCATTGACAGTAGCAGCAGTATAGAGCTGATGATGAATGTGTAAATCCAGAAGAAAAGCGCTGAGTTCAGGTTGTCGAATCTTTTCTGAGAAATGACAATCTCGTCGCCGTTCTGACCTACGTAAACGTAATGGGAGAAGAACTCCGTGTTCACCGTGAATGTTCTGTTGTCGTTGCTGTGCGACATGGTTTTCGTTGTGTGCAGCCATCTATTGTTGGCTGGGTAGTGGTATCTGCCTTTTTGCGCTATGCAGATGCCGTTTCTGTATCTGGCTACGGACGTGTTCTCGGTGATGTCAGGAGTATCGTCGGCAGAGAAAAGCGAAACCGGATAGCTGTAGCTGTTCACGCGTGTGTTGGACTTGAACTCTATGAAAAATATTCTGTCCGATGTAGTGAATCTCGCGATGTATTCCGATGTGGTGTATTGGTCGTTGCACAGATAGAAATGCGTGTCTTTTATTCTCTCTGCGTTGGACACGGCTCTGTTCAAGTATCTGTACTTCGAGGAGTTTTCCGCAGTGGTGGAAAGCGCGAATTGCGAAATCGTTATGTCGTAGTTGTTCCAGAATCCTCGGAAGTACGTCTTGTTCATGTAGTCGCAGAACGCTTCTTGCGATATGGCGCTTATTGTGTCGTTGCTCAGGCTGTCGCTTTTGGCTGGGATGGTGTCGTTCACAGACACTTTCAGTTCGTTGGTTTCGGTGTCCTGCTTGTCTGGCACGACATCAATGTATTTGTCGAGTGCTATCTGGTGCTCAAGGTCCTCGAACATCATCTCGGTGAAGATGTTGCTGTCCAGCAGCTCGCTGTTGTCCAGGTTTTCAGCCATGGTCTTGTAGAAAGCTTGCTGCTTCTCTCTGAGGTTTGATATTGAGAAAAAGACGATAAACGTGACAAAGGCAGTGGACAGCAGCATAAGGTTTGTCACGCTATAAAAATTGTCTTTTGATATTCTCGAGGTGAAATCTATGGAACTGATTATCACAAAATAGAACAGTGCTATCAATGGGCTCGACAGGACTGTCACATGCAGCAGCAACAATAATGCGCTGAAGATCACGTTGGAGATGAGCAATGCTTTGTTTCCGGTCCGTCTGGCGAGTGTAGATATGCACTTATGCCTTATGACAAGGAACGATGTCATAAGCATAAACACAATAATTATGAATATGACATTCGGCCACGACAACCGGCTCGAATCCGACATCACAACCGAGAATGTCGAGTTGTATATCAGGTTCTTGAAAATCTCGTAGATGAGTGTGAATATCAGCAGCGATGCCGTTTGCAGCAGTATCAGCGACAGAGTCTTGTTTTTCTCCTTCTTTAATGATGCGAGCCATGTGCCGTCCACAGTGCCGTATCTGGCGAAGAATACAAGCTCTATTGTGACAAGCGCTGTGAAGAAAAGCAGGTGTCCGAGCGACGAGAATATGTTTCCCGAAGCATAGTGTATTGGCGAGAACAGCTCCATCTGGAACAGTTCCTTAGGCCAGTTAAGGTAGAAACACAGTTCCAGCGCCAGCATTGTTATGAACAGCGAGCACACAAAGGCTGTCAGCGACATTCGTCTTTTGCCAAACAGCCATTTGTAGCTGTTGTTTATGGCGAACAGCAGCATGAAGAATATCAAGGCTATGGCTATGGTGAACAGGTACGAGAATACCTTGTAGCTGTACATTATGCTCTTGTCTGTCTTCAGGCTGAAAATGTACTCTCCTTTGTGCGAGAACACGGCGTACTCGTCGGTCTTGTCGCCGTTGATCAGGCTGACTGTCTTGTCGATGTCGAAATCCTTGTGAAATCCTGATGACAGATACTCGTTGTCGGTCTTGTACTCGTTCTTTATTTTTATCAGTCCGACAATGGTGTAATCCTTCGCCTCTCTTGTGAACGCCAGCGCGTATGAGTTGGGCAGTTGCAGCAGCGGTTTGCTTATGTCTATGTCTTTCAGCAACAAAGGCATGCCCGTGGTGTTGTCGGTCCAAAAGACGATCCGGCCCTTGTTGTAGATGAAGTAGCTGATGCCGTCGTCGCTGTTCTGTGGCAGCGAGAATACGTTGCTGTTGGACAGATCCTTGCTGTCGGAAGTCTCTATGGCGTTTTGTATTGTGTCCAGCTCGCTATCGACAGCCTTGCTCTTTATGTTTATCGTGTTTTGAAACGACTTGATGTCAAGGTCTGGATTTGATGTCGATATGTACGCCTGTCTGAATGCGTATGCCAAGATTATCAGAGCAACGAAGGCTATGACGCTGAACTTATTCTTTTTTATTATGTCTTTTATGCTGACCATTTTTCCTTTTTCTATTTCTTCTGTTCGGCGGCATTATTCTTATTCATGGTGGTAATGCTCGCCTTTGATTATTGTGAAGGCGCGATACAGCTGTTCCACGAAGAGCAGCCTTATCATCTGGTGTGAGAATGTCATCCTCGATATAGAAATTTTGCCGTGAGCCATGTCGTATATCTTCTGCGAGAATCCGAACGGACCTCCGATTACGAAGACAATCCTTTTCCTCGTCGAAGTCATCTTCTTTTCCATATAGCCGGCGAATTCTGTAGATGTGAACTCTTTGCCTTTCTCGTCGAGGAGTATTATCTCGTCGTTAGGCTCCAGGCTTTTCAGTATGGTTTCCGTGTCTTTCTCCTTCTGTTGCTCGATGCTTAGGCTTTTGGCGTTTTTCAGTTCAGGGAGAGTGGTCACTGAGAAGTCTGCGTAATGCGTCAGTCGTCCGACGTAGTTGCTTATTCCCTCCTCGAGGTATTTCTCGTTGGTCTTTCCAACTTGTATGAGTGTTATCTTCATAAAGTAAAAGCCTGATTTCGTATGCAAAAATAATAATCTTTAAATCAAGCTTGAAAACTTCTTTTTATATATTGTCCTGCGATTTGCAATAACTCATATTTGGTATTATTTTTGCATCTCAAAGCAATAGACAAAAAGCATACGCTTTCCAACATCTATTGAATGCTATGAGACATACAATATTATTGACAATCGCAATTACGTTCTTATCTGCATTATCTGCATTTTCACAGGATAAAGTCCAGTTGTTCGACGCTTTCAAGAATGCTGATGCAAATGCCATATCAACGTATTTCAATGATAATATAGAAATGACCTTGCCAAATGCCCAGAACTTTTTCACCAAGAGTCAGGCAAGAGGCATTCTTGCGGATTTCTTCAAGAAAAACCAGGTGTCGGATTTCACGGTCCTGCATACTGGCAACAAAGAAAACTCCGCATTCACAATAGGCAATCTTAAGACAGCGAATGGAATTTACAGAGTGTCGTTCTTCGCTCGCAAAGTGCCTAATGCGACTAAAAAGCAGATATACCTTTTAAGAATAGAGAAATCTTTAGAATCGGAAAAATAATAAAAGCACAATGGAGGAATTGTCTTATTTGAACCAGATAAAATATTGGTTCGCGGAAGATATAGGTGACGGAGACCATACATCATTATCATGCATACCTAATGACGCAATGGGCAAACAGCAGCTCATCGTCAAGGAAGACGGAATATTGGCAGGCGTGGAAGTCGCAAAGCAGATATTCCATTATTTTGATCCAGAGATAAAAGTCGAGACATTTATAGAAGACGGCGCCGAAGTCCATGTCGGCGATGTCGCTTTTGTCGCGTCCGGCAAGGTCGTGTCGCTCTTGCAGGTAGAGCGTCTTATGCTCAATATCATGCAGAGGATGAGCGGCGTGGCTACAACTACGCATAAATATGTAGAATTGCTCAAGGGCACTAAGACAAGAGTTCTTGACACAAGAAAAACCACGCCAGGTCTTAGAATGCTGGAGAAAGAGGCTGTGCGCATCGGCGGCGGCACAAATCATCGCATAGGTCTTTTCGACATGATACTTATTAAGGATAATCATGTGGATTTCGCAGGAGGCATAACAGCAGCGATTACTCGCGCTAAGGAGTATTGCAAGGCTAAGGGCAAGGACTTGAAGATAGAAATAGAAGTCCGCAACTTCGATGAACTGCAAGAAGCTTTGGACTGCGGATTGATGCAGAGAATCATGCTTGACAACTTTTCTGTCGAGGACACCAGAAAGGCTGTGGAGATAATCGCAGGAAGATATGAGGTCGAGTCTTCTGGTGGAATTACTAAGGAAACATTAAGGAGTTATGCCGAGTGCGGTGTTGACTTTATATCCGTCGGAGCACTGACTCATTCCGTTAAGTCGCTGGATTTGAGCTTTAAAGCAGTTAAGTGATGCTCTGTGCAAAAGGCCAGTTGTGTTAAAAATTATAGATTTTTAGAAATTCAGTTTGAGATAAAGAAAAAATATCTAATTTCGCATCCAATATAAAAGGGTAATTAGATATTTTTCACATTACGACCAATGAAACGATTTTTTGTACTTCTTGTTATGACGATATGTGCTTGTGTATGTGCATATTCTGTCCAGATAGAAGGCCTTTATTACACGCTCAATGCTGTTGACCAGACGGCATCGGTTGTTGCTTCGCCTAAAAAAGATTATGTGGGTGAAATTGTAATTCCTGAAAGTGTTATATATAAAGAGAAGGAATATTCTGTCACATCTATTGGCAAGAATGCGTTCAGATCTAACGCAGGAGTGACAAAGGTTGTGATTCCTGCCTCTGTCGATTCTATTGCTTCTAGTGCTTTCTATTCAGCAACAGGGCTTGAGGAGGTTGTTATGCAGAACTCGGTGAGAGTTATTTGCGACAATGCATTCGGTTATTGCTCGAAGCTGCAAAAAATAAATATGTCAAGCGCTTTGCAGAGTGTTGGAAATTCAGCGTTTCTTGGTTGCTCTGCGCTTACTAACGTAGAGTTCTCGAACTCAGTGAAGGAACTTGGAACTTCGGTTTTCTACGGTTGTTCTGCATTGAAGTCTGTAGTGTTGCCAAACAGCATTACTAGCATTCCTAAAAACACATTCTACAAGTGTTTGGCATTGGAAATGGCTGAGATTCCTGCTTCGGTAGAGGTTATTGGAGAAGGTGCATTCTCAGCATGCAAGGTGTTGAACGGACTTAATCTTCCTTCTTCGCTTAGAAAGATTGGAGCGAGGGCCTTCTCTGGCTGCAAGGCCATTACCCATGTGGAGTTTCCTGATAATGTTGACACAATACAAGCAAATGCATTCCAGGCATGTTCTTCTTTGACAAGTGTTGATTTCAACAATGTAATATGTATAAGCGATTACGCTTTTTCTCCTTGTCCAATTAAGAATCTTGATTTCAATTCTGGACTGGATAGTATCGGAAAGGGCGCATTTCAGGGGAATCTCGCAGTCGAGGCTCTAGTGTTGCCAGAGTCGTTAAAGGCAACAGGTGCTCTTGCTTTTGCGGACTGTAAGAATCTTAAGACAGCGGATTTGAAGAATCTGACATATCTGAACAATAAGATTTTGACAGCTTGCTTTAATCTGGAGGATATAACTCTGTCTTCAAATGTTGAGTATGTGGCTAATGATGCTTTTGACAGAGATTCGTTATTGCGTTATGTTTATGTTCATCATGAAGGACAGGCTCCTTCTGCATTCGTAGATTGCTATTTCGCAGACGAGAATTTGACACATAATGTGACAATATATGTGCAGGATGATTTGGTTGACAAGTTCAAGACAGAGTTGACAAACTTCAATGGTTCAATAAGAGGTTTTGAGGAGTCAACTCCAGTGTTCGTGAAGTATGTGAAGAGCATCAATGCGAAGAAACTTGTGCCTGTGTCAGTGAAGATTATCTCTAATATCGCATGTGAATGGTCGATAGATGGCGTTTTGCCAGATGGTTTGACAGGTACGGTTAGCGAGGATGGTTTTGTGTATACAATAAGCGGAACTCCAACAGCGGTATTCGATGAGACAGAGTATCGTGTGACGGCTAAGTCGCATGGATTCTCTGTATCGGATGACTTGACAATTAGAGTAGATGCAGTAAGTCCATATATAGAGATTCCTGATAATGTAAACCAGTCGTTGACAACAGACGATCTTGAAATAGAGGATATCGTTTTCACAACAAATGACCCAGATGCAGTGTTTGAGGTGGATGATCTTCCAGAAGGCTTGTCTGCAGTGCAGGACGGCGCGACATTCACAATAAGCGGTTCTGTGTCTTCCGATGAGGAGGTCTATGAGTTCGTGGTGAGGGCTATCGCTGACGGCATGGAGTCTGAGGCATATTGTGTGATAGAAGTGGCTCAGGAAGAAGAGGAGGATCCTTCAGATGATTTGAATATCGCTTGGACCCAGGACAAGAGCTCTGTATCTGTATCTAATGTAGAGGTTGAGCGCATGGTGCTTTATACAGCATCAGGTGTTCAGGTTAGAACTAGTAGTACTAATAAAATATCAACAGCTAAGATAAATAAAGGCGATGTATTCATGGTCTCAGTCCAGATTG
>ODAI012630589.1_pt1 | contig 10003 bp, 7 predicted proteins | sample 1539321 | NCBI WGS metagenome assembly ODAI01 (sample SAMN02144231, study PRJEB22623) | gut metagenome | biome: sheep rumen | host: Ovis aries | place: New Zealand | reverse complement strand
GGGGGGCAGCACCCATATCGCCCCACCCATGCGCCCCACCGTCGGGGGGTATGGCGGGCGTGTGCTTCCCCGCCACAAGGCTACCCGCATTCTCTGCGACGATACCCATGCCACCGGTGTCGAGGTCAACGGCGATGCCTTCTTCCCTGCCGACTACGTCATCTCAGGTGCTCACCCCATGCGTACGCTCGAACTCATCGACAGCCGTCTCATACGTCCCGCCTTCCGCCAGCGCATCAACAGCATGCCCCAGACGGTGGGCAGCTTCTCGCTCTACCTGCAGTTCAAGGAGCATACCGAGCCTTACATGAACAGCAACTACTACCGTTACAACGCCGGCACGCCGTGGGGCTGTGAGGTCTATGACGACCGTACATGGCCCAAGGGCTATCTCTACATGCATTTCTGCAACGAGCCGCAACAGCAGTATGCCACCACCGGCGTTATCCTCTCCTATATGCACATGAGTGAGGTGGAGCAGTGGATGGGCACCAAGGTAGGCCATCGCGGTGCGGCCTACGACGACTTCAAGCAGCAGAAAGCCGAGCGGCTTCTGGAGAGCTTCCGCCAGGAGTTTCCCGATGCCTATCGCCATATCGAACACTACTATACCTCTACGCCACTCACCTACCGCGACTATACCGGCACCGAGGCCGGTTCCATGTATGGCATAGCCCGCGACTTCAATGCCGGAGCCGCCTGCCGTGTGCCTCACCGTACCAAGATTCCCAATGTCCTGCAGACGGGTCAAAATATCAATTCGCACGGCATCCTGGGCGTCATCGTGGGTACTATCGTCACGTGTAGCGAGTTTCTTACTGCCCAAACCATTTACGAACAAATAAAGCATAGTCTATGAATCCATCTGCAGTCATTATCGGAGGCGGTCTTGGCGGACTGCTCACCGGTGCCCTCCTGGCCAAGGAAGGCTTCCGGGTCACCGTACTCGAGAAAAATGCCACTATTGGCGGCGGTCTGCAGAGCTTCCGTCGCTTTGGCGAGGTGTTCGACAGTGGCATGCATGTCATCGGCGGCCTGGAACCCGGCGGCAACATACGCCGTATCTGCGAGTATCTGGGCATTTTCGACAAGGTCAGGATCCGCCCGGTCGATGACGATGCCACCGATGAACTCTACTTTGCCGAAGACCATTGCCGCTATCGTCTTGCAAAGGGTAGGGAAGGCTTCGTGGCCTCTCTGGCACGCTATTTCCCCGACGAGCGTGAGCACCTCCGGCAGTATGTCGATGCCATCTTCCGGCTGACCGAAGAAGTCGATCTCTTCTATCTCCGGCCTGCCTCGGCATACATGACCACCCATAGCGAAGAGTTCTTCATGTCGGCCGACGCTTTCATTGCCAAATATCTCAAGAATGCCCGTCTGCGCAGTGTCGCTGCCTATATGAATCCTTTCTACGGTGGCCGTCACGACCAGACCCCGGCCTATATCCATGCCATCATCAGCTCGCTGTATATCACGGGTGCCGAGCGCTTTGTCGGTGGCAGCAGCCACTTTGCCGACCTCCTGGCTTCCGTCATCACCGAACACGGTGGCGAGGTCGTCAGCAACAGCCCCGTAGCGTGGGTCGAGGTGGCCGACCGTCAGGTGCAGTATGTGCGCTGCACGGACGGCCGTGAGTACCGTGCCGACTACTACGTCTCTGCCATCCACCCCTGCACGCTGCTCCACATCATGCCCGAGCACGCCTTCCCCAAGGCCTTCCGCCAGCGCTTGGAGGATATTCCCAATGCCTATTCTGCCTTTTCCTTGTTTATAAAGGTGCGCGAGAACAGCTTCCCCTACATCAACCATTCAGAATACTACATGACCCGCTATGACGACGTGTGGAACTTCGGACGCTTGGACCGCCCCTGGCCGTTGGGATTCCTGCTGATGACGCCCCCCGAGCCGGACCAAGGCCCCTACAGCCGTAAGGTGCTGGTGACTGCCCCCATGTCGTTCGAGCGTGTCCGCCAGTGGGAGCACACCACCGTGGGCCACCGTGGCGACGACTACCTGCAGTGGAAAGCAGCACGCACCGACGACCTGCTGCGCCTGATAGAAGACATGCACCCCGGTTTCCGCGACATGGTGGAAGACATCAACACTGCGTCGCCGTTGACCATCCGCGACTACTATGGTGTGAAAGAAGGCAGCCTTTATGGCTTCAGCAAGGACTGGAAGAACATCACCCTCTCGCAACTCCCTGTGGTGACCAAGGTGCGCAACCTGCTGCTTACGGGGCAGAACAACAACCTCCACGGATTCTGTGGCGTCTCGCTTACCGCCATCAACACCTGCGAGGCTATCCTCGGTCTGAACCATATCGTCAACAAGTTATAGTCATGAACCCACTCGTCAATACACTATCGTCATGAATCGTCGCCTACCTCTATTCCTCCTGTTGCTATTCGCCTGCTGTCTCTGTGCTACAGCCCAGACGGTGAACATCTGGCAGGACACGCCCCACCACAAGAGCGTGCAACTGACGCCCTATCTCGTGCCCGGCTCTGCCAACAAGGCTGTCATCGTGTGCCCCGGCGGCAGCTACTTCTGGCACGACATTGAGGTCGAGGGTCATGAGGTGGCCCGCTGGCTCAATGCCCATGGCATCTCGGCCTTCGTGCTCCGCTATCGCACGGCCTATGTGCCGGCCTTTATCTTCCGTTACCGTTATGTGTTCCGGGGCAACCGCTACCCTGACCCGCAAGACGACCTGCTGCAGGCCATGCGCTATGTCCGCAGCCGTGCCGCAGAGTATGGCATCGACGCCCGTAAGATAGGTGCTATGGGCTTCTCTGCCGGTGGCCATCTGGTCATGTCGTCGTCCTATCTCTTCCCCCCGCAGGAGCGTCCTGCCTTCATCGTGCCGGTTTATCCTGTCGTCACCATGTCTCATCCTTGTGTCCACAAGCGTTCCCGCCGGGCCTTGATGGGCGACAGCCGTAAGGGCAACCGGGTGCTGCGCGACTCGCTGTCTCTCGAAAAACATGTTCCTGCCGACTGTCCGCCGGTGTTCCTCATCAACTGTAAAGACGACCCCATCGTTGACTACCGCAACTCCGAACTGCTCGACTCGGCACTCACCGCGCGCCGCGTCAATCACGTCTATATACAATACCAGACCGGCGGCCACGGCTTCGGAGCCTCCACCACCAAGGGCACTGCCGAGTGCCGTCAGTGGAAAGACCGCTTCCTCCAGTGGCTGGCCTCCCTGAATCTATAAAAAAACTTACGACATCATTATGACAACAATCCTGAAAAATCCCAAGTTCGACGACATCCGTCCCTACTACGAAGACGAGATACCCGACGCCATGCAGCGCATAGCCAACAGTCCGTCGTTTCCCATCATCGCCTCCTACGTCTATCCCGGCGAGCCCATAGAGCAGGTGCGCCAGCGCATTGCCTCTTACCGCACGGTAAGGGACTTCCAGACGGAGACGATGTCGATGATGAACAAGCGTGTCATCGAGCAGAGCATATCCGAGTTCTCCTGCTCCGGCATCGAGCGCCTCGACCGCAACGCGTCTTATCTGTATGTCTCCAACCATCGCGACATTGTGCTCGACTCCAGCCTGTTGCAGTATTTCCTTGACCTTTCGGGCTTCGACACGACAGAGATTACCTTTGGTGCCAATCTCATGATGAGCCAGCTCATTGTCGATATCGGCAAGTGCAACAAGATGTTCAAGGTGGCGCGCCCCGGCGGCAACATCAAGGATTTCTACCGTGGCTCGCTGCACCTGTCGGAGTATATCCGCTATGCCATCCGCGAGAAACACCAGTCGGTATGGATCGCCCAGCGCAATGGTCGCACCAAGGATGGCAACGACGCCACCGATCAGGGCATCATCAAGATGTTCTGCATGAGCGAACCGAGCGACAAGATCCGTGCCCTCGACGACCTGCACATCGTGCCGGTGTCCATCTCCTACGAGTGGGAGTCGTGCGACATCCTGAAGACCCTCGAACTCTACGAGTCGCAGTACGCCAAGTACACCAAGAAACCCGGCGAAGACCTGAACAGCATCCTCACCGGTTTCCTGCAGTACAAGGGCCGTGTGCATATCGAGCTGTGCCGCCCCATCGCCCGCGAAGAGCTGGAGGCCTACAAAGGGCTGACCAACAACGAGTACCACAAGGCGGTGGCCAGCCTGATAGACCGGCGCATCAACAGTGCCTACCGCCTCTATCCCAACAACTATATTGCTCACGACCTGCGCTACGGCAGCACCACCTATAGCGACTACTATACCGACGAGCAGCGCGAACGCTTCGTGAACCAGCTGAACAAGCTCGAACAGTACGATACTTGCGACATCGACCAGCTGAAGGACATCTTCCTCGGCATCTATGCCAACCCCGTGTGCAATAGAAGCTGAAAAAATAAAATTAAAAATTAAGAATTAAAAATTATGATTACATTGTTATCAGCTTTTGCCCTCATGGAAGAGGCATACTTTGAATCAGCCTCTGGACTGCTGACGGCTTGCCCGCCGCCAACGTGTCGTGCCAAAACTAATCATAATTTTTAATTTTTAATTTTTAATTTTAAAAAAGAGGAGTCTGTGACTGACATCGTTCTGCATATCTACGACTACATGCGGCGACACCGGGCCTGGTGCCTGTCGCTGCTGCTGGTGACTACGGCACTGCTGGCAGTCCTCGTCTCGCGTCTCGACTACAAGGAAGACATCACCGACTTCCTGCCCTTGGAGCCGCGCCACCAGCAAGCCCTGCAGGTCTATCAGGACATTGTCGGTGCAGGCCGTATGTTAGCCGTCTTCCAGCACCGCGACACCACTGCGACCCACCCCGACGAGCTATCGGAGGCCGTCGCTCTTTTCGTCAGCACACTGGCCGACTGCGACACCGCCCGTCTGGCCGACGACATCCTGGCGCAGGCCGATATGGAGCGCATGGCCGAGGTGGCAGCATTCGCCTACAGCCACATACCCTATTTCCTCACCGATGCCGACTACCGCCGTATGGACAGCCTGCTGGCACAGCCCGACTATCTCCGCCGACAGCTGGACACCGACAAGCAGATGCTGCTCTTTCCCGCCAGCGGACTGCTCTCCGACAATCTGCAGCGCGACCCGCTGAACCTCTTCACCCCCGTGGTGTCGCTGCTGCAAGGCTCGCAAGAGGGGTTGATGAACTACGAGCTGTACGACGGCTACATCTTTTCGGCCGACATGCGGCGCGCCATTGTCGTGGTCAACTCGCCCTTCGGGGCCAGCGAGACCGACGGCAATGCCCGTCTCTTGTCTGTGCTCCAGCAGGCTGCCGACAGCGTCTCTGCCCGTCAGCCCGCCGTCGCCATCCATTTCACCGGCGGCCCGGCCATCGCCGTGGGCAATGCCAAACAAATCAAGACCGACAGCCTGCTGTCCGTAGCCCTGGCGGTGGTGCTCATCCTGCTGCTGCTTTACGTCACGCTGCGCAGCTGGCGCCATCTGCTGCTCATCTTCCTGTCCATCGGGTGGGGGTGGCTCTTCGCCATGGGCTGTCTGTCGCTGGTCCATCACGAGGTGTCGGTCATCGTCGTCGGCATCTCGTCCATCATTCTCGGCATTGCCGTCAACTATCCCCTGCACCTCATCGACCACCTGGGCCATACCCCTGACGTGCGCAGCTCGCTGCGCGAGATTGTCATGCCCCTCGTGGTGGGCAATGTCACCACCGTCGGAGCCTTCCTGACGCTGGTGCCGTTAGATGCGGTGGCTCTGCGCGACCTTGGCTTGTTCAGTGCCTTCCTCCTGGTGGGCACCATCGTCTTCGTGCTGCTCTTCCTGCCCCATGCCGTGCGTAAGAACCACCGTCCGGCCGCCACCCTGCTCAGCCGCATCGGCAACGTGTCGCTCGACGACAAGCCGCGTGTCGTCATTCCCGTCGTCGTGCTCACCGCCGTGCTGGCATGGTTCTCGCTGCGCACCTCGTTCGACACCGACATGCACCACATCAACTATATGACCCCCGAGCAGCAGGCTGACATGGCTTATCTGCAGCAGCTCACCGGCGACGCTCCCCGCTACCGTAAGGTGTATGTCGTGGCCACCGGCAGCAGTCCTGACGAGGCCCTCAGCCATAGCAGCCGCTTACAGCCCCTCTACCGACAGCTCCTTGACAGCGGGCGGGTGGCTGCCGTCGCCTCGTGCCATCATTTCCTGGTGTCGCAGGCCGAGCAGCAGCAGCGCCTCCAGCGTTGGCAGGCATGGCTGTCGCGCCACCGCGAGACACTGCTGCACCGGTTCCCCGCCCAGGCAGCGGCGGCATGCTTCGCCCCCGACTCGTTCGACGAGTTTCTTGCCATTCTCCGTGCCTCCTATGCTCCCCAGCCGCTGTCGGCCTTCCGTCCCCTCACGCGCACCGCCTTTGCCTCGTCGCTCAGCCTCGACTCGCTGCACCGCCGCTACAGCGTGGTCGATGTGCTCTCCGTGCGCCCTGCCAACACCGATGTCGTGAGCCACCGGGTTAATCAGGCTGCCGGAACCGGTGCCTACAGCTTCGACATCGAGAGCGTGAATGCCGCCATGGCCGTCAACCTTTCCGACAATTTCAACTATATCGGCTGGGCCTGCGGACTCATCGTGTTCCTCTTCCTCTGGTTCTCGCTGGGCAACATCGAGCTGGCCCTGCTGTCGTTCATCCCCATGGCGGTCAGCTGGCTGTGGATACTCGGCCTGATGTCTCTCTTCGGCATCCAGTTCAACATCGTCAACGTCATCCTCGCCACGTTCATCTTCGGACAGGGCGACGACTATACCATCTTCATGACCGAGGGCTCATGCTACGAATATGCCTACCGCCGCCGCATGCTGGCGTCGTATAAGCACTCCATCATGCTCTCGGCACTCATCATGTTCATCGGCATCGGCACACTCATCGTGGCGCGCCATCCTGCCCTCCACTCGCTGGCCGAGGTGACCATTGTCGGCATGTTCTCCGTCGTGCTCATGGCCTATATCTTCCCGCCGCTCATCTTCCGCTGGCTCGTGGCCGACCGCTGGGGCTTCCGCCGCCGACCCATCACCCTGCGCCGACTGCTGCTGCCGGCTGACGACAGTCCACGGGCTGTCGTGGCCGACCGCTACCGCTATCGGGGCGTAGAGATAGCTACGGCCGTGCGCCGACAGCTGCACTACTGGCACCGCCGGCCTGCCGACCTGCCTGCTCCCGATGCCGACGGCATCATTGCCCTGACCGACCGGGGGTGGGGCGAGACAGCCTTGCTCCTCGCGCTGACATACCCCGATGCCACCGTCCGGGCCACTATGGCCGATGCCGACCGCCAGCGTGTGGCCGCCATTGCTGCCGACGGCCTGGTGTCTAATCTTATCCTCTCGCCTCACGGTGACAATCCGTCTGCCTCCCCGCTTCATTCGTAATCATTCGTTGTAAATTATCAATCCATTTTAAATTATCAATCCATTTTAAATTATCAATCCATTTTAAATAGAATCATTAGCAGTATGAAAGAACACATTCGCCAACTTCTTGAAGACGCTCTGCCGCTGGTAGATTTCGACTCACAGTTCCTGTTCACCGAGTTAGACTCGCTTGGTGTCACCACTATTCTCATGCTCCTGTCCGACGAGTACCACATCCGGCTGGAGGCTGCCGACGCTACACCCCGTAACCTCAAGTCGCTCGACAGCATCGTGGCCATGGTGCAGAGCAAACTCAATGCCTAAGTGCCTATGATGACCCTTGAAGACTATCTGCGTCAGGATGCCGAGTGCTATCCCGACAAGACGGCCGCCATCTGCGGCGACGAGCGTGTCACCTACGGCGAGCTCTACCAGCGTGCCGTCCGGCGGGCTGCCGACATGCCACGCGGCGAGGTGGTGGTGTTCCGCGCTTCGCAAGACATCGACTTCCTCGTCACCTATTTCGCCATCCATCTGGCAGGCAGCGTGGCGGCTCCCCTGGAGAAAGGCACCCCGCAGCCCCTGTTTGACGACATTGCGGCGCGCATGCAGCCCAACACCACGCCCCCAGGCACTGCCGACATTCTCTATACCACCGGCACCACCGGTCGCTCGAAGGGTGTCATGATTCCGCACCGCACCATCGTGGCCGATGCCGAGAACCTCATCGAGGGCCAGCTGTTCAGCCACGACCTGACGTTCATCATCAACGGACCGCTCAACCATATCGGCTCGCTGTCGAAGATATACCCCGTCGTGCTGCTCGGCGCCACGCTCTATATCCTCGACGGCATGAAAGACATCAACGACTTCTTCCATGCCCTCGACGAGCCGTCGCCCAAGATGGCCACCTTCTTCGTGCCGGCCACCATCCGCATGCTGCTGCAGTTCAGCAGCGACCGACTGGCGGCATACGCCGACAAGATAGACTTCATCGAGTCGGGCGGTGCGCCCCTGGCCCATGCCGACATGCTGCGGCTCTGCGAGCTGCTGCCCCGCACACGGCTGTACAACACCTACGCCTCTACCGAGACGGGCATCATCTCCACCTACAACTTCAACGACGGGCGGTGCATCCCCGGCTGTCTGGGGCGTCCCATGAGCCATTCGCGGTTCGTCATCACCCCCGAGGGGCGCATCACGTGTCAGGGCGACACCCTCATGTCGGGCTATGTCAACGACCCGGAGCTTACGGCCACCATCTACTACGACGACACCATCCATACCTCCGACATCGGCTATCTCGACGACGAGGGCATGCTGCGCCTCTCCGGCCGTGAGAACGATGTCATCAATGTGGGCGGCTATAAGGTGGCCCCCACCGAGGTGGAAGACACGGCGATGTCGCTGCCCGAGGTGGCCGACTGCATCTGCATCTCGGCGCCGCACCCCATCACGGGCTATGCCCTGAAGCTGCTGGTGGTCGTTGCCGACGGGTGCTCCTTCGACAAGCGGGCCATCGCCCGCTACCTCAGCGCGCGCCTTGAGTCGTACAAGGTGCCCCTGCTCTATGAGCAGATTGACGCCGTGCGCCGTACCTACAACGGCAAGACCGACCGTAAATACTATATGAACAACATACAGAAATGAAAACAATGAAACTATGGACGCTGACCGCCGTCTTGATATGCGGCCTTTCGCTGCCCGCGTGCAGCAACAGTGACAATACAGCGACACCCGGCGTGACGGTGCTCACCGAGTGGCAGGCCGGCAAGACCGTCACCGCCGAGGCCGTGGCAGCCTATGGGGGCCTTGACAAGTGCTTCGCCGCAGAACCCATCCCCGACGGCGTGTGGGCGCGGATGCAGGGCAAGACGTATAAGGAGAATCCCTACATCAAGCGCGACGACCTGCGCCATATCCGCGCCCTGCACTGGGACTACGACAACCGGATGCACGTCGGCGAGATGATTTGCAACAAGGCCATTGCCGACCGCGTGGCCCGCATCCTGCGCCAGCTATTCGATGCGAAGTACCCCATCCAGCGCATGCTGCTGCCCGATGTCTATAATGCCGACGACGAGACGCAGATGCGCGACAACAACACGTCGTGCTTCTGCTACCGCGCCATTGCCGGCTCCACCAAACTGTCGAAGCATGCTCGTGGGCTGGCCGTGGACATCAACACGCTCTACAACCCTTACTACAAGGACCGGGCCGACGGCACCCGCTTCGTCCAGCCCGCCACGGCTGTCGAATACTGCGACCGCACGAAATCGTTCGCCTATAAGATAGACCACGACGACCTCTGCTTCAAGCTCTTCACCGAGGCGGGCTTCGAGTGGGGCGGCGACTGGACGTCGTGTAAGGACTTCCAGCACTTCGAGCTTATCGAGTAGGCGGGAGCGGATTTCAGCCATACAGCTACTGACTTTTTAAACTACACAATGCGTGTGCCACCATGCAAGAATACGCCGTTTTCTACGCTGGAAAACGGCGTTTTCCACGCAAGAAAACGCTGTTTTCACTGTGGTGAACGGGCTTGGCGAATCATTTTGTCACTACGGAATCATTTCCTGACTTCGGCGGTTTTAACATTTCGTGCTATACCAATCTCCCGAAACCCT
>ODAI012110319.1_pt1 | contig 10003 bp, 10 predicted proteins | sample 1539321 | NCBI WGS metagenome assembly ODAI01 (sample SAMN02144231, study PRJEB22623) | gut metagenome | biome: sheep rumen | host: Ovis aries | place: New Zealand | reverse complement strand
ATTCCGCCCATTTGTAATATTGCGGATGATTTCCTCCGTTTCTTTCTCTCTGTCGCAGAAATAGGCCTTGGATTTAAAAGGTTCCAAGATGAAGGGATTTTCAAGCATGGCCGTATCTTTTTCGCAAAGATAATTAACAATATGTTAATAACAAAATGTTAATCGCCTTTTTCGCAATAATCTATAAACCTTTGAATCTCCAATGCCCCCTCCAGAAATCGGAGGTTCGAGGTTCGGAGTGTTTGGTCTACTAAACAGGACATTTCTTCGGAAGTGTCCTGTTTTCGTATCTACACTATCATAGATTCCTCAATTTGAGTTCGAAATCTATTGAAGACTTGGTTCATAATGATTGGTAGTTCCCCCCAAAAATACTAATTTTGTGATAGTATTGATATGATGCTTTATGGATGAGATGTCTAAATATCAACTTGTTAAAAAGGCCATAGATAAACTTGATGTTTATGGGTTATTGGAAGGTGGCGCCCCTGACGATGAGTTTGATTCCGAGTCAAAGGAGATATCTGACCGTATTTCAGAAAGCGATTCCATCATACAAATAGCGGAAGTTATAACTGATGTCTTCAATAAGGCTTTCGACTTACACCATAAACCATCCGTCTATTATTCTACGGCAGAGGAGATAAGACATCTTCTTACAGGAGAGAGTTTGGATGACATAAACAGCATTGGAACGAGAGAGACCAAGATGAAAAAGAGTTTCTGTTTTAGTAAGGATTTGTTTCCCCAAATACCAGTCCCCCATGACTGTATAATCAAGTCAATACATATTGAGAATCAGTGTATTGTTTTTGATTTCGAAGACGACCTCTCATCCTATGATTCAATAGCATACTGGTTCCCTCAGGCAAAAACGCTTACCATCCGTTATCATTTTTCAGAGGACCTTTCTTATTCTATATACAAGTGGGTCAAACCAAATCTGTTCTTCAAAAACGGTGGTTATAAGTGCCTGGCAGATTCAGTGATGGACAAAAACCATTCAACACTGTTGAATCTTACCAAATCAGGATTAGAGTACATTGACCACTATGTTGGATATGGGTATGAAGGATACTCCCTCTTTATCAATTTAGGTCCTGTTGTTTTGGCGTGTAATGTCGATGTTATCGAATACGAATGGAAGGATTGATGGCGAAGTCTATCACGGCTTTGAATCCGTGAATGAATTCGTTCGAAATTTCTAACACCTGTTCTACTAAACGAAACGGCAGCCAGTCAGGTTGCCGTTTCGTTTTTGGAGGAATCTGATCTCCGGATCCGTGGCGGGTTGGACATCCGTCCATTCAACTGTTTTTCGCAATCGGCTGGTTTACAATACTTTCCAGAATTAACCGGAGTCCGTGGTACACGGTTGAATTTGGAAATTATTGTACAATAGACAGTTATAAAAAACGGCCCGCACCGCAGTACGCCGCGGACGGGCTCTGGCCGGGGGCGTCCGGAGAGTCATTTGACAGCTCTGTCAGAGGGCGGCCAGCCACGCCCCGACGGCCCGGCGAAGGTGGGCCTCCGCGACTTCCGGGCGGAGCGCTTCCGCGAGCGGAAGGCCCGGCGGGGTGACTTCCATCAGGCAGGCGAAACCGGCCGCCTGCAGCAGTTCCCGTTCGCAGATGCGCCCGGACAGGAGCGCCACCGGGATGCCGCCCGCGCGGCGGAGCACCCCCGTCGGGACTTTCCCGGACAGGGTCTGCCGGTCCGACTTTCCTTCCCCGGTCAGGATCCAGTCCGCCCCAGCGGCAAGGCGGCCGAAGCCGACGGCGTCCAGCAGACTGTCGATCCCGGGCACGATCTCCGCACCGAGGCAGGCGTGCAGCGCCCCGGCCAGCCCGCCTGCTGCTCCGGCGCCGGGCAGCGCAGACACATCGACGCCCGTTTCAGCACGCATCGCAGCCGCCTGCGCGGCCATCCGCGCCTCCAGGCGCTCCACCATCGCGGCATTGGCCCCTTTCTGGGGCGCAAACACGCGGGCGGCGCCCTCCGGCCCGAGGAAGGGGTTGTCCACGTCGCAGAACGCCCGGATGCGGACCCGTCCGCGCAGCGCACGGATCCCGGGCACGGACAGCATCCCCGCACCGCCGTCACAGGTCGCGCTGCCGCCCAGGCCCACCAGCAGTTCCCGGCAGCCCGCGTCCGCAGCCGCGAGCAGCAGCTCTCCCACGCCGCGGGACGTCGCCCGCCACGGGTCGCGGCGTCCGGGCGGCACCAGGGCGAGTCCGCAGGCCGCCGCCACTTCCACGATGCCGGTCTCCCCGGCCCGGCCGAAAAAGGCCTGCACGGGCTCCCCGAGCGGCCCCGTGACGCGAAGCGGGAGGAGTTCCCCGCCCACCAGGGCGGCCGTCAGGATCTGCGCGAAGCCCTCGCCTCCGTCGGACAGGGGGCAGGTCACGGCCTGCCAGTCCGGCCGCAGGCGGCGGATTTCATCAGCGAGAATGCCCGCCACGCGCGGGGCGGGCAGGCACTCTTTAAAGGAATCCGGGGCAATGAGCATCTTCATGACCCAAATGTACGAAATTATTCATTCTTCCCCGCAGCAGCAGGCAGCAGAATGAGTATGCGGGATCTACAGCAGAAGCATCACCGCAAACACATAGAGCAGGAACGCCTGGAACTTGACGCGGGCGCCGTTGTTCTCCGACAGCAGCGACTCGGTCACGTCGGCGGAGTCGTATTCGGCGAGCGTGTCGCGCCCGGGCAGCTGGCGGAATCCCCATTTCGTGACGATCAGGCCGTCCTGGAGATAGGTCGCCCCGCCGTTGGAGCGGTTGAGGGTGAGGAGTTTCTTGCGGTCGGCGAAATACGTATTCCCTGCCAGCTCCGGGGCGAGTTCTTCCATCATGGAAGGCGTGGCGGCGGCGAGAAGCAGGGGCCGGTATCCAGTGTCCTCCGCATCGCGGAGCAGCCCGGCCACCTTCTCCCACTGCTGCGGTTTCAGGGACTCCGGGTCATAGACGGACACGGCCATCAGGTCGCCGTTCATCAGCAGTTCGTCCACATATTCACCGGAGGCGTCGCTCAGCGACAGGGTGGGCGTGCGGTCGTCCGTGGGGTCGTCGATGTCTTCCGGGAGCATCAGCTCCGCGCCCGGCTTGAACGGGGTGAAGTCCACCAGCGGGATGCGCATCAGCGACCAGACCATGAACACGCACACGGAGACCGCGGCGATCGGGAAGCTGACGAACTTGATCTTGCGGGTGCGTTCCTGCTTGCGCAGGGGCAGGAAGGCCAGGGCCCAGAGGGCCATCAGGACGAGGTTCTTGACCAGGCTTTGGAGGTGGGTCAGGTGGATGATCTCCCCGAAACAGCCGCAGTCCATCCGGGGATTCCGGACATAGAGCAGGACGGTCAGCAGGGTGAAGATGCCCAGCAGCACACCTGTGGCCACGCCTGCGACCTTGCGCCAGACGCCCGTGATCAGGGCGGCACCCAGCAGCGCCTCCAGCAGGGCCATGCCCACGCCGACGACGCCGGAAAGGCCGGTCAGCCCGCCCAGATGCAGGAATTTGAAGTATTCCTCCATGACGAGCGTCGCCCCCACGGGATCCATCAGTTTCAGGACGCCCGAGAGGAAGAGCACGAAGCCGATGAGCACGGCGCTAATCCTTCGGATAACTCTCATAGACGGCTTTGATCTTGGCGAAGATGGCGTCGGGCGGCAGCATCCGTCCTTCGGCGTCGCTGCAGTCCACGCAGATGAAGTGCGGGTCGAGCGCCGCCTGCCGGCGGTACATGTCGCGGACCCGCTTCTGGAAGGCGATGTCCGCCTCGTGGATGTCCTGCCGGCCGTGCAGATAGCCGCGGTCGGCGCCTTCGCGCTGGGCGGCGAGGCTCTGCTCCACGAAGCCGATGGGCACGTCGAGGAAGATGTTCAGGTCCGGGCGCGGAAGCCCGAAATGCCCGTACTCGGTGTTGTTGATCCACTCGCGCAGGTCCTCCGCTTCGCGGTCGGAGGAGAGCTTGGCGCACTGGTAGGCGATATTGGAATAGACGTAGCGGTCCAGAAGGACCGTCCCGCCGGCACGCAGCCGGGCGCGGATCTCCGGCGCCGCATCGTGCCTGTCTTCGGCAAAGAGCAGGGCCACCAGCTGCGGGTGGACGCTCTCGATGGAGCCGAATCCGCCGCGCAGGAACTTGCCGATGAGCCCGCCGTAGACAGGGGCGTCATAGCGCGGGAAATGGATGTATTCGAGCGCAGGGCAGACTCCGGCGAGGTATTCTCTGAACATACGGACCTGGGTGGACTTGCCGGCGCCGTCCAGGCCTTCTATCACGATTAACATATCATCACAAAGATAAAGAAAAAATCTCTATTTTTGCGGCATGACACAAATCATGGCCATCGTCAACCTGACGCCCGACTCGTTCTGGGCGCCGAGCCGCGTGCGCGCGGAACGGGCGGCGGAGCGGATCCGGACCCTGTGCGGGCAGGGCGCGGACATCATCGACCTCGGCGCCGTCTCGACGCGGCCCGGGGCGGCGGATGTCTCCCTGGAGGAGGAATGGCGGCGGCTGGCGCCCGTCCTGCGGGACTGGGACTTCCCGGCGCTGCTCTCGGTCGATACGACGCGCGCGGAGATCGTGCGGCGGGTCCATGACTGCGTCGGCCCGTTCCTCGTCAACGACATTTCCGCCGGGGAGGACGATCCGGACATGCTCGCGACGGTGGGCCGGCTGGGCCTGCCCTTCGTGGCGATGCACAAGCGCGGCGGCCCGCGCTCGATGGACGCGCTGTGCGATTACCCGGAGGGGGTGGTGCCTGCGCTGGTGGCCTATTTCTCGGATTTCGCCCGCCGGGCGGAGGAGCACGGCATCGCCGAATGGGTGCTCGACCCGGGCCTGGGCTTCGCCAAGACGGCGGAGCAGAACTGGGAGATCCTGGAGAAGCTGGACTGGCTGCGCGGCTTCGACCGCCCGATCCTGATCGGGGCGGCGGACAAACGCTTCACCGGAGGGGATACGGAAAAAGCACACCGCCTCGCGCTGGCGCACGGGGCGGATGTACTGCGGGTCCACGACGTCGGAGCGGCGCGTGCGACTATTCTTCAAACAGCGGCTTGACGGGATCGATGTTGCCCTCGGGGCGCTCCTCGGGGATGCGCCGGAAGGCGTTGACGATCAGCACGAGCAGCAGCAGGCAGGCGGCGAAGATGATCCAATAGCGCATGCCGGGCAGCACGTCCAGGAAGGAATCGGCATCCTGGAACGCGTCGATGTTGGACATCACCAGCGAGAAGGTGTTGTTGGTGAAGTGCATCAGCATCGTGAGTTTCAGGGAGCCCGTCTTGTAATAGACGAAGCCGAACAGGCAGCCGAGCAGGAAAGCCGGCACGGCCTGCCAGGGGTTGAGGTGGATGAAGGCGAAGAACAGCGCCGACACCACGATGGCCCACACGGGCTTCATCCCGTTTCCGAGCAGCCCGCGCAGCACCATGCCGCGGCAGAGCCATTCCTCGAAGAAGGGGGCGAAGATGCTGACCATCAGGAAATTCATCCAGAGTTTGTCGCCGCCTTCGGTGAGTCCCTTCAGCGCCTCTTCCAGCCAGCCCGGCATCTCCGGCATGGCCACGAGGATGGCATCGCTGCAGAAAGCCAGGGCCAGCGTGCCCAGCATCACGAACACGGCGCAGAGCGCGCCGCCCAGCGGGCTGAAATGGCTGTTGTCCAGCCGGAAGCCGGGGCGGTTCATGCTGTTGTTGCGGCTCTGGATGCTGGCATAGAGCATCGGCGGGATGAACATCAGCGGGTAGGAGATGAGCATCGAATACTGCGCGCCGGCTTCCGCGCCGACGAGGGCGACCAGCGGGAGCGAAACGATGTTGCCCAGCAGGGCGCCGATCAGCAGCCAGGCGAGCAGGGCGAACATGCCCTTCACGCCCGGGACGTACCAGGTGAACTTCTCCAGGAAGCCGTAGTTCCTGGGCTTGATGCCTTTAGCCATGGGACTATTCGTAAAGCGGGGACGGATAGACGCCTTCGCGGGCGAGCTGGGCGAATTTCTCGACCACGGCCGGACGGTCCTCCTTGTAGGTGACGCCGAACCAGTGGGACGGGGTGGAGAGGACGTCGCACTGGGCGCTGCCGTCCTTGATCATGCAGTCGATGGCGTAGGGGATGTAGAACTCCTTCTTGAGCTCCTGGCTGTTCTGCTCCAGGAAGGTCTCGAAGATGGCGCCGCTCTTGGTGAAATAGTCGGGCGTGAAGCCCCACATGTTCATGGAGCAGAGGTCCTTGCCGCGCAGGTCCACGTGCTCGCCGGAGACGGAGTTGTCGCCGCGCACCACGCCGTCGGCGTCCTTGATGATGTTCAGGTGCTCCACCACGTCGGTCAGGTGCTGCTGCGCGTCGTAGTGGCAGATGCCGCGGGACACGCCGCCGGACTCGCTCAGGGTGTGGTCGAGCTCGAAGCCCACGATGGCATAGACGCCCTCGCTGCCCGCATGGGCGCGGCACCAGTCGCCGGCGATGCGGAAGGATTCCTTGCCGTAGTAGTCGTCGCCGTTGATCACCACGAAGGGCTCCTTGATCACGTCGGCGGCCATCAGGACGGCGTGGGCGGTGCCCCACGGCTTCTGGCGCTCCGGGTTGAGCGGCAGGAAGCGGGCGGGGATCTTGTCCAGTTCCTGGGTCACGAAGGTGAACTCCAGCGGCGTGCCGTCGGTGCACTTGACGTGGCTGTATTTGCGGGCGACCGTCTCCTTGAATTGCTCAAGGAAATACTCGCGGACGATATAGACCACGCGGCCGAATCCGGCCTGCACGGCGTCGTAAATGGAATAGTCGATGATGGTCTCGCCGTTGGGGCCGAGTCCGTCCATCTGCTTGCGGCCGCCGTAGCGGCTGCCCATGCCTGCTGCCAGGACAAGAAGAGTAGGTTTCATATTGTCGATAGATTTAGATTCTTCCGCAAAAATAACTATTTTTGTGCAAATAATTATGGCCAAGTACACCAAAGACATCTGGGACCGCAGCAAGGACGGCAGCAAGAAGGAGCAGCGCTCTTTCCTGCGTTATGCCATCGTGGCCACGGTCCTGTTCCTGCTGTTCATGCTGCTCAAGAAGGACAGCCTCGTGAGCTGGGTGCAGGCCGGCGTCACGCTGCGCCGCCAGCGCCGGCAGATCGAGCTGTACCAGCGCGAGAACGAGGAGCTGGACCGCCGGATCCGGATGATGACGGGCAACCGCGACACGCTCGAGCGCTATGCGCGGGAGCATTTCTTCTTCGCGGAGCCCGGCGACGATGTGTATATCATTGAATGATCAGTAATTCCTTTTCGATCCTCACGCTGTGCCCCGTGCCTTCGAAGGTCTTGCCCCCGATGGTGACGGTGCCGCGCGGCGCGTCCTTGTAGCGGCGCAGCAGGGCCGTCAGCTTGTCGAAGGTCGGCCCGCTGAGGGCGGCCTCCTCCAGCAGGCGCCAGAGGGCGTATTCCCAGTGGTCGAGCGCGAGCACGGCGGGGATGCGGACCGCGCCGCCGTCCGTGGTGAGCCCGTCGCGCACGGAGCGGAACCAGGCGTCGGCGATGTCGTCGGCGCAGGCGATGCGGCGCATGTCGTCGCCCAGTGTCCGGACGAACGAAGGGTTGATGCGGGCGAAGACCGGGAAGACTTCGTTGCGGATGCGGTTGCGCTTGGGGGTGCTGTCGGCGTTGGTGCTGTCCTCGCGCCAGGCGCAGCCGTGCGCGTCCATCCAGGCGCGGATCTCCGCGCGGGGGATGTCCAGCAGGGGACGGACGATGCCGTCGCGGTCGCCCATGCCCCGCAGGCCGCGCGTACCCGTGCCGCGCAACAGGTTCAGGATCAGCGTCTCCGCGTTGTCGTCGGCGTTGTGCGCCACGGCCACGGCCGAGAATCCCTCCCCGCGCATCAGCTCCGCAAACCAGGCATAGCGCAGCTCGCGCGCCGCCATCTCGATGCTGATGCCGTGGGCGGCGGCGTATGCCTGCGTGTCGAAGCGACGCACGAAACAGGTCCAGCCGCGTGCGGCGCACCAGTCGCGCACAAAGGCCTCGTCGGCGTCGGACTCCGCGCCGCGCAGCGCGAAATTGCAGTGCGCGACGGCAAACCGGGCTCCGGGAAAGAGTTCCGGGGCCCGGTTTGCCAGGTACATCGAATCGATGCCCCCGCTGACGGCGAGCAGGATCCGTTCCACAGTCCTACTTCTTGCCGAGGGTGTAGGTGAAGTTGAAGGAGAAGAACTCCTTGAACTGGACGCGCTGGCGCGGGTCGCCGCCCTGCTTGTCGGCGATCAGGACGATCGGGTCGTAGATGAGCCAGGTGTCGAAGGCGAGCTTGATGTACTTGCCGACCTTGATGCCGAACTTGTTGTCCCAGTTGACGCGGTTCCACACGAAGGGATGGTTGAGGTAGTCCGTGAAGAGGATGAGCTGCGTCTCGTAGGTGATGATGTCGTTGAGCGAGGCCTGGAGGTTGGCCTTGAGCTGGGCACCGAGCTGGAAGAGCTGGCCGTAGTAGTTGCGGCCGTCAAGCGGGTCGAGCGAGGGGTCGATCATCTTCATGCCGTAGCCCTTGCGCAGTTCGGGGATGCCGCAGAAGGTGAAGCCGCCCGTGACAGGGGAGAGGTTGAGGCTGAACCAGGGCGCCGGGTCCCAGGCCATACCGAGACCGAAGGTCAGGTAGCCGGGGGAGAAGAAGCCGGACTTGAGGGTGCCGCTCCACGAGCCGTTGGCGTCCTGCTTGTAGGAGTCGTAGCTGTCGGAGAACTGGGACTTGACCGTGAGGTCGGCGGTGTATTTCCACTTGCTCTCCTCGGAGGTCTTGTAGCCGAAACGGCTCTCGAACTGCAGCAGGTCGGTGCTCTTCTGGATGAGGTTCTCCTTGTCGGCGGACCACAGGAAGCCGTACTGCATCTGCAGGCGGTTGGTCCAGGTGGCGAGCTCACGGGCGTGGTTGGCGTTGACGTCGATGCCGAGGCGCAGGGTGGCGCTGTTGTAGCCGCCGGACGCCCAGCTCCACAGGGCGGTCTGGTTGAAACCGAAATCGAAGATGGCGTATTTCGTCCAATATTGGGGCTTCTCCACGGCTTCTTCGGCCTGGGTGGCTCCGGAGAAGGCGGCTGCGGCCTTGGCGGCAGCTTCCTGGACGTCGTCCTGGGCCAGGGCGGCGGGAATGGCGGCCAGCAGGGCCGCGGTCAGGATCCAAAATTTCTTCATATCTGTGCAGATGTTGGTTAATACGAAATGGCGAAGACGACGCGGCGGTGCGAAGGCTTGCCGGAGAAGATGTCGCGGCCTTCCTCTTCGCAGACGTAGCTGTCGATGGGGATACAGCGGATCGTGGCCTTGGTGGCGTCCTTGATGGCCTGCTCCGTCTCCACGGTGCCGTCCCAGTGGCAGAGCAGGAACTTGCCGGTCTGGATCTTGGTCTTGAACTCCTCCCAGTCGTCGCACTTCTCCACATGGGCGTCGCGGAAGGCGAGGGCCTTGTCGTAGATGTTCTGCTGGATCTCGTCCAGCAGCCGGGAAATATGCTGCTCGATGCCCTCCAGGGCCATCGTCTCCTTGGTCAGGGTGTCGCGGCGGGCCACCTCCACGGTGCCTGCGGCAAGGTCGCGGGCGCCCATGGCGAGGCGGACGGGCACGCCCTTGAGCTCCCATTCGGCGAACTTGAAGCCCGGGCGGACCGTATCGCGGTCGTCGATGCGGACGCTGTGCCCGAGGGCTTCCAGGCCCTGCTTGACGGCGGCCATCTTGTCCAGCACGGCGTTGCGCTCCTCCTCCGTCTTGTAGATGGGGACCATGACGACCTGGATGGGGGCGAGCTTCGGAGGCAGGACGAGGCCGTTGTCGTCGCCGTGGGCCATGATCAGCGCGCCCATCAGGCGGGTGCTGACGCCCCAGGAGGTGGCCCAGACGTATTCCTGCTTGCCTTCCTTGTTGGTGAACTGTACGTCGAAGGACTTGGCGAAATTCTGTCCGAGGAAATGGGAGGTGCCGGCCTGCAGGGCCTTGCCGTCCTGCATCAT
>ODAI010434816.1_pt1 | contig 10003 bp, 14 predicted proteins | sample 1539321 | NCBI WGS metagenome assembly ODAI01 (sample SAMN02144231, study PRJEB22623) | gut metagenome | biome: sheep rumen | host: Ovis aries | place: New Zealand | reverse complement strand
TCTCAAACTTGGCAACATCAAAATTGTCTATCAGCACATCGGGAAGGATGGCACGCAGCAGTTGGGTATGATTCATGCTGCAAAGGTAACACTTTATTCTTGATTAGCCAAGCTTTACCAACCGGGTAAATCCGCTGAGCCAATGTTCCACCAAAAGTCCACCAAAAGTCCACCAAAAAAACCGCCCTATCCATCACGGACAATGGCGGCCAGCAAAATTCAGCGACAAAGGTACAAATTCTTTTTCGCTTTATGGCAATTTTTTAGTTAAATTTGTACCTCTCCGGGTGATAAGTCGGCTTCAATCGCGCGCACGCACGTTGGAATCAATCATCATCATCAATAAGTCTTGGTCTGCCAACTTTTGCGCTCAACTTTTCCGAAAGATAATAGAATTTTTTGGATTCTTTATCGTCTTGGCTCGAAAGAATGAATTTGTGTCTAAGAGCCATTGCGAAAGCCCATGCGGATAGTTGCTCCCGATACTTCTGCACAAAGTTCTTGAACATATAATTTTCAAAGAAATGCAACAAGTCTAATTCGGTATGCTGTGTATTCTTGGCAAAGGTATTCCCGCAAGCCTCAGCAAACTTTGAGTAATAGTGCTGCATTGCTTTCTTCACGTCAGCCTCGGTGTAAGATACCTGCATACTTACTTCCTCGGCGGTCTTGTGTACATTCTGTTTTCGTATAATCATAACCTTATATTATTTGCCGTTTAGTTACTTTTTTTAAATCTAAGTCATACTATTTCTTATTCTTCGATGATTTCAAATTCACTTTGTGAGTTATAGTTTTCAATTTCTTCTGCAGTGGGATAATGAATGCTGGGGTCATTTACTAATTGAGCAGGTTCAAAAATCCTACATGTTATATCGTAGAGACTACCGTTCTCTGTAAAAATGTAATCACTCAAAAAGAACCATGCGATATCATTTCGGTCCATATTGTCCTCAATGATATTTCCGTTAGGGTCTTTTAGCCGGAATTTGTATACATGTAAGAACAAGTTAGTTACAAGTCGTATCAGGAAGGAGGCTCTACTATTTGTCAACCCACCAATTATTTTTTGTTTAAATATTGGCTTTGTGCCAACGTAGAAATTGCCTATTGTACTTCCTTTGAGTCTAAATATTTTTACATTTAAACCGCCTTCAATATCACTTATTATTTCGCTTGCGTATCTTTTGAATGGCGAATTTTTGAGAGAGTTCCCATAAGGGATTGTTGAGAAGGAAGTAACCATATCATTGTAGTCACTCACAAAATTGGTGTCATCGCTATATAAAGGTTCTGTTCCCAAATTTACATAAACACCATAGTTATAAGCGAAATTGGAAACGTCTTTTGCAAGGTTCTCTAATTGTGGCACATAAAGTTCTGCTTTAGCTTTATCATTCACATATATGTCTTGCAAATCCCACGACATCCACTTAAATTTCACTCTATTTTGCAGTATATGTATCAGCTGCCTTTTAGTTTGCATTTCCATAGTTATTCTTTATTTTGTTTTATAATTATTTGTTTTCTTGATTTAATAAAGGGTCGTGCAACGATCTTTCTCCGTCCACAACCCCTAACGACTCTAAGTGAAATGTCACAAGTCACTATCAATCGCGAAAGAGAATCAGTAAACTGCGGGATTTTCCCGCATTATCGGAAAGGGAAAGGGGGTGTGACCTGTATCTATCATCACCCCGCAAACCCTTTAAAGTCCTGTTTCTTGAAACTCGCCTCCAGCATCTTCTGGTATTCTGCATCGCTTTGTGCCTCCTGTCTGCGACGTTCAAAAACCTTCTCAACATCGCTTTTCATGCGCGAATGTTCTGTGACATACTCGGGATAGTCCGGGAATAGTTTCTCGTCAAGTTTGGTAAGCGTGTGACGCTCCTCCTGGGTCAAAGATGCTATCTGCTGCTGGCTCAATACTGAGAATAAATTCTGAATCATAGTTGTATATAATTTTGTGTTGGTTTTTTACAGATATAACTTTTCGGCTGCTTTCTGGCGGTGAAGGATTTCTGCCATATACGGCTTATTGTCGAATCTATGGTCTCGTACCATCGTGCCCCTCGCCCACGCCTCAGAATGGCGTGACTGCGAGAAATGCAAGAGTTCACTAAGCGGAATCTTCTTCACGTCCTGATCAGCCTCCCACGCTCTGAGTTCACCAATCGCCTGCAATATGTTTTGTATCTTCTGCCAATGTTCACCGGCTTGCTCTGGTACTTGATGGGTGGCGCGTTCGGTTGCCAACAATGTAATGCTGGTGTAGTAGAACGTGCCTAACTGCTCGTCATAGTAATATTGCTCCTTGGGGATTCCTGCAATGAACTTCCGAATCCTTTGCACATTGCCCAGTGCTCGCTTGTAAAGCCTGCCCCATTGCATCAACTGCACCTGGCGCTGTTCGGCCGTGAGAAACTTTGCATCAGACACGGCTTTCTTAGCCTGTTCGTGCTGAGTGTTCAACCATTCCTCAGTAAGTATATGGGGTAATGGTATATCACCCAAATCCTCCTCCTCTTTGAGGTTTGCGTAAGCCTCCTGTGCTTCCCGTAGGTCTGCACGTAGTTGCGAATCAATAGCCTTTAACTCGTCTTGAAAGACGATGGTCTTTGGCATTTCTTGTGTTTTTGTCTCTGTCATAATCTGTCAGTTTTTGTGTTGTGGCTGCAAAGGTAGTAAAAATACTTTACAACACCAAATTTCCTTTCGTTTTTTGTTGCGTAATCCGAAAACTTTTCTAATTTTAGTGCTTTATTGGTTCGTATATGGTATATTATATCTGTTCTTTCTAATTGAGCGTTTAAGGTGAAAAAGTTTGGCGGTTTTTACTTTTTTTCTGAAACTTTTTGGCGAAAAAGTATGGAAGTTATAAAAATAATGTCTATCTTTGCACCGTCCAAATTCAAAACAACAACAAATGAACATTCAGAGAAATAACAACGGAAGGTATGGGTTGAGTAGTGGAAACGCCTCAACACGTAGTTTTGACGTGTGGACGCCCTTAACCTTCCATTTTTTAACGTCCTAAATTCAAAACATTATGAACAATCAAGTAATTAACGAGAACAACGAAATTTTCACTACCTTAGTGGAGGTTCTTTCATCTGTCAATAACGCGGAAAAAGCGTTTAAGCGTGCAACAGCACAATTTGACGAAGACAAAGAAATACATGATAATAATTTCATGGAATTAACGGAACAACTTAAAAAGGTGGTCGAAGAGTTTGCGCAGCGTGTAACAGCTGTAAAACTAACAGAAGTGGAATAAATTCAACACTAACTCCTGTAAAGCGGTTGCTATCATATTGCAGCCGCTTTTATTTTTGCGCTTATAGTTAGACCCAAAAGAGACAAAACACGCTCAAAACGTCTATACTCCAGTTCTTACCTGGTATTGTGTATTTTGCTTTATAGTAGTATAAGTGGTTTCGGAAAAACGAAAAAAAAGAAAAAATCAAAAAATCCCGACGAAAGGTCAGTAGGGGGTGCCCAAAGATGTTAAGGGGGGGTGGTGGGGTGTCAATACGAAAACACAAAGAATCCCCATCATTCAAGATAGGGATTCGGTTTGTTGTCTTATGCGGCTTTGAGTAATTTAGTAATAGCCTGTACCGTGCTTTCGTTCACATCATGCTCTTTGGCTAAATATCGTACTGAGTATTTGTCACCTCTCAGATTCTTCTCAATCTTCTTTCGGAGGTCTGCAACCAATTCCGGGTATTTGCTTTCGTAGGTCTCAATATTCATGCGATAACCCTCCTTACGTCCTACTTTGCCGCCTTTGGCTCTGTAATTGTCATAGCCGGACTTCATGCGAAAACGGATTGATTCACGCTCTATCTGTGCGCACGTTGAAAGGGTTGCAATCATAATCATCAAGAAGGGGTGTTCGTTGCCATCAGCATTGAAGATGGATAACTGCTCTTTCTGAAAATAGACGTTGATTCTATTCTCCTTGCAATAGATAACAGACTTCAACACTTCATCTATGTTACGCCCTAAACGGCTTAACTCGCTGCAAAGAATGGTGCAACCGTTGTTGGTGGCATATTCAAGAGCCTCCATCAATGCGGCTCTTTCCTCATTCTTCTTTGCACCTGATATTTTCTCAGTGAAGATGTTCTCTACCTCATAGCCGTTGCCGTTGGCATAAGTTGTGAGGTCTGTAACTTGTCGGTCGGTGTCCTGTACCAACGTTGATACTCTCGCGTAGATAATTGCTTTCTTACTCATAACTAAGGAATCTTAAATGTTTCTACTGCAAAGTTAGCGAATATCCTTCTAAACGCTGTCAAGATTTCAGAAAACTTAGCTTGTCTTGTGCGGAAATAACCTTTTAAATAAACAACACACAACCACAAGCCTTTATTTTGCTATCTCCACGTAACAAATAAGATTAAAACCACACACACATTAAAACCACACAAAAGACATGATGCAATATTTGGCGGTCTCGGGAATAATGCCTACCTTTGCATCAACTTTCCAATACTCACATATTGGGGAGTCTTAAATGTTTAAGAGCCTGCCACCTGTGAAGGTCGTAGGCTCTATTAAATTGTATGCTGTAGTAGTGGGTAGTGGTGGTGTGTATCAGATTCCACATAGCAAAGCGGGTAGTTTCAATAAACCCGTCAGAATGGTGTCGAATTATCGGATCCTGAATCCGTCTTATCTATTGCCCAACAATCCCAATCCCCTTCGGTGAATGTCTCTTTAATCCGGCAATATCCTACCCATCGTTCTTCTTTAGCGTAGAATGTCCGACAAATCATATTTTTACAAGCCTTGCACGTCATAAGCAATCATTTTTTGATTTTTAATCATCAGTTGTAAAGATGGTGTCTTTGTACCCACGAATCCTTTTTTGTTGGTCTTACGTCCATTCCTCGCAAAATAGAATGCATTATCTGGTATCACTTCCGCATCTTCCACAATCTTAAGGTCTAAGACTTCAACGAGCAAACCAACTGCCGAATTAGCCTTTACCATTTCATCTAAGATTCGTTCCTGATCTGTGATTGCAGCCTTGACTTCCTGCGGTTCTCTCTCCAACTGCTTACACAATCTATCTGCTATATCTATCTTCTTTATGCGCTCCGCATTGGTGGCATTACGCTCTAAATAGTCCGAAACAACACAATGGCAATAAGTAAGTTCTGCGGCTTTCTCCTGCCAATATTTGTAAGTCTCGCCTGTGGTGTCGGTGTCTGGGAATAGAATCACCTTCCTGCCTGCTAACACTTTCATCTTATGGGCATTGATTCCATATTTGCCGCCTGTTGCCAACCAAATGTATTCGGGGAATACTGCGGACGCTATAACTGCCGTTTTCTCAGCCTCAACGATTGCAACGGTCTTGTTAGGATACTTGGCTAATAGATGTTCCCCAAATAAGCATTGTTGGAGGCTAAACTCGCCATCACCTAACAAGCCTTGTTTGAGCATAAGAGAATGAATCCACGTAGTTGTCCCGCTGGTCTGTATCCTATGCCCTGTTTCGGGATTGTATTGTATCACCTTTCCCGTTCGGATTCTTCTGTTCACGTCTACTTGCCAAAAGATAACATCACGGCTCTTTGTTGCGCCTAAGTAGTAATCTGCTGCAACTCGCTCGATAGTCTTTATGTCAAGCAGACCGCATAAATACTCAACGAATGTAGATATGAATGAAAAACACTTGATAAGATATTCCTTGGGGATATAACTTGGCGGTGTCGGTGGTGTTGGTGTCGGCTTCAGTAGTCGGATATCGGGCACATTATCGTCATTTACCTTAAATCGGCTTATGTCAATTCCAACGTTCTTTGCCATTTGTAAGAAGGTGGCAATTCCTATTTTCGTGTTTGTCCTGGTCGCATACCTAAATTGGTACTCAGAATCGCGATAAGCGTAAACTGGTGAAATGCTGCTGATAGCGTGAAATATTTCCCTGCCTTCATCACCAATGTTACAAAGTGCCATTGAGCCTTTAAACCAATCATCTTCATTGCCAAACAGATTGATTCCACGCTTTACTATCTCGTTCGCTATTGCCCTAAAATTGTACGTCATAATCTTCAATATCTTTATATGGGTAAATGGGGAATTTGTTGTAATGGGGTATTCTTTGGGTAATGGGTAATGGGGAAAATGGGGTATATATTTATATAAATATATATACGCCCACATTTCCCCAATTATTACCCTATGGGGAAACGGGGAAATAGTGGGGAATTTTCCCCACCTTCCCCACTACTGCTTAAGATAGAATTTTCCATCATCATCATGCTTGTATATTATACGTTCATCGAGTCCTTCTTTAATTCTCTTTTCACCTGATTTGCATTTACCATCCTTGCCTATTTTATACCCATATTCTGAAGCCAATAATCGCGTAAGTTCGCGATACCCTATGCCGCCTTCCTTACCTCTGAAGATATTGACAAAAGATGTTCGCAATTTATCTGACTTAGTAGATTCTGCATCTGCTTTCTTATCTACTGTGGAAACTTCGGGTACATAGATACTGCCATCTTCCGCAAATTTGAAGATAACTTGTGGTGCAAGTGCTGTGTCATTGCTCTTGTCATGGGTAATGCTGTGAATCCCGCTGGTCTTGTTAAAGTCAACTTTGAAGATAGTTGTTGCTACTCGAGTTAACTCTGTACCCATTGCGTACCGAAAGTTATCATCATTCTTGTTGGTGTGCAACATGGCGAATACAGATGTACCGTTTTGCACTATCCTTTGCAGCAATTCAATTACGGGTGCGCAATTGTCGTTTGCATCGTCTGTAAGGTCGAATATGCCATCAATCACAACGCAATCGTAATTACCCTGCGCAAACATATAATCAATAAAACAAATGCGGTCTGTCAGTCTTTCACCTCGCATTTGCCTAAATGTTACTCCGTGATTTTCAAGGGGAATACTATCAACCATATTGGCTATACGTCTAAATATGGCCATCTTCTGTTTACAACTATAATCACCCTTCTCTGTATCTATCCAAAGGACTTTATTACATGGTGTACTGCATCGGATTCCCGCAAAGGTTGTCTTACCCAACATCACCCCAATAAAGATTGCAAGTGCAGTAGATTTTCCAGCCCCTGGCTTTCCTCCTACACCAATAACCTCCCCACTTGGTACACAATCAACTCCACATATATTATAACGGAATTTAGGGCTTGTGATAGAAGGATCAAGGTCGTTAAACGCTCCTTTGTCTAAGAACCTCAAAAGACGCTCAAACTGCTTTTGGTCTGTATAACCTAAACCCTCAAAAAGGGTTTTCACGTCCTCATTCTTACTGTCAATAGTCTCTTGTTCTTTCAACTGATTATTGCACCTTGCAAGTTCACCTCCAAAAGCGTTAATTTCATTAGTCTGCTGCTGATTTGCTGCCGAATCCTTTGCCATATCGGGGATTTTTTGTACCTTTGCATCGTCTGGGTAAGAGACGGTGGCGGTTGCGGTCGTTGCCGTTTTTTCGTGCTCCATACTCAACCCTCCATAAAGCGTTTAACTTCGGACTCTGCGTATGTTACCCTCCGTCCTATTTTGGTGGCTTTAATCTCGCCATCTTTTGTTTTCTGCCAAAGGGTAACTTTGGAAATACCACACAATTCGCTTACTTCATCACGGCTCAGATAACGCTCCGGCTTTGCCTTCTCCTGTTCCTCCTGAATGGTTCTGCGTACCTCGTCAGCAACAACTTTTCGTAACCATTCCTCAACGAGGGGTAGAGCCTCGGTCAACAGACTGTTAAGTATAGTATTCGTGTTGTTATTCATGGCTCATTCCGTTTAAAAGGTTATCGATGTCACCACGTGCGTACAGAATCTTATAACCTATTTTGCGAGGCTTAAGGATTCCTGCTTTTGTGTATCGCCATACGGTTGTACGACCCACCTTGAGGTATTGGCAGACCTCAACGATACTTAAATACTCGCCATCTGGAATTGGTGAACCATACAGTTTTTTCTCTAGTTCATTTACCAACTCCGTTAGTTCCTCACCTGACAAGCCTTTTATGGCTTCGATTGCTTTTGCTAAGTTTCCACTAGCATTAGCCAACTGCTGTTTGGTTTTTGTTCTCATATTCTCTGTGTTTAAAAATATCGCTCTTCTATATAACTAACCTCTGCAAGGTGTTATAAAACGCCTCTGCTTTCGGTCAGCCGAAAAGTTTGCTGCAAATATACAACCTAATTAATAGGATGCACGCAAAATTAATGGTAATCTGTGAAACATCAAGAAAAAAAATGCAAGAAAAAGGGATTTCGGTGCAAGATTTCCAATTTAAAGAAAAAATATTGATGCTGAATATTGTTTTTCATGGTGTATCTATCTTTGTCTATAAGCAAAAAAAAGGATGCAACGAATAGTTACACCCCTTTGAAGATTTAAGCCAGTAGAAAGCCGTTTCCGTGGCTCATTCACCCTTTGTACTGAGCTTTGAATCACCTGACACTAAAACCGTCAATCCTTGCCCCTCAGTCCCATATAGCAATTTTCTCCATTGCTCACGTTTGAGCCTCTTTTGTTCCTCTGCTTTCCGTTGTTCCTCTCGCTGCTGCTCCACCTCGGCACTTCGCTTATTAAGCGTATCAAGGTATCTCTTACAACCTCGTACTAATTCATCATCCTGCTTGCTCATAGACTTTCCCGAACGATTGAATCATACCAACTATACCCTGTAGGGCGTCGCGTGTCTCTGTATCGACTTTTTCTTCAAGAGCCTTCAACTGTTCCATAACCTTATAGGGGTTATCTACAGACGAAAGCCAACACTTTACGGCAAATCCTAACCCTGTGGTTATTGCCTCAATCTGGCGGTCGTTCATTTCGTTCTCAACGGTGTTAATGGCATTGTTGCCGTTTACTTCATTCATAATTCTTTGATTTTAAGTTCGACAATATTATTATTAGACAAATAGACTTTTCAAGCCTCCTTACTTAGTTTAACCTCTTTCGCTGCCTTGAACTTCTCATAGATAGATGTTGCTCGTTCGGTCTTTTTGACTTTCATATATTTCTCATAAGACTTGATGGTAGCGTGTCCGCTCACCGACATAATCTCTCTGTCTGAGAATAACCCGGACTTATGAAGGGTTGTTATCATGCTGCGCCTTGTGGTGTGACAAGATACCAATTCCCAACGCTGACGAATGATTTCTCCTTTGTAATCTCGCTTGTATAGATACTCCCCTGATTCATGCTCGGTGGCATAGTCCAAACAACGCTTGTAACGCTTGGATTCCTCACCGTGTAACTTCTCGCCATCTGCAACCCTCTTTCTCATATCCATAAACCAACGTTCCTTGTCTCGCTCCTTACCTGATAGGAGTGTAACCTCCCATTTAAGGAGTGTTGGCACTGATTCAGACAACATCTTACATGCCGCCTTTATTCCTCGGTTGATTGCATCACGTTTGAGGCTTGGAAACTTATATTTGTACTTCTCGCAAATCTCAAACACTCGATCATCAAGTATTGGTACTTCCAATTTTGTTTGCGTCTTTTTCTGACGTAAGCGTATAACTGGTGTGCCATCTTCATTTATAACGAAATTATCGCGTGAGAATTGGCTGTAGTCACTAACTCGCTGTGCTGAGAAATACCCCAATATCCACAAGTCACGGCATTGCTCGATATGCCCCGTAAGTTTCAAATTATATAGTTCGTCTATCTCATAATCAGACAAGACAATTTCAGCACGCTTTTCATCGTCTTTTTGTTCGTGAGACCTCCAGACCCTAAGACTTGTTCCGTTGCGGTTCTTTCCGTCCTCGGCTGCAATATTGCATAACTTACGGAAATGGTTCGTCTGTTGGGCAATCGTTCCCTTCATCAACTCTTTGCCCTCTAAGTAGGTTATAAAGGGCTCAGCGGATTTACCCGGTTGGTAAAGCTTGGCTAATCAAGAATAAAGTGTTACCTTTGCAGCATGAATCATACCCAACTGCTGCGTGCCATCCTTCCCGATGTGCTGATAGACAATTTTGAT
>ODAI014139383.1_pt1 | contig 10004 bp, 8 predicted proteins | sample 1539321 | NCBI WGS metagenome assembly ODAI01 (sample SAMN02144231, study PRJEB22623) | gut metagenome | biome: sheep rumen | host: Ovis aries | place: New Zealand | reverse complement strand
TTCAGGACGCGCGATTCGCTGGACGAGGCGAGGGCCGCATTTGCCCGCGTCAAGGATCTGACCGTGAGGCTTGCCCAGGTGGAGACGGCGGCTTACCGGCTGGCAGCCAACATTCAGAAGACGCAGAAGCGGGCCAACGCGCTGAAGAATATCACGATCCCCCACTATGAGGAACTCTCGAAGACGATCGGGGCGGCCCTGGAGGAGAAGGAGCGCGAGGAGTTCACGCGTCTCAAGGTCATCAAAAAACAGAAACAGAGAAAAAGCCGTTGAGACAAAGATACCCCCGGACAGGTTCACATACGTTCCTGTCCGGGGGTTTTTACATATTTTTCAGGGATGTCTGACACGGTAACAGTTCAGGCAGGCTGTCCAGGGGCTGAGGTACGTCGCAAACATCATCTTCATCGAAAAACGCAGGTCCTTCTCTGCGAGCTTAGCAATGCATATGCATTGCTGATCTCTCGGTCGGACCTGCAATGTTTTTCTCACGAAGATGGATGCTTTGAGCCGTTAACGAACTATATTAACTGCCTGCCTGAACTGTTACCTGACACTGTCTTATAATCAGTGCTTTATCAGGTAATCCTGGACACTTGTGACAGCATTGGCACCGTCAGCGCACGCGGTGATAATCTGACGCAGCTGCTTTTTTCTGAGGTCGCCGGCGACGAATACGCCCGGGACCGACGTGGCACCGGTCTCGTCAGCGATGACATAGCCGCCCTGATCGAGCTCCAGCTTGCCGGAGACGAGATGACTGATCGGCTGGATACCGACAGCGATGAACACACCGTCCACCGGGATCGTGCGCTCGGAGCCGTCCTTTTTGTCGACGGTCACAATGCTTCTGACCTGACCTTCGCCGTCAATGGATTTCAGCGTGCTGTCCCAGACCATCTCGACGTTGGGCATGGCAAACAGGCGGTCCTGAAGGATTTTGGCTGCGCGGAGCTCATCGCGTCTGTGTACCACATAGACCTTGTTGCAGAGGCGCGCGAGGAAGATCGCGTCCTCGACCGCGACATCGCCTCCGCCGATGACGGCTGTGTCCTTCTTTCTGTAGAAAGCGCCGTCGCAGGTCGCGCAGTAGGATACGCCCATGCCGGCAAATGTGTCTTCGCCGGGAGTGCCGAGCTTTCTGTGCTCAGCTCCCATTGCGAGGATGACTGTCCGGGCTTCATATGTCCCCATATCCGTGGTGACTTTTTTTACGTCCCCGTCAAGATCGAGCTCTGTGACAGTCTCCGTCACGAACTCGGCGCCGAGGTTCTGCGCATGCTCCTGCATCTTCATAGAAAGGTCCGGTCCGCTGATGCCGGGGAGACCCGGATAATTGTCAATTTCATAAGTGTTGACGACCTGGCCGCCGCCCATGAAGTTCTGCTCGATGATGATGAAGTCGAGCCTCGCGCGGGTCGCGTAGATGGCTGCAGAAAGACCGGCGGGGCCGGATCCGATGATGATTAAATCGTACATGTGTACCTCCTTTATTAAAAACTGTTATTTTCAGGTCAGCTCTGAATTGCGGCGTTAAGCCGATATCGTTCCTTGCTTCTTTACTGATATTCTAACATGAACGGTTCGAAGTTGAAAGAGAAATGTTTTATAAAATATAATTTTATAAAAATACATTCCACCTGTGAACCGGCAGGCATTAAAGAAAAATGAATTTTTCATTAAGGTCTGATAAAAAATACTGAAAACTGACTGACTTACCGTTTTTTTATGATAATATGTATGTGGTTATCTAAGCCCCACAGAGAGATCTCTATCGGGTGTGGTAGTCACATGTTTATAAACACGGAGGTAACGTATGTATTGTGAAAATTGCGGCGCACTCCTCACAGGCGGCGGAAAATTTTGCCCGGAATGCGGAGCAGCGGTCAGTATAAAGATTCAGAATCAGTATAAAAAGGAGCTGGAGCAGGGAAATTCCGCATTTGCGTACCTGCCTGAGGAAGAACCGGCAAAGGATGTCTCCGCGGACAGTCTGAAATCAGGGAGTTTCGGTTACAACACCGCAAAGGATCTGGGATTCGCCGGCTGGGAGGCCGCAACTTCTAAGAAGCAGGACGTCCCGGACTACGGATACAGCGACGATACCATCCGGGCAGCACAGGCAGAGCTCGACAGTCCTTCAAAAGCAGAAGAGTACAAGAAGACCTCGACAGACTGGAGAGACCATGTGGACAGCGATAAGTTCCGTGAGCAGAACGCGAACGGTCAGCCGGTGCAGCCACAGCAGTATACCAACCAGCCGTTCTACGAACAGCCTCAGTACGGTTACGCCCAGAAGCAGGTGCCGAATATGTATGACGCCTATGGGACGCAGTACAGTGACAAGAGCTACATTGCTGCCGCTCTGCTCGCGTTTTTTCTGGGGGGCTTCGGTGCCCACAATTTCTATCTGGGATACAAGAAAAAGGCCATTATCCAGCTGACCATGTGTCTTTTGTCGATCCTTACGCTCGGAATCTCCGGTCTTGCCGCGGGGATCTGGGCGTTCGTGGAATTCATTCTGATCCTCACGGGAAGCATCAGCACGGACGGGGACGGAAGACCGCTTAAAAGATAAACGAGACAATGCAATGAGCGCATCGGGGCTGCCGTTTTGGGCAGCCCTTTTTCATTGCGGCGCGGGGACGGATGTATGCGTATCTTTCATACACACAGGATGTTGACGTAATGTGCGATATTCCGGGTAACGCATTATGTCACTCGGAAAAATCCACAAAATAAATGTTCTGCTTGACAAGGCGCGGTTGACGTAAGAAATCACCGCAAAAATGGTGGATAATGTGGATAATTTTGTGATTAACTCGGTATATCATGGATTTTGTGGATAATTTGCCTGTGGATAAGCCCCTCGCCGATAATTTCAACGTCAACTTTAGCGCAGTAAAATAAGGGGCAAAAATTCGGCAAAGTGCCGAAATTTAAGTTTTTTGAGATTTGGGCTGTACAAAACTTTATGTGAACCGCCTGTCACGCGGATCCCGCAGGCATGCGCGGGAGTGTCCTATGGAGGGACCTTAATGCGCGATGAGGCTGCTCTTTGGCGGCAACGCGGCGGCTCACTAAAATAATTGTCAAAATTATTGACTGTTTTTTCGTCATTGTGTACATTGCAAATGATTTCTTCTGAGAATAAAATTACATTTGTAGTACACATGCGAGGAATAATCAGATGACAATAGCAGAAGTTCTGGAAATATTTTATGACCTCTACGGCAGCGAAGGGGATATTGGCACGTTTTTTGCCCCTGCGAGGCTTTCTCTGATCGGGCAGCACACGGATTATAATGGCGGACACTGTTTCCCGTGCGCCATCACTCTCGGAATATACGGCGCGATCAGGCTCCGTGAGGATCACAAGATCCGCATGTTCTCGATCAATTTTGATGATCAGGGGATCGTGGAGGACACGATCTACGATTTGAGACCTCTCGTTCGCGAGAACTGGGGATCTTATATAAAGGCGATGATCTGGGCGTTCAGGGAAAACGGACAGCCTATTGACTGCGGTTTCGACCTGGTCGTCGGCGGAGATATTCCGTTCGGGGCGGCTCTGGCCTCCTCCGCTGCTCTCGAGTCGCTCGCCGGTGTCATGCTGCGTGACATGTACCAGCTCACGGATGTCACGAATGTGGACATTGCCAAGATGGGGCAGTTCGCCGAGAGCGATTATATAGGCTACTACAGCAGTATTATGGATCACTTTGCGTGCATGATGGGCATAGAGGGCCATGCGATCTATTTCGACGCTAAAACTATGCGCTATGAGTATCCGCCGTTCAAGCTGGGCGATGCCAAGCTGGTCATTGTCTACAGCCAGATCGAGCATGTCCCGGATCGGAATATGCACGCCGCGAGGAGAGCGGAGTGCGCGAGGGCGCTGAAGAGGCTCAAGCAGAACGTCCATATCAATTACCTGTGCGATCTCTCGATCGACAAGTTCGAGACATTTAAGGACATCCTGATGGATGACCTCCTCGTTAAGCGTACGAGGCATGTCGTCTACGAGAACCAGCGGACGATACAGGCTGTCTCCGCGCTGCGGGCCCACAATATCACGAAATTCGGTCAGTACATGTACGCGTCCCATCTCTCGCTGCGGGATGACTACGAGGTGACCTGCGAGGAGATCGATTATCTGGTCGACACCGCTATGAGTATTGACGGGGTCATCGGGAGCCGGATGATCGGCAGCGGGCTCGGCGGCTCGACAGTCAACATTGTAAGGGAATCCGCTATCCCGTCATTCATGGAGACGATCAGCCGGGAGTACAAGAAAAAAACCGGTCTGTCCGTTGATTTTTACGGGGCGTGGCCGGCGGAGGGAGCGCGAGCGATTTTGCCATAAAGTTGCACGATTTAAAGGTGGTACAGATACCACCTTTATTATATTATATACAGTGAAAGGATGATTATGGCAGGCTGGCGCATGCGCGTCTGCCATGGGTCCGAAGGCGTAGCCGGCACGAGCCGGCTGATATTCACGCGAAAAGTTATTTGCATGACCAAGGAGAAAGAAGGCAGGCATATGCTCAGTACATCAATTAAAAAACTTATAACATACGGTCTGGAATCAGGGCTTCTTCCGGAAAATGAAGTCTACTACGCAACCAATCTCCTTCTCGACTGTTTCCATGAGGAATACTATGAGGAGACAGATGAGACATTTGCGAATGTTGATCTTGAGAGCACTCTGGCAGAACTTCTGGACGAGGCGGTTCGGCGCGGCATAATCGAGGACGGCATCGCGTCGAGGGACCTTTTTGACACAAGACTCATGAATTGCCTGACACCGCGGCCTGCCCAGGTACAGCAGACATTCTGGAGTTTATATGAGAAGTCGCCGAAGGAGGCGACAGACTGGTTCTACAAGTTCAGCCAGGACACGGATTATATCCGCCGCTACAGGGCCAAGAAGGACCTTCGCTGGAAGGTGGCCACCGAGTACGGTGACATTGATATCACGATCAATCTCGCCAAGCCGGAGAAGGACCCCAAGGCGATCGCTGCGGCCGGAAAGGCAAAGTCGTCGAACTATCCGAAATGCCTCCTCTGCGCGCAGAACGAGGGGTATGCCGGAACTCTGACGCACCCGGCCCGCGAGAATCACCGCATCATTCCGATCACGATCAACGATACGAAATGGGGTCTTCAGTACAGCCCGTACGGCTATTACAATGAACACTGCATAGCGTTCAACTTCGAGCATACGCCGATGGCGATCAACCATGCGGCCTTCTGCAAGCTGTTCGATTTCGTGCGCCAGTTCCCGCATTATTTCCTGGGCTCCAACGCGGACCTGCCGATCGTCGGTGGATCGATCCTGGCCCATGACCATTTCCAGGGCGGCCATTATACATTTGCAATGGCCAAAGCCGGCATAGAGATCCCGTTCACCGTGCCGGGATTTGAGGATATTGAGAGCGGCATCGTCAAGTGGCCGCTGTCCGTTTTCCGCATTCGCGGCGAGAAGATCGAAAGACTCGTGGAGCTCGCGGATCACGTGCTCGAGGCATGGAGAGAATATACGGACGAGGACGCATATGTCTATGCGTACACGGACGGTGTGCCCCACAATACGATCACACCGATCGCGAGAATCGCTGACGGCAAGTATGAGCTCGACCTCACGCTGAGGAACAACATCACGACGGCAGAGCGGCCGCTCGGCGTCTACCATCCGAGACCGGAGTATCACCACATCAAGAAAGAGAACATCGGCCTCATCGAGGTCATGGGTCTCGCTGTACTGCCGTCCCGCCTGAAAGCGGAGATGAGCGCGCTCGGAACGCTGCTGGCAGAAAAGAGGGCGGAAGGCATGTCCGATGAGGAGATTGCGGCCTGTGTCGCGGCGGACGAAGTCCTTGAAAAGCATGCTGACTGGGTGAGGGAGACCATCCTTCCGAAATACGGAGATATTAATGCAGAGAATGTGACGGAGATCCTCCGCACGGAGATCGGCAACGTATTTACAGGAGTCCTCGAGGACGCCGGCGTCTATAAGTGGACCGAGGAAGGCCATGCGGCATTCCTGCGGTTCCTTGGCACACTGTGATAATACAAGGGAGGGAATGACATATGAGAATTCTTGTAACAGGCGGAACAGGCTTTATCGGAAGCCACACATGTATTGAGCTTATTAACGCGGGCTATGACGTTGTCATCGCTGACAACCTGTATAATTCGAAGGCGCTCGTTGTTGACCGTATCGAGGAGCTGGCGGGAAAACGCCCGGCATTCTATGAGGTCGACGTGACGGACAAGCGGGCGATGAATGAGCTGTTCGATCATGAGGATATCGACGCGGTCATCCACTTCGCAGGCTACAAGGCCGTCGGAGAATCCACGAGAAAGCCGATCGAGTACTATCACAATAATATCGAGTCCACCCTGGTCCTCTGCGATGTTATGAGAAATCACGGCGTGAAGAAGATCGTCTTCTCATCATCCGCGACAGTCTACGGCGATCCCGCCTTTATTCCGATCACCGAGGAGTGCCCGATGGGCGAGCGCACGAATCCGTACGGCGAGACCAAGGCAATGCAGGAGCGCATTCTGACAGACATCTGGAGAAGCGACAACGAGTGGCAGGTCATGCTGCCCCGCTACTTCAACCCGATCGGCGCTCACGCCAGCGGACGCATCGGCGAGGACCCGAAGGGCATCCCGAACAACCTGCTTCCGTATGTAGCCCAGGTCGCGACAGGCAAACTTGAAAAAGTCCATGTCTTCGGCAATGACTATGACACACCGGACGGCACCGGCGTCCGTGACTACATCCACGTAGTTGACCTGGCCAAGGGCCACGTCGCTGCGATAAAGGGAATGGAGACGCTTCCGGGTGTCCAGATCTTCAATCTCGGCACCGGCAACGGCTACAGCGTACTCGACATTATCAGAGCCTTCTCAAAGGCCTGCGGCAAGGATCTTCCGTACGTTATCGATCCGAGACGTCCGGGCGATGTCGCTACCTGCTATTCGGACCCGACGAAAGCCCGCGAGGTTCTCGGCTGGGTCGCTGAGAAGAATCTGGAAGATATGTGCACTGACGCATGGAACTGGCAGAGCCATAATCCGAACGGTTACGAAGACTAAAATGTAAAGCGGGGCTGTCACATCGGACGGCGTTCTCACTTCGAACAGCATGCATTTGCAAAGGGCATCTGCTGTGTACAATGAGAACGCTCCCTGATGCGGCAGCCCCGTTTACATGATAAGAACTGCCCTGACAATTGCGAGCAAGTGGTGTATAATGACTGCATGAGATTAAGAAATATACCGGAAGCAAAAGAAATAGTGGCAAAAAGCCCGTATGTAATTAAGAACCCGGCGGAGCGGAAGGGTAGGTGGAGTGCCTTTTCCGGAGGACCGCTGTATGTCGAAATCGGGACCGGCAAGGGACGGTTCCTGATGGAGCTCGCCGCAAGGCACCCAGAAAATGAATACATCGGCGTAGAGATGTATGAGAGCGTGCTCATGAGAGCCTGCCAGAAGATGGAGGGGAGACCGGCCATGGACCCGGCTTCCAGGTCGATCGAGGCGATGGAGCAGGAGATGGATCCCGCGGAGTTCACGCCTCCGGAGAATCTGCATTTTCTGCGCATGGATGCGAGAGGACTGCCGGAGGTGTTTGCCGAAAACGAAGTAGCAGGCATTTACCTCAACTTCTCCGACCCGTGGCCGAAAGCCAGACACTCAAAGCGCCGACTTACCTCCCATGAATTTCTTGCGCTGTATGAGAAATTTCTGATCGACGGGGGTGTCCTGGAATTCAAGACGGACAACCGGGCACTGTTCGATTTTTCCGTGGAGGAGTTCAATGAGGCGCCGAACTGGGAGCTGCGCGCCGTGACATATGACCTTCACCGCGATGAAGTTATGGGTGTGGACAATATTATGACCGAGTATGAGAGAAAGTTTTCTCTGCTCGGAAATAAGATCAATAAACTCATCGCTGTGTATAAGAAACCTTCGGCGGAGGCGGAGGAAGAAACAAAGCTGTGAGACAGGCTATCGGTCTTTCGGAAGAGCGCGAGACCGGCGCCCAAAAGAATGGAAGAATAAAATTAAATGTGACAAAATATAATTGCCAAAACTTAAATTTTGTGTTATAGTAAATGTATCACAAGTGTAGACCATCAAAGCCCCGCGAACGCACCGCAGACCGCGTGCTTTCCGGACGGCGTAAACAAAGGAGGTATAGTATGGTAGTAAAAGTTACATCCGATACATTTGAGAACGAAGTTCTGAAATCTGAGCTGCCGGTCCTTCTGGACTGCTATGCAGACTGGTGCGGCCCGTGCAAGATGATGAGCCCGGTCGTGGACAAGATGGCGGAGCTCTTTGACGGCAAAATGAAATTCTGCAAGCTGAACGTGGATGAGGACGGCGACGCGGTCATGCAGTATAAGGTCATGTCCATCCCGAACTTCCTGTTCTTCAGGAACGGCGAGGTCGTTGAGAATGCGATCGGCGGTATGGCACCGAATCAGTTCCAGGCGCTGATCCAGAAAGTGATCGGCTGAGGTATAGTATTGTAAAATAAGCGGGCTGTGGCATTAAGACGAGACAACGTCTGATGCAACAGCCCGTTTCGTCTGCTCGACCCCGCTTTTCATGCTGCCTGTTCGGACGCATGAAAAAGTTCAGTGCGAGCGCTGAATGATCAGCCGGGGTCGCATAACAAAAAACGGAAGACCGAAAGTCTTCCGTTTTCTCTGAGCCTGCGCCTCCGGGGACTCGAACCCCGGTCACCCTGATTAAGAGGCAGGGCGAAAAAGCGCAATATTACAGATAAACCCGCCTGTTTTCCCATTTTTCTACAACCCATAAAACAACTATTTGTTTTAAGACCGTCTTGAAAGGGCGGTCTTTTCTAATGCATTTATATAAATGTTGCGTTATATATTGACATTTATATAAATGTGTGCTATATTATACTTACAGAGATGAAGCAACATAAATATGGATTCTGGCATGATTGAGAGGAGTAAAAGAAATGAAAAAAATAATTAATGGTCGTCGATATGACACGGAAACCGCAAAAAAATTAGGATATTGGGACAATAAGCTGTATGAGGATCTCAACTTCTGCAGCGAGACTCTTTATCAGAAAAGCAATGGCGAGTATTTTCTCCATTGTGAGGGTGGCGCTAATACCAGGTATGCACGTTGTGTCGATTCAAATAGTTGGGCTCCTGGCGAAGCAATTCGCCCGCTCACTCCGCAGGCTGCTGCTGAATGGGGAGAGGAACATCTCGCCGTCGATGAATATGAATCCGTATTCGGAGTCCCGGAGGATGACAGCGATAAGAAAACAGTATCCATCAGACTGACATCAAAGGCAGACGCGATCCTTTACCGCCTTGCGGCAGAATGGGACGTTTCCAGATCAGAAGTCGTAGAGAGACTATTGACAGCAGCGAACTACAAAAGCTAAAATATGATTGTCACGGGGACATGTCCCCGCGTGGATTGAAATACATTTTATTCCGGTATGGAAGGCACGCCCGGTCAGATTATTCTGGCCGGGCTTCCTTTTCGCAATAAAAAAGGCGGGCAATATGCCCGCCTTTCAAAGTTTTAACTCGATTACGCTCTTCCGAGCACTACAGGCCACGTCAGAACTCCGCACCATCCGTCAACAGTAAGGCCGTGGTCTTTCTGGAATTCCATCAGAGCATGCTCTGTGTTCCCTCCGAAGTCTTTATCCACCTTGATGGGTTTACCGTCCTCTCCTCTGTAATCGCGGGCTCTGAGGCCAAGCTGAAGAGTCCCGACATCATCTCCACTGTCTCCACGATGGATCACTTCGAATTCTGCTACATAGGCATTTTTCTTTTCTTCCTGTTCTGCAGGCTCTTCATCCGTATCTGCCGTGATCAGCTGCTTGAATTTGCGCCAGTCGCCATGCGCCCTGATCGCCGACGGGCAGTCCTTAGAGCAGACATCATAGTGTGACACAACGTGGTCAGCATCGATTCCGA
>ODAI013124311.1_pt1 | contig 10005 bp, 11 predicted proteins | sample 1539321 | NCBI WGS metagenome assembly ODAI01 (sample SAMN02144231, study PRJEB22623) | gut metagenome | biome: sheep rumen | host: Ovis aries | place: New Zealand | reverse complement strand
GTATATTTATTATTTCCTTTTGCATCATTTGATTTTTCAGTAACTAAAGGTGCTTTAATAATTTCTAAATACTTTGTATCCATTATTTAAGTGCCTCCTCTATCTCTTTAACTGCTTGACTATTCATAAGAAGTACATCAGCATTAACAATATCAAGCACATTAATTTCAACAGGTTCCATTAATAAAACATTTTGTAAATTACGACTTGCTAAGATAACATTTTCTGTTAACTCATCCATAATAATTAAAACTTTCTTCTCAGTAAGATCAAGAGTTTTAAGTGCATTAAGCATATCTTTTGTTTTATTTCCAGCTAAATCAAGATTATCAACAACAACGATAGCCTTTTCTTTATTTTTATAACTTAACGCAGATAATAATGCTAATCTTCTTTCTTTACGATTCATCTTTATAGAGTAATCACGTGGTTTAGGTCCAAGGGCAATTCCTCCACCTTTCCATTGTGTTGCTCTAATACTACCTTGACGAGCACGTCCAGTACCTTTTTGTCTCCAAGGCTTTCTTCCACCACCAGATACTTCACTTCTTGTCTTTGTACTATATGTACCTTGACGAAGTCCACATCTAGCTGTATTAATTGCGTCATTTAATACACAATCATTAGGCTCTATACCAAAAATTTCTTTTTTTAATTTTATGTCCTTAATCTTTTCCATTTTCATTTCCTCCTTATCACAATTAACTTAATCGGTCTTATCTAAGAAAATTATTCTTGTGATTCAGAATTATCTTCTGTAACTTCTTTTGTTTCAGTAGTCTCGATAGACGCATTTTCATTAGTCTCTTCTACTTTTTCATCTGAAACATTTTCAGAAGCTACTTCATAAGTAATTAATTCAATTGGAGTTGCTTTTTTATTATTTGATTTAACTCCTTCACGAATAATTACTAAAGATTTCTTTGGACCTGGTACATTACCTTTAATTAAGATAAGATTATTTTCTAAATCAACTTTAACTACCACTAAGTTTTGGATAGTTACTTGTTCGTTACCCATATGACCTGGTAACTTTTTTCCTTTAAGTACATGCATTGGAAGTAGTGTTCCCATTGAACCAACTCCACGATGATATTGAGAACCATGTCCCATTGGACCACGTGTTTGGTTGTAACGTTTGATTACACCTTGGAAACCCTTTCCTTTACTAATACCTGTTACATCAACAATTTCGCCTTCTGCGAATACACTTGCATTAAGTTCTTGACCTAATGTGTAATTAGCAACATCTACTCCCCTTATTTCTTTTAAGAAGCGCTTAGGAGCACTGTTTGCTTTCTTTGCATGACCAATCAAAGCTTTATTACTAGATTTTTCACGAATAGTAGTGTTACCTAATTGGATAGCATCATAACCATCTTTTTCTGTAGTCTTAATTTGTGTAACAACATTTGGTTCAACTTCAATTACAGTAACTGGTACTAATACACCATCAGTAGTAAATACTTGGGTCATACCAATCTTTCTTCCTAAGATTCCTTTCATTTTACTTACATTCCTTCCTTATTAAATATTTTTAATCTCGATATCAACACCACTTGGTAAATCAAGATGTGCTAAAGCATCAATAATTTCCTTTGATGGATTTTTGATATCAATAAGTCTTTTATGCGTTCTCATTTCGAATTGTTCACGAGAATCCTTATACTTATGTACAGCTCTTAAAATAGTAAACTTTTCAATTTCTGTAGGTAATGGTACAGGACCTGAAATCTCTCCTTTAGAACGTTTAACTGTCTCTACGATTTTAGTACATGCATTATCAAGTACCCTATGATCGTAAGCTTTAAGTCTAATTCTGACTTTTTTTGACACTTGTGTTCATCTCCCTTCGTCTATATCTTGTATAGGCATGCTCCGTGTAAATAACCTGATTTTGTTTAAATTATATCGAACAACTTAACCTGGCGTATCAGCAACCTCACACATCAATGCACTAAAACACACGTTATTAATTATAACATACTGAATCTATAAAATCAAGAATTTTTTTATATTTTTTTACTATATTGTATGTAAAGAAAAAGAAAGTATTATTTTATATATACTCCCTATCATTTTATAACCTTTATCTTATTAAACATTGATAATAGTTTTTCTTTATCACCAACCTGATTATCTAAATCATTTTTGCTTATTTCTGGAAATAAATCATATAATTTACAATTCATCATTGACTCTATTTTATCCTTTAATGTCATTATACTCTTAAAATGATTAGAAGAATTTGGATACAATCCTTTTCTTTCTGTAATATCTAGTATTCTTTTTTCAAAAGTAGTAAATCCACTTTCTAAACAAAATAAATCACATAATTGAATAATATTATCATATATATTTAATTCAATTGTATTCAAATAATTACTTATAAATACAAAACTTTCTTTATCCGGCCCTTTTCCAATTGTATTTGGAATAATATTATTTATAAAAGAATGTGTTAATGAATATCTTGCAATATTTGGAAAACCTAAGTTATTCAAATATTGAAATCATGCTATTGGATGATTGGAATGATCTATTATTCTACCAATATCATGCATATATCCAATAGTAAGAGCAAAGTCTTCATCAAGATTTAATTTATGGGCAATCCTTCTTGCTGCAAGTCCAACATATATACTATGTAGTATCCATCTATTTTCTGGTTTACTTAATTCATTTCGGCTTTTTATATTTTGAAGTAAGATACTTAACGCTAATTCTGAATCCATATAATTCCTCATTCCTATCCATTTATTTTATCATCATGAATTAATATTGTAAACTATAATTAAATTTCTAATTAGGCTTATCATTCTTCTCCAATTACCTAAAAAATTAATAAAAATGATTATGGTATATTTATAGTTTTTATTAAAAAAAACATAGTGTATAAAGCACACTATATTTTATTTATCAATTTTCTATGAATTGTCCATAGAGAGACTTAAGGTTGCTGAGTTGGATTTGGTACCCAAACACCTTCATTTGCTTCTACTCTTACTTGGAAACTTACCCCACTTGATTGTAATGCATTCCATTCTGATGTCGTAAATACTGTTCTTCCTCTTACCCAAGTAGATGTAGTACCATCATAGTATTCTTCATGGATAGCATTAGCTTCTACTAAATCTTCTAATAATGTATTTGAAAATAATCCTTCATCTAGATGAGTTTGGAAATTCTTTCCCCCCACTGTACCAGTTCCAGCACAGAAATCTGCTGCTGTTCCAGAATTATCAAAAGTATATCCTGTAGCAAATAATCCAGCACACGCTGTTGCTTCTTCAGATGTCATACTATCATTTACTCCATAGTGAGTTGCTTCTGGATATGTATCTGTTATAGCTATATTATTAGCATCCAAGTAAGCCATAATAACAATATTACCATCTATTTCTGTATTTGGTGCAATATATCCTACAACTAAATCTTGTCCTTCAGTAATTGTATCATTAGAAAGTACTTTATACATTGAGGTACTTCCGCCACGACTTGTAAAATAATTATCATTTGCAGAACCAATCGTCTTGTCAGTATTTGCTTCATATCCAACATTAATACTGATTGGAAGACTTGTTCCGTTATTACCTGTTACATTTACTGCCTTTACTATATATTCAACACCACCACTATATGTTGTACCACCTGTTACACGAATTGATAAACTTCCTACTCCTGGAGTTGAAGCTGTTACATTACCATCAGTAGTAATTGGAAACAAATCACTTAAAGTAACTGTTCCACTTTGTTCCGCATTAAAATTTATTCTACCAGTTTGAATTGTATTTGCAGTTCCAGTTCTCGTATAATTAAAGAATGCATAAGTTATTCCAACTAGTCCAACAACTAATACTGCTACTCCAATTATAGTTAACATTAATTGCCTATCTTTTCTTTGCTTTTCTGTTTGATGATTTCCCATATCCTGATATTGTTGATTTTCTTGCTGATTTTGATTATTCATATTTTCACTCCTATCTTACTTATATTACATATTTTAGTTTAATTTAGTTTATGGGAATTGTCAACAATTTGTTAACATTTTCCCCATATAGATGTCAAGTAAATAAAAAGAGTTACAGACCAAATCCACGTGTTCCCAATCAAAAAGATACTTTTTTCAAGTACCTTTAATCATCTATTATATTTTTTTTAAATCGTAATAATTAATTGGTAAGTGCATATACCCCATTAAGTCTTCCATTGTAATACATGGAGTTTTTTTAATAAATTTAGATATTTCACTTTCTAATGTTTGTATAAATTGATTATAAGTAGTTTTATTTGTTAAGTATTTAATAGAAATTAAAACTGCAAATAAATCTTTACGACCTTGAATTAATTCACCTTTTTTATTCTTTTTTAATTTAAAGAATTGTAGTTCAGGCATTACTGATATATCTATTCTACTATGTTTAAAATTAATCAACATTTCATCATGAGCACACATATTTCTAACATCAACTAGTAAAGCTATCATGTTTTTAAGAGTTGCAACTCTTCTTTTAGGAATATCTTTTTCTAGTATTTCTCTTGCTATTCTATCTTGATCATCAGGTTTCATAATATTATACAAATCTCTTATTGCTCCCATAGTTAATGCTTTTGTTAATACCCATAATGGAACATAACCATATTTATTTTGATAATGCTTTACTGCTTCATTCTTTTCACCATATGTTTTCTTTTGATCTTTAATATTCTTTAAAACTTTATCTAAATACGGACAATCTCCATTATAATTTGATTTTTTTAAATACTCACCATCTTTTATTCCATACTTGTTAGATATAAAATCACTGAGAACAGCTTTTATTTTTTGTTCTATATCTAATAAATATCTAAATAAAACAATTTTAATATCTTTATCAAATACATATATGCGATAAATATCTTCAAAATCCACACCATCTTTATATTTAATATCATCACTATCATTATCTAAAAACAAATCATTATATCCTTTTAAAAAGAAATAATTGTTTTCGGATAAAAGCCTTTTAGTTCTAATAGGAGATGAAATAGTTAAATTTCTAGATATTAAAATATCAATTATTTCTTCAGGTGATTTGTACTCTTTTACTTTTTGTTCTACCATATTTACTTCTCCTACAAAATATTATAATATTGTTTTTGAATAATAATATATTTTTTACACAAAAAAGACCTAGAAAATCGCAATTTTCTAGGTACTGAACGTGAAAGTATAAAATACTTTCATTATTATTATAATCAAAATATTAAATATTATTACAAAATAAAAAGGTAGGAAAGGCGATCGCAATCGCTCTTTCTCTGAACCTATCTATAATATACACTTTTTTTAGAATTCAGTCAAGTTTTTTTGCTATCAAGTTTACGAATTTTCGCAAATGAGCATTACGCATCAATTATATTTAAAACAAAAAGATACTTTTTCAAGTACCTTTTCCTTGTATTTTTTTATGCTTCCACTTGTGATATTTGCACATACAGATAATTTATAATTATATCCACTTCCCTACCTTCACATTAATAGTATACTTAATAAAATAATGAAATTTAATAAAAAAGAAAGTCTTTCTTAAAAACTTTATATGTTAATTTTAACTCTTTTATTATCTTGTAAATAACTATTAGCCTGAACAAGAACACGAATAGCATTAGCAGTTTTACCATTTTTACCAATAACTTTTCCAATATCAGATTCATCTACTAATACTTCAATAACTATTTCTTTATCATTTTCACTTGGAAACTCTTTTACTGTTACCATATCTTGATTACTAACAACACTTTTTACAAGATACTCAGTCATTTCTACCAAATTCATTATTCACCTATTTACTTACTTTTTTTGCTGGTTTGTTTTTTGAATCAGCAAATTTTTTCATAATACCAGCTTCTTTAAATAAATTTTTAACAGTATCAGAAGGAATAGCTCCAGTAGATAACCATTTTAATGCAACTTCTTCATCAAGTTTTACTGTAGCTGGTTTGGTAAGTGGGTTATATGTTCCAATTAGTTCAATATATTCTCCATCTCTTTTAGTACGTGAATCAATTGCTACAACACGATATGTAGGTTGTTTCTTTTTACCCATTCTTGTTAATCTTAATTTAACTGCCATAATATATCTCCTTTCAAATTACTAATTAATTATATGATACAATTCTTTATCTGTCAACATTTTTTTGATAACAGTTTATTTAATTTATTATAGTTATTTGTAATAACACTATTTTTTTTATTTAATAAAATATTATAGATACATTAAAGGAGGTCATATTATGTATTATTATGGTAATGGAAATAATGGATGTTGTAATAACTATCAATATCCATATTATCCAGTATATCCAACATATTATGGAAACAATAATTCTGCTATCATTATAGTATTATTTATTTTGTTAGTAATAATTATTGGTAGTCGTTTCGGGGGAAGATAGTCTTCCCTTTTTCACATTTTTATGATATAATTACCCACGTGGTGATGTAGTATGCTAAAAATGAAAGATATTTTAGATGAAAAAGAAAAAATTCTTCACGAAAAATCATTAGATGTTACTTTTCCTTTATCAAAAGAAGATAAAGATACAATAAAGGATATTATTGAGTTATTAACAAATAGTCAAATACCAGAACTAGCTGAAAAGTATGATTTACGTCCTGGAATGGGACTTGCTGCTGTTCAACTTGGAATTAAAAAAAGATATTTTGTGGTCGTTCATGAATATGATGAAGGTAAATTTGATAACTATGTTTTAATTAATCCTAAAATAGTTAGTACATCTGAGGAAATGATTTATGTTGGTGAAGGTGAAGGATGTTTATCTGTTAATCGTGAAACAGAGGGCATTGTACCTAGATGTGCCAGGGTAACTTTGGAAGCATACGATGAAGATGGTAATAAAATAAGAGTTAGAGGACGTGAGGAATTAGCTATTGCTTTTCAACATGAAATGGATCATTTAAATGGTATAATGTTTACTGATAGAATAGATAAAAAAGATCCATTTAAAAATAAAGATTTATATCGCGAAATATAAATCTTTTAATTTGACAATTATTGACATAAAATCGTTGACTTTTTATAAAAAAGTGATAGTATATTAATCACCAGTTCGATTTAGGCGAATTGGTCGCTAGTATCACACTAGCCAACCCCTTTTTATTCTTTTTAAAAGGATCTGCCCTCAGGGGGTCGGATCCTTTTGTTATGCCTAAATTTTAATTTTAGAGATTAGATTAATTACTAATTATTTTCAATATCCCTATTAACATACAAAGTACATAATGCATCATCAATATTAACATGATCATTAATGTGCTTTTTTAATGCAATTTCATAATCTACTACATCTTCTCTACTATTTCAATATATCTTAATAATTTTTTATAACTAAAGTTTTATTTGCTATTATCATTCTTTTATCCAAAATTGCCTGCATAAACTTTACATGTATTAGTATCTGTTGTTGTAACGTTAAATTCTTCATTAGATCGACCATTTATAATATAACTACTATTACTTCTATCATGTAGTTCTTGACATGTTCCACCATAGATAATGGTAGCATAATCATTTAATGCATAACTTGCTATATATGGATTTCCCAATATATTAATTGTTATGTCATAATCATCCTTTCTTACTAAAAGTGATTCAGTCGCAATATATATTACACTACTTGGTATATTTAAAATCGTCATATTTTTTAAGAAAGCGCCACTCAATGCATCTTCACCTATTATTTTTAAATTGTTATTTAATACTATATTTTCTATTTCCAAGTTTTCATCAAAAATCCCATATCCCCCGTCATTGCGCAATACTACAACAGGATATTTTCTTGTCACGCCATCTACTATTATATTGTTATTTTTAAAATATGCCAACTCCGAAGAGTTAAAATAATAATTATCATCAATATGTTGTTGAAATGTTCTATCATAAACTGTTCCTGTTCCTTGACAATAGTCTTCAATTGTTTCTCCCTCATCTAAAGGATAATTTTCTATATCATAATAATCATTAAAATAACTTACACAGGTATTTATCTCTTCACTTGTCATATTATTATTGTGTAATAATGGCGTATATTCCATCTTACTTGGAATAACAATATTTCCCCCACATTCTGAATTATATGATTTTATTTCTATCCCTTTTTCTGCAGTAATTATATTATGCTCTATTAAATAGTTATAATCATAATTATAAGAAGTTCCATCATATTCTTCAGAATTTAGTGATATTTGAAAATCTTGTCCATTATACTTTTGTTTTCCTGTCCCGCGACAATAATCTTCAGCAGTAACATTATCCTCAAATGTTATGTTTTTTGTATTAATATAACTTACACAATCATTTAATTCCTGACTAGTCATATTGGTATTTAATGTATAAACTGAATTTAACCTTTTTTCAAAACAACTTGCAGGTGTAACATTATCTGGCTCTGGTTCTTCTACCCATATTCCTTCATTACTTTCTGCTCGTATTTTAAAACTTATTTGATTTGTACTATTTTGAAAACTATTCCATTCTGTTGTTGTTAATACTGTTCTATTTTTTACCCAAGTACTTGTTGTTCCCATATTATCTGTTCCTGGATTTGTAGAATCATATGTATCACTTATTGCTATTCTATCTGCATCTATATATGCTTTAATAGTTAATGTTCCTTCTATTCCACTTGCACTATTTTTAATATAGCCTACTAATACTTGTTTTCCTTCTTCAACACTTCCTGTTTCAGTTAGTGTATAAATATCGGCATTTTTACTATTTCTTGCATTCCAGTAATCATTACTTTCTTCTCCAACACTTTTTCCATTTGCTGCAGTATATGTTGCAATATAATTAATTGGCATTTTTTTACCATTAATTGTATTGGTTACATCTGTTAATGATATCTCAAATTCCTCCCCACCAGAATATGTTGTATCTCCAGCTATCCTAACCACTACTGAATCAAGTTCAGCATTACTTGCTTCCTGACTTGTCATTGGAAAAATATTTGTCATATTTATTGCCCCATTTTGAACCATATTAAAATATATCCTTCCTGTTCCAATATTATTAGCTGCTCCGGTTCTTGTATAGTTAAAAAATGCATACGTCAATCCAACTACTCCTATTAACAAAATTGCAATTACAACAACTGAAAAAATTGTTTTTTTGTTTTTGATTTCATTCATCATTTTAATATCCTCATTCCTATTAAGTATACCCTTCCTAGCATAAATTTATCATTTCATATTTTTTTTGTCAATAAATTTCACTATTATTTGAATTTTTTTCAATAATATCGTAGATTTTCGCATTTTAATCTTATACTAAAAAGATATCATACTGATTTATTATCTTTATCTACTTTTTTTATTACGATAAATTTTTGATTCTTTTGACCTCTTAAAACTATAAAAAAACACATCCTTTCGGAAGTGTATTCTAACATGTTATTTTAAATTAGTCTTTTTTTATCATATCTATTTTATGTTGTACATTTCAAACCTAAGTTCCTTTTTTTGTTTTACCAACATGCCGTATCACATGAATTAACACCACGAGAACTAGCATCACCCATTCCAGATTTTCCACCCGTGTATTTATCCATGCTTGATTGCCTACTACTTTGATTTTGATCCATTTTTTGTTTAAGTGCGTCTGCTTTTCCCGCAAGTTGACTTGAGCCGCCACCTTGGCCTTCGCCCTGACCTTGACCTTGGCCTTGGCCTTGATTTCCACCTGAATTTCCTCCTTGGCCTTGGCCTTCACTACCATCCATATTAGATACTTGCTCATCAATTTGTCCAGCTATTTCTGATGCGGTACTTTGCTGTTCAGAAATACTCTGTCCTTGGCCCTGACCTTGGCCCTGTCCTTGACCCTGACCTTGGCCTTCACCCTGGCCTTGACCTTGGCCTTGTCCTTGACCTTGGCCTTGTCCTTCACCTTGACCTTGTCCTTCACCTTGACCTTGTCCTTCACCTTGACCTTGGCCTTCACC
>ODAI013332232.1_pt1 | contig 10006 bp, 4 predicted proteins | sample 1539321 | NCBI WGS metagenome assembly ODAI01 (sample SAMN02144231, study PRJEB22623) | gut metagenome | biome: sheep rumen | host: Ovis aries | place: New Zealand | reverse complement strand
CGCTTGATGATACCATAAATAAGGAACAGCTGTTGTTCGGTATCAACCAGGGCGCTGTCTATGACGATATAAGGATCGAGCATGCAAAACAGATCACCGAGCTTGAACTTGATGGATATGCTGTCGGCGGTCTTGCCGTAGGCGAAACCCATGAGGAAATGTACAGGATACTTGATTCGGTTGTACCTTATCTTCCCAAGGAAAAACCGGTATATCTGATGGGTGTCGGTACTCCCGCAAATATACTTGAAGCGGTAGAGCGCGGCGTTGATTTCTTTGACTGCGTATATCCGACCAGAAACGGAAGACACGGCCATGCATATACAAATTCGGGAAAAATCAACCTTCTCAATAAAAAATATGAGACTGATGACCGCCCGATAGACGTGACATGCACCTGTCCTGTATGTAAAAACCATTCAAGAGCATATATAAGACACCTGCTTAAGGCAAATGAAATGCTGGGTTTAAGACTTATGGTATTGCATAATTTGAGTTTTTATAATACAATGATGAGTGAGATTCGTGAAGCAATACAGAATCACGAATTTGCTGCATATAAAAAGAGAAAACTTGCCGGCTTTGAAGGCGGCGAAGAATAATGGAGGATTATTAAATGAGTAGAGTTTTTCTTGATGCTGCAGGCGCCGGTTCGGCCGGTGGCGGGTTCACCGTAATGCTGGTATATCTGTTGGTTATCGGTGTTGCTTTCTATTTTCTGCTTATACGTCCGCAGAAGAAGGAACAGAAAAGGATGCAGGCCGTGATCGATTCAATGTCGATCGGCGACAGCGTACTTACGACTGCAGGCTTTTACGGCGTTATCATTGACATTATGGATGAGGTTATCATCGTTGAGTTCGGCAATAATAAGAACTGCAGAATCCCGATGAAGAAATCATCTGTTGTCGAGGTAGAAAAGAAAGACCAGGAAAAGGCATCAAACTAAAATTTTTCTTGTGTTTTAGACAATTATCATTTATAATAAAAGTACCCGGAGATAAGTCTTTCTGCTTATTTTGATCCTACAGCTTTAAAAAGGGTTTCCTATATCTGTGTGTGGATGTCAGGCCTCATTTCAGCAGTCGAAAGACTCCGCAGTGGAAGGCAGTAAGCACCTTGCGGTCACCCACCTGACTAACATGTCAGGAGTCAAAATGCAGAAGCACTTCGGGTTTTGTTATGTTTTAACAGGCTCTCCTCCGAGGAGGGCTTTTTATGTATAAGGAGAAGAAGAATGGGTGTATCTTACGTCTACGGCCCCGCCAACAGCGGAAAATCAACAAGTGTGTATAAAAAGGTACTTGCTCTTGCAGCAAAGGACCTGAACAGTCATTATATTATTGTAACTCCGGAGCAATATGCGCTTTCTGTTGAAAGGCAGCTTGTGGAACTGTCCGAGGGCGGAGGAATAATAAATATCGAGGTTTTGAGCTTTTCCAGGCTTGCCTACAGGATAATGGAAGAAGCAGGCGATAAAATGAAACCGGTAATGAACGACATCGGTACAAGCATGCTTATAAGGAATATCATGCAGGATTTAAAGGGCGAGCTCTGTATTTTTATGGGAAAGGATAAAAACCTCGGCTTTATTGATGAGATCAAATCTGTGATTTCCGAGCTTTGCCAGTACAGGATCACTCCCGAAGCGCTTGAAAAAAGTGCCGGCGGAGAAAGCGAAGACAAGTCGCAGGTTCTGAAACTTAAGCTTAAGGATATAAGCCTTATCTATAAAGAATTCAATAAAAGAGTGGACGAACTCAATTACACGACTGCCGAATCGATGACGGAATTGTGTTTTAAGCATATTAGCGGAAATGCCTGGCTCAAGGATACCAGCCTGTTTTTTGACGGCTTTACCGGTTTTACTCCCATACAATATGAATTTATAGAGCGCCTGATGATTGCCGGATGCAATCTGGAATTTATTGTGACGGCCGACAAGGAGGTTTTTACACCGTCAAAGGTGCCGGGGCTTCCTTTTGAGACGGACCGCGGCAATACCTTGTTCGATATGAGCACTGAGATGGTGGGAAAGCTTAATGAAATGGCGGTAAAAAACGGTTATATCCCTGTCATGCCCGAATATGTTGCAGGAAACTACTGCGCATCATCGATAGAATTTCTTAAGAATTCGATTTTCAGATTTAAGGGGGAAAAGTATGGCAATGACGGTAGCATAAGCATTTATTCCGCAAAAAATTACAGAACTGAGATAATAAATGCAGCTTCTAAAATCAGCGATGCCATAAGGAACAATCCGGATTACAGATATTCGGATTTCGCCATTGTCTGCGGCGATCTCGGAGCATGTTCTGCATATATCGAAGAAGTTTTTGAAAAATATTCAATACCCGTATATATTGACGAAAATAAAAACATATTGTCAAATCCGCTTATCTGCTTTATTGAAAATGCACTGGAAGTTGCGGAAAACAATTACCGTAAGGACAGCGTGATCGCATTTGCAAAATCACCGATTCTGAATTACGGAAATGAGATTTATGAATTTGAAAATTATCTTCTGTCAAAAAATATCAGGGGAAAGAGCGCCTATGCCAGGGTATGGGACAATAAATACAGGGGAAGCGTGGAACCCGACCTCGGAAAAATCAATAAAATCAGGCTTGAAATTAATGCATGCATTAAGCTTTTGGACGCTGCAAAGGATGAATTGACCGCAGAGAAAATGTGCGAAACGTTGAAGAAGCTTCTTGAAAAGTGCAACGCAAAACAAAGGCTCGAAGAGCTGGCGGAAAAACTTGATAATTCCGTAAATGACGGCAAAAGGCTTAAAAAAGAATATGATAAGGTGTATGACACGGTGGATTTACTGCTTGACCAGATTTCGGTGCTTTTAAAAGAAGAAAAGCTTGATTTCAGGCAGTTCAGGGATATATTCAAAGCCGGTGCATCCAAAATAAAGCTCGGAAGGATACCGCAGCAGAATGATGTGGTGCTTGCGGGCGACATTAAAAGAACCAGGCTTTCAAATGTAAAACAGCTTTTTATGGTCGGGGTCAATGACGGAGTTGTGCCGCCGGTTTATTCTTCTTCGGGGCTGTTAAGTCTTGATGAGAGGACTAAACTGTCTGCGGAAGGCATTGAGCTTGCCGAGCAGCCGGAGAACAAGCCGGAACGGGAGGAATACTATATATATCTTGCTTTGTCCAAACCGCTGGATAAACTCTTTATCAGTTTCTCAAGGAATACCGAGAAAAAGAGTGAGGAGAACGGAGCTCTTAAGCCTTCATATATCATTGAGCAGATAACCGACTGCATTGAGGGGCTTGAAGTAAAGGAGTTTGTTCAGGAGAAGCCCTCTGATTTTCTTTACGAGTATGCGGGCCTGACAGGTGAAAACCTGAATGAGGCGATCGGCTTTGCAGAAAACCCGATTTTTGAAAATATCGAAAAAGAGCTTTGCAAAGAGCTTTACGGAAAGATCTTAAATTCAAGCTTTTCAAAGATCAGGACCTTTTCGGAATGCAATTTCAAATATTTCTGTCAGTACGGACTTGAGCTCAGCCCGAGGCCCGAGGCAAAACCCCAGGCCTTTGATTACGGCCTTGTTATACACGATGCGCTGAGAAAATATATGTCAGGACTAAAAGATTCCGGAATTGACTGGAAAAAGGCAAAGGCAGAGGATTATTCCGATAAGGCTAAGGAGGCTTTATATAACGCCGTAAGCGAATACAGGGGTATTAATTATCTTTCGGACAAGAGGCTTGAAAATTACGTTAAAAGAATGGAAAAGGTGATGGAAATAGTTACCAAGGCTATCCATTCACAGCTTTCTTGCGGAGATTTCAAGCCGGAATATTTTGAGAAGAGTTTTAGGATAAGTGATAAAAACCTGATCATTAACGGAATTATCGACAGGATCGATGCCGCAGAAATAAACGGTAAAAAGCTTTTAAAGCTTATAGATTATAAAACCGGTAAATATGAGAATTTCGATCCGACACTGCTGTATTACGGAATACAGCTGCAGCTTCCTCTTTACATGAAGGAAATTTCGGCTGACAGTGAGGTTGACGGAGAGGCGGTCCTTGCTTTTTATCAGCATGTTTTGTTTGATGACAAGGTAGAGAGAGGGCCGAAGACCATACCTGAAAATAAAAGGATAAAAGAATTAAGACCCAAGGGAATGTTTAATGTCGAGGGTGATGTTCTTAACGGACTCGACAATCATGCGGTCAAAAACAGCGACAACAAATATGTTAAAATGAATTCTGACGCAGCAGATTTTACAATAGATGAAAACGGTTATGTAAGCGGTTCGAAACAGAGTGCATTCCTTAATAAAGAGGATTTTGATATGGTATGCGACTTTACTGAGGATACCATACGAAGTATGTCCGATGAAATAATGAACGGCAGGGATGATATCAATCCCTACCTTTACAATGATGCCGATGCCTGCAAATACTGTGATTTCAAAGGTGTTTGCGGATTTGATCCAAAGCAGAAATGCTATTTAAAAACCATAAGGATACTTATGGAGAGAACGGTCAATGACATAAAAGAAAAGCTGAAGGATGAAAAACAATGAAATATACCGAAGACCAGCAAAAAGTACTTGATGCTCCCGTAAAAAACCTGCTTGTCAGCGCCGCTGCCGGATCCGGCAAAACCGAAGTTCTGGTAGAAAGGATAATGAGAAGGCTTGTTGCGGATGAAAAGGTCAGTCTTGACAGGCTTTTAATCGTTACTTTTACGAGAAATTCCGCTGCTGACCTGCGCGAAAAAATAAATAAAAAACTGAATCTTCTGATAAACGACGGAAATCTTTCCGAAGATGTCAGAAGACGTCTTTATGCCCAGAAAATAAAGCTTCCTTATGCCGATATAACGACGATAGACGGCTTCGCGGGAAAAATCGTCAAAAAATGGTTCTATGCGATCGACATAGATCCCAATTACCGTATCGGCGATACGATTGAGCTTAAGCTCATGCTTGAGGATGTCATCGATGATGTATTGTTTAAGGAGTATGAAAAAGGAGAAGAAGGTTTTGTCTCTTTCATGATGGCTCATAACGATACAAAAAACGATGATACGGTAATAAAGCTGATAACCGAAGTTCTGACAAAAGAGGATTCAATGGCCGATGCGGATAAGTTTTACGAAAGCCTGCGTTCAAACTATGCAATTGAAACGGAAGAAGAACTTGAAAACAGCAGGTATTTCAAATATCTTAAGAACATGGTGCCGGAAGTGCTTGAGGAAGCGGTCAGTCTGTATAATGAAGCCGTAGATATTTCGGAAAACCATGCCGGATTTGAAGAATTTGCGGAACAGTATGCTGAGGAGTGTAAAAAACTTGCGGAAATAAAGCTTGATGAGGAAACTCCGTTCCCCGAAATTAAATCCGGTTTAAAAAAGGCTTTGGAACTGTTTAAAAAGGCTCCTTCCTTGACGGGAGCTGACGCGGAAACGGAAGAAATAAAAGGACGGATAGCGGGTTTCAGAAACAAAGCAAAAAAAGTAATAAAGGACCATCTTTACAGAATTGATTTCGACAGACAGGAGTTTTTTGAAGCGAACAGAAAATGCCTTAAAGAAATTGATGAACTGATAAGGCTTTGTAGAATCGTAAGGGAAGAATATACCCGGGAAAAGCTTAAGAACAATATCCTTTCCTTCGCCGACGTAAACCATTATGCGCTGGAAATCGTTAAAAAGCATTGCGGTGAGATTGCGGCTCAATACGATGAGATAATGATTGACGAATATCAGGATTCAAATGATCTTCAGGAGGTGTTATTGGGCTCGATCTCCGGTTATAACGGAAAAAACATGTTCATGGTCGGTGACGTAAAGCAGAGCATTTACGGTTTCAGAATGGCAAAGCCCAGACTGTTTCTCGAAAAATATAAGAATTATTCCTATGATCAAAATTCAGAAGAGCAGAAAATCGACCTCGCTCAGAATTTCAGAAGCAGCCTGCCGGTGATACACACCGTAAACATGGTTTTCAGAAGGGCAATGACGGAGGGGTACAGTGGTATAGCTTATGATGAAAATGCAGAGCTTAAATATGGCGGCATATATGACAGCACTCCTGAGATCAATGATCAGAAATCCGAATTTATCGTGCTTGTACCTGACAAAAAGGGAAAAAGAAAGGATAAAAACCGCATAATGATTGAAGCTCTGGCCGAAAAGATCGAAGAGCTCAAGAAAACCATGAGGGTTAAAAAGGAAAAAAGCGAGAATGAGTTCAGAGAACTGAAAAACAGCGACATCTGTATCATTTCTTTTTCCGTGAAAAACTATGCTGCGGAGCTTTCAGATTATTTTATGGACAGAAACATTGCCGTGGAACTTAAGGCAAGGGAAGGTTTTTTTAAGACAAGGGAGATAATGCACATGCTTTCCTTCCTTAAAATACTTGATAATCCTTATCAGGATATAGAGCTTGCTGCAGTCCTGCGTTCATATTTCGGAAAGATAAAAGATGATGAATTTGCAAGGCTTAAAATTTTTGAGCGTAAGGAATTCGGCAAAAAAACATATCTTTTTAATGTTATAGAAAAATATGCCGGACTTGACAACGCTCTTGCCGTCAGATTAAAAATATTTATTGAAAAATATAACGAACTGAAGAAGCTTGCGGTATATACCGGCATCAGGGAGCTGATCGGCAGCATATACAAAAGCTTTTCATACTATGATTATATACGCCTGCTTCCTGCGGGAAGGCAAAGGATAGCCAACCTTGACATGCTTCTTGTCAAAGCTACCGATTTTGAAAAAACAGGCAGTATCGGAATTGTAAAATTCCTGTCATATATTGACAAAATCGAAAAAAATGAGCTTGATGAAGGAGAAGCAGGAGTCGCGGACAGTACCGATGCCATTAAGGTAATGACTATCCACGGAAGCAAGGGACTTGAATTTCCGCTGGTGATAATGGTCGAAAACGAGACACAGTTTCAGGGTGACAGGAGCTACAAGAGATTAAGGGTTCATCATGAATACGGATGCGGCGCTTATTATTACAACCCGGAGGACAAAGCCTTTGTTGAGACTCCGCAGTGTGCGATGCTTGACAACATGAACAAGCGTGATAATATGGCCGAAAGGATCAGGGATCTCTATGTCGGAATGACTCGTGCAAAGCAAAAGCTTATCATGTATACCGTAAGAAGCGATCTTTATGATGAAAAAAAGCCCTGTAAGGCTGAATGGCTTTCAAGGCAGGGAAATGACTGCTTTACAAATGATGAGATCGGAAGCTTTAAATCGTTTGATGATATTCTTGGACCGGTATTTGCGGATGTAGACAACGAATATGTCAAATATATCGAAAAACCGGTGGGAAGCGAAAATGAAAAAGATGAGGCGGTGGATGAATTATGTCTTCCCGAGATAGATCGCATAAAGGCGGTTAATGACTATGTCGACAGTTTCGTCTATGCTCATAAGTCGGTGAATCTGCCCGTTAAGTATTCTGTTTCCGAGCTTAAGCATGCCGCCATCGACGAATATATGCAGGATACCGAAAATAACAGGATCTTCGAAAATACTGCCGAAAAGAAGGAATTTAAGAATAAAAAGGAAGCAAACATATGGGCTCTGCGAGGCACTGCATATCATGAGCTTTTAAAAACGCTTGTCATGAGCGATGTATGCGACAGGGCCGGCGTTGAACGTCTGATCGATGAATATGTCGAAAAAGATATGATAAAAAAAGAGGTCGCTGAAATTATAAAGCCTGCCGACATAGTATTGTTTCTTAATTCGGAGCTTTGCAGACGAATGCGCATGGCAAGGGACAGAAGAGAGCTTTTCCTTGAACAGCCTTTTGTTTACGGTATCGAGGCAAGAAACATTCCTCCTTTGTATAAAGGAGATGAAAAAGTATTGTTGCAGGGTGTTATCGACGCTTTCTTTATTGAAAACGGCGAGGCGGTCATTGTTGATTATAAGACCGATAATCTGAGGTCATATGAGGATAAGGAGACGGCTCTTAAAAATCTTTATTCAAAACAGCTTGAATGCTATGAAAAAGCCGTTGGCTCAATATTAAAGAAAAATGTAAAAGAGAAAATTTTATATTCCTTTTATCTTAATTCTGTAGTATACTGTTAAAAGTGGGTAATTTTTTAAAACGGAGGGCAATTTTAAATGAAAAACCGTTTGCTGTTTATTTACAATCCCAATGCCGGCAAGAAAGCAATAAAGGACAAGCTGCTGGAAATAATCAACAATCTGACCGATGACAACATGGAGCTGGTTGTAAGCCCCACGAAAAAACGCGGAGATGCGGAAGTCAGGGTCATGGAATACGAAAATGACATAGACTGTGAAATGATAATCTGCTCAGGCGGTGACGGGACCTTGCATGAGGTGGTCAGCGGAATGATGAAGCGTGTGCACAGAGTGCCGATAGTATATATCCCGACGGGAAGCACCAACGATTTCGGTGTGAGCCTTAACATTCCGAAGGATATGGTCGTTGCTTCGGACATGGCAAAATTCGGCACGCCGTTCCCGATCGATGTGGCAAGCCTGAATCATGATTATTTTGTATATACCTGCTGCTTCGGCCTTTTCACCGAAACCTCGTATGCTACGCCTCAGGCCGCCAAAAACGTTCTTGGCCATTTTGCATACATACTTAAGGGTTCAACAGAGCTTGCCAAGATCAAAAAATATCATATGAGGGTTGAATTCGATGATGAAGTGATCACCGACACCTTTATCTTTGGTATGGTGTGTTCTACATCTTCGGTCGGCGGGTTCAAGGGAATAACCGGCAAGGATGTGCGTTTTGACGACGGCTATTATGAAATGATACTTATTAAGGACGGCTCGATGCTTGACCTTATACCGATAGTAAACGATCTTCTTAAGGGCAACCACAGTCACGAAAGGGTTATCTACAGAAGAGTCAACAAGGTTAAGTTCACTTCCGAAAAGGAAGTTGCATGGTGTGTTGACGGTGAATTTGCCGGAAACCTGAGAGTCGCAGACATAAAAATAAACAGAAGAGCGGTTACGCTCATGATTTGAGGTAGTGTCAAGTTTTTATGAAAACTTGATACTACGCAGGCCACGGCTTCGCGAAGCGAATTATAATGCCGTGGCTATCAGTGAGGTAGTGTCAAGTTTTTATTAAAAACTTGATACTACGCAGGCCACGGCTTCGCGAAGCGAATTATAATGCCGTGGCTATCAGTTAAAAAAGGAGACTAAATATGTATTTTATCGGAGTGGATCTCGGAACATCATCGGTTAAGCTCCTGCTTATGAATGAAAAAGGCGAGATTAAAAATATTGTTTCAAAGGAATATCCTCTGTTTTTCCCGAAAACGGGATGGAGTGAGCAGAACCCAGAGGACTGGTGGAAGGGCTGCGTAGAAGGAATCAAGGAGCTGATTTCCGGCTTTGACACAACAGAGGTTTCCGGAATATCCTTCGGCGGTCAGATGCACGGTCTTGTTGTGCTCGACGAGCATGACGCCGTTATTCGTCCTGCGATTCTCTGGAATGACGGCCGTACCAGCACAGAAGTGGAAGAACTAAACGGCGGCGTCGGCCGGGAACAACTCTCCGCGTGGACGGCCAATATTGCCTTTGCTGGCTTCACCGCGCCGAAGCTTCTGTGGATGCGCAAGCACGAGCCCGAGAATTATGCCCGTATCCGCAAAATCATGCTGCCGAAGGATTACATCAACTATATCCTCACCGGCGTCCACTGCACCGACTATTCCGACGCAAGCGGCATGCTGCTGCTCGACGTCGAGCATAAATGCTGGTCGCAGGAAATGCTCGCACTCTGCGGGATTTCCAAAGCGCAGATGCCAAAACTCTATGAAAGTTATGAGACAGTCGGTACACTGCGCCCTGAAATTGCCGCCGCACTCGGTCTCTCGGCGGATGTCCAGGTCTGCGCCGGCGCGGGCGACAATGCCGCGGCCGCTGTCGGCACCGGCACGGTCGGCGAGGGTGGCTGCAACATCTCGCTCGGCACCTCCGGGACGGTTTTTAT
>ODAI012364508.1_pt1 | contig 10006 bp, 9 predicted proteins | sample 1539321 | NCBI WGS metagenome assembly ODAI01 (sample SAMN02144231, study PRJEB22623) | gut metagenome | biome: sheep rumen | host: Ovis aries | place: New Zealand | reverse complement strand
GGTTTACCGATACGGCCCGTTAAAAACTAAAACTGCCAGACTGGGAGCATTCCGGCTAATTACACAGCGGGCAAGGTGTGTTTTTTGGGGGCACACCTTGCCCGCCTGGCGGCCGTAGGGGGCTTTACAAGGTGGATTGACGGGCAAGGTACCTTACCTTTTTTGACACCTTGCCCGCATGGAGTGAATGCCTCAGGGCAGCTGCCTGACGATCGTATAAGTCCCGGCTTTGTAGTCTTTGGATTCGGTTTCGCCGGGAAGGGTGACGGTGGCGGTGGCGCCCTTAGGGACGGTGAAGGTCCACTTCCAGCTGTCACCTTCGTACTTCCATTCGCTCTTGATAAGGCCGGCTGCCGAAGGATACTCTGCCTTGATCCAGCCCAGACGCTTGTCAGGAACCGGCTTCATGATGATGTGCCGGAAACCAGGGTCTGCCGTATCGGCGCAAATGCCTGCGGCGGTCTCCCATATCCACTGGCAGACACAACCATAAGCATAGTGGTTAAAGCTGTTCATGCCTTTGGGGCCCATGCCATTTTCTATCATGTAGCTGTTCCAGCGCTCCCATATGGTGGTGGCGCCATTGTCAACCGAGTACAGCCAGCTGGGGTTCTTGCGCTGGAAGAGCAGGTCCCAGGCTATGTCGGCCATGCCGTTCTCCGTAAGGGTCTGCATCAGGATGGAAGTACCCAGGAAGCCGGTCTGCAGGCAGCCGCCATGGGCGGCGAAGTTTTCGCGAAGACGGGCAATCATGGCATCGCGGGCTTCTCCTTCGAGCAATTCGTTTTTGAGGGCGAACAGGGCCGGAGTCTGCATAGTATTGAGGGTATCCAGCTTGAAGGTACCGTCTTCATTCATGAAGGTGTCTTTGATGTATTCGACGGCGTCTTCCTTCATCTGCGCATAGACCTCACCGCTGCCGCCTGCCACCTGCGCCATTTCTTCCATCATCGCTGCATCGATGGCCCAGTACGATGCCCCAAGATAGTTCCAGTATTCTACAACCTCGGGACGGAGCGATTTGCCTCCCTTGGAGTCGGTGACATAAATGTCTGTGTGTGACTCGAGAGCTTCGTAGCTGAGCCAGTCGGCCCACTGGTAATTGCGGTTCTCTTGCGCAAGCGCAGTATGGTCATATTTTACTTCTGCTATGTGCTTCATCCAGAGCTCCATGGCCGCCCAGTTCTCCTTGACTATTGATACGTCTCCGAACTGTTTCCATATGGTCCAGGGCACTATCACGCCGGCATCGGCCCAGCCGATGCGCGACATGTTGCCGCCATACTGTGCTGTGGGGGCCACACCGGGGAAGGCGCCCGCGTCGTTGCGTGAATCGCGCATGTCGTGCATCCATTTGTGGAAGAATGCGTCGGTGTTGGCAAAGAAGGTTCCGGTCTCGCTGAACACCTGCGTGTCTGCTGTCCAACCCAGGCGCTCGTTGCGCTGCGGGCAGTCGGTAGGAACAGAAAGATAGTTGGAGCGCTGTCCCCACAAGGTATTGGAGATAAGCTTGTTGACACTTTCATCCCCAGTCTCTATGCGGCCTGTTTCGATATCCTTGGAGATCGAGCTTACAGGGATGGAAACTACCGATTTTATCTGCACGGGGCCCGTGGCAGTTATGGATGCGTAGCGGTAACCGAAGAAGGTGCAACGAGGATAGTAGGTAACAAATCCCTCCTGAGGTCCGAAAGTATATTTCAGGATCATTCCGCTTTCGGGGCAGCGGAGATTCTCGCGGTGCACGCTGCCCTCGGGGCCGTCCATACCGCGGCTGAGGGCGCCGTTTCCGTCGTTTAGCATTTCACCGGGAAGGCAGGTCAGCTCAACCCCTTCGGCCGCCTGGAACTCAAAGCAAGGCACAGCGGCTGCGTTCTGGCCGAAGTCCAGCACCAGTGTATCGCCGGGAGCCACCTGCATCGGGGCGCCGGGGGCGAACTCTTTGGTAATGACCACTTTGCCATAAGCATCTTCGGTCTTGCCCTCGACTCCGCTCCAAGTGTAAGCAAGAACTGGCTTCAGGGTGATATCGGGACGCAGATAAATCTCAGCACCACAGGTGGGTATTATTTCGCCGGGGAATTCGGTGTTGATTTCGGGGGTACCGAGCAATTCAGGAGTTTCGTAGCCGGGCTTGACCCTGGCATCGTACTCCTCACCGTCGAAGATGGCGGCGTGCTTGACCGGACCGGCGATTCCGGCCTTCCAGGCAAGAGTGTCGGTGCCGAACAGTTGTTTGGAACCGTCGGCGTAGGTCAGTTCCAGTACCCCGCGGAAAGCGCACTTCTTGCCACGCATGCCCTCACGCCTGGCAGGAGTCACGATTTTGTCGGCCCACCAGCCGGGAGTCACCTGGACCGAAAGCTGGTTCTTCGCGCCCTCTGCTTTGGCAAAGGCATCAGTAATGTCGTAAGTATAGGAAATCTTCGTCTTTTTATAGTGCGTAAAACCGGGCTTGAGTACCTCGGAGCCCACGACTTTGCCATTCAGGTAAAGTTCGTAAACGCCCAGGCCGGTGGTCATCCATTTTGCACTTTTTACTTTCTGGCCATTGGTGAGCTCGGACAAGAACCAACTGGCTCCGTCCGCTGCGCGGTTATTCTCCTTGTCGCCCACCGGTCCCGTGACCACAGGGGCATTGGCCGCGGAAATCCACTGGGAGCACTCCCAGGCACTGTCGTCAAGAGGGTCGGACAGCTCCCCTACAGGGCCTTCTGAGGTTTTAGAGCATGAGTAAAGAGTTGCAACTGAAAAAACTGCAAGTACAAAAAAACGAACGATTCCCTTCATAATATCGATTAAAGAAACGTTAATACTCCCTGCTTCTCAGGGCATTGAGAAGGCGGATGACGTCGCGCCCTATGCCTTCGAGTTCATAACCCGTGACACTGCGTTCAACGCTTATGCGGTCTTCCCACAGGCGGGTAAGGCGGTCGCCGAGGGCCTTTTTGCGGTAGCACAACTTGCCGTCTGTGCGCTGCTCTTTTTCATATCCGTGAGTACGCATGACCGAATCCAGCACCGGAAGGGTTTCTTCGTCGGATCCGGGCACTACCGTCTGTCGCTTCACATAGCCCAGCCGAGGGTAAATGGCTGCGAAGACCGCCATGAGCAGAGCTATCTGCCACAGGGAATCGTAGCCGTTTACAAAAATTTTGGATATGTCTCCGGGGACTATCTTAGCAAGTACAAGTACAGCTATGATGAGCGCCAGGATCACCATAAGCTGTACGAAGTACTTGACTGAACGTATAATGTAGCGCATTATTTGCGGGCAAGAGCGCGTTTTGCGGCCTCGACCAGGTGAGCTGCGTCAAAGCCCCATGCCGCCATGAGCTCGGCAGGTTTGCCGGACTGGCCGAACTTGTCTTCTCCGTTGACGAACTCTATAGGAGTCGGGCACTTGGCTGCCAGAAGGTTTGCAACAGCCTCTCCAAGGCCTCCGGCGGCGTTGTGCTCTTCGGCCACCACGGCGCAGCGTGTCTTTCCGATGGAAGCGAGTATTGTGGCATCATCCAGCGGTTTGATGGTCGCAACATTCAGCACCTCGGCGCTTATTCCCTCAGCCTCAAGGGCTTCGGCGGCCTGCAGGGCCTCCCATACAAGGTGTCCGCAGGTCAGGATAGTTACGTCCTTGCCTTCGTTCATGACGTAGGTTTTTCCTATCTCGAACGGTTCGTCGGGATCGGTGAAATTTGGTACGGCGGGGCGTCCGAAGCGCAGGTACACTGGACCGTCCCAATCTACGGAGGCGATAGTGGCCTGCTTGGTCTGGTTGAAGTCGCAGGGCGCTACAACCGCCATGCCGGGCAGTGCGCGCATCAGGGCTATATCTTCCATTGTCTGATGCGTGGCGCCGTCTTCGCCAAGCGTAATGCCGGCATGGGACGATGCTATCTTCACATTCGTATGGCCGTAAGCCACTTCCTGACGGAGCTGGTCGTACACACGTCCTGTCACGAATTCTGCAAAGGACCCGATGAAGGGCACCTTGCCTGTGATGGCAAGGCCTGCGGCGGCACCTACCATGTTGGCCTCAGCAATGCCGCACTGAATGAACCTCTCGGGAAATTCTGCGGCAAAAGCATCCATCTTGAGCGAACCTTTGAGGTCCGCAGTCATTGCAACGACTCTGCTGTCTTTGCGTCCGGCTTCAAGGAGCCCCGCTCCGAAGCCGCTTCGGGTATCGACTTTACCCTGGTCAGTGTATTTCTTCATTTCTCTAATAATCTCCTAGTGTTTCTTCCAGCTGGGCGAGGGCTTGGGCACACTGCTCGGCGTTGGGCGCTTTGCCGTGCCACTTGTGGGTTCCGGCCATGAAATCGACTCCGTGGCCCATCTCGGTGCGGAAAAGTATCATCTTGGGCTTTCCATCAGCGGCGTGTGCAAGCTCGAAAGCCTTGAGGATGGACTCGAAATCGTGGCCGTCGGCCTCGATGACGGACCAGCCGAAGGCTGTCCACTTGTCGCGAAGGTCACCCCCTCCGGCAACGCTCTCAACGGGACCGTCGATCTGCTGGCCGTTCCAGTCGGTGAAAGCGATAAGATTGTCCAACTCATGATGGGCCGCCCACATGCCGGCCTCCCAAATCTGACCTTCCTCACTCTCGCCGTCGCCTAAGAGGCAGTAAACGCGCTCGCTCTCGCCGTCCAGCTTTTTGCCAAGCGCCATTCCGGCAGCGCAGGAAAGGCCCTGACCAAGAGATCCGGAACTCTGGAACACTCCGGGAAGGCTGTCTGTGACGCACGGATGACCCTGCAGGCGAGTTCCAAACTTACGGAGGGTACCCAGCTCACTCACAGGGAAATAGCCGGCGCGGGCAAGAACGGAATAATAGACCGGAGCAAGATGTCCGGCGGAAATAATGAAGGCGTCCTGACCTTTAGCATTGCGTGTCCATGTGGCCGGATCGTGTTTCATTTCGTTGAAATAGAGAGCGGTCATCACATCGGTGATGCCCAGCGAGCCGCCCGGATGCCCGGAACCGGCAGCAGAAACCATACGCACAATATCTCGGCGTACCTGGGAAGCAATTTTGCTTAATTCTTGAGTATTTGCCATATCTGATATTATTAGTTCCTTTCGTGAACTACAAATATACGTTTTTCGGGAGAAAAATCGGCAAAAAATCTCCCGTTTACCCCCAAAAAGACCGAATCGGGAGAGAAACCGACTCTATCTCTCCCATTTCTGTCGATTCGCTCCGGCCCTGCTAATTATCGGCCCGAGGGGAACAGTTCGTCCACATTATTTATGTCCATTGACAACATGCGTTGAATTTGCTTGTTGCTCGCATTGTATTCGTAGTGGAGTTGTCTGGCTATTTCCAGTTTTGCAGGAATGGGAAGCAATGATGGTTTAAGGTCCCCGTATTTGTCCCGCACCTTTATTACAACGACTGTGAACAGTTCATTGTCAGTATAAAAAATACGCTCGCCTATCTGCTCGGCTATTGCTTTCTGCGATTCGATATTGCGCGATATTTCGTAGAAATAATGCGACGCGTTTCTAAAAAGAGACTCCCCTTTTTCTATAGCGCAAAAACTCATCGGGGAAACATAACCGTCCGTCTTACGCAGCCATGTTACGCTATCCGCCTTATGGCTTGCCGTAAGTCCGCGACGCTCATTGAAAGAAAACGAAGTGCCGGACTCCATATACCGAACTTTTGCCTCGCGGTTGAAGTAAAAACTGTTGGCTCCCCATCTGTATGAAAAAGGAGACTCATCATCGTTTACTACATAACCGTTCCGGTTATTATAAGCGATGACATTCCGTGCATCTTTAAGATCTGTTATCGGTCTGAGCTTGCTCTCCCAGCCGGTCAAGTCGATTTGGAGCGCCCTGGACAAGAACTTTTTAATCAGGCAGAACATTGCGCGAATCCTGGCTTCATCCCCTGCCGCAGTAATGTGCAGATGGTTTGTCATCAGCTCAAAAGTGAGAATAATAACATCCGGGAACAGGGCGGCACAGATACCGACAATGCTCATGCCCTTCATGAACGCACTGTCGTCCGGAAAGATAATCTTGAAATTATTAGGAGTCCACAGATGCCAGCATTTTCCCAACTGATCGAAACGGCTCTGGCATAGCCTCTCAGCATCATAGAAGTTTATCATAGTAAGGCAAAGATAAACAATCCCCTATCAACTGCAAAACTCTCGCCCACTTATTCGGGAGAAAAATCGGCAATATTTCTCCCGTTTGCCACCAAAAAGACCGAGCCGGGAGAAAAATCGGCAAAAAATCTCCCGTTTACCCCCAAAAAGACCGAATCGGGAGAAAAACGGCAATATTTCTCCCGTTTGCCTCCAAAACTGCCACAACAGGAGAAAAAACGGGAAAAGTATTATCTTTGCATCCGATATGGAAATGAACCGGATTCGCAATTTCTGCATAATTGCACACATAGACCACGGCAAGAGCACCCTGGCCGACCGCCTGCTGGAGCTTACCAGCACGCTGTCGGCGCGCGACATGGAAAACCAGGTGCTCGACGACATGGACCTGGAAAGGGAGAAAGGCATCACCATCAAGAGCCACGCCATTCAGATGAGCTACAACGGCTACCGGCTCAACCTCATCGACACTCCCGGCCACGTGGACTTCTCATATGAGGTTTCCCGCAGCATAGCCGCCTGCGAAGGAGCCCTGCTGGTGGTGGACGCCACCCAGGGCGTGCAGGCCCAGACCATATCGAATCTCTACATGGCCATAGACCACGGCCTGGAGATTATCCCCATCCTCAACAAAATAGACATGGATTCGGCCCAGCCCGACATAGTGGCCGATGAGATCTGCGACCTGCTGGGTTGCGACCCCGACGACATATTCCGCGTATCTGCCCGCACCGGAGAAGGCGTCCCCCCTATCCTGGACGCAATTGTCGAGAAAATCCCCGCGCCTAAAGGAGACCCCGACGCTCCCCTGCAAGCCCTCATCTTCGACTCCGTATTCAATTCGTTCCGTGGCGCAATCGCCTATTTCAAAGTAAAAAACGGCTGCGTACGCAAAGGAGACAAAGTGAAGTTCGTCGCTACCGGCATGGAATACGAGGTAGAAGAGGTGGGCTCGCTTAAGATGAAGTTGGTCCCCGGCGCCGAAGTGGGCTGCGGCGACGTAGGCTACATTATCACCGGCATCAAGAGCGCGGTGGAGGTCAAAGTGGGCGACACAATCACCCACACCGTCAAGCCGTGCGAGAAGGCCATCGCCGGATTCGAGGAAGTCAAACCTATGGTTTTCGCCGGCATGTACCCCGTGCAGGCCGACAAGTTCGAAGAACTGCGCAGCGTGCTGGAGAAATTCCAGCTCAACGCCGCCTCATTCGTGTACGAGCCCGAAAGTTCCCTAGCCCTCGGCAGCGGCTTCCGGTGCGGCTTCCTGGGCCTCCTGCACCTCGAGATAGTCCAGGAGCGCCTGTTCCGGGAATTCGACATGGACGTCATAACCACCGTTCCCAACGTGTCCTACAAGGTCTATACGATGCAGGGCGAGGTGCTGGACGTGCACAACCCTTCAGGACTCCCGGCACCCACGCTGATCGACCACATTGAAGAACCGTACATACGGGCCCAGATCATCAGCAAGACCGAATTCTTCGGCCCCATCATGAAGCTGTGCCTGGACCGTCGCGGCACCTTGGTGAGCCAGCATTACATCACCGCCGACCGTGTGGAACTGAACTACGACATGCCGCTGAGCGAAATTGTCTTCGACTTCTACGACAAACTCAAGACCATTAGCAAGGGCTACGCATCTTTCGACTATCACATAACTCAGTACCGCCCCGCGAAGCTCGTCAAACTGGACATTCTGCTGAACGGCGAGCCGGCAGATGCGCTGTCCACCCTGATCCACGAAGACAACGCCTATACCTTCGGCCGCAAAATGTGTGAGAAGCTTAAGGACCTTATACCCCGCCAGCAGTTCGACATCCCCATCCAGGCGGCCATCGGCGCCAAAATCATAGCCCGCGAGACGGTGAAGCAAGTACGTAAGGACGTGACTGCCAAGTGCTACGGCGGCGACGTGACCCGCAAGCGCAAGCTCCTCGAAAAGCAAAAGGAAGGCAAGAAGCGCATGCGGCAGATAGGCACTGTTCAGGTGCCCCAGAGCGCATTCATGGCGGTTTTGAAGCTGGACAGCTAGAACTCACTGTCACACAATCGCAAATATACAAAAATCCCCGGACCTCACGGCTCGGGGAAATCTGTTCTGCAGTCTTGCTCAACTGTTCTTCTGTCCCTTGGGGGCTTTGCCATCTTTGGCCGGCCTTTCTCCTCTCGGCCTGCCTCCCGGACCTCCGGGACCTTGCCTTCCGTGTCCCTGCAGCTTGCCAATCTGCTGCCTGCGGAATTTCTCCTCGCAGGTATAGAACTTGGCTACTTTCTCCACCGGAAGAATCTTACCGTACTCCTTGGCATTGAGAACGTGCAGGTTGACGTTTTTGGCTTTGGCATCGAGGTAATCGTTCAGCAGAGCCTGAACATCGCCTTCTCCGCTTGAGAGGGCTTTGTTAAGAGCCATGTAAGCCTTCCGCTCAGACTTCATCAGTTCTTTCTGTTCTGCGTCGATCTTGTTGTACACAGGCCAAAAGTTTTCGGCTTCCTGGGCGGTAAGGCCCACTTCGCTTGTTATGAAAGCCACCATCTCCGCTCTGATTTTTTCAAAGTCCTGATGGCCTCCCTTGGGTTTCTGAGCACCTTGCTGTTGAGCAAGGGCTGCTGTAGCAATGCTGACTGTCAGCAAAAAGGAAATCAACTTTTTCATAACCGTTCAGTTTTAATAATTGTTCACCGCGCTCTCCAACTGGGCAAGAGTTGTGCCCGAGTCGATGAGATACTCGATTATCTCCTGGTCGCTTGCCGGCTGGCTGGCCGTGGATTTGGTGAGAATAAAATTGCCCAACATTACCAAAAGGGCGAAACTCACCGCCAGAGCAAAATAAGGCACAAAATTGAACCTGCTCTTGCTTTCCGGTATCCCGGACAGCTGCGAACGAAGGGAATCAAAATATCCCGGAGGCGTTGAATATGGTAATTTTTTGTTCATCTCGATTGTTTAGACGTTTAGTTGACAAAAAGGTTTAATCGGAGTCCAGCAAAAACTGCTTTACTTTCTCATACGCAATATGATACGATGCTTTAAGAGCACCCACGGACGTGCCTGTGATCTCAGAAATACGCTCATACGAAAGGTCTTCATAATAGCGCATCGTGAACACCATTCTTTGCTTGTCGGGAAGGGCTGCTATCGCTTTACGCAGGGAGAGCATGGCCGCATTGCCATCGAAGTAAGGATCGGGATCGGACACCCTTTCGGCCTCTGCATCAAGGCGCGAAAAACTCAAGGCGGCTCGCACGCGAGCCTTTCGCAAATGGCTAAGCGTCTCGTTGGTAGCTATTCTCCACAACCAAGTAAAGACGTCTGCGTCGCCCCTGAACCCGGGGAGAGCCTTCCAAACCTTCACAAAGATTTCCTGCAGAAGATCGTCGGCATCTTCGTGGCTGCCGACCATGGTACGTACATGCCAGTACAACGGCTCACTGTACTTCTGTACCAATTCTTTGAAATATTTTTCAGTCTCCTGCATACTGCCATTTAGACGCAAAAAGCACGCCGCAGTTTAAATAATCCCTGCAATTATGCTGTCGGCGGTAAACCAGCGGTCCTCAGGGATGCGGCCGTAGCCGGGTATGCCCTCGGCGGTACGAAGGCCCAGCATTATCTGCTCTTCGCGGATTTCGTCCGGGGACAAAGTCTCCGAAGACGAAGTCCAGCCGGTCAGGGCCTCCGAATTCCAGCTTCGCACATCGGGACTCCGGCGCAGGCTGTGAGCCCCGGGCCCGAGGCCCACATAAGGTGCACGGGTCCAATAGGCGCTGTTGTGCACGGCACGGCGGCCGGGGAGGGCCCAGTTAGATATTTCATAGTGTTCATACCCCGCCTCCGCAAGCAAACGGCAGACAAGATAATACTGCGCGCTGCACTCCTCGTCCG
>ODAI014160208.1_pt1 | contig 10007 bp, 9 predicted proteins | sample 1539321 | NCBI WGS metagenome assembly ODAI01 (sample SAMN02144231, study PRJEB22623) | gut metagenome | biome: sheep rumen | host: Ovis aries | place: New Zealand | reverse complement strand
TCCTTTTCTTCTTTCCCGTCAGCCGCTTGTGCTTCGCCTTCGGCTTCCTCTTCGTAATCCGCCGGGGCTTCCTCAGCTTCGGGAAGTGAATAAAACGCAGTTTCCTCTGCGTCGTAAGGGGACACCGCAATACGCCTTGTAAGCTTATAAAGCAGGTAAAGCACTAAAGCGCCGCCTGCAACTGCGCCTGCGATGACATAAAACATTGTGTTCTGATAAAAATGCGTGCCGTCAACAAAGGATACAAAGCCCTCCTGAGAGCGCTCCGCCTCGACCTGAGCGACGGTCTTGTTAATTCTTCTTACCTTGAAGGTGTAGAGCTTTTCGCTGCCGTCCGTTGCAATGCACTTTACGGGAATGTTGAAGTTCTTGCCCTTGTTCGTCCAGCTCTCGACATACTCCGTCTTTGCATAGATATTGTCGGCGACAACGCTTATTACAACCTCGTCCAAATCCTTCGGAATGTAGAGCTTGTAGGTCGTGTCGGTGTCGTTAAGCTCCTTGTCAAGCTCGCCTAAATTACAGCTGAAATAGCTTAAGGAGTTGTTTGAATTCTCCTCATATTCAGCAGGGTTTGAGTAGCTGAAAACATAGCTCACGCCGCTGCCCGTCGCAGTGCTGAGCGTTACCTTCACGCCTGTCTGATGTCCTATATCGTCAAGCGTGTATGTTACGAGAAGCTCGCAGTCGCCTGCGTCCTCGGCAAGCTGATATGACTTGAGCGTAGGTGCTTCGGTGTTGTTTGTCAGAGTGATAGTGTATTCAAGTGCATCACTCCTGAAAGTCGTGTCCAGTGCAGCGTTGTTGAATTCAATTGACTTGAGCGCAGGCGCGTCAGCGGCAGCAAAGCACTGAAGCGGCACTGCGATAAGCATTGTAAAAACGCACAGCAGAATACTAAGCTTTTTCATATTTCCCCCTTGCACAGTTAATAGATAAGTATATAACTGAGCCTTTCCTCAAGATACTCCCTTATGTCGCTGTCGCAGGTGATAACAAGCACCTCGTTTTCAGCAGGAGAGTATCCGTTTATAATATCCTCAGCGCTTTGCGCGTCGGTTACTTCCGTGTTAACGGCTTTCAGAAGCTTTACATCATCTCCCAAATCATTGTAAAGCTTTGCCGAAAGTGTTTCAAATCCGTCGCCGTAGTTTTCCGAAATCTCATCAGGAAGCTCGCAGTAATCAAGCACGAAGACTTCAATACCGAGATTTTTTGCCTCCTCGATAATTCCTTTTATATAATTATATGTATTTTCGGAGTCGGGATTTAAGTAAGCGCTTGAGCCGTATTCGTAGATATCTCCGTCAACGGTTACGGCGTTTGATTCGTCGGCTCTTGCTGCGATATTGTCCCTGTATACGCAGACCCTGCCCACAGGTAAAATATCATTCTGCTTTAACTGCCCGACCGACTTACCAAGGTCGCCTGCAGGCGAAGCAATAGCGCCGTAAGCGGAAATCGTTGCAAGCGCGCTCTGGTATCCGACCGTGCCGTCCTCGCGCTTCAGGTCGATACAAACGCTTGAAAATCCGCTCTGCGAAAGCTCGCTGATAACGGAGTCGAGCATAACTCCGCCGTCAAAGGACAGCGGCTGCTCAAGTCTTGCCTGAAGCTGAATATTCGCAACGGCTACGCCGTTATCGCTCTCGTAAGTTCTTCCCTGACCCGAGTTTCTTATAATGCGTACATCGCCGATAATGTATCCGACGCTGATAATACAGAAGCAAAGCACTGCAATTATTACAGTGCGAAGCGCCTTTCGCTTTTTCTCCTTTGAAAAGCGGGATTTGCCTCTCGGCTGATTTACAGCCTTGTTGCCGTTGCCGTCGTCGATATATTTGTCGGCAAAGGGAATTTTTCTTCCCTGCGGCTCCTGCGTCCACTGCGTATTACGCTTTTTATCGTTATAAAAACGCTTCTTGCTCATAAATCAGTTTTTCAGCTCCTGTATGGTCCTTGCAGGGTCGTCGCTTTTAAATACTGCGGAGCCTGCGACAAAAACATTTGCGCCTGCCTCCCTTGCAATCTTAACCGTTTGAGTGTTAATGCCGCCATCAACCTGAATGTCAAGCTCGGGGCATTTCCTGCGAAGCTCGGTGATTTTAGGCATAACGCCCTCCATAAAGCTCTGCCCTCCGAAACCCGGCTCAACCGTCATAACAAGCACCATTGAAAGCCTGTCAAGATAAGGATATACGGTTTCAATCGGGGTGTTCGGTTTAACTGCAAGCGCAGCTTTGCAGCCGCAGGATAATATTTTGTCAATCGTTTCAGACACATCGCTGTCGCATTCAACATGGAAGCTGATGATATCGGCGCCCGCGTCAACAAAATCCTCTATATATTTAAGCGGCTCGCTTATCATCAGATGTATGTCAAACGGCACCTTGCATACGCGCTTCATCGCCTTGATAACAGGAGCACCGATTGAAATGTTCGGTACAAAGTGGCCGTCCATAACATCAAGATGGATTAAATCCGCACCGCCGTTTTCACATTTTTTCAGCTCGTCTGCAAGCCTTGAATAATCGCTTGCGAGCATTGAGGGTGATACCTTGTATTCCATAATATCTCCGTAGTGTTACTTTTGGTTATAATATTATAATATAAAAGACAAAATAAATCAACCTCAGAAAAACTGTGAGGGTTCAGCATACCTGCGCCACCGATATATATTTGTAAAATTGAAATACCGATAATGCCTTTTATACCTTTTTCGGCAACAGAAAAGACCTGCCATTAAAGACAGGTCTTTTCTATAAGGGGTAAAAATTTATGATAAAACTAAAAGCTTTTATAAACTCTTAGGTTTATAAACTATATATAAAAAGGTTGAGAAAGAATTTCTGCAACCTTGGTTGCGTAGCGCGCAAAGCACAGGTTTATAAGAAAGGGGGATTCTTATGAAAATTATCAGGGGGATGAACCCTGTGCCTGCGTTTTAAAGAAAGGAACAAGCGCCGCCGTTTTTAAGGAGAGAACAAATATGTTTGGGATGGCGTTCACCTGTCTGACCGTTCGGTCTTTCCTCTCTTTGAACATCATTATAGTCTTAGTTTGTCAAAAGTCAAGTTATTTGTGCAAGTTTCTCTTTATGTAACATTTTGCACAAGCAAAGTTTTATTTTTTTGTGCAAAATATACAAGGATTAGCCCATTTGACTACCTAAGAAGGCGGCTGCAACCTGTACAAGCTTTATGTCCGCCTCGCTTGGAAGAGTGTGCTTTTCATCCTCGAGCATCGCAATTGCACCGCTTACATCGCCGCCGTATACAATCGGATAAACAACGCTTGCATTCCTGCCGACGCCTTCAATCGCATTTATCGCAGGTACCTTTCTTGTAGCAATATGCACGGCGCGGTTTTCCATAAGCTCCTCAATATTCTTGCTTACGCGTCTTTCAAGCACCTCGCGCTTGCTGATACCCGAGCAGGCGATAACATGGTCGTTGTCCATAATAGCAACGGGCATACCGCCGTTTTTGTGCAGCACCTCGGCATACTGACCTGCGAAATTAGCAAGCTCGCCTATCGGCGAATACTTTTTAAAAATAACCTCGCCATCCGCGTCGGTATAAATCTCCAGCGGGTCGCCCTCTTTTATTCGGAAGGAGCGGCGGATTTCCTTCGGTATTACTATTCTGCCAAGGTCGTCAATCCTTCTTACAATTCCTGTAGCTTTCATAATTCTCACCTTTAATCATAATTGTTACTGTTATATTTTGCACATAAATAAGGAACATATGTAAAAGAGAAAATGAGAATTTCTGTAAAAAACGAAAGGAATTATTATTGTTGATTTTAAATCCGAATTAAGATATAATTGTGTTGAAATTAAAATTAATCAGGAGGAGTGAATTATGGTTTTTTCAAAATCCATCAAAGCGTTACTCTCATCTCTGTTAGCGGTACTGCTGATAACAACGAGCGTGCCTTTTGCGGCGATGGCGGCGGTTGACGACTTTTTTGAGGAAGGCAGCCTTATGTTTCTGGTTACCTCAGAGGGAAGCGGAAGCGAGGACTGCACCGTAATGGCGGCGTTCAATGAAAATCTTGACCCCGAAACTATTACCGAAATAAAGGTTCCGGGTACGGTTAAGCACGACGGTAAAATTTATAGCGTAACAGCGCTGACCAACAGTGCTTTCGGCAGCTGCACATCTCTTAAATCTCTTGATATGTCGGAATGTACGGGATTGGTTTCTATCGGTATGAGCGCATTTGTTGATTGCGAAAAGCTAAGCTCAATAACCATTCCGTGCAATTTCAATAAAGGTTTATTCCAGGATACCGGTATCGTTACCTCCGGGGACAGTTTCAGGATTGAATATGTTTCATTAGGTAACGGCGATGAAGGGGGCGGCGGCTCTGATGTAACCGAAACCTCCGGCGGCACCTTCACCTATGTACACAACTGGGGAGAAGACAGCAGTAACGCCGCACAGCATAAATGCTCCCGTTGCAATAAAGCCGAAGCGCACTACGGCGGAACGGCAAACTGCGACGGAAAAGCCAAATGCGTTGCCTGCGGCAGCGAATATCAGACCGCTGCGCAAGGCGGACACCAGTGGGAGGTGATACCCTCCACCATCGGGGCTGTCTCCGCCGAGTATAAATGCGAAACTTGTAAACAGACGGAGGAGCAAAGCATAAGCACCGACAGCAGCAGCGCTGAGTATAAAGGACAGAATCTGAATATAATTTTACAAGACCCATACAAAGTATTACCCGACGGCACGACAATAAAGAGCACTTCTGTAAAATCGGGCTCCGAAAGATACAACGAGCTTCTGGCGCAGTTAGACAGTAAAGATACGATTAACAATTTAGCGTTATTTGAATTAGAATTGTTTAACTCCACAGGTGGAAAAATCAGCGGAGAAACATCAGGATATGTAAGAGTTCTGATGCAGATACCAAGTGGTTGGAGCAAAGATGATTTGGAAGCTGTTTTGATTACGGAAGGCTCTGACATTATTTTTGAAGAAAGCATAATTACCATTGACGGAACAGATTATCTGGGGTTCTGGACAAATCACTTCAGCCCGTACGCCCTCATTGAGACTGCAACGGAAAAAGGTACTTCCTCAGAAGGAAGGGACACTTCAAAAACATCGCCTGCAACAGGTAATTCGGATTTCGTGCTGATTTCGGCTCTTGCGGCAGTTTCAGCATCAGCGGTAATATTCATATACCTTATTATTGAAAGAAAAAGAAAAAAAGCATAAATTGAAATTAAGGACTATACGGCGTCCGTCATAAAGGAAATTTACAGACCGATTCTCTTTTGGTCTGTTTTTCTTACAATTCCTGTTGCTTTCATATATAATTCTCCCTTGAAATACAATTTTTTCTATTGTAATATTTTGCGCCGAGTGTAAAAGTATATTCAATCGGAGAAATGGAATTTTTTACAAAAATAAATGAGATGCGAAAAATTAATCGCATCTCAATGAAAAGCTTTTTATTTTATTAAATCCTTTACAACCTCACTTGCAATAATAAGTCCTGCAACGCTCGGTACAAAGGCGGTTGATCCGGGAATCTGTCTGCGCGAGGAGCCGGGCTCTTCATCACAGCTTCCTGTCGGCGTGAGCGCCTCCTCCTTTGAATAAACGCATTTAAGCTTTTTTATTCCTCTTTTTTTGCACTCTCTTCTCATCACCTTTGCAAGCGGACATACAGAGGTTTTATATATATCAGACACCTCGAACATAGCGGGGTTGAGCTTGTTACCTGCGCCCATTGAGGATATAATCGGCACCTTTGCCTTCTGCGCGTTTTCTGCAAGGGCGAGTTTTCCTGTTACGGTGTCGATTGCGTCGACTATATAATCATATTTGGAAAAGTCAAACATATCTGCAGTTTCGGGAGTGTAAAAAACATCGTGTTTTGTGATTGTGACATCGGGATTGATTTCAAGGAAACGCATTTTTGCGGCTTCGGTTTTAAGCATACCGATGGTTTTTGTTGTTGCGATAAGCTGCCGGTTAATATTGGAAGGCGCAACAGTGTCGTTGTCAATTATATCCAGCGCACCGATGCCGGAGCGCACAAGCGCTTCGGCTGCATGACCGCCCACGCCGCCTATACCAAAAACGGCAACGCGGCTTTTTTTTAGCTTTTCCATTGCTTCATCGCCTAAAAGAAGGCGTGTTCTCGAAAATAAATCCATATCTTCTCCCGAAATAATTACTATAAAGAAATTATAATTAATACATTCATCTTTGTCAAATCTGTTTACACGGCGAAGGATAACTGTTATAATTTAGTCGGAGGGGAACAAATGAGACAGTTTAATTTTTATCTGATAACGGATACTCATTATTTCAAAAATTCACTTGGCGCATACGGTAAGGAATATAATGAATTTATGCGCTTTGAGCAGAAGTGTTTTGCTGAAACGCAGAGTATAAACGAGTCTGTTTTCAACTATCTTAAAAATGCCTGCGAGGCAGACACTCTTCTTATTGCCGGTGACCTTTCTTTTAACGGGGAGAAGGAGAGTCACCTTGCATTTATAGAAGAGCTTAAAAAGCTTAAAAAATCCGGCAAGGATATTTATGTCATCACAGCTGACCACGATTTTAAGGAGCATCCTTTTGCCTTTGACAAGACGGGCAGACTTGAGCCCGAAGGAACGAGCAGGGAAGAGCTTTTTGACCTTTATTACGATTACGGCTTTTCACAGGCTATTGCCGTTGACAAAAAGCATCTTTCGTACGTTGCGCAGCTTTGTGAAGGCTTAAGACTTCTTGCTCTTAATAACGATGGCTCTGAAACGGGCAAGAGAGAATTTGACGAAGAACAGATGGCTTGGATTGAAGAGCAGGTAAAAAAAGCGAAGGAAGACGGGCAGATGATGATTGCTATGAGCCATTATCCGCTAATTCCTGCCCAGCCGATTATGTCTGTCGTCAACACGTCTTACCAGCGAAATTCAATCGACGCTATCAATTTGCTTGCCGACGGCGGAGTGCATATCTGCTTTACCGGTCATATGCATAACCAGAGCATTAATGAATATATAACCGAGAAGGGAAATAAATTCTACGACGTCTGTACGGGCTCGATTATCGCAGACCCGTCAGTAATAAGGCTTGTTAAAATAATTGATGAAAAGACTGTTGACATATCATCAATAGAAACTCCGGATTTTGATTATCCTACTCAGGGTAAGGAATGTAAGCAGTATCTTTCAGATATGTTTGACAATATGATTCTCAATGTTTTTTCGGATATGGAAAACAATCCTCAAAGAGCTATGCGAAAGCTTGGCATTGCCGACAAGAAAAACGCCGAGACGATTGTAAAGCAGTTTGGTAAGCTTCTCAACAAGCTTACGGTCGGCGGCTTTGCCAGAATGATGATGATAAAGTGTGATAAAAGCATAAAGCACAGACTTCTCAAGGACTATGCAGCAGAGCTTGTAAGAATTGTTTTCGAGGGTAATCAGGGCTTTGTTGAAGGCACTCCTGAAGGCGATGTGTTTATTGCGTTTGTCAGGCGCATAAAGCCGATACTTAAAAAGCTTCACCTTAAGGGCTTCGACAGAAAAGAGGTCGATTTATATGACGCACTTATTAATTCTGCGGGAAATTACGGCATAGACGATTATAACGCAACGCTGACATTTTAACAAAACGATAGGGCTTACAACAATTACAAAATTGTTGTAAGCCCTTGATTTTTTATAAGTGGAAAATGATGTCATCGCTCTTTTTATTAAAGAACCATATTCCTATAATTAATGTGAGAAATGAAACAACTGCGGCGTAGCCGAGCATTCGCCAACTCATTATCTGGTGATAAAGCACGCATTGCCTGAAAAGTTCAATCATTGAATAAAGCGGATTAATCTTAATTATGTTCTTAATCCATGGTGTTGTGATTCTGTTCAAGTGGTAAATAATAGGTACCATATAAAACAGAAGCTGGCACATAACTTCCCATATATACTCAATATCACGGAAGTAAACGCTTACAACCGAAAGGATTAAGCCCACGCCTGTGCTGAATATAAGAAGCAGTACCATAGGTATCCAGCAAAGAAGCACATAACCGTTTACATGAAGCTCGTCACCGTTTTGAATACCTGTAGTCTTGAAGAATATCCAAACGCAGATCAAACACAAAAGCGAGATTGCAAAGGTAACAAAGTTACTGAGTATTGATGAAAGCGGGTACATATACTTTGGCACATATACCTTTTTTATTATGGCCTGATTTCTTCTGAAAGAGGTCATTGCCTGCTTTGTCGAGGTTGTGAAAAAGCTGAAAAGAAGTCGGCCTGTGAAAAGATAAACAGGGAAACAGATAATATCCTTCCTGTTTGTGCCGAATATTCCGCCGAATACAACCGACAAAACTATCATATATAATAATGGCTGGATGAAGCTCCATAAAATGCCAAGCCATGAGTTTCTGTACTTGAGCTTTACGTTTTTTCTCGTCAACTCGCCAAGAAGATTTTTATACTTCTTGAACATAGTTACGGTGTAATTAAGCTCTCCGTTTTTTATGCCCATAAAACACCTCTGATATAGTGATTGCTTTGTGACGATTAATCATTATATCACATATAGTAAATTTTTTCAACTATTCAGGATTTTCAAGTCGATATGGCAGTTATTTTACCTAAACATAGATGCAATGTCAAGTGCCGCTTTTCTTGCCGACATATTTCCGTCGATGACTATATCGGCTGCTTCAAGATATTTTTTCTGCCTTTCGTTATAAAGAGCGCGTGCCTTCTCCCTGTCCTGAAAAAGAGGGCGGTTTGAAGAGCTTCCGATTCTTTCACAAATAGTTTCAAAATCAGCGTCAAGAAAAATTATTTTGCCTCCGCTTTTAAGTGCCTCAACATTTCTTTCAAAGGTGAGCGCTCCGCCGCCTGTGGATATCACGCAGTTTTTAAGTGAGGATATTTTTTTACAGCACTCATATTCAAGCTCACGAAAATAATCCTCTCCGTGAGTTGCGAATATTGCCTTTATCGCAACGCCCTGTTCCTTTTCAATCATAGCGTCGGTGTCGATAAAACGCCTGCCCATTATTTTTGCAAGCTCATTTCCTACAGTCGTCTTACCGCTTCCCATAAACCCGCATATAACTATATTGTTCATTTTGAAAGCTCCTCTTGTGTTTTAGCAATTATTCTTTCAACATCGCTTTTTTCAAAGCTTGCATCAAACCATATTTCCTGGGCGACAGCAGCCTGCCACACAAGCATGGAAAGACCGTTTGAATATTTTATCCCTGCTTTTTTTGCAAATGACAGAAGCTTTGTTTCAAGCGGGTTATATATTGCGTCAAATACTGCGCCGCATTTTTTTACCTGTTCAAGTGAAAGAACACTGTTGCCGGTATCAGGCGACATACCGACAGGTGTTGAATTAATCACAAGGTCGTAGCCTTCAGCTATTTCGCTGAGGCTTATAATTTTAATATCTTTGCCAAGCTTGTTTCGTATTTCATTTTTTAACTCAATCGCCTTGTCGGGATTCCTTACTGCTACGGTAACATCTGCTCCTGCAAGCACGCTTTCAAAAATAAACATTCTTCCCGCACCGCCGGCACCGCAGACAAGCACATCGCCGCTCAGACTTATCTGCGCACAGTCAAGCGCCCTTAAAAAGCCGTGGCAGTCAGTATTGTAGCCTTTTGTTATTTCACCGCATTTGACTGTGTTTACAGCGCCGAAAAGTTTTGCTCTTTCCGACAAATAATCAAGCGACCGAATAATACCGGTCTTGTGCGGTATAGTAACATTGAAGCCGTCAAGCTCTTTAAGTGCGGAAATATTCTTCTCAAGCTCTGTGGGTGATATTTCAAAAAGACTGTATTTTGCGTCGACGCCGTTTAAGGAAAAAAGTTTTTCGTGGATAAACGGCGACATTGAATGGCCGAGAGGATATCCGATCAAACCAAATTCTTTCAACCTTATCACCCTTTCAAAAATTTATGTTGACAAAACATTGTGAATTATATAATATGATAACATA
>ODAI014046656.1_pt1 | contig 10007 bp, 9 predicted proteins | sample 1539321 | NCBI WGS metagenome assembly ODAI01 (sample SAMN02144231, study PRJEB22623) | gut metagenome | biome: sheep rumen | host: Ovis aries | place: New Zealand | reverse complement strand
TCCTGGTGTGCCTTCTTGTCCTTTCAGTATACATTTTTAGCATATCGTTGAGGCAAAGAAATGCTCTTGGGTATATCATCGGATGTTCCTGCGGCGTTGCAATCGGACTTCAGAGTTTTGCTAATATCCTTGCTGTTTTTGGTATCCTGCCTTTTATGTTTACATTTCTTCCTTTCTTTGGAGGCGGGTTCTCAACTATTGTCGTTGATTATGCCTTGCTGGGACTTGTGCTCTCAATCTACAGATATAAAGATATCCGAAAAGAGAAAACGGTTAAGACTACGATTTTTAAGAAAACTGAAATAATGTAGACATTTTGTAGACGAAGAAAATGAGAGCCCGCTATTTATGCGGGCTCCCAGCGTTTTTACATTATTCCAGCTCAATCGTTCCCGGCGGCTTGCTCGTCAGATCATACAGCACCCGGTTGACCCCTCTGACTTCATTTATAATCCTGCTCATCACCCTCTGCAGAACCTCCCATGGTATATTCGTCGCCTCCGCCGTCATAAAGTCGATCGTACTGACAGCCCTCAGCGCAACCGCATAGTCATAGGTACGCTCATCCCCCATGACCCCAACCGACCGCATATTAGTCAGCGCAGCGAAATACTGGTCACTCGCCTGCGCAAGATTGGCCTTCGCCATCTCATCGCGGAATATAAAGTCCGCATCCTGCACGATCCGCACCTTGTCCGCCGTGACCTCGCCTACGATCCGCACGCCGAGTCCCGGCCCCGGGAACGGCTGCCGGTAAACAAGATACTCCGGAATGCCAAGCTCCAGGCCGGCCTTCCTCACCTCGTCCTTGAACAGCAGGCGCAACGGTTCGATAATCTCCTTAAAATCGACATGCTCCGGAAGTCCTCCGACATTGTGGTGAGACTTGATGACCGCGGACTCTCCGCCGAGACCACTCTCCACAACGTCCGGATAGATCGTCCCCTGCACAAGGTAGTCGACCGCTCCGATCTTCTTTGCTTCCTCCTCAAAGACGCGGATGAATTCCTCGCCGATGATCTTTCTCTTCTTCTCCGGCTCCTCCACCCCTTTGAGTTTCGCGTAGTAGCGCTCCTTCGCATTTACACGAATAAAATTCAGTTCATAGGCTCCGTTCGGACCGAATACTGCCTCGACCTCATCCCCCTCATTCTTTCGAAGGAGACCGTGGTCTACAAATACACACGTCAGCTGCTTTCCGATTGCCTTCGACATCAGTACGGCCGCAACGGATGAATCCACGCCGCCGGACAGCGCGCAGAGCACACGCCCATCTCCGACCTTCTCACGGATCCGGCGGATCTGATTCTCCACAAAGGAGTCCATCTTCCAGTCGCCGCGGCATCCGCATATATTCCTCACAAAATTATAAAGGATGTGCTTCCCGTGCACAGTATGAAGAACTTCCGGATGGAACTGGATCGCATACAGGTTCTCTTCCCTGTTCTGAGCCGCCGCCACCGGCGTCGATGCGGTGTGCGCAACACTCTCAAAGCCGGGAGCAAGCTTGGAAATGTAGTCGAAATGGCTCATCCAGACAATACTCTTTTCAGGCAGTCCGGAAAAAAGCGGTGAAGTTGTGTCAAATACTGTCTCCGTCTTTCCGTATTCTCGGTCCGCCGCACGCTTCACCTCGCCTCCGAGCACATGACTCATCAGCTGTGCGCCGTAGCAGAGTCCTAGTACCGGAATTCCCGCATGGAACAAATCAGGTGTACAGGTGGCCGCATTTTCTTCATAAACGCTGCTCGGTCCACCGGTGAGAATGATACCCTTCGGATTTTTGTCAAGAATCTCCTGAAGCGGTGTCTTGTAAGAATAGATTTCACAGTAGACATTGTTCTCGCGTACCCGCCTTGCGACGAGCTGATTATACTGTCCGCCGAAATCAATGACGACAACCAGTTCATTCATGCGTTTCTTCCTCCTCTTATAAATGAAAAATCCCCACAACATGGATATAACTGTTGTGGGGTCATATTACAACATTTCTTCCGATTCTTCAAGTTTCGATTGCTCAAACAGCACACCGTCACTTCTCTAACATATGATCCTTGTCTCCGAAATAGCAGATCGACAGCATGCCCGGACCCGTATGAGCACCGATAATCGGGCTCATCATCATCGGGACGATCTCAATGGTCGGATCCTCCTCATGAATCATCTTGGAAAGCTTCTCCACACGATCCTCGCAGTCCCCATGGGAAATATATATCCTTCTCTTGCAGCTGCGGTCTCTTGTAGACTGATACAGGCGAAGCATCTCTTTCATGGCAATCTTCTCTCCGCGCTTCTTGGTAATCGGAAGCAGATTTCCTTCCGGAGCAAGGAACATGATCGGCTTTACGCCAAGAACGGTACCGATCACGGCAGTGGATGCCGGAAGGCGGCCGCCGCGCTTTAAGTACATCAGATCATCGACCATCAGAAGAATAATGCATTCATGAGAGTGCTTTTCAAGATCGGCGACATTTGCCTCAACATCCATCCCCGCCTCCCGGTTATCCGCCGCCAGCTCAGCCATAATTCCCATACTGCCCGCAGCGCCGAGTGTATCGACCGGATAGATGTGTGCGTCCGGATACTTTTCTTCCATAGCTGCCTTCGCGACCTGAACGCTGTCGAAGGTCTTCGTAATGCCGCTGGAAAGAGAAAGATATATAACGTCCCTGCCTTCCCTGAGTTCCGGTTCAAAGTTATCAATGTATACCTGCGGTGCTATCTGGCTCGTCTGAGTCAGGTCACCACCGCGCTGACCGTCATAGAACTTCTTAAGGAGCTCTTCGGACTCCGATCCTTTCGAGATACGGTCTTCCTTGCCAAGTGTATACCGCATCGGCACAAAACGAATATCATGAGCCTTCACGAATTCCGGACTCACATCGGCAGATGCATCTGTAAAAATCACATAATCATGCATGGTTTACCTCCTTATAAGTAACACATGTTGCTTTTCAAAAGCATCCCCATTATAATGATTAGTAACAATAGTTACAATGGACAAAAGAAAAGACAGTGCTTCTTAAGAAACAATAATCGCATTTTTGTTTCCTAAAACAGGATTTAATTCCTATTTTTTATTAGATTAAGAAGGTATTCTCCATGAATGATTATCCGTCAAATAATTCAAAGCCTCTCGACCGGCGCATCCTTCGTTCCAAAAAGGCTATTCGCGACGCTTTCTTCTCCGAACTGCAGAAAAAGGAATTTGCCAAAATAACCATCACGGATATCTCAAATGCCGCCGGCATCAATCGCAAGACCTTCTATTCCTATTATGACGGAGTGGAAGCTCTCCTTGAAGAAATCGAGACGGAGCTGATAAACAAGTTCAGACCGCTTTTTGCCACCCTGGATCTCAAATCGACCAGTTTCAACGCCCGCGACTTTTTCAACGAGTTTAATCAGCTGGCACAGGATGATATGGAGATTTATGCGCTTCTGAATCAGTGCGGGCAGCTGATTCACCTGCTCAGTAAAGTTCAGAGCCTTGTCGTCGATACGATCATGGCGCAGGTCGAGGTGGAAATCGACGATCCACACGAAAAAGCTCGGCTTCTCCTCATGTCAGAATATGTTTCGACCGGCATTTTATCCATGCTGTCACACTGGATAGCCGGACCTGAAGATATCTCCCTGGACGAGTTCACCGACCTGGCCGGAAATCTTGTACTCTTTGGCCTGAACGCAACCGTCAAAAGATGATCAGCTCAGCTTTCTGCCCAGTTGTCTGCACTCTTCCATGACCTCGCTGTTCGGTGTCTCACAGCAGATCACGCTTTCGGCAGCAAGCTGAATGCCTTCTTTCTCGATCTCTTCTTCCCAGGTGCGCATCCATTCTCCGCCGCCCCATCCGTAGGACCCGAAGAGCGCGATCTTCTTGCCCGGGAATTCGGGCTTAATTGCCTCGTAAGCCGGCTCAAAGATATCATCGTCGAGCTGTTCGAATCTCATGGCCGGACATCCGAGTGCGATTGCCGTGCATTCACGGACCATGTAAGGCTTTACTTCCTGGGGAATGTAAAGGGTGGCTTCGCCGCCGTTCGCCCTCACGCCCTCGGCAATGCCTTCTGCCATGGCCTTGGTATTGCCAGTCTGACTGTAGTAGATGATCGCTACTTTGCTCATATCTTTACCGCCTTTCCTCCGTACTTTTTCCGTTATTAAGCTTTATATTACATGTCCATGCTCTTCTCGCAGGGTCATGATTTCTTATTCTATTACAGTTTACCCGCCAACACCGCCGTAAACTCCGTCGCAGCCTCTCCGTACATATGCCCGTCCCAATCCGCAAAACGTTCCGACGACATAAATCTCTCGTTCTTAAGCTCTCCGCGATTAAAGCAGATATACTCAAATCCGTACTGCGCAGCCAGCCCGTCCATATGTGCATAAGCTGCCTCAAAATTGGCCTGTCCGGCTTCATATGTCTCTTTCGGAATAGGTGTCGTCACAACGACAAGCTCTATGCCCTCGCTGCGGCAGAACTCCGCTATTTTGATGAAAAATTCCTCATCATCCTTCTGAATCATTCTCTCAGTCCACTCTCGCACGGTAATGTCATCGTTCCATTTACCGGGTTTGACCGCAATAAAACCATCCTCATGGACAGTCAGCGTCTCAGAGTCGAACGTTGCGGTTCCGTAGATTTTATAGTTTTCCTGAGATTTGGTGTAGATATTTACCGAAATATTTTTGAACTGCGAACGATAAAAATACCAGGGAGCCGTCCAGGTTCTGAAATCCGCACCCCACATCTTGTCAAAGAAATATCGGATCTTGACCGACGACATCCTCATCTCGTAGAACATGCCGGCATAGGAGGAGTCAATTTCCTGTGCGGTCAGCCAGTATGTCGGATCAAATTCATAGATGACACGGTCAGGCTTCTGATCGATACAGGCATCCTGCAGCATATAGTAGCTGTCTACCGGGAACTGCTCACCCTGAGCCGCGTTAAAGGAGGTCCTTCCGGTCAGCTCGGCAAGCCGGGCCGCGTCAATATCGGTCCCCGCATGCGAAGATCCGAGAATCAGGTCGTCATATGTCTCCGTCTCAATCCTGTGTATCTTCATCCGTGTGAACGAGTACGGGATGAGCAGATAGTTCATAATCAGGTTGAAGGCGATCAGGACCGCGAGGAAAACCGCGGGCACGACAACGTATATTAAGTTTTTCGTTTTATTATCCCGGGTATCCCGCAAAACTAAAACCTCCCGATTGCTCCTAGAAATTCGCGTAAATGAATCCGCCCACGGACAGCGGCTGATTTCCGATCAGAACGAGACTGACAAGAAGCAGGAACAGTACCGCGCACCGAACAGGGATCGGTTTTGTGATGAGCGCCGCCCGCACATCCACGCCGCGCTCTCTCAGCACACTGTGCGCAAAGACGACGGTGCAGCCGAAAACGATGCAGGCAAATGTCACCTCCTGCGATCCCGACCATGTATAATACGTGTCGATCACATCTCCCGTCATTCTGAACCTGAGAATACTGTCCTTGAACATCATATAGGCCTGTCCCACACTGCCTGCACAGTCGAGGTACCAGCTGATATTGACGAGTACAAATGTCCGGATGATCCGGAACAGCCTGAAGCCGGTCCCCTTATCATTGATCTTCAGCGTCTTCTTCCAGCTCCTGAAGTTCTTAGTCAGAAGGCCGGATATTCCGATAATAAGACCGTTATAAAGACCGTAAACGATGTAATGCCATGCGGGTCCGTGCCATATACCGACGACCAGGAATACGATGATGTTTCCGACACAGATCGGCATCGCCCGGCCGATGTTCTTACCGAACCGTTTGCGGCACCATTTTCCGAAACTCCCCATCCAACGGGACAGGGATACCGGATAAAATACATAGTCCTTCATCCAGGTACCGAGCGTAATATGCCATCTATGCCAGAAATCGCCGATCGATGTGGCGAAGAACGGCTGGCGGAAGTTCTCCGCGAGCGTGATATCCAGACACTCGGCGATGCCGATAACGATATCGATACCGCCCGAAAAGTCCGCGTAAAGCTGTGCGCTGTACATAAGCACGCCGAGCACGCCATAGCCCCGAAGCGTCATGTAATTATCGAAAATTGCGCTGACATAGAGCGATGCGTTGTCGGCAATGACCATCTTTTTGAAGAAGCCCCAGGCAATGCGGTAGATACCGCTTTCAATGCGTCGCATATCAAGAGAATGCTCCCTAAAGAGCTGGTCGGCCAACTGGCTGTATCTTGAAATCGGTCCCTGCATGATCTGCGGGAAGAAAGATACGAACAGTGCAAAGTGCAGAAAGTTCCGCTCCGCTTTGCAGCGTTTCCAGTGGACATCCAGCAGATAACCGGCGGTCTGGAAAGTGTAGAAGGAGATTCCGAGCGGAAGAAGGATGTCCAGCTCATGGAACGTAAATCCGGCAATTCCCGCAAATGTCCCGATAACAAAATTGGTGTACTTGATTATCGCAAGCGCACCAAAATCAAGCAGCAGTACGATCGGTACCGCTGCCTTCGACCCCTGCTCCGCGCGAAGACCTCCGACAAAGGTCACCACTGTCGAAAACAGAAGAAATATGACATATCCCGGTCCGGCCGCAAGGTAATAAATATAGGAAAAAACCAGCAGCCAGCACCATTGATATTTTTTCGGAATCAGATAATACCCTGCTATGCAGAGGATGACAAATGCAATGAATGCCGTCGATACAAATGACATGCGGGACAGCCCTTTCTGTTAAATGATCAGCCCTGAAGCCTCTTTACCATCGCATAGATAGCCTTTGCGGAATTGAAGTTGGCCGGAATGATCTCCGCCGGCGTAATGCGGATCTCATACTCTTCCTCAAGCTCGCTGATAATGGAAAGGATGGCGAAAGAATCCAGGATTCCGTCATCAATCAGAGTTTCACATGTCTCATAATCCGCATCCGGCTGAATATCCTCAAGAATCTCAATAAGTTCTTCCATAGTTAAGTTCCTCCGTTAAAAACTGTTCTCTTATCAATTCAAAGTCTGCTCCGTCCTTAACATATACGCGGGGAAGGTCCCTGCTCAGAAACAGACTGATGCCTTCGGTGACCGAATACGCTCCGGTCCGCTCAAAGACAAGTATATCGCCTGTTTCCGGATTTGCAAGCGGAACCTGACGGATAATCACATCGCTGACGGTACACAGAGAACCGCAGATCTCGTAGTTCTCCGTCACCTGTGTGGTGCCGCCGCAGGCTGCGCCGGCATTCGTCGCCGCGCCCGCTGCCTGTGCGGACGCATCCGCTTTCTTTCCGCACAGTTCCTCCGTCGTCCCGTTTTTCAACTGCATAAACGGATACTTCATGGCCATCATCTGGCCGAAATAATTGATCTGGTGTATACCACCGTCTACAATACAATAGTTTACACCACGGCTATGCTTTATGTCTACTATTCTTGTGACATAGGAACCGCACGCGGCGGCCAGAAATCGGCCCATTTCAAAGCTCACGGTGCCTCTCCACTCCATGGAGCTTATGCATTCCATCACATGACCGAGAACATCCGCGTCGTCGACCGGCTCGCTGTCCACAAAATAGCTGACCGGGAGGCCGGGACCGTACTCGAACTCACGGATCTCAAAGCCGCACTCTTTGTGAATACGGGCAATCAGAGCGTCGATCTTCCGGACTTCCCGCTCGATGATTTTCTTTCTTGTCTTCTGGGTACCTGTGTAGAGCTGCAGCCCGATAATCTCGAGGTTGGGATATTTCTCCCGCTCCCGGATGATCCGGACGACGTCCTCCTCGTCAAGGCCGAACTGGTTGCCGGATGTGACGCGCAGAAGGATCGGACCCGTCACGGTGCGGCTCAGCATCTCAAGCTGGGACAGGGATTCGACCGTGCATACGGGCTTTGCGCCTTCCTCCTCACCGGAAGCCGCATAGGCAAATGCGCGAGTGAAATCCTCCGCCTGCTTATTCACGCCGGAAAGCACCATCATGGAAGCGGGGATGCCGTAACGCTCACAGATCCTCTCCTCCCCGGGCGAACATATTTCAAATGCATCCACAACGTCTATTAGGTAAGGAACAAGAAAAGGGTTGGCTTTGATCGCATAGATGATCCTGGCCTTCCCGCTCGTGGCGGACCTGATGAAATTAACCCGGCTGCGCAGAACTTCCGCGTCGAAGATGTAGGCGGGAGTCTGTGCGGCATTTGCATTGCTGTTGTCTTTTCCGAAATAGTTCAGATAATCGTTGTACTTCATATGTCCTCTTCGATTTTTAATCGTGTTTCTTTTTCGTCAGATACGTTTCCGTCAGAGCTTTCCGGTCGATCTTGCCGTTCTTCGTGACCGGGAGAGACGGAAGCTGCCGGAAGGCATTCGGAATCATGAACTTGGGGAGACGGGTTCCAAGCTGCTGCGAGAGCTCCTTCTTGTCGATCTCGCCGATATAGAACGCATTGATCTTGTTGTTGGCAAATATGCAGCAGGCCCTCTCAATCTCCGGCACCGCATCCATGGCCGCCTCTATCTCACCAAGCTCGATCCGATGCCCCATGTGCTTGATCTGAAAATCCTTGCGGGTGGCAAAACAGATCTGGCCCTCCTCGTTATAGTAAGCCAGATCACCGGTCCGGTAGATCGGCTCCAGATACTTCTTATTTAAGGGGTTCTGGACAAATGCCCTGGCCGTCTGCTCCGGATTATTGTAATAACCGAGCGCAAGAGCTGTTCCGGATACGCAGATCTCCCCGTTCACATTCTTCTCCGTGACAAGTCTGTCCTCGTCGTCAAGCAGGAAGACCTTCTCGTTCGGGAAGGGGATGCCGCTCGGGAGAACCTCTCCGCGCGCATACTTGCGGTCGACTACAAAATAGGTGCAGTTGCAGGTGATTTCCGTCGGGCCGTAGAGGTTGACAAATGTCGCCTCCGGAAGCGCCTCCTGCCACGCCGTCAGATGACGGATCGGCATGACTTCCCCGGAAAACAGGACTTTTTTCACATCGGTCGGAATTTTGTAGTCAAAGCCGTGTAATGTAGTGATGATGCACATCGCCGAAACAGCCCATATGAGGACCGTACAATGGCGGTCACACAGGAAATCCAGCAGCTGCGTCGGGATAGAGAAGTATTTCGTCGGGATGATCTGCATCGTGGCCCCGCAGGCGATCGTCGAGTAGATGTCCTTGACCGAGACATCAAAGTCGAACGGCGCCTGATTGCCGATGACGTCATGCTCTGTGATGCCGAAGGTCTCCGTGAAAATGTCGATGAAGTCTATCACAGACCGGTGACCGACGACAACGCCCTTCGGGACGCCGGTAGAGCCGGATGTGAAGTTACAGTAGAGCGGATCAATGTCAAGGGCATTTGCGCGGATGCCGGCCAGAAGATCTGCATCAACGCCGCCGGCATCTGCCTCCAGATCCTCCAGATAAAAGACGCGGCCATCGTAGGCGAATTCGGCCAGCTCCCCGTCATAGGCGCGGCTCGTTATGATGAAATCCTGCTCCAGCGTTGACAGTATGTCCAGCAGTCTTGCTCTCGGCTGCTTTGTGTCGAGCAGGGAATAAAAACAGCCGGCATAGACGGCGCCGAAGAAGACACAGATCGTATCAACGCTCTTTCCCATGAAGACGGGAATCGGCTGACGGGTTTCCCCGGCGATGTGAAAAAGTGCGCATCCAAGAGTTCTCGCCCTCTTCACCAGATCTATATATGTAATTTCCTTATCCGGGTCGGCGAAGGCGATTTTGTCAGGGTACGCGCTTGCGGATCTCTCCAGATAATCGAGTATATTCTTCAAAATAATCTCCTTTACTGCTTGTTTTTTACAGTGTCCTGTGTATTATAGCATGTTTTTTGAGGGCTGTCGCACTAAGTTTTCCCGCTTCAAAGGCTCCCCCGTTACAGTTTTCCTGATATAAAATGATAGAACAAAGAGTCGCAAAGCGACTCTTTGCGCGCTGGTGCGCGCAAGCGTCAGCTTGCATCTTCAAATGCGCACCAGTCGCATCCTCGCGGCGCGTTTT
>ODAI013975111.1_pt1 | contig 10007 bp, 5 predicted proteins | sample 1539321 | NCBI WGS metagenome assembly ODAI01 (sample SAMN02144231, study PRJEB22623) | gut metagenome | biome: sheep rumen | host: Ovis aries | place: New Zealand | reverse complement strand
TTTATATTCCAATATTAAGAATTATGCCGGAGGCTTAAAATACGACTCGGATACCGATGAAGCAAATCCCTGGTTCAGCAAGGGGCCCGGCAAAAATGATACCTGGGAGAAGATATCCGAAAAGGAATATGATGAAAAGAATGAGTCCTACGGCCCGCACAAATGGCTGGACTATGTCCCGCTTGCCGATTACAGATCCAATAATCCGCAGTAGTCCTGATTTTCTGAAAAGCTCTTTTGAGATCAATGCCGGATGATGCTTTGCAGTGCAGTAGACTGTATGTTAAAATATCCGATATATATTCAAAAAATCTGGAGCGTTAAAAGGCTCCCTGAAAACACAGGAGGAAAGCTTAAATGAAATCACTGATCAAGGAGTTTAAGGAATTCATATCACAGGGAAATGTCATGAGCATGGCCATAGGTATAATCATCGGCGGCGCATTTACCACAATAGTTTCATCGGTTGTGGATGATATAATCGGACCCGTAATAGGGCTTATCTGCGGAGGTCTTGATTTCTCTTCATTATCCTTTGGCATCGGAGATGCACAGATAATGTTCGGTAATTTCATACAGGCGGTCATAAACTTCCTTATCACAGCCTTTGTGCTTTTCCTTATCATAAAGGCTTTCAATACAGCTAAGGCAAAGGCAGACAAGCTCAGGAAGAAAGAAGCGGAGGAGGCAGCTGCGGAGGAGGAGCCTTCTGAAGAGATACTGCTTCTCAGAGAGATAAGAGATTCTCTTAAAAAATGAGGATAAGGCGCGCGGAAGCAAAGGATCAGCCTGATATGGAGCGGCTGCTTGAGCAGGTATGCAGGGTTCATGCCGATATCAGGCCGGATCTTTTCATAGCCGGTAAAAGAAAATACACAGAAGATGCGCTTGCTGCCATAATATCTGATGACAGCAGGCCTGTATTTGTGGCAGAGGATGAGGACGGTACGTTTCTTGGTTATTGCTTCACCGTTATAGAGGAACATACCGGTTTTAACGAACCTCCGCATAAAACCCTGTATATTGATGATCTGTGTGTTGATGAGAGCATAAGGGGAAGACACGTAGGCAGCTCTCTTTATGGATATGTCAGGGACTGGGCGAAGAAAAACGGCTTTTATAACATAACACTCCATGTCTGGGAGCATAACGATAAAGCAAAATCTTTTTATAATGCCATGGGAATGAAGATACAGCTCTATGGAATGGAAGAAGTAATTTAATCATAAAAAAACAGCCAATTGTATACAGAATAGTGGTATAATAGATTTAATATTTTTCTTTATGGGGTAATGCCGCATTTGTCCGATAAAAGCGGCAGGCATGTCTGAAAAACAGACAGTGCAAAAATCAATCGGCATAGGGCTTCGTCCTGAAGGTACAGGCGTCTCATGCCAAAAGACAGGAGGTATTTTATATGAAGCAAACGGAAATGCTTGCCATGATCCTGGCAGGCGGAAGGGGCAGCAGGCTTAAAGCGCTGACAAGCAAGATAGCAAAGCCGGCGGTATCTTTTGGGGGAAGATACAGGATCATCGATTTCCCGCTTTCTAATTGTGCGAACTCCGGCCTGGATGTAGTCGGTATTCTTACACAGTATGAACCGGTGCTTTTGAGTTCGTATGTTTCACAGGGCAGATACTGGGGACTTGATACAAGAGATTCAGGGGTGTATGCGATAGCGCCCAGAGAGAAAGCCGATGCAGAGCTTGATGTCTATAAGGGTACGGCTGATGCCATCACACAGAATATAGACTTTATCGATACCTACAATCCGGAATATCTGCTGGTTCTTTCCGGAGATCATATTTATAAAATGAATTACGCCAAGATGCTCGATTATCATAAAGAGCATAAGTCAGAAGCCACTATAGCAGTCATAGGCGTGCCGATGAAGGAGGCAAGCCGCTTCGGTATCATGAATGCGGATGAGAATGACAAGATCTATGAGTTTGAGGAAAAGCCGAAGCATCCGAAGAGCAATCTGGCTTCCATGGGCATCTATATCTTTAACTGGAAAACTCTGCGCAAGACTCTTCTGGCGGATGAGAAAAATGAAAAATCGAGTCATGACTTCGGTAAGGACATCATACCGGCGCTCATGGACGCAGGCAAAAATGTATACGCATACAGGTTCAAGGGCTATTGGAAGGATGTCGGAACGATCGATTCCCTTTGGGAAGCAAACATGGATCTGCTCGACCATGCGAGCGAGCTGAACCTTTCCGATTATACCTGGCGTATTTATTCCGAGGACCCTACGGATCTGCCGCAGTACATAGGACCTGACGCAGAGATCGATACGGCGTATATCACACAGGGCTGCATAGTGGACGGAAAGGTAATAAATTCCGTACTGTTTACCAATGCACAGGTGGCTCCGGGAGCGGTGGTAAAGGATACAGTGCTTATGCCGGGAGCGGAGGTTGCTGAAGGAGCAAAGGTAACGAGGGCTCTTGTAGCGGATGGCATAAAGATCGGTAAAGGCGCGAAGGTTGGTTCGGCGAACAGTGCAGAGATACTGCTTGTAGACCAGGATGTAAAGGGGGTGGAGTAAAATGCCGAGAGCTTTAGGAATCGTCACTCCGTCAGGAAATAACATGAGAGTACATGGAATGGATCATTTCCGTCCGATATCGGCGTTTTCATTCCTTGGAAGGTACAGGATCGTTGATTTCCCTGTATCAAACATGTCAAACAGCGACATAGAGCATATACAGGTGTATGTAAGCCAGAACCCGAGATCCCTTGCGGAGCACCTTGGGACAGGACGCACCTACAATATCAACTCAAAGAGGGGCAAGCTGCAGTTACTTTTTAACCAGGATTCAAAAGTAAATGAGATCTATAATACGGATATAAAAGCCTATACGGAAAACATGGATCTTATAGAGCTTGCTCATGAGCCTTATGTGATAATCACTCCCGGATATATGATATTCAAGGAGGATTACGGTGATCTTTTGAAGGAGCATATCGCGTCGGGTGCCGATGTAACGCTTTTGTATCATAAGGTTGATAATGCTGACAAGACCTTCAGAAACTGCCGGACGGTAGCCCTTAACAGACAGAAGGGGATAAAGAGTATAGATTGGAACGATGGATCTGTACCGGATGCGAATATCTTCATGGATACATACGTGCTGAGCAGGGAGCTTTTCATCAAGCTTATACACAAGGCTCAGAAGATATCCTCCGTATACAGGCTCGTGGATATCATAAATGAAGAAATAGATGATCTTGATATCAGGGGAATATCCCACAAGGGATTTTTCAGCGCGGTAACTGATTTCAAAAGCTACTATGAAGCGAATCTTGAACTGCTTGATTTCGATAAGGCGAGAGATCTTTTTACCGATGACTGGCCTATATATACGGTAACCACCGATGCCTGCCCCGTAAGATACGTAAAGGGTTCAAAGGTTAAAAACTCCGTAGTCGCGAACGGATGTGTGATCGAAGGCACGGTTGAGAACAGTGTCATCGGCAGAGGCGTTGAGATCCGGAAGGGCGCGTACGTGAAGGATTGTGTGATCCTGGGTCATGCCGAGATCGGCGAAGGTGTAAGGGTTGAATGCCAGGTAGTGGATAAATGGGCGAAGGTTCTGAATGTTAAGAAGCTTATAGCAACTCCTGATGATCCGGGCTATGTAATGAGAGGCGATACGCTGTAATCCGTTTACAGGTTTGTTGATCCGAAAAAGCCGGCTTCTTTCATGGAGCCGGCTTTAAAAAACCGTATGGCAGATGTTTGTCCGTCGGGCGTGGCTTTTTGAAAAAACCGTATGATCAGCAGCCATTGATCCGCATATGAACCGTTAACAGAGATTTTCAGTCTATGGCAGGGCTATGAAATACAAGAATATTATTTTTGATATAGGCGGAGTACTGTTTTCATACAGATGGTTTGATATCATCATGGAAACGGTGACTGACGAGGAAGAAGCCAGAGCTTTCGGAAGACGGATCTTTCAGGACCCTCTGTGGCTTGAATTTGATATAGGTATAAGACCATTTGATGATGTGGTGGAGGATTACGTGGCCAAATATCCGTCTGACGAGGAACATATCAGATATATATTCGGCCATCTGGAGCGTATGCCGGTTCCCAGACCGCAGATATGGGAGAAAATGCGGAGACTGAAGGAAAAAGGGTATAATATATATCTGCTTTCCAACTATTCCGAAAGGATGCTCCGTAAGCATACAGAGGGACAGCCTGTTTTTGACAGTGTAGACGGCGGGATCATATCCTACAAGGTACACCAGCTCAAGCCGCATAAGGAAATATATGAGTCCCTGTTATCGGAATATGATCTGGACCCCGCGGAATGTCTCTTTTTTGATGACAGACAGGACAATGTGGACGGCGGGAGAAAATGCGGGATAGACGGACGGGTGATATATTCGGAGGAGGTTTTGTCCGGATATCTTGACAGACTGCTCTCGGATGACGGTATAAGCAATATTTTCCATGATCCCGGGATGCCGAGGGAGGAAAGGATAAACCAGCTTTTATCTGAAATGACTCTGGAGGAGAAGATCACCCTTTATTCCCATCCTGAAAGGGGAGTGGGAAGACTGGGTGTGGAAGGCTTCGTCCTCGGCGGGGAAGCCGCGCATGGAGTGGAGGCCAGAAACGAGCAGAACGGGATAAACACTCCTGATAAAACGACATCCTTCCCGAATCCCATAGGGATGAGCTCATCCTGGGATACCGGCCTTATTTATAAAGCAGGTTCAGTTGTGGGTGATGAAGCCAGAGCCTGCTGGAAGCGTCACAGAAAAACAGGGCTTTCAAGATGGGCGCCTACAGTAGACCCGGAAAGAGATCCCCGCTGGGGAAGAAATGAGGAGGGATATGGAGAAGATCCTCTGCTCACCTCTGTAAATGCCGTGTCCTATATCAGGGGAATGCAGGGAGATGATCCCGAATATATTAAATGCGGAGCGACTCTTAAGCATTTCTATGCCAATAACAGGGAAGCCGACAGGTTTTTTTCCAATTCATCCGTAGGCATGCGTGATAAATTTGAATATTATCTCCCGCCCTTCCTTGCAGGTATTGATGAGGGCAAAGCCCTGGGCGTGATGACCGCATATAACAAGATAAATGGGGTTCCCGGAATGACGAATCCGGAGGTCGGAAAGCTCCTTAAGGGAAAGCACGGGCTGACCCATGCGGTCAGTGACGGCTTTGCCATGGCCAAATTAAAGGATTTTCACAGGGAATACGGAACGCTTGCAGAGTGTATGGCGGAGTCCGTAAGGGCAGGGGTCGACAGTATGTCGGACAAGCCGGAGGATGTGGAAAAAGCAGTGCGTGATGCCCTGGAGCTTTCTTTTTTATCGGAAGCAGAGCTGGACGGGGCTTTGCGGAATATTCTGATGGCAGAGATGAAGTTTGGCATCTATGATCCTGAGGGCACCTGTCCCTATGACGGCATTTCAGCCGGTGAGATCGATACCGGAGAAGCCAGGGAAATATGCCGCAGACTGTCAGAGGAAGCCCTGGTGCTGCTTGAAAACAAGGCTGCAGCGCTGCCTCTGGATGTGAAGGATGCCGGAAATATCGCTCTGGTCGGACCCCTTGCCGATGAATGGTATAAAGACTGGTATGGCGGAAATCCGCCTTTTTGCCATACAGTCAGTGACGGTCTGAAGGCGTTGTTAAATATGGATTTTCCGGTAACGAAAGGAATTGATGAATACCGTATCGTATCCGGAGACAAGGCATGGCATCTGGAACCGGACGGGAAGGTCACGCTGGCTTCCAGGGCTGAGGGAGATACATTCTATATAGAAGACTGGGGTGAAGGCTACCATACGATAAGAAGCACAAAAACCGGAAAATATGTACAGATCCTGTTTTATGCAGCATCAGAGGATGATAGGGAGATACTCTGCGCGGACAGGGAGGATACCCTTGACTGGTTTGTGACCTGCAGATTCAATATAAGTGATGCCGGCAACGGAAATGTCAGGATAAAAGACAGGTTCAACCAGCCGGTATCGGTAACGGCTGAAGGAAGGCTAAAAGCGGATGAAAGGCTTCCGGAAATGCAGTTCTCACTTGAAAAGACAACTGACGGGACAGAGGAGGCGATAAAAGCCGTCTCCGGTAAGGACTGCGTGATCCTGGTGCTCGGCTGTAATCCCATGGTACCCGCAAGAGAGGATTTTGACAGGACTTCGCTTGCGCTGCCGCCGGGACAGCAGAAGCTTCTTGAAGCCATGGCAGGATCAGGTAAAAAGATAATAACGGTTCTTATCTCAAATTACCCCTATATCTTTAACGGTATGGAAAAAAGGACGGACGCGCTGCTGCTTTCAGCTTCGGGTTCGGAATATATGGGGGATGCGGTGGCAGCGGCGTTGTTCGGCAGGACAGCGCCGGCGGGAAGGCTGACGCAGACCTGGCCTGTTTCCTGTGAGGTGCTGCCGGATATAACTGATTATCAGATAAGAGGAAAGCGGACATACAGATATTTAACGGACGGGATACTTTATCCCTTTGGGTACGGGCTTACCTACAGTGAAATATCCTATACGGGAATGACCGCAGGAGAGAGTGGGGACGGCCTTAAAACGGAAGTGACGGTCAATATCCGTAACAACGGGCCGTATGTAACGGATGAGGTGGTCCAAATATATACCACGGCGGATTTTTCGGATGATAAATTCGGAGATTACGGTTACGGCAGAAGGCTCATAGGCTTCACGAGGGTACATGACATAAAGCCGGGCGAAGAAAGGGAAATAAAGCTTGCCATTGATAAGTCCCGTTTTCAGGTTTTCGATGTGGTGCTGAATGACTACATGATATACGGCGGCAGGTATCATATTTACGCCGGACGGGATGCTCTTAATGAGATCGTATCCTGCGATATAACCCTTAAGGGACAGGATTTCGAGGCACGGGAGCTGTCTGACCTTAACCCTGTGTACGCCTGCGATTTCTATGAGAATATCGAGTTTACAAAGGGTCACTTCGGTATGACCGCGGCTTCAGTAAGGGAAGAGGGAAGAACTGCATCGCTTATATTTACAAAAAACCATATGCCCGAAAAGGCGAAAAAGGTGATGCTGTTGTTAAAATCCGGGACAAACGGCAGGGTCGAGATCTATTGGAATGAAAACCGTATTGCCGGATGGGAGGGAAATACAGTTTCTCCTGAAAAGAAGCTGCCCCTGTATGAGCTGCCCTCGGAGAATACGGTCTTACCCGAAGGAGGGCCGGCAGCATGGAGTGAGACAGAATGTCTGATCCATGATCTTAACGGAGCGTCATTAACCGGCAAAACGGAAATACGTCTTTTTGGAGACGTTAAGCTTTTGAGTATGAAATACATGGCTAATTGACAGAGTTTTAGCAAAAGGACAGGAAACACATGATCCAGAAGGACTATCTTATAAACAATCCCATGCTCATAGGAACAGTGATGGGCGATCTCAGGAATACGGTATTGGGCCATCCTCATAAGGATGCCCTGATAACCATATATGAGACAGGATTTCCGAAAAAACAGATCCTGAATCTGATCGACAAGATAAGAAACAGCGGCATAGGCGATGTGAAGATTGCCGGATGCTCGCTCTATGCCATAGCGGATCTCCGTCCGATGGGTGTGGGCGTGAGACTGAATCTGATACTTACGGAAGAGACCGATATTGACGTGATAACCATACCGTTTAAGCCCGGAGAAGAGGATTCGGTAGCAGAAGAGCTCAGAAGCAGGATTGATGAGCATCCTGAGACAAAAGCCGCAGAGCTCTTTTTCAGCAATATGGGCATAGGGATGACTCATGTAATGGAGCAGGCCTTTAAGGGACGTGAGGATATCGGCGTTTTCGGTACTGTAACCTCCTACAGAATGCCCAGGGGCATGACTACTGATAACCTGAATATCCTGAATTTCGGAAGAAGCATATTCAGGGACAACGAATTTGCCATAGGCGATGAGATCATATCGGATGGTCTGGTAGCCGTATTATTCTCGGGTGAGAAGCTGAGGGTGCAGATGAATTATGCCCTGGGCTGGCACCCCGTAGGACGGGGGATGCCGGTTACCATAGAAGCTGACAGGGAGAAATCGGGAGAAACCGCTCTTACCGAGATCGACGGAGTGAGGGCAGTGGATCTTTTCAATGAGTATTTAGGGGTTGAACCCAATGATTACTTTATAAGAAATATCTGCGAGTTCCCCCTTATGGTACAGAGAGAGGGGATAGATATCTGCCTCATTCCCTTTGATTTCGGCAAAAACGGTGAGCTGTATTTCAATATTGCATTGAAGGAGGGGGAGCTCCTGAGATTTTCCTTTGCTTCACATGATGAGGTATTGAGCGCGGCCAGGGAGTCCCATGACAGGATGGAGGAATTTGGTCCGGAAGCGGTATTTCTCATACTTTGCGGAAACCGGATCAATTTTCTTCATGAGGACGCAAGACTTGAGTGGGAGTGCTTTAAGAATATAGCTCCGGATTACGCGCTTATTCACGGGGCAAGCGAGCTGTATTACCATCATGGTATGGGAGGCGTCTTAAACAGCGCCCATCTGGCGATAGGGATGAGCGAGGGCGAAGGACATGGAACTGTACATGAGCATATAGAAAGATACGCCAGATGCCTGCATCATGATAAAATTGTCCCCTTATCGGAGAGAATGTCTGTATTTATGGGCAAGATGACGAGTCAGCTCGAGGGAATGGCAAAGGAAGCGCAGGCGGCAAACATCGCAAAATCCGCATTCCTTTCCAATATGTCCCATGAAATAAGGACCCCCATAAACGCGATCCTCGGTATGGACGAAATGATCCTCAGGGAAAGCAATGAAACCGGGATACTTGAGTATGCCGAGGATATCCATTCCGCAGGCAACAGCCTTCTTGGCATTGTCAATGATGTGCTGGATTTTTCAAAGATCGAAGCCGGAAAAATGGATATCATTCCGGTAGAATACGAATTTGCGTCCGTTATAAATGATCTGTATAACGTGATCAGGAAAAGGGCGGAGGATAAGAGGCTTGAGATAAAGCTTGATATCGATCCGTCTATTCCCGCCATCCTGTACGGAGACGAAATACGGCTCAAGCAGGTGATCACAAATATACTTACCAATGCGGTCAAATATACGGAAAAGGGCAGTGTTACATTAAAGATAAGAAGAGCGGATTCTCCGGAGGATAAGGACCCCCGAAAGAGGGAAGAATGTCATGGAGCGGCCTGCTTTACAAACCCGGTAAAGCTTGAGGTTTCCGTAAAGGATACGGGAATAGGCATAAAGGAAGAAGATATGGCCAGACTCTACAATGCCTTCGAGCGTGTGGAGGAGGAAAGAAACCGGACCATAGAGGGCACGGGACTTGGACTTAATATCACAAACCAGCTGCTTGGACTCATGGAGAGTGAGCTTCATGTCGAGAGCAAATACGGCGAGGGTTCCACTTTTTCATTTATCATAAAGCAGGGGATATCAAGGGACGAGCCCATCGGAGATATAAATGACAGATGGAGGAAGGCTTCTCTGGATCATAAGAAATACCGCGAGAAATTCACTGCGCAGGACGCCAGCATCCTTGTTGTGGATGACACGAGAATGAACCTTGAGGTAATGAAGAATCTCCTGAAAAAGACCCGGATACACATCGACACTGCCGGGAGCGGGCAGGAAGCTCTGGAGCTTGTGGTAAAAAACGCTTACGATATCATCTTCCTGGATCACCGGATGCCGAATATGGACGGGATCGAATGCTTCAAAAAAATGAGAGAGCTTCCGGATAATAAGAGCATTGACGCGCCGGTGGTGTCCCTTACTGCAAACGCGGTTTCGGGAGCGCGGGAGGAGTACCTTACCATAGGCTTTGCCGATTATCTGACAAAACCGATAGACTCTGAAAAGCTTGAGGATATGCTCATACGTTATCTTCCTGAAAGCAAGGTGCATGTAATAAAGCGTGAGGAAGAAACAAAAACCCGAAAAGAAGAAGCACGGGATACGGATCAG
>ODAI012422029.1_pt1 | contig 10007 bp, 7 predicted proteins | sample 1539321 | NCBI WGS metagenome assembly ODAI01 (sample SAMN02144231, study PRJEB22623) | gut metagenome | biome: sheep rumen | host: Ovis aries | place: New Zealand | reverse complement strand
GTCCTTCCCATGCGCTTAGCGCACTTTATAGCGCCGGCTACTTCATATTCCGCAGGAATCCTTCATAAATCCTGCAAGGATTTATTTCATTAAAAAGGGGCTGTCTCAACTAATTATTTAGTTGAGACAGCCCCTTTTTTTGGCCCGCCAAGAGGAGTCGCGGCTTGCAGACAGTTCGCTTGGATTCTCCAAGCCGCGCCGATTGATATATCCCTCGCAGCTCCGCCGTAGCGAACCGCTGCGAGATGGATAACGGTTCGACTCCTCTATTTAATGGGTATAAAGATTAAAAAAGTGCCCTTTGCAAAACAAAGGGCACTTTTTTTGGCCCGCCCAAGAGGAGTCGAACCCCTATCTCAAGAACCGGAATCTTGCGTGCTATCCATTATACTATGGGCGGAGAAAGCATACATTATTATAGTCTTATTCTGCTCAAAAGTAAAGGGTGATTTGTTCCGTTTTGCCGGTTTTTTCGGGCGCGGTGTGAAATACAGGATTGAGCGATTAAGTGAATATGTCACATTAAACAATCAAAAGCAATCATAATATCAACTAAAATTAGCTAAATCATACATCTAACATAAATTTAATTGACTATTTTTAACGATAATGCCGAAGCTATATTGACCGAATTTGAATGAAAAGGTATAATGGGTGATAGAAAAGACAACCGTTTCCCAAACCCGGGTGTACAAAAGAAAAGGGGTCAAGATGTTAACACAAGACAGGAAAAATAAGATTTTAGAGCTCATTGGCGAGAGCGGCTCTGTCAGCGTTGCGGAGCTGACACAAAAGCTCGGCGCGAGCGAGGCAACGATTCGGCGCGATTTAAGCGCGCTTGCGAACCTCGGCAAGATTAATAAGGTTCACGGCGGCGCTACTCTGCCGTCCCACGAATACCTTAATTTAGAGGCAGGCATCCATGTGAAGGTGCAAAGCCGCTTTGAGGAGAAATCGGCAATTGCGGCTTATGCGGCAAGCCTGATTCAAGACGAGGACTATGTGTTTTTGGATGCCGGCTCCACGACCTTTTTGATGAGCAAAATGATTCAAAACAGCAAAGCCACCTTTGTCACAAACGGCATTTCCCATGCCAGAGAGCTGGCGCAAAAGGGCTGCAAGGTGATTATCCTCGGCGGTGAGCTGAAGGATACGACGGAGGCAATCATCGGCATTCTTGCGGCGGAGAATTTGCAAAAGTACAATTTCTCCAAAGCCTTTATCGGTGCCAACGGTATTACGCAAAAGCAGGGGTTTATGACAACGGATATTGATGAAGCAACCATCAAAGCCATTGCCATTGACCACGCGTTCACATCTTACATCTTAGCCGATTCTCCAAAGTTTGGCAAGGTCAGTGCGGTATCCTTTAAGGCAATAGACAGCTCTGCCATTATTTGCGATGTGTGCAAGGATGCGGAAATCAAGAAATCAACTGTAGTAAAAGAGGTGTTATAGCTATGGTATACACAGTCACTTTAAACCCGGCGCTGGATTATGTGATGAAAGTCGGTTCCCTGCGATATGATGATATCAATCGCTCGAAGTCCGAAACCATCTATTACGGCGGCAAGGGAATCAATGTTTCCGCGGTGCTCTCGCAGCTCTCGGTCGAAAACAAGGCACTCGGCTTTGTGGCAGGCTTTACCGGAAACGCGCTCGAAGAAATGCTGCGGGCAGATGGAATTGCGTATGATTTTATCCACCTGAGCAGTGGCATCACGCGGGTCAATGTAAAAATCAAGGCGGATACCGAGCTCGATATTAATGCCAACGGTCCCGAGGTCACGGAAGCGGAGGTGGAGCAGCTGCTCGCGAAATTAGAGGGCATTGCGGCAGGCGATTATCTGGTGCTTGCCGGCGCCGTGCCGAAAAATCTCCCTTCGGATATCTACGAGAGAATTTTAAAGCGACTGAGCGGCAAGGGTATTCGCTTTGTGGTGGATGCCACCGGAGAGCTGCTGCTGAAGGTATTAAAATACGAACCGTTTCTTGTAAAGCCGAACCACCACGAGCTGGGTGATTTGTTCGGGGTGACAACCCAAACGGATGCGCAGATTGAAACCTATGCCAAGAAGCTGCAGCAGATGGGAGCAAAAAATGTGCTCGTGTCGCGCGGCGGTGACGGTGCCACCTTGATTGATGAAACCGGCGCAGTTCACTCTATCAGCAATGCAAAGGGCACATTAATCAACAGTGTCGGCTGCGGAGACAGTATGGTGGCGGGCTTTGTGGCAGGGTGCCTGCAAAAGGGCGATTATGCCCACGCATTACGCTTGGGCGCCGCTTGCGGCAATGCTACCGCGTTTTCCGAGGCATTGGCGCAAAGGGCGGATATTGATAGGATTTATGAAATCCTTTAACCCCTATTCACGATGGAATCAGCAGCGAAAGCTGTAAAAATATTTTTTGGTACATTTCGATACTTATAGGAGGTAAGTATGAGAATTATCGATTTATTAAAGCCTGATGCAATTGCGCTTCATACAGCGGTTGCATCCAAGAGCGAAGCGATTGAGAAGATGGTCGCTTTGCACGCGGCTGCCGGCAATCTGACGGATGCGGCAGCCTATCAAGAGGCAATTCTTGCAAGAGAAGCACAAGGCTCCACTGCTATCGGCGAGGGCATTGCCGTGCCCCATGCCAAGAGCGAAAGCGTGAAAGTGCCCGGTCTTGCGGCAATTACCGTGCCCGAAGGCGTGGATTACGGCGCACCCGACGGCAAACCATCGGACATTCTGTTCATGATTGCGGCACCGCTTGACGGTGACCTTCACCTGGAGATTTTATCCCGCTTGATGGTGATGCTGATGGATGCTGATTTCTGCGCAAAGCTGCGCGCGGCGAAAACAGCACAGGAGTATATCGAAATTATCGATGCGGCGGAAGCGGAAAAGTACCCCGAAGAGGCTGTAACAGCTGCACCTGAGGAGGCGCCAAAAGGCTACCGCGTTCTTGCCGTTACCGCTTGCCCGACCGGTATTGCCCACACCTATATGGCAGCAGAAGCACTGCAGCAGGCGGGTGAAAGAATGGGTATCACCATCAAGGTGGAAACCGACGGCTCCGGCGGTGCAAAAAACATCCTAACCAAAAAAGAGATTGAGGAGTGTGACGGCATTATCTGCGCGGTTGACAGAAATGTGGAAATGGCGCGCTTTGCCGGCAAGCCGGTTTTGAAAACAGCGGTTTCCAACGGCATCAATAAGCCCGAAGAGCTGATTCAAAAGGTGCTTGACGGGAAAGCACCCGTCTACCAAGCCGATGGGGCAGATGTGCCCGCAGAGGAAAGCGATGAAAAAGAGGGCTTCGGCAGAAAGGTGTATAAGCACCTGATGAACGGTGTATCACATATGCTGCCGTTCGTTGTCGGCGGCGGTGTGCTGATTGCCATCGGTTTCCTGATTGATACCTTTGCCGGCAATGCAGGCACCGATTCCTTCGGCTTCACCAACCCGGTGGCAGCGGTAATTTTCTGGATTGGTAAAGCGGCATTTGCATTTATGCTTCCGATTTTGGCAGGCTACATCTCCATGTCAATTGCAGACAGACCCGGTTTATTGCCCGGTATTGTCGGCGGCTATTTGGCAACCACCGGCGCCACTTTGGCTTCGCCCACCGGGGATGATACGGCTGTTTCCGGCTTCCTCGGTGCACTGCTCGCAGGCTTTGTGGCAGGCTTGCTTGTGAACCTTCTCAAAAAAGCATTCGGCTGGCTCCCGAAATCGATGGACGGTATCAAGCCCGTGTTCATTTTCCCGCTGCTCGGTACCTTGCTCATCGGCGTGTTTATGCTCGCGATTAACCCGCTTGTCGGCTTGTTAAATAACGGTCTTTCCAACTTCTTGACCAACCTCGGCGATTCAAGCAAGCTGTTGCTTTCCGTTGTACTCGCCGCGATGATGGCAATTGATATGGGCGGTCCCTTCAACAAGGCGGCATATGTATTCGGTACCGCAGCGATTGCAGACGGTAACACCTGGATTATGGCTGCCGTGATGATTGGCGGTATGGTGCCCCCGATTGCAATTGCACTTTCCACCACCTTCTTTAAAAATAAGTGGACTGCCGAAGAAAGAAAGAACGGTCCGGTCAACTACTTAATGGGGCTTTGCTTCATCACCGAGGGTGCAATTCCTTACGCTGCTTCAGACCCGCTGCGCGTCATCCCCTCTTGCATGATCGGCTCCGGTGTGGCAGGGGCAGTGTGCGCATTGTTCGGTTGTGCATGCCCGGCGCCGCACGGTGGTATCTTTACCTTCGCTGTTGTCACACACCCGGTCGGCTATATTGTCGCACTCGTGGCAGGCAGCGTAGCAGGTGCGCTGGTGCTGTCCCTGCTTAAGAAAAGTAAGAAAAAAGAACTCGCAAAGTAAATAGATGCGCGAAAGGTGCGCTTGCACCTTTCGCGCAAACGAAATAAAGAAAGAGGCATAATTATGGTATCAAAGGATTTCACGATTACAAACAAAATGGGCTTACATATGAGACCGGCACAGGTTCTTGTAGGCGAGATGAACAAGTTTTCTTCCACAGTCAACATTCGCTTTGGCGGGAAGGATATCAATGCAAAGGGCATCATGGGCTTGATGGCGGCATGCATTAAGTGCGGCGCGCAAATCACCGTTGAGTGCGATGGTGCTGATGAGCAGGCGGCTTTGGATGCAGCAAGCGCGCTGATTGAAAGCGGCTTCGGAGAGGAATAATTGTTTCTCGGAAAGGAGAATCGAATGTTACAGGGTATAGGGGCTTCCCGGGGCATCGGCATCGGCAAAGCAGTGCTCATTGAGGATATTAACCTCGATTATTCCGCTGTGAAATATACAGATGCCGAGAGTGAAAAAGCAAGGCTTGCTAAAGCGGTGGAGGATTTTGTTGCCGAAACAAAAGCGATGGCAGCCGCATTAAAAACAAGCGCCGGTGCAAAGGAAGCGGAGATTTTGGAAGGGCATATCACCATGCTCGGCGACCCGATGCTGCTCTCCCAAATGCAAGAAAAAATTGAAGGCGGCAGCGTTGCCGAAGCGGCGGCGGACAATGTGCTGCAAATGTTTTATGAAATGTTTGCCGGCATTGAGGATGAACTGATGCGCCAAAGAGCTTCCGATGTGAAGGATATTAAGGATAGCCTGCTGCGCATCCTGCTTGGCTTAAAGAGCGTCGATATTGCGGCAGTGCCGAAGGGCTCGATTTTGGTCGCCAAGGATTTCACCCCCTCCATGACCAGCCAAATAAAAAAGGAAAATGTAGCGGCGATTATCACCGAAATCGGCGGCGTGACCAGCCATAGCGCGATTTTGGCGCGCGCGATGGGTATCCCCGCGGTGCTTTCGGTGCGCGACTGCACAGCGATTATTGACGATGGTGATTTGCTGATTGCGGATGGCTTCAAGGGTGAGGTATTAACGGAACCGACCGGCGACCAAATCAGAGAATATACCGAAAAGCAGCAGGCATATTTAAAAGAAAAAGAGAGCTTGAATATTTACTTTAATAAGCCGACAGTGACCAAATCCGGCGTTGTCAAAAAGGTTTACGGTAATATCGGCAAAGCCGAGGATGCGCAAAATGTGCTCCAAAACGGCGGCGAGGGAATCGGGCTGTTTCGCACCGAGTTTTTGTTTATGGATAGGGACCATGCGCCGACTGAGGAGGAGCAGCTCGAGGCATATTCCACTGTCGCGAAGGCGATGGATGAGAAGGAGGTCATTATCCGCACCTTGGATATCGGCGGCGATAAGGATATCCCGTATTTGCAAATCGAGAAGGAGGATAATCCCTTCTTGGGGCATAGAGCGATTCGCTATTGCTTGGATAATCAGGCGCTGTTTAAAACCCAAATCAGGGCACTGCTCAGAGCGGCATTTTTCGGCGATATTAAGATTATGCTGCCGCTTGTCACCTGCCTCGAGGAGGTCAGAGCTGCGAAGGCATTGGTTGAGCAGTGCGCAGCGGAGCTTGAAAGCGAAGGGTTGCGTTTTAAGCGTGTCCCCGTCGGGGTGATGATTGAAACACCCTCTGCGGCGCTAATTTCCGATTTGCTTGCCAAGGAGGTGGATTTTTTCTCCATCGGCACCAATGATTTGACCGGCTACACCATGGCGGTCGATAGAGGCAATGCAAAGGTGGCGGCGCTGTATGATACCTTCCAACCGGCAGTGCTGCGCGCGATTGAGATGGTAATTAAAAACGCAAAGCGCGCCGGCATTACAGTCGGTATGTGCGGTGAGGCTGCGGCAAATACCGATTTAATTCCCAAGCTCATTGAGTGGGGGCTCGATGAATTTTCGGTGACCCCTTCCTCGATTTTGCAAACCAGAAAAACCATTTGCGAATGCGAGTAAATGCATACTCATTCAGCGGGCTATCCTCTCGATAGCCCGCTTTATCTTGCCAAAAGTGCGGATATGTGGTAGAGTATAATCAAAGAAAGGTAAGAAGAGGTGATTATATGAGCGCGAAGCATTCCTCCGGCAAAGTGATGCCGATATTGAGTATCGTCTTTTTTTCCATCAGCCTGGTGCTCTTTGCCGCAAAGGGTATTTGGTCTATTATTTACAGGTTAGTCATCGGCGGAGCCGGCTCGGTTGCCCATGTGCTGCTTGCCGAGAGCGGTAAGGTGGCGGCGTTTGCTTTCCCCGCGGTCTTTTTTATCATCTTCGCTGCGCTGTATTTAAAGAGAAAGCAAAGCTCCAAAGGGCTGTTTTGTGTTTGCATGGCGGCGCAAGCTGTCAGCTGCCTTGCGCTGAGTGCGCGACTTGTGCAGGTGCACCGGCTGTTTGATTGGCAAAATGCGAGCCGCTCTATTTACCCGCTCGCGGCGCTGTTTGCCCTCGTGGCGGTGCTGTGTGTTATAGCGGCGATTTTGGAGGCAAAAGGTAAGAGCAGGCGGGCAGTGATGATTGTTGCCGCAGCAGCAGGGCTGCTCATTGCGGTGTATATGTTCAGCTTAAATGTGTTCAATTTCATCCTCGGCTTCTCTTATTACAGAAATCACCTGTTTTTGATGAGCAATGCCATACTCGGCGCGCTGCTGTACTTAGTAGGTATAAGTTTTTATTACATCGCTTTCATTTTTGCGGCACTGTTTAAAAAGCATGTCACAACAGAGCACGAAAAGGTAAAAGTGAAGATTAAGGCATAGCCGAAACAGCCCGATTCCGGCATAAAAAAAGATAAAGCGAGAGAATTTTAAAATTTCTCTCGCTTTTTTCAAAAGAATGTGCTATACTGTTAGGGCTGCAAAAAAAGAATATTCGGAAGCGTATCGAAGTGGTCATAACGAGCCGCACTCGAAAAGGCTTCACAATCGGACAAAATCGTCCCTGTTAATTGGGGAAAGAGAAATCGTTGTAACTACTTGGTTTTCGTTACTGTTTTTTGATGTCTTGCCAAGTTGCTCCCCTAAAGTTTTTAACAGCAAACAATTCAATACTCGGAGATGTACCCAAGCGGCTGAAGGGTCCGGATTCGAAATCCGGTAGGTCGGTTCTGCCGGCGCTGGGGTTCAAATCCCCACATCTCCGCCAAAAAATCTCAGGTTCGCCCCACAGGGCGTGCCTGTGATTTTTTTATTTAGATTGGGATTTGAACCCGCAGGCTTGAGCGTTAAGCAAAACAGTCTGGTGAACTGTTTTGTAGCGAGAGGTGGTGAAATCGGTACCGCAGCCGTAGGCTGGGGTGATGAGCCACGCAATTTCACGGAAATTGCAAAATCCCCACATCTCCGCCAAAAAATCTCAGGTTCGCCCACAGGGCGTGCCTGTGGTTTTTTTATTTAGATTGGGATTTGAACCCACAGGCTTGAGCGTTAAGAAAAACAGTCCGCTGTAAAGTGAATTCGCTTTACCAACCTGCATTCGCCGAACATTCGGGAAATTTGAGCACATTCTCCATTGTGGTTGCCGAATTGATTTTGGAAGTGAAATCAAGGTGGGCATAGATGTTGGATGTAGTGCTGATATCACTGTGCCCGAGCCATTCCTGGATTTGCTTCATCGGAATCCCGTTGGCGAGCATTAAGGAAGCACAGGAGTGCCTTAAATCGTGAAATCGAATCGGCTTCAATCCGTTTTTGTGGATGATTTCTTTGAAGTTTTCGGAAACCGTAGCCGGTTTGAGGATGTTGCCCATTGCATCTACAAAGACATAGTCGCTGTATTGTTTGTTGTAGCAGTTTCCGCAAACGAGCTTATTGTGTTCCTGTTGCTCTTTGAGTGCAAGCAACTTCTCTTTGAAATCGCTCACAAGCGGCATAGAGCGAACACTCGATTGCGTTTTTGCTCTGTCCGCTTCTATAATGCTTCTTTTTCCGTCGACCTCGGCTTGGGTTAGAATGTGCTTGATAGTAATGGTGTTGCGATCAAAATCTATCGAATCCCATTTTAAACCGAGCACTTCGCTTCTGCGAAAGCCATAAAAGGCGGTCATCTGAAAAATCAGCGCCATGCGGTGACCTCTGCAGGCTTCAAAGAATTGTTGCAATTCTTCCAAGTTATAATACTCGGCAATGTATCGTACCTTTTTCGGCCTCTCCACCTTGTCGGCAGGGTTGAAATCAATCAAGTCGATTTTTACGGCATATTTGAGTGCCCTGTGAATCACGGCATGGTACCGAATCACCGTTGTGGGGGAAACACGATCCAGTTCCTGCAGGTAAAAAGATTGAATGTGCCTTGCCTGCAACATATCGAGCGTTATGCCGGTTTTCTGAAAGTAGGGAATAATCCGCCTTCTCGTAATGCTTTGGTAGGAACTGAATGTTGTCACGGCTACGGTCGGTTTCACAATTTTCAGCCATGCCTCCAAAAAGTCGGCAAAATACATATGTTCCGAGATTTCTCCTTGCTGTAAGGAGTATTCTTGTTTATCAAAAGTTTTCCTTGTTTCCGAAAGCAGTTTTTCTGCTTTCCTGCGGTTGCCTTTTACAGGTAAACCGGTTGGTATCCAAGGTTGCTTTCTCTTTTTCGTATCGGGATCTACATAGCTCAATACCATGTAATACATCCCTCTTTTTTCTTGTAAATGACCTGCTACCATAGCAGACCTCCTTTCATTTTTTAAGTCCCTTAAATAGCAGCTTTTTTGAGATAACTTTATCTTAAATCCAATCGCACATTTTGTAAAATGTGCGATTTGGGTTTAAGTGTTAAGAAGTCAAAATAATCTGACACCGGCGGTGTCAATATGCGACTTTGTTCCCGTTGGAGACAAAGTGATTTGTGACAAATTCCAACTTGTGCTCCACCGGGGCACAAGTTACAAAACGGTTACAAAATTACCGGTACCCACGGTAATAACGACGAGTTGGTTGGCTTCGTTGCCGCTCACTTCGTTCAACAGCGGCAAGTTTCATTTGGTTTTCCGCTCGCATGTTTTCTTTCATTTTCGGTTGTGTTTCAAAAACAGAGTGGGCAGTTTTTAAATCGCTTCGCAGTGCTTTTAAGGTTTTGGTTTGCAAATCTCGTTTTTGTTTTAAGCGAAGAATTTCATCTTCATCGGTGCAGCGCCTGAGCTGATTATACACTTTGTTACGGGCGGCTTTGACTGCTTCCATATCCTTTTCGGTTTGTGCAATAAAGCTTTCAAGTTCTTCATTGCTGTTAATTTTGTGGGAGCAAAGCAAGCGAACCTGTCGGGAGTATTGATCAATGCGGCGCAGGTCTTCTCGCAATTCCGGTGAGAGAGGGCGGTATCCTTCGGGGCGGTTGAAAGCACCTAACAGGTACAAATAATGGTAATATAAAGCGAGTAGAGAGCGGTGCCTTTTGAGTGTGGAAAAACTTCCTTTCAGGTGAATGGTTTGTTTTTCGGGAACATTAAAGCGGCGGAAAAACTGCTCCTGATTCTGCCGTACCTTGCGCGGATTATTGCTGAAGTTTTCTCTAACCCTTGCCACGATTTCATCTCGGTCATAGCCTTCACCCAGGCGATACAGTCGGGTGTTTTTTGAGGAATGAATGCTGCGTATGGTTGCATACGCATGGGCAGGGTTTGTGTCAACATAG
>ODAI012067231.1_pt1 | contig 10007 bp, 10 predicted proteins | sample 1539321 | NCBI WGS metagenome assembly ODAI01 (sample SAMN02144231, study PRJEB22623) | gut metagenome | biome: sheep rumen | host: Ovis aries | place: New Zealand | reverse complement strand
TGCGATTGCGTGCCCCATGGTCGTACAACCCCGTAATATCGTCCAACTCTTTACCGCTGAACTTGAACGGATTCTCGTAAGTGGTGGTATGTTCATCGACCAAAGACTCGCCGTATGGCGCATACCATACGAACTGAGAAACGTTGCCCTCTGTGTCAGTGAGGTAGCTGGTGCTGCCGAGGTGGTCGGTATGGAAATAGAAGAGGTTGCCCTCACGCTGGTAGTCGGACTTGAAGCCGACCCCGGCTTTTGCCTCTTGTGGCGCTTCCCTTAAGAAATTGACCGGTGGTCCGAACACCTGACCCGGCTGCCTGCGTGCCACTGGTCCAGGCCAGCCGCTTGGCACGCTGTAGTCGCCCAGTGGCACGCTTGGATACGCCACGCCCGATATATACGGGTTGGCATGCTGTCCCTGCTGGTTCGGCACACCCGGGGTGACACCCGCCTGCTTGTAATAGTCCTGTACTCCCTTTACCATTTGTACTGATCGTTCTGCATAATCGTTTCCGCCGGCCGTCAGGTGAAAGCCGTTCACGCCATACACGTTGTCGAACTTTCCGCTTCCCAGTTTGCTGGCTATGCGCTGGGTGCCGGCATAATAGTATTTGGTGAAGCGCTCGGCATTGACCGTCATATACGGCGACACGTACAGCGTGTAGTTTTCGTCGTCGTGCATGTCCACACCCTGCAGCACACCGTTGATGTAGATGGTGGTCATCGGTCCATGGCTCTTTATGACCCGGTTACCCGTGTAGTCGTAGGTGTAGCGCGACACGTAGTCGGCATCCGACAGAATCATGAGTCGGTTCTCCTCGTTCCAGACCATCTCGCGGTAGGTGGTGTCACCCTCTATTAGGGTCGGATTGCCGTTGAGGTCGTAAGTGTAGCTCTCGTTGCCGATCTTAGAGGCGGCATCAGGCTTTTCTCCCTCGTAAAGGTACTGCAAATCGTGCTAAGTTGCAACGGATGAGTGAAGCTGCTTCTTCGATAGAAGTTTATTCTAACAACCGCGTAATAACCTCAGAGTGAGAGGATGATAACTCGTAACCTTCTCCATCAATCTGAAAGTATTTATTTGTTTTTGAAAAATACATTGTATATATATCTTTACCCTCTTCACACAGAATCACTGTTTTATACGGGATAAATTTCACATTAATACGTTTCGCTGAGTTAATTATAGACATGAATTCTCCTGAATTTATGTACTTCTGTTTCTTTTCATTTGAATCTAAAACCTTAATTATAACAGTTCTTGGAATGTTATATTTATCGTTGAAATGAACAGTATGACACGAAAATAATGAGTATAATGTAATGAATAACACCATTAATTTTATGATTCGCATATTAATTACCTCCTTTAATAGTTTTCCTAAATTTATTGGCTCTATTGTATTTTATGACTGATTTTTTAGGAAGGAAAATCGGGCATCCTTTTCAAGGATTTATCAGTCACCTCAAGAAATGCTTTAGACAACCATTCTCTGAGTATTCTCATTTTCTCCAGTCCAGTTTCGATAACATAGTTCAAAAAATTATGCCATGCTAGATAACCATTAAGATAATTTGTTTTAACTAATGATGACAATAAACAAATTTATCAGTCACAAAGTCGAATAGAGCCTTATGTTTTCATCACAGTGTTGGTGACCTCTATCAAAAGGAGCATATATATTAATAAACTCCTTCTCTGATAACCCAACAATTGGGGTTAGATATGTTTATTACCATTATTTTCTCAATACGCTTGTTACCTGAAGTATCTGGATAATAAACATATATTGCAAAACTATTATCTAGAGATCCCTCGTGAAATACTAAAGCATCAAAGTCCTCTATATAGTAATTATACATACTTTCATCCATATAAATCTTTAAAAGGTCTCCATTTTCATTTGTACAATCGTATGTTTTAATTCGTTCTCCGTATGTTTTGGGGGTTATTAGATTGGTCAAAGTGTCTTCTAGATACACTTTATACATATCAGGATCAACTCCGTCTACACTAATACGAAAAGGAATGCACTTTTTATTAAAGCGGCTCTCCATTTTTCCAAATGAGACATCTATATAAGGATTTTCAGTTTTTGGCAACTGGAGTTTTCCATTTACATAATAAGAATTGTATTTGAGTTTCCCGTCAGGGTAATATTCGGTATATAATCCTTCTAATAAAGAATCTACGCAAGTACCTTGACTTCTTAACACTCCATTCCTGTAATACTCTTTAAAAAGAACAGTGTCACAACCTTTCTTCTGTTTATTTATTGAACATATTGTTCCATCATCATACTTAATTTCTTTAAGTTCATAATTAGAACATGATGTCATATAAAGAGCAATCAATATCACGTAATAAAACTTTTTCATCTTTTCATTTTCACTTTTATAGTATCTCGTTTGACAACCTTACCATTCATCCTATACTGTTTTTCATAAATAGTATCTACTATTATTGCATCGTCAGAGAAGATATCTCTAGCATGTTGCCTAGTTTCAAGTTGCACTTTTATAGTATCCCTTTTAGGTGTTTGAACGGTCTGGGTAGGTACTTGTGATGTAGATGACTGTGTTGCAGAAGAATTTCCATTTTCTTCATCAGAATCTGATCTGAAAAATTTCGAAATCCATTAAGCGCCAACCTAATTGCTACCCATAGCTACCATATCTTGGTTCGGTCCACGATTTTTTGCTTTTGATTGAACTGCATCTTGAGATATATTTTCCCCCCATACGGTTTCTCCGTAATTTTGGTCGTACTCATTTCTATTAGAATGTTCCGTTTTCGCATTGCCATGTTGTGTCATCGGAGGTATATTGAATGGCACATAAGTAGAGGCTCTTGCCTCTATATGTGTTCCATCTTCATTTCTTTCTGCAGGAATTCCTCCCGTCTCTTCATCCCCTCTCCCATCCGGGTCTATCAGCCTGACCGGATTCCCATGGCAGTATGCGAATGGAGACATCTCCGGAAATTCCTCATACCTTGGGTCCACCCCATACCACAGCGTTGATATCGGGTTTCTTGACCGAGCCCCAAGGTCATACAGTCCTGTGATGTCATCAAGCTCTTTGCCTGAGAATTTGAAAGGATTCTCATAAGTAGTGGTGTGCTCGTCTACAAGCGATTCGCCGTATGGCGCATACCATACGAACTGGCATACGTTGCCGGCCGTGTCGGTATACACACCCTTAGTTCCCTTCTTCATATGGAAGTGTTTGGTATTTAGAATATTGCAGTACTGCTTGAGCAAAATAAATCTGTTAGTGTGACGTCATTACGGTCGAGCGGTAAACGGCATCGCCGTTTTCGATGTCAAGGCGTTGTATGGTCACGTACACATAGAATTAACACAAATGAATCAGATTCACCAACAATCTCTCAGTTTTCTTCTTGTTTCATTTAAATCTCCTCGTCCAGGTGTTACGTATTTATCATAACCCTGTTTTTCTATAATATAATCCTCCATTGCCCTTAAACTTAAATCACTAACACTTTCTTTTGAAGAAACAAATTTCAATTGTTTTAATACAATTGTATCTTTGTTTATAATGCTTAATGTGTCATCCTTTATAAAAACAGGGTCACGACTAGACAAGTAATTGCCTCTTTCATCATATGTTACATAATCTATAACGTCATATCCAGAAGTAATGTATGTTGTGATTTTTGTCTCATTTTGCATTATGATTTTTGATGAATTAACAAATTTGTATTTCCCTTTTTGGTATTTTCTATCACAGCCAAAACTATCTCTAAGTACAAAAGTAGAGTCTGGATAAAAATTTAATTCTATGTTTCTATCGCTTATATTATAAATAATATACGTACATTTTGTAATACTCCCGTATGGATTTTGTCCGACAATAGTATAATTTGTTGGGAATAAAACATACAGAAGAAAACTGACAACTATTTTACTTCTTTTTTTTACCATATAATAAATTATTTCCAATTTTACCACGCTGCATAATTTGGACTTTCCACCTACTTATTTCGTCCATAGAACTTATTGAGAAAAAATCATTTATTTGTTCGTCAGTATTGTAAATGCAACTAGAACAATCATAATCAGGAGTCTCGTATCCTTCTAAAACACCTTTATAGGCATATTGAGCTCAGTAACCTTCTACTTCAATATCATATTCATTTATACCTTCTTTTATATATCTTATAACTTCACCATTTATAATCTGATACCAGGTTTTTCCCCAAGCGATTTGACTGCCATGAACAATTACTTCATGTATGGCATTGCCCATATCTCCTTTTACATATACCAAAGTAATAATACCTTGCCTAATTTCATCTACAGATGGTTTTATATCTGAAATTTTAGAGTTAGTTGTGCGTATTCTGAATATATGTTTTGGATCTTCAATCACCTTCTTCATGCGATTAAATGAACGCATTATTTCTTTATGTCTTTTGTTTAAATCATTAAGCCTTGACTTATCTTTTCCTGATAATTCTGAAGAGTTTTGTATTTGATTTCTTTCATTTTCAATTTGTACTTTTGCAGAATATAAAGCATCTTTTATTGCATTTAAGTGCTCAAAAGTTTCTGCATCATTTTCATCTAATTTTCTTCCATCCAAATCTACAAACCTCACCGGGTTCCCCCCACAATAGCCATACGGCCCATTCTCAGGGGACTTCTCAAACAACTCGTCAATGCCGTACTACACCGCCGTAATCGGATTGCGATCGCGTGCCCCATGGTCGTACAACCCCGTAATATCGTCCAACTCTTTACCGCTGAATTTCAGCAAGTTCGCATAATGGGCGGTAAGGGGACTAGTTTAGCCCCCTTTGGCTGACGCAAAGGATTGGTTGTGAGGTTGTTATAAAAATATGCGCATAATTTGGACTAATTTAGCAATATTTTGACGGATACATGTCATTTTAAAGAAGATAATTGGAATTGTTGTATTAATAAGTCTCTTTACCAAGCTCTCGACATAGGTGTATTGTATGCGGTGGTAACGTTGACGAGGGTGGTAATGGACTTCGCCCAAGCGATCGTAATCGTACTCGTACTTGATGTAGCCGCCGTTGCCGATTTTGGCCAGGTTCGGCATGGTCTTGGTCACGACATTGCCCACAGCGTCGTAGGTGTAGCGGGAGCTGGTGCCGTTGCCGTATTTCTTGTAGGTAACATTGCCATACTGGTCGTACCTCATGTCTTCCAATAGCGTGTAGCTGGTGTTGTCCTTTTTCGAGACCATGCTGATGAGCTGGTCGGCGGCATCGTAGCCGTAGGTCAACACCTCGCCATCGGGGTACTTCATCTGGCGGATGCGGTTCCAACTGTCGTAACTGAATTCAGAGACATATGTGCGCACGTCTGATGTTGACAGCATAACGGACCTGATTGTTTTTGCTTGCATATATTAAAGGGCTGAAATCCAACGAATAACTTGAAAAATTTCAGCCCTAGTTAGTATCTTTTCGGGAATCTAGGTAACAACAAATGAAGTTCGTCATAATGCCTCTATCTCTGAAATGGAAAGCCCTGTGATGTCTGCAATATCTTCAACAGAAAATCCTTTTGCTTTCATTTTTCGGGCGTTCTCAATGTTTTTTGCATATGCGCCCTTCTCCAAGCCAATTTCCTCGCCTTCTGCACGACCTTCTGCACGACCTTCTGCACGACCCTCCTCACGGCCCTTGTTAAAAGAGCCATCTATCAGTGCTTTCTCGGTGGCGGCCATATCCCTGTACTTGTCGTAAGTGGCGAGCTGCTCATCGGAATATGCGCCACGCTCTACGATGGAGATGGCCTTGCTGATTTCGGGGTCGTCGAGCAACTCCTGCGGAACGCTGGCCGTGCTCTCGTTGACCTCGGTCATGAAGCGGAGCCACAGGCGGTGCATCTTTCCCACTGCGGCCGACTGCGGTTTGAACTTGGGCAGTTCTACAAACACCATCTCTATTCCCTCTATCACCCGCTCTGGATTGCCTTGCTCCGCCATCTGGAAGAGGTGGTAGTGCTCGGTACCGTTGAAAGCGTTGTCGTTCACAATGCTGAGCGAGTAGACTGGCTGCAGACTGCTGTAGCTGTAGCCCTTGTCCGCCTGCTTGACGTAGGCTTTCGAAGCGTTAAATAGTACACGCTGCTTGAACTCGTCGGTCCAGTACATCTGCATCTCCACAATGAACTGGCGGCCCTGGTCGTCCTTACACCGAACGTCGACAATGGAGTACTTTTTCAACGGGCTGTCTGGAACCATTTCCGGTGACAGGTATTCGACTTCGGACACTTTCGCCCCGTCCTTGAACGGCAGCAGCGCATTCAAGAAACTGATAATAAGGTCGGGGTGCTCTGCAAAAACCGCCTTAAATGTCAGGTCGTATTTCGGATCCAAGTATTTTCCCATAATGACTCCTGTTTTCAATTTTCACAAAGTTAAAAATTTAGAGGTAAGTTTGCAACTTACACAGCGTAGTTACAGGGTTTCTTGACCGAGCCCCATGATCATACAGTCCTGTGATGTCATCAAGCTCTTTGCCAGAGAATTTGAACGGATTCTCATACGAAGTCAGGTGTTCGTCCACAATGGCCTCGCCATACGGAGTGTAGCACACAAACTGGCTGACATTACCGGCCGTGTCGGTCAAATATGACGTTGAGCCCAGGTGGTCGGTATGGAAGAAGAACCAGTCGCCCTCGTAGGTGTGGTCGCTCTCGAAACCGTAGCCGGCACCAGGGTCGCCCATCTCCTCGCTCTCGAACTGGACTGGCGGACCAGGCACATCGCCCGGAGGGTTGAAACGCACTGCGGTCGGCCAGCCGCTTGGCACGTCGTAGTTGCCCAGCGGTACGTTCGGCAGGGCCACCCCCGTCTGGTAAGGGTCGGCGTTGCTGCCCTTCTGCGTTGGCACACCTGGCGGTATGCCGTTCTGGCGGTAGTACTGCTTCACACCCTCCTCCATCTGCACCAGACGCTCCTCGTAGTCTTTCTGGCCCGCAGTCAAGTGGAAGCCGTTCACGCCGAACACGTTGTAGAAGTCACCACTGCCCACCTTGCTGGCTATGCGCTGCGTGCCGGCATAGTAGTGCTTGGTGAAGCGGTCGTTGTTAACGATGAGGTACGGCGACACATACAGCGTGTAGTTGTCCGCATCGTGGTAGTCCAGCCCCTGCTCGGCCCCGTTGATGTACACACCTTCCATCGGTCCGTGGCTCCTGATGGCGCGCGTGCCCGTGTGGTCGTAGGTGTAGCGGGTGCTGGTGCCGTTGCCGTAGGTCTTTGTGGAAATGTTGCCGTACACGTCGTAGGTCATGCTGGTGATGAAATTGTACGTGAAGCCGTCCTTCTCCGAGGTCATGCTGTTCAACTGCCCCGCCTTGTCGTAGCCGTAGGTTACGGTCTCTCCGTCGGGGTAGACCTTCTTGCGGATGCGGTTCCAGCTGTCGTATTCCGCCTCTGACACATAGGTGCGCACGTCGGCCGAGTTCAGCAGCAGGGTGCGGATGGTCTTCACCTCCTCGCCCAGCTTGCCGTAGAAGTGCTCGGTGCCGCCGCTGGCGTCCTGTTTACGAAACGGAAACTTAATGCTCTATATCTCTAATAAATTTCTTTATCGAGTTTTTCGAAATCGTTTTCCCTTTTGGAAATTTATTGTTGTACATTTTTGTTATCTCGCCAAAAGAGCGACCATTATACATTCTTTTACCTAAGAGGTCTTCTAACTTTGCATACTCCGATTCATACAACGTAGGAAAAATTTCCGCACAAAACTGTAATGTAATAGCAGATGCAATTAGTTCAATTAAATCATTGTCAGTCCCATCTTTAACAGAATTTTTTAGATACAATGAACAAATAGCTCTAAAAAAGTATAAACCAACAGAATTTACATCCTTATTACTCAGCAGACCAGAACAAAGGTATATTGCATTATTTGAATACATAAAGTCAGGAACAACATCATCGAATTCAGAAAGCCTTAATTTATAATCGTAATCACATTTAAATTTGTCGTTTAACCAGATACGTATTATATCAAATTTATAATCTTTAGTGGTATTCTCTATCCAAAAGTCGCCATACTTTTTTTCGTAATCTTCCCAATCAATTCGTTGAGACACACTTCGCATTTTCGGCAATAGAGTCTTAAATAGCGAATCTAAAGATTCTTCATTAGGATAGACAGGAATAAACCGGTCACACTTTATATCTCCATTTTCAATTGAATAATTGTACGAACACCTTGTTAAAGAGTGAATGTCAGTACCATCATTCTCTATCGATTGTAACGCCTGAAAAATATCAGAGGTTTTGAATTTCTCTAAATCTACTACTTTCAGATGTCCATTAAGATATGAAGGGTAATAATAGTGGCTGTTAGTTAACGAATCGTAGGCGTACTGGATTAAAAAATACAAGTAAGTAACTTTAGAATCTGCGACATAGAACTTACTATTTGGTTTGGCAGGACACTTTGACGTTATAAATAAACAACAAAGTAAAAACATCAACTTCCTAATCATCTTACATTTGGGTTTATATTTGTTGGTACTTTTCGATCTTCTTTTGGTTTATATGCGTGGGCTGTACAACCTGGCTTTCTATCCAAACCTAACGAAGCAGCGTAGGGTTTGCACCCTACGCTGTCAGCTGTCGCACCTTCGGCACCTATATGGTCAACCCATATCACAGCAAGTTCAAAAGATTTCTATGTAAATACCAACCAATATATATAATATTTAATATAACAAACTAATATACTATCATAATACGAGCATTTATTTTAAATCTTTTCAATTACTATATTATTAAATATATCTTCAAATAAAGAGACATCGAATTCATTAACATTTTCATAAATTATGCTTAAGCCATATTTAAAATAATCATCTTCCCTGAAATGACACGAATCTTTTATTCCTCGAATTATTCTAATTTCATTTGTGAGTTTAAACTCGTTTTTCAATTCGCTTTTTGATAAATCAATAAAGGGTAATCTAACCATTGTTCCTTTTAATAGAACCATATTCCCTTTTTTAAATTTTAATATTTTTACTAATCCCTCTTCGTAAGGGAAGTCTTTTATTATAATTTTCTCTTTATGTTTTATTATTATATGAATGTCATCAAAGGAAATTGTATCTGACTTATAGTTCTGCGCTTTCGAAAAAGCGGATCCAAGTGTAAAAAAAAATATTATTGCTATTAATTTGTTCATAATGTGATTTATAATTTTGTTCTGCTTCATTTACAATAGCATCTATCTGTTCTTCTAATTTATGGTTGCTTGGTATAAGATCAAAAGTTAGAACCTCCATTTCTAATTCTTCATCGTAATATGATTCTCCCAACTCTGTTGTGTATGAATGACATGCATCTTCTATATTCTGACCATTAGTTTCGTATATATATGCGTGTCCATAAGCTTCATGGGCCGTGGTTTTGACATGTTGTAATGGACTTAAAACACTTCCTACAATAACATAAATATTTTCGTCTGGAGAAGGATTATTGTCGGCGTTAGGAAACTCTGTTGTCCCTCTATAGATGTGTTCTTCATCGTTTTTATCATAGTACATTCTCCCCGTGTGTTCTTTTTCTGCAACTTGAAAATTGTATCTTTTAGATACACTTTTAGAAAGTGCTTTCAGTGCCTTAATGTTTCTGGAGGTACTATTACATTTTTGAAGTAATTTGTCATTTAAACGACCATTCTTGTCAAACTTAACATATTTTGCCTCTTTTTTTGACAATGTATATTTAATATTCGATTGTGACTGCTTGTCTGCAACAACTTCTTTCCCATCTGGATCAATCAGTTTCACAGGATTTCCCTCACAATAAATAAACGGACTGTATTCGGGGTGTTTCTCCCACAAAATATCCACCCCATACCACAGCGCTGTAATCGGATTTCGGTTGCGCGCCCCATGATCATACAGTCCTGTGATGTCATCAAGCTCTTTGCCAGAGAATTTGAACGGATTCTCATACGAAGTCAGGTGTTCGTCCACAATGGCCTCGCCATA